>JAABUT010000102.1_pt1 | contig 154201 bp, 153 predicted proteins | sample 5559281 | NCBI WGS metagenome assembly JAABUT01 (sample SAMN10711880, study PRJNA513359) | rock metagenome | isolation source: Antarctica rocks | place: Antarctica: Victoria Land, Ricker Hills nord | collected 2016-01-04 | reverse complement strand
TGTCAATCAATGACTTCAATGAGTAACTAATTTCATTGCTAGAAAGTACACATTCAGTAATCAAAGATTCAGAAGCAAAAGAGTCATCTGACATGCTTGTCGTTGAAGAAATTAACACATCTTTCATTGCGTCTTTAATGAAAGTCTCTAGTTTTTTGCCTCGTTATTCTTGAAAGACATTTTCTCATTCTCTTTATTCTTCGAAATGATGATTTCATGTAGATGAGAGATGAATGCATGAGATGTTGAAATGTTGATCTTGTTCTGAGAACAGTTCTTGAATAAGTGATCTGAGATCTTGCAAATATAGCAGACGATAGACGATCTGACTGACTCAGAAGTAGAAAAGATAGTCGACTTGACATATTTAACTATTGAAGTCATCACTGCTGACAATGAAGTAGCAGCGCGTTTATCAGATACGACAGTGACTTTGACGATGATCATGCAACGTTCGCTTCGAAGCTGATAATTGACTCGCTGTCTATTATTCACATTCTGAAGAAAGCTCTTGAGACGATGTAGAGTGATAAAATCTTTCGAGCAAATTGATAAAGCATTCTGCAAGCGATTGTTGATCTTATTCTGAAGATCATTCATCAGAATGCAATCGTCGTATTCTAAATAGCTGAATAGCTTCATAAAGTTGAAGTAGAAGACATTGAAGAACTTGTCTGCTTGTCTCAGAGCGTTGTACTTGCAACGACACTTTCGATTCTTATTCTGATCATCGTATATTTCTTTCAGATGCTCAAATAGCTCATCGATCAAGATGTATGAATGCAAAGCATCATGTTGATGTCAAGCGAAGATGTGCTCAGCAGCATCATCTTCTAGTCTAGATATCACATAGACAATACAGATATTCTCATTATCGAAGTGATCGACATTTGTCTGAAGCTTGTTGTTCATCTTGATTCTTCAGCTATCTCATGTTGATTCATCTTCGTCGATGAATACAGATGAGTTCAAAAACTTGAAAGACTTGTGATGATCATTATCAAATAAAGTGAACGACTCACGTCGAGTATGATTCTCGATAGATTGACGAGATAGAGATTCAATAGACTAGCGAGATCGAGACTGATTCATTGAATGCAATACTTCTTTGAGTTTATTCTTGAGATTCAACATCTTCTCTCAATAGCGTTTGTTTGTCTCTTCTAAAGTGTCTATGATCATCTGTTTGATCTCTAGTTGATTCAATCTCTTGTCATGTTCAACTTGAATAACAATTCACTGCTCATTCAGTTTCAAAGTCATGTCTTGTTGATCTTTTAGCTCGATCAACATCTTGATGATCTTGTTCAACTGATCATGAGCTCATTGACGAAGTTGTTGATTCGTGTTGATGTTTCATGAAATAATGACATTCTGAGATTCAGCTGAAGCATCAAAAGAAATAATGAAAACGCGTCTGCTAGCAGTGCTTCTAAGCAGATGAGCTGTTCGTGACTCGACTGATTCGAAGTCGCGTGTCATTGTGAGAAAGATAGATAGATAAATTTGATAAATTTGAGTAAATTTGCAAATATGTTATGATGAAAGTAATTCAAAGAATTTCTTGCGAATTTTCTGAATAAACGAAGTAGATTATTTCGTATCATCTACACGTCGATAGCAGAGTAGTTGATTAGCATTTATCTACTGTTAAGAATCAATCTAGAGCGAGTCATAGAAGTGTCATTTAACTAATAGATAAATGCTAAGAAAGAAAAGTATCTACAGAAAAGAACTCGATTCTTATATGTGTGTTTCTCAGCTCTGTACTAGACTCGATTGAGTTGACGTCTTACACATATGATGCAGAGTTTCAATGATATCACTTCTAGATCAGATTCTCGCTAGGTTCGATTAGAATGAAATCAGACGAAGACTAGATGAAGAATAAACGAAGAATAGATGAAGACTAGAATCATAACAAATAGAATTGAGATCAGATGAGTTGTCAGATCAGTCAAGTAGCTTCATTCTCATATTGACGATAGCAGCTCTGATGAATTTAGCATTATGAGCTGAAGCTTTATTCATTTGTACGATGCATTGCTGATCGAGAGCGCTGATTGACTCGTAGTCTTCATTGCAGTTTTTTCAAAAGTCGTGTAAAATTTGTCTGATATTAGCAGTAATTTTGATGAAGTTTTAGACATAGCTTATGTACAGATAAAATATGCTTAATGAAGATTTTGAAATTGATAGTTTTGTTCTTTCAATCTCATATAATCAACGAGCTTTTGAATTGCTCGCAAATAGTCTCTCAGATCATACAGTATGAAGACTTTCTGAACTTAGATCAAAGACAGTGCTTGTGATACTGTTCATCAGATTGTCTGATCACAAATCTACGATTAGTGTCTTCATTTTGAACAGTCAATTCATCAATGAAGATAACATGAACTCAGTTCAATGTATTGTAGTCAGCGTACTTCTGAGCGAAGACAAGTCGATTTCTCATGTTATTCTTCGTCAGAAAGAGCTTAGCTATAGCTAAATGATGATGATATTCATACTCGTTTAGTATTTGATGAATAGTATTCTCAGTCATATTCAGATCTAAATGTTGACTCATCTTCAAGTAGATCATCTGACGTCTCTCGATGCTGACGATGACGCAGTCAATTATTTGCATTCTGATTGATGTATTGATAAGTTGAGAACAATCATGTTCTTGACGAAGAGTCTCTGACTTATTGACTATGTTGATGACAGTGATCAAAGACAAATTCGTGACTTTAACTATATGATGAAGAGTCATATGATCGAAATGACGAAGAGTCTTTACAGTAGTGCGATTTCTGAAGATGATTCTGATCGTGACAATGAATTCATTCGTATCAGTAGTGTTTGTAGTCTGTGAGACATCAAATCAGATGTCAAAGAGATTATTTATGTTGATGACGTCGATGTTATTGATATCTTCAAAGATGAAGCTTTGAAAGCTCTCTTCTGCATCATTAACATTCAAAAAGATAAATTCATGTGATTCAACTAGAATGAAGTCTTGAAAGCTCATATTGAATTCGTTTTTGACGAGAAAGTCAATTGACTGAGACAAATTCACATAGATAGAGATTTGAACGAAGCTTTGATAACATGTAGAACTGTCGAAAGTCTGATAGCTGACATCAGAGAAAGAATCAAAGATCACGATAGAGAAAGTATTAAAGTTAAACATGATGTAATCGTAGATGTAGCTGTAGATGTAGCTGTAAATGTAGCTGTCGTTGTTAGTTGATGAAAGTCTGAAGAGCATGAATCAGAAATTGCTCGAGAGAAAAGCTCACTTTATATTCAAATTTGACCTGTTTGTTTACTCATTTTCTCGACTCATCTTTCTGAAGCTATTCAACATCAACAACGTCTCAAAACTCAAAGCTCATAGCAACAGCGAGCTTGTTGAACAATTTTCGTGTCAAGATGATCATTTCAGGTCGAATTGCAGGTCTAGAGCTTCTTCAATCTTCATCGTTGAGCGCAGCGTTGAAGATCTGTCTATGTACAGTACTATAGAGATCGTCGACGAGGTAAGAAGTAGAATTTGGTGGAAAGTAGCGATGTTGATGAAGAAAGAAGGTGATTTGAAAGGTGATTTGAAAGGTGATTTGGTAGCTTCAGGCCTTCAGCTAATCTGCACCAAACGTCAGTTATTGCCTAATATGAAAGCTTATTCAGCCTCATTGGCGGCCTTATGATTGGTGGAAATTGGTACTGAGGGGTCCTTGAAAATGTGGCTGAGCTAATGCAATGTTCGACCCGCAGTGCAAACACCCTGTAGAATACTGTATATAGACTGCCTCCGCAACTTCTCTACCTCTCATCGACGCTCTGAAGTCAACGATGTCGTCGATCATGAGCAACGTCGAAGCGATACGATCGATGAGAAGAACGTGAATTTGATCTATGACTATGGCCTCGAGGCTTCGTTTTCTGGGCGGATTAGGCAGACGCTGAGACAGACAACGCTGTCGTCCGAATGCAAGATCTACCTGATCGCGAGACGTCTTCGAAATTGCGTTGATCAAGAAGCTTTCGATTGTTATCTTCAGCTTTCTTCTCTGCATCTTTGACTATATAATGCACTGTGTTCGGCATGAGAACTAAAGATTTTCCTATAGAAAGTAAAGAGTTTCCCGAGATCTCGCTCAGGACCGTTGCTGCAGATCTAGAATAATTGCCGAAGGAATTTACTGATGACCTGACTTACTGACTCGCAAGGCTTCCATTTTAGCAGTTCCCTTTGTTAATCCCTTCTTATGAGGCATGATAAAATTAATGGTATGTAGTTCTGTTGGGACTCGACCTAAAATTAGGCCGCTTCAGGTATGCTCGGTTGACGGTTGACACACTAAAATTTAACCCGAGAGAAGGAGAAGGCGAAGTAATCATTGAGCATGTTGGTACGCCGCAATGTCCGACGTTACACCATTTTCTGTGCCTCAATCCAATTTCTCTTCACTACTCCGCATGTTTTAACCGTTATTCTTAGGCGTTCCAGGGGCAACCGACGTCTAAGCCCTCTAAGCATTTCCTTCTCACTTATTTCAGGACTGCTATCTTCTTCTTTCATAGCTCTACACTCTCTTCATTACTTAAGCATTTCTTCTTTCCTATATTTCGAGCTCTGCGAGCAACATCGACCACCATTCTTTCTTTTTACAAATAGCTATTCCATTATTCAGGCAGTATGAAATGTTCTTCTCCTTGAAAAATCTTCTCTTCAGCGCTGCGGCGTGCACCCTCCCTCTGTACACGGCCGCAAAAGCTTCCCCTGGTGCAGCGACCCTTCCCGGTGATTTTAAAGATATTCATCAATCTACTCGGCATCTCCAGCTCAGAACGGATGGAACCTCGACAAGCCCGAGTGATTTCGGTAAGTATCTTGAGCTTCCCAATCATCAATAATCTCGGGGGTGAACAATATTCTGACATCGTTGTCTGGTGTTATACAGGAGGTGAGGTCAGCTGGCAGTATATGTCTTCAAAAGATGGGACCCAGTCTGGTTATGACAGAGAAGAAATATGGTATTTGAAAGACGCCATCAATCTTTATGTTAGGCGAATCGAAAAACAACGACGCACTGGTGTTTTTTGGGCAGGCGGGGCCACGACCGATGACGATTTCGCCGATGTCGATCAATTCATCGAAATAGATTTAATGGATCAAGCAGTGGTGGCGAGCACGGTATTTCTAAACTCGGATTTCATGTACATGGGCTTGCATGGTTTGGACGGTCGGTGGTGGAGGGCAATCAACCGCTTGTCCAAGGCTCTAGCTGCCGGTGCTAACAACGGCAGAGCTTACGTGTACATGAAAAATAACAACTGTCGAACGCTCTTCTCGCCTCCGTCCCAGAATCCACAAGATGTGGATCCGGCCCATGGTGGGCAGGCGACCAACGGTGAAATTTTCTATTACGCTGAATTGCCAATGCTCATGCGTAACCTGAACATACAGCAAATCATCACTTTCTCGAAGGTGAACTGGGAATTCGTCCAAAACGTTGAGTGGGACGTGAACAGGGTATGGCTATCCAGATAATTAGATTCATCACCTTTTAATTGTGGATCGAGCTAACGGGTACCCAGGACACGGACAAACCTCGAGACTTCCTCCCAGACATATCGATGGATGCAACACCCATAATCCTTCCGGTGGAGGCAGGCCGGCCACCTTTGAAACGTCGTGACTCGGGGACTACCTTGCTTAGTGGTGCGGAATCTACCGCAATTTCGTACCAGCAAGGCAACTTTGACGTGGAGACTCTCTTTTTCCCCAACCTGACGGCCAACACCGTAACAACGTGCACTGCAACAAGTAATTCAACACTAATCACCACTACTGTTCCCGTCTGGTCCTGCACGTCTTGCCCTTCCAGCTACAATGCCATTCTCGTCAGTCCGAAATCTGTCTGGGGACCCGCAGGTATTCCATCTCCCCCTCCAGGCTATTCACCATTGAGTGTGGGCACCGATATGAAAGTCAGCCCTGTGACACTGCCCACGGCTACACACGTCCCTGGGGAGGTTTACAATTTTGTCAATTCCACAACTCAAGCAGGACCCTCCAGTACCAACTTTGTAACACATCCCACAGGCTCTGGGCTTGGCACTATTGGCAGTGGACCTGGCACTCGCGCGAGTTTGCCATTATTGGGCAATTCCACCTCAAAAACCGGAAGCCCCTCGGGACCAACTTTTCAATCTGGTTCAATCTCAAGTTCTGGTGCCACGACGACTGGGGCTTCATTTCCCACAGGTGGAGTAAATCCTACTGGAGCGGTCATTTCTACTGGCGGAACCATTTCCACTGGCGGGACGATTTCCACTGGGGAAATGATCTCCACTGGTGGGTTGATTTCTACGGGTGGAGGGATTTTAACAGGGCCAACTGGTGGAACGGGTTCCACTGAAGGTGGTACCTCCACAAGTGGAGCAGATTCTACGGGTGCAGGGACTTCCACTGGGCCAATAAGTGGGTCGGTTCCTATAACGGGTCCCTCTCACACAATGGCCGCCAACAATTCAAGTTCGGCTGACTTAGGTCCATCGCTTTTCACATCCACAATTGTAAAAACTGGACCGTCCGACACGTCAACTCATCTCGTAGCTGTCATCTCCGGTGGGCAAGTCACTTCTCCAATCCCCGCAACAATAACCGGAACCATAAATCCAAGCGGAACAGAAGCTAGCTCCAGTGCTAGTGCCCTGCAGAGCCAACTCGTCGTGGTTGTTCCCTTCATTCAGTCACTCATTGACAAACCTGGAAAAAATATGGCTGATGATGCTATCAACGCAATCAAGAAGGTGCAGCCACTGGCTGAGGTATGCATCGTTGACCGCCCTTACCTCATTGAGCTTCAACTGACTGGTGACCCAGGAATTGTTTGCTGCAATAGGACCTGGACCTCCAGGATCGCAAAAGCCGTGTACTGTCAGCACAAACTTAATCGCGGACCTGTTTAATGCTGTTTCTTGCGTAATGGATAATCTGAACAAAGCCGTGACAGAAATCACAAATGGAATAGACCAAGGATTTACAAATATCAACGAGATTGAGTCGGCCTTGACAAACATTAAGAACCTGGAAAAACCACTCGACACTAACTCGAATCAATCAAACAAACCATCCGATTCAACCCAGAGGACTACTACCTCGACGTCTTCACAATCTTGCACGAAATCCTCTATTACAGAGGACCTCTACGTAGGATGCTTCACCACCTTAGCACCGGGTCGCACTGGGCAGGCTGCCAGTTCCTGTACGACCTCCACGAAAACAGTCTCTGGTTGTGACTTGACAGCAGTGACGACGACCACCTTCTCATCGTGCACGAGCCTGCAAACGGCCAGCGATTGTAGTGTGCTATGCCCTACAGTCAGTACCGCTTCAGGAGTCACTACCACTATATCCAGCCAAACCTGTAGTACGACGTGCTTCTTAACGTTCAGTGGATGTAGTGCCACAGGCTCTACCACAACCACTACCTCCACTACTGTTGCCGCGTGCGCGATGCGTTCCACAGACTCAGGTGCCGTATCAATCACAGTTCCCCAAGGTCCATTCGTTACCGCCTGGTGGGACTATGGCCTCTCATGCGCGGGATCATGTGGAAATTTCACGCAACCTTCAGCCTCAGTGAAGACGGCAACTTCTGCAGGAGTTCCAGGCTCAGCTTCAGTGATCCCTACTGGCGGTGTCTCTCCTACCGCCGACAACACGACACCTATTTCAACAAACCCCACCAACACCGCCTCTGGGTCCCAATCTAATTCCACGGAACCAGCGACAACAACTGTAGCGCCTTCGCCTTCAACCTCTTCCTCAACGCCTTCGCCTTCAACCTCTTCCTCAACGCCTCCGCCTTCAACCTCTGCCTCAACTGCGCCTGCTCCATCCTCGACCATTGTCCACTGTCAGCTATGGACCGAATGCCCTGCTTGCCCGAATGGTGGATCTAAAGCCTGCAGCAGTACTTCGGGGAAAATAACACCGAGTAACCCAGGGTATGTCACCATCCTTGACAAATGAGTATGAAGAACCATTCACTGACAGCGGCGCGTAGAACATGTGGTTGCTTCTAATCTATTCCGTAGACCCACTTATGCCGCGGATTATTTTACTTTCGATATAACCAGCTTGTTCCGAGTCACATGTTCTTTGCCGGAGATCCATCCAGTGGCTTCATAGAATTTTCGAGATAGCGGAAGATCTAGATCGTCTTCCCTGTTGGTGCAAATGAATCTTGATCAAAAAAAAACTACCATTCTACAAACCTAACTTGATACACCGATGTCGGGCCGCAGGCGCGTAGAACGCTCCTTATATCTCCTTGATCATTTGGGGATTCTGAGCTTATCCCAGTAGGAGGTGTGCTGGGCCTCTGCCAAGTATTTCGATAAATAAAAAAACGAGGTTTGTATATCTGAGACAAGGCCTGAGGGTATACATTAAAAGTGAGCACGACCTGGACACAGTCTTCCCACCGCCTCTTCCCTACAAAGTTGTTTTGAACTCTTCGAAGTCACCTACGGCATGCATTCACTAAGCACCTCCAATTCTCAATATTTCGTGCGAATGTTCAATGCTGCCTTCCTCCATCCAGTCTTGGAGCATGCTGCAACATGGGTACATGGAGCGACCGTAACTTTCTCGTATTGGGACGAGAATCAATGTTTCGGGGCCATCTGCAATCCATAGAAGCCACTGTTCTGACCAGTCCCTTTGGCCGTTCTTTTTCACGATTCTTACTATTCTTCTACCAAACGCCTGGAATGAATTTTCGGGGTTTTTTCCAGTTATTCTCTCCGGCCTGACTGGCGGCTATTGGCTGGGTAGATAGTGCACTCGAAGATCAGGGGTCGTAAATAGGAGGGCTACCCACCTGTTCCCGCCCTCCATATCATCGATTTTTCGGCCAGAAAGCGCTTTTTCCAACCCCCCCTCTCTCTCTCCACACAGCTCAGTCGCCTAGATAGAGGGATTTGTCTCGGAGCCGTCGAGCAGCTATAGGGGGCCACCGTCTGCCCATTGATGCCAAGCAGGCCAATTACACATATATAAATATACACACCCCGAACTCAGGATTAATAATCGCCCTTTTTCGATCTTGAAAGGGAGCACGGACCGCTTTGGAGTGAGCGTCGAGAAAGCATCGAGATTGCTGACTTCTCGTCCTAGGAGAGAAGGGCACAACACAATGGAGCCTGAATCCGCTGCCTGATATCTAAATGAAAGCTGCCTCATCCTACCGCGATCTCCTATACTCACTCGTCTGCCCAGACCCAGTCGTTTACCAAAAACCGCATGAGCGCTACCCCAGGATCTTCTACTATTTTTTATAAACACACGAAAAATCATCATAGTGTTTGTTCTTTCATTCCGATGATGCAACAGCGGAATATTTCTCTTCTCATTCATTTCTGAATCCATTTTGCCTTTGGTAACGTAACGCCTGCATGTATGTCCCTTGTCCCTACCTATACATGGTAGTACATAAGCAACCTGCTACATACACACTTACCGGTCTGCGAGAGCCTGAGACTCTGCTTGGACTTTTTGCCCCAGCAATGAACCACGCCAAAGTGCTAGATGGAAAACCCATCTACTGGAACACGTTACTTTGGCGTATCGTTTTTGGTAAAAAGATGCAAAGCATTCATTCACTATGACTGTTTACAAAAAAAAAGAGTACGGCTTTTTAAATGATGTCAAGATTATGGATTATGATAGATTTAAAACGTGAATGTAAAAACGCTGCAGTCTGAGCGATAATCTAAAGCGTTTTTACCGCGCAGTTCGTTGAAACTATGTATCTAGTGCGACAAAGTCATGGCTCGAAGAATCGTCAAATTCTACGACTGAAACACGAGTAATTTCTTACTTGCTCATTCCGTTGTGGTTCTCGGAACAAACATCAACACCTCCATGTACTCGTACCTATATTACTGCGCTCAAAGGCATCTGCCTCATCCACGCCGGCATTAACGAGTCTTGAGTAAAATTCTTGCAACCATCTGATTTATATCTATTGAAGCGAGCGATTATCTTCAAGAAAGACTCTCTGGATCCAGCACATTCTCGACTTGCAAGATCTTTTAATTTGAAAAGCCATGTACCAAATCTTTCCATCTCAACGATGCCGCAGAAAACTGCCTCTTAGAACAATAAAGCACAATCCATCAATCAGGCGTTGCGCAGCATTTGCATTCGTTCCCTCAGGTCATCGCTCACATCACCACTCCCATGCTGCCCTTCATCAGCGGTCTCTTCAATACCATCTGTTTGCGCTTCTGCCGTTGAGTACTCGTCTGCTTGAGCTTGTGGGGAGACGAAGAGGCTTCGTTAAAAAAAGGGCGACGGGGTTGCGGATCCATTTACGAAGTTGACCAGTCCTCCAGAGCAGACAACCATGGTCGGTGAGGGGGGCCGGTTCAGAGACAGAGTCAGCCGCTAATTGGTTTGTTCGGTCTGTATACTGCAATTGGAAGCCGCATGCAATCTTACGCACGCACGCCGACCGACTCGTTTTTCTTCTCTTTCTACCTTGAACTGCACTAGGCCGCGTTCGATAGTACCGCCGGCCTTCTCCCGCTCGACTTTAGCAATGGAGTTCGTGGATTCCATTGATTGTGAAAAGACAAGAATCAGGTGCGTGGCTAGGAAAGATTACGCCACTTTGCCATAAATATCAGCGCACTGTGGAGCGCTCCCCTCGACCACTACTAGTCCCACTGCACGTTCTATAAGCCCTGACTCTTTCGCCCACGTTGTTGGCTACGCCCTGCAATCGGTCGTTCTCAGTCCGCAGCTTGGCATAAAGATCTGGTGAGGAGTCCAGTGCCCCCAAGAGAACGATTTTCAGTATTAGATGGAAGAAGCGCAAGAAAGACACTGAAATAGGCTCAGGGCCAGGAGGTCCGATCTCCGTCTGAACGAGTTCAAGACCAATGAGCCACGATTCTAAGGAGTCCAGCAGAGATGCTTTCTCGGATAGTAGTCCAAGAGCGATTCCTACCGATTCGACTTGCGACACTTTGCCGAGGAATTCAAGCGTCGACGCAGCGATCCTTGTAAGCTCTGTCCGCATGTCGGGTGCAATCGTGCGAAGATCGCGAGATTCAACAGGCTGTTGATGAGGCGAAATCAAACACACAGAGAACGTCGTCCCGCTTACGTCGGCTGTTGCTGGAGGATCCGCAAATTTACATGGTGCAGCAAACAGCTTAATGATGAAAACATCCAGGAAGGGTAGTTGGTCATGGTGTGCTGGCACCAATTTGTTCGCGGCAACAAAATCTGGCCTGGCCCGGTACTCGTGCATGATCCTGAGTCCTCGAATGATATGCTGGGCCATAGCAGCGTAATTCTTCCGCACTTGCTCAATGCTGATGAAGATCTGACAGCAAAGTAATGCCGACTTCAACCCGTTGGAGCCCCGAGATGACAAGTTAGACGCAAGACCCCCCAAAGCCATACTGTATTGCTGGAGGCCATAGTGATAGCTCGGGGTCTGCTGCGCGACAGACGCTGGACCGTCTCCGGACGTCTCGAGATCTTCCCGAAGAGCTCTGAGAGACAAGACTGCGTGTCGTATAGGCGGATCAGTCAAGCTGGCTTGGAGGACTTGCCTGGCTTCTTCGTCACAGCCCAGCTTCACGTCGAACATGGTTTTGGTTGAGAAGTAACGATTGAGAAGGTCGATGTCCTGAGGGGCGATCTCAATGAAGGTGGGCCGGATGGGTTGTAGACCAACGTCTGACTTGATGCCGCCAGCATGAGGGTTGTTGATGGGTTGGCTGGTAAAAAATCTAAAGGGGGACTCGTAGCCGTCGCAAGTACGACCAGTGTTGACACATTTTTGGCAAAACGGCTTATTCTCGTCGCATTTGACCTTCCTAATTCTATTGCTGATTGAGCACAATCACTGCAGAGCTGACCTCCCGTCTAAATCCACAGTCTTGGGGTGTAGACCGGTGATGGGATCTGTCCGCTATGACTGACCTGCAGGTTGCACAACCAGTTTTCACCTTGGTTCTACATTCAATGTTCCGTTTGCGGGCGACAACGCTTCCGGCCATCGTTGGGCAGGGGGTGGGACATTCACGCTTGTCGCGCAACGCCCTTCAGACTGTTGGAATACGAGGTCATATGGGGCATTTAGTAGATGGGGTTGAAGCTGGATTGGAGTCTATCTAGGAGTGGACGGTGAAAACTCTACTAGCGGCCCCCAGCCCTAGAATATAGGGCGGAGATTACCAACCAAATCACACCTGAAATTCCAACACAGACGAGGGGAAGAATCGCAGCAAGCAAGAAATCCGAGCAGACGAATCAAATGACGCAGCATGGTTCATCACCGGGACCATGAGGAAGGCGAGTTGGACTTGCTTCGTGTCAAGCATGTTGATAGATAGTTGAGGAGCATGCGTCGGCGCTAGCTCGATTGGGTAGCGAAAGCGAACCCACCAACCATAACATGCTGTTGGAAGGGCTTCATCCTTCATCCAGCACACGGCGAGGTGTGGCCGCGTTCCGAGTCCCAATTGTCTCGATAGAAGTGGAGGCATCCAGGCTCTGTAGATACCGATAGCTCCTGCTCTCGGCGAGATGTCTTCGGCTTATATACCGAGTGGCTGGCCCGATCTCTCTCGAAATGAGTGCTTACACAAAATGTCGAGGCTCACAAATAGCCTCGGATTCGCGTCGAAACTACTGTACAGCTCGAAAATGCCAGCTTTTACTCTGTATGGCTCTCGCGGTTCGACCAACACCGATCGTGTCCGCCTGACTCTCGCCGAAGGTGGCTTTACGGATTTCGAAGTCGTGCTTCTCAACCTTCAAAAAGGGGAGCAAAAGGTGGGTGACCCGTTTCTCTTGGAAGACGATGCGGCTTCTCCTTGCGTGAGCAAATTGTACATCGTATCGAGCCTCAAAATTTCTTCTCACTCATCAAATATTTGTTCCACTGCCTGCAACGTTCGATTCTCGTGGGAGCTAACGCCGTTGCACCCAGTCCGAAGAACACAAGAAACGTCATCCGTGGGGTAAAATACCCGTAATAACTTCCGCCGAGGGGTTCACTCTCTACGAGAGCCGCGCAATCTGCAAATACCTCGCAACGAAGTACTCCTTTCCACTTCTACCCCCCGACTCCGACGTCGAAGCTGCGGCGCTGTTCGACCAGGCGCAGTGCGCAGAGTTGCTCTACTTCGCCGAGCCTGCAGGTAGAATCGCATTCGAGAAATTTGCCAAAAGATACATGGGGCTGCCTCCCGATGACGCCGTTGTCTCAGATGCACTGCGGTCGGTCGAGATGTTTTTCGACGTTGCAGAACGTCTCTTACACCACAGAGACTACATGGCTGGAAATGACTTCACTCTCGTGGATATCTACTACATTCCGCTGATCCAAAGACTTTTCGCATGCGGGTACGGAGATATCATCGTCAGTCGCGAAGCTGTGAGTGCTTGGTGGGACCGCTGCGTGAATCGGCCAGCCATACAGAGGATGTTGGCCGCTGACAAGGAGGCTGCGGTTGCTGCCAGTAGATAGGATAAAAAGCTAGTGTAACATTTATTCTACTATAAATCTGAAGAGGAACAGTCGCTTTTCAGAGTAAGATGGACCCCTTTTCCAGCAGTAGGTATCACTAGCTGCCAAGACAACCGAGCTCCACGCGTGGCCTTTGACGTCAATTCGATGGAACTCAAGGCGGCCGTCGGTATCCACGCTGACATTTCCCACGACCGCTACTGCATCAAATTTCATTGCACACATTGTTTCGCCCGGTAGCTTTACAATCGAGTTCCGAATTTGCGACAACGCAAGGGAGACAGAGGCTCGCCAAAGCCGTCGACCTGCAAATCCGAAATTCTGCGCCGGGACGAGCAAACAGCCGTTTCGGCATCATCATCAGCTGCGTCTAACGGCTTTTCGGTGAACGATTCATATACCCGCCCTTGACTCCCTCACGAGAGAGCAGAGAGGGAGCATTGGGGAGCACAGAGGGAGCAGATGGACGAAACGGTCGTTAGCGGGGGAGCAAAGCGGCGGCACCTTAGTCAGCGGTTGGTCACGTGTTGGCCTCAGCTCGGATATATTCTATATATAGGTATATATAGTATCCTTAAGTTTCAAATAACGATGATCGTCCGCTAGTTAAGGTACCGCCACATTGCTCCTGCGCTAAAGCCTACCGTCGCGAGTTAGGGCTTCCCTACGCTCCCTTGATACTCCCTCATGCACCCCCTTAGCATTTCCCTACTCCCCCTTAGCATTTCCCTACTCCCTTACCGCTCACTCTCGCTCTTCTTTCCTGCGGAGAATTGATTCTATGCTGGTATCTCGTCTCGCGAAGCTCGCGGGCTCGATCTAAAGCCGTGCATAACGCTGGAACGTTTTTTTGAAATGTGAAAAGAACTGGTTCGAGGCTGAGAGTGCAACTGTGAAAACCGGGTAATAAGGTGCAACAGTACCAGGAAGAGTCTTACCCCATTAAAGTCCTTTTTTTGTACTACCTATTATGACGGGTAGCAGTATTTGAGGAAATAAAATCTCAAGCACTTCTTTTGCTCCTGAGAAAGATGTGACCGTTCCTGTCGATGACATCGACCAGATCTCCTTCTTCATCGTTCTCGCCGCCCTCCTCTCCCTCAACATCCGAATCTTCGCCAAATTTCCAGGATCCTTGGAGATACCGCGTATATCCGCATATGTTCGAATTGTTGAGCTTTACAGGGGTGATATGAGGGGAAGATTGTGTGGCGTCAAGAAGGATGCGATCGATGTGCCGTAAAATTATTTGTCGATCGAACAGCCATTGGAAAATGCGGGAGATGAGAAGCCTCTTGTTATTGTTAAGACAGGCAAACGTATAATTTGTGCCATCTGACAGCATGCCGAATACTGTTTTGTTTGTCCGATCTTGTCTTGCATCTTGTATGGCGGCCATATATACTAACATCTGAGGCATTCCGACCGACGCGTTTCCCGCTGGCTTTGCCTCCACGATGATGAGCAAGGACCCGGTGTTTCTCTTGTCTGTCCCATAACCTAGAGCCCAGTCTGCACGTCCCTTCAGAAGTATAGGCTTGCCGCGCTCATCGACATATTTCACAGACACTGGTACTTCTGCGGAGAGGAGTAGTCGGCAGGATACATCCATGTCTTCGAGCCGATTCAGGCGATCAACGAGGACGAGATCCAGAATGGTCCGCGTTATTGCTTCATCAGTGCGCGAGCAGACGTATTGATTTGTTTTGAGGTCCTCGATTACGGCAGCTACCATGCGTTATTATGGTCTCAAGTGTCCTTTGGGATTTACTCGTACATACCATAATGTGGGTTCATCTCTGGTGCTTCCTGCTCGTTCTCCTTGAGCTCGAGGACAAAGTCCATTGAGTTAGGCTTATAATCGACACCAAGAATGGTAGCGGCCTCTGTAGTCCCCCTCAGATCTGTCGCAGTGCGGGTCTGTGCAGAACGTCAGTAATTACCTCACCCAGCGCTGAAGCTAAGTGCTCACTGCAATTGGTCTTCTGTGAGGAGGCACTACTTCTCCACAGGCAGCTAAAATACTCTCGAGGAGCGGCGATAAGCTCTCCAGGCCGAGAGGTAATGTAGATCGAGCTTCTTGTAATGCGGCAAGCTGAGCTTCCGTAATGGAAGAGAGCGGTGTACCGATATATTCGACTCCATCGTCGGTAATGCGTCGTTTGCTCATATTCGGGGGGTTCTTGTGAGACGGCGTGACGAATAATGGAGAGGTAGAGACACACGGGCACAGATGCTGGCACAAAAGTTATCTAGCTTAGTAATGGAGCCGCTAGAAGGATCCACCCCTCATCCAGCCAGCCCTATCAGGCTGGGCATTGCCCGTAACCCCGTAAAAGTAGGTTGGTAATACGCTAAGAGAATCAAATCGATGATACTCCGTAGTCTCTATTCGATCACGTATTCTTATCGTTTTCGATACCCAACGTGTGCTCTTTTGAATTCCTTCTGCTACAACGAGGGGAGCAAAGAATCAACGGGCAGGCATCTAGTGAGGGACTGAGGACTGACTTAAGGCAGCAGGAGGCTCACTTAGACAGTGTTGACGATTGTTATTTTGAGATTAGTAGCGCCGCATTAAGTTAGCGAGATCGCGCTGGCACTGGCAGGTTCGCACCTTCGGCTCCCTCCAGCCTTCACACCCCCGCCTCCAATCAAAGTTGACAAGCACCAATCTCACTCTCACTTCTCAATATGCCCACAACAAAGCCGAAGGCTGTCCCAATTGAGTGGCTCGAACAGCATATTCTACCTAAGCTAAATGACACTCTCAGGCAGAATCTTGAGACTCTGCTCGATGAATTGAAGCAGCTGCCGACTTCTGTGAGCTATTAGAACTATGGCTTTTGACTATTCTCATTCGTGTATCAATGACTGATATCAATTCAAGCTTTCGGCCAGCAGTCTTGATCTGAAAGATGTCATCAAGATATTTGACTTGAGATATAATCAGCTCTTTGATGCGTGGACGCTAGCGGATAATGAACTAAGCGAAATACCTGCCCTTCTAGGTATTATATCCTGTGTTGATCTGGTTGATACTAATTTTCTGCAGTCGCTATCAAGAATGAGTATCTGTTTGTCACAGAAGAGTCGTTGGCAAATGAAGCTCTCGCGCGATCACAGATTAATGACATTCTCATCATCTGTATCGGCGAAGAGAAGCGACTTGCTCTTCGGGAGTATAACCAACCTAACGCGGCGCCGTCAACGCAATTACTTGCCCGTTCTACAACTTCGTCTTTCGATTCAGCTTCTCTTCTCTTGCGATTCGAAACCAAGCTCAACCGCCTTGTGACTTATCGAAAGGAAAAGCGCGTACTGCAGGGTATTGCAGACTATTCGCTCTGGTATGACAAAGACGAACCTATGGGGACGAATTTGATTCTTATCGAGGCGAAAAGAGAAGGCATGCTCTCTATGGCGGATGGCCAACTAGTAGCATATATGGGCAAGTAATCCATCGTGTTTTCTTCGGCTTATATCACTGTATTGTTATTGATTTACGTACAGGTATTGTGCACCGCACAAGAGAGAGCCAAGGCAAGCAGAACAAGCTTGTGTATGGGCTAAGCACAGACGGCAACGAGTTTCAGTTTTGGCGTCTGGATAACTCAAGCGAGGTGAGTAATTGGATCAACTTCTTCCTATCGAGTAGTGGTTTGCTAAATCAATTTATCAGCTCACACGTAGCCGCAAGCTAGATTGGAAAGGTGGCGACGGCTCAAGGATTGTCTCATACTTACGCCTTGTCATACGGTCGGCGATTCTTTCCTCGCCATCCACCACCCCCATCAAAGACAAAGAGAGGCGGGACGTGAGCCTAAACACGTTTCGCGACCCCGAGAAAACCCAGAGCTTCGATTACGGTAATAAAAGGTTTAATCTCCCTGAGCTAGGCGATGATGTCGATGATGATGATGATGACAATATGGACATCGTTGACCTATCATCGTTGAATAGCAGTCTACACAGATAGAAAATCATAGCCGACATACAAGGAGTCAGAACAGGTTCCCTCGATAGCCCCCTCTGCTCCTTTAGTGCTCCCTCTTGCTCCCTCAGTGCTCCCTTGCTGCGCCCCCTGCTCCCTCGATGCTCCCCCAAAAGCGGCCCTGCTCCCGTTCCCGAACCAAAATGGCAATCTTCAATCCTAAGTTCGGGGTGTATATAATATATAGACACCAATATCCAAACCCTATACCGCGCCATCTGCTAATAGACGCGCTCCATCTCAGCGACACCAAATCCATCTCTCGACCCGACTTCGCCCTTGGCAAACCTCCGTTCTTGCGTCGTTACAAAGCCCCTTTTCTGGTAGTAGCCCTCGCTTTTCTCTTTCATCGTGGTGAGCATCAGGACGATTTTTCGGTCCTGTTCTTGTCCTCCTTCTGGCTTTTCCCCGGCGGTTGGGGCGGGTGAAGGACAAGGAAAGACGCGGCGTTTGATTTCTTGGACGACGGTATCGATAAGGGTGGTGGCGAGACCACGGTTCCGGTAGGCGAGGTCAACGACCATGATGAGGATTTCCCATTGCGGGACGTTGTTGGGTAAGTTGTTGGAGGTGCTCACCGAGGGGGTGGATCGGGTTTTGCGTTTGAAAAGTCTGTTGGTTTCGCTTCCTACGGCACATTCACCTGCGTCTTCTTTCCAGGGTTTGGCACTCGCTGTCGCGATTGGCCTCTTCTCCGGCTCACCCTTGGTATAAGCATTGGAAGCAAATACAACAATAGTAAATCCGTCCTCTCCCACCTCTTCAACGAGTTGCTGCGGGTTGCCTAGGCGGATGAGATCCCTGGGAAGGTGTTCGACCGAGCCGACAGTGTGGGAGCCGGCGAATGCGGCGTTGATAAGGTGGTATATGGGGTCGAGGTAAGGAGAGGAAAGGAGGCTGGAGGGTGAAAAGAGAGTTGTCGTGAGATCTCCGAGGGAAGAGGAAGGGTGAGTCGAAGGAAAGGGCGGTGGCGGGAGATTGGTCACGGTGGGAGTGATGATGCTGGCGTAGGAAGATGGGGCCGCCATAGGGAATAGACAGGAACGCCTTCAGGAAGGGATAGAATGGTTATGTTCCAGTAGATATGCGATCAGTATGAAAAACCTTCATCATGACCAAAAGATCGCCCAGCGACTTTAGGCTCGTGCTGATCGTATGCCGCCAGTCGTTGGTTCCAATTTAGACCGTTGGTAGTCCGGTATCGGCATGAGCTGCCTTTTCCGTCATAACGTCATCGGATATCCCCCAGTGCAGTGTTTCCTAGCGCTTACCACTCCCTCTTCCTGGTGCTTCCATGTTGATATCAAAGCTTCGATAGCACACTCCCTCGGCCACGTTCCCAAGCTTCAACCCTCCTTTTTTCTTCCTCTTGTCTCCTGTTCTGATCCTGTAATTCTCTTTCCTCTCGTCGATCGCTCCCCTCAGGATTGTCAAGAAAAGCGACCGTTTCCCTCCACATCTCCGCCTTCAACCTCCCATAAACCCCGCTCTTTCCCCTTTCCGCAAGTCCCATTTCTCCCACAAAAGCCAGCACCTCGTGCACGCCCCCCAAACCATCCACAATGCCCTCCTTGAGCGCTTCTAACGCGTTGAACCTCTTGGACTCCAAGACCATGGTACGGTAGGTATTTGGGCTGGGGAGCTTGGTTCGGAAGATTGAGGCCATGGGGGGTTTGAGAGGAGCGCCGAAATCGAGCTCGTTGAGGCAGAGGAAGCCGCGGTGGGGGTTCATGATGCGGTAATCGTGCATCATTGCGGTCATGAAGCCGGCGGCGAAGGCGTGGCCATTCATGAGGGCAATGGTGGGCATTGGGTAGCTATTCCACGGCGAGCTTGTCAACACCACAAAGAAAAGTGCGGAGGGAAGTCGAGACGTCAATGCAAGGAGAAGAACCTACGTCAACAGCCTCCGCCAAAGCGGGTACAAACTATCGGCAAAGAAACCCTTCGTCTTCATCGCAGATTCATAGTCCAACCCGTTGCTGTAAAACTTCATGATCCCAGACGTAGTCACCACCACACCTGTTGGAAAGCGATGATCCAGGATATCAAGGGCAAGGAGCATTGACTTGCAAAAGGCCGGAAGAAGCCGGTTATCTGGTGGAGATTGGAAAGTGAGGAGGTAAGTGCTAGGAGCGTGCTGGGTGCAAATGATGCTGCCTTTGGGCTCAATGGGCACGCTGAAGAGGGCTGGTATGGGAGCCATGATCGGGTTCGGTGGTAGAGATAAGTGGAAGAGTGATGGAAGCGTTTATGTGAAAGAGTAATACATATGGAGCGGAGACTGATCCGCGAAGTAAGCAATGCCGAGATAAGGCTAGCCGTATCCAAGGATTGGCACAGTTTGCATGAGAAGAGTTCTCTTGCTGCTCTATCCATCAGACTTGCAGAAAGTGCCGCATGCTGGGGTGGGATGAGTGAAGTACCTTATATACCATAACTATGTACCATCTACATTATTTTAAATTTAAATACATGAGTAAAAGGAGTCCCTTTCTAACCCCCAAACGTAAATACCGGTTAATATATAGACAAAGATTTGAAAGATGCGGTGGATAGCAACAGCCCAGAGTCGCCCTACTCTCGCCGTATAGACATTAAGTGCATTAAAGATCCTCGTGAAATCATCGGAGAGCCCCTCAAACCAGGTCGAGCAAACGCCCTATCCCACTGCGATGCACAGGAGAAGAGAAAGATAGTATGTGGCAGAATGGAAATAGTCGGTGAAACAGAAACAGAAACAGACCAATGAGTGTCCGCTTCTTGAACGCCCAAACGAAAACGATAATGCATACGAACCAAACCATCGGGAAACCAGAATCCATCAGTTGGCAACCACGATGTTTCCCAAATTCTTTCTCTGCCCCCCCATTCCCTTATCACTGCCCATACTCCAGAATTTAGTCAGTCTGTGCCTTAGACCTGGCTTCTTCTCGCTTTGCTCTGCTGCCCTTGGGGTTTCCAGATTGGTGACGGATGGATTGGTGGCAGCAGACATGGTCGTACTAGGTCTACTGAGCGACTGCTGGTGTTGGCCCGAGACGGCAAGATGTGTCGATCTCTCGGAAGCGACAATGGCTCCCTTCTTCATCTTCTCTTGCACTGCTCTCTTCATGTCTTTTTGTCGCTGTCGTTCATCGGACTGGCTGAGCGTCCGCTCTATCCCATCATCATCGATGATCGTTGCTTCCACATGCGGCTTCTTCTCGGCAGCTTTACGACCACCCCGCATAAGCAAGGCAACGTGCGTGGGCTGCTTCTTCTCCTTGTACTGATCTAAACCAGGCAATGCAGGTAACGCACGGTTCAGGTTCGGTCCCTTGTCGCCGGCACCGGTTGCTTCTTCCCGTTCTGGTTTCGCACTCCGGAAAGAACTCCAGCTTCCCTTTCTCCTCAAATCTTTGGGGCGCCATGAGAACTTGGACCCATTCCCACTCTTGACACTGCTAGAGCGGCTCTGGGTCCTCGATAAACCGCCTTCCCTTCCAGACCGCATACTGTCCATACTAGCCTTTGGTCGAATGTATCCTACAATCCCGTCTCTTACACTGCCGGCTATGCTGCCGGCTCGGCTCAACGGCCGTTCCGAGGGCTCATACTGCCTGGTCTGCACCGACCTCGTACTCCCCGGCCTCCCTGCGTTGCCACTCTTGTCATACTCGGCACGGCGACGAGCGAGTTCGTGCACCATCCACGCTTTGGCCGTAGCGTCTGCAAGCGAGGCGGACGTTCCGTCTTGGAGGACCTGTTCCGAAACGCGCTTATTCATGTACGAGGCTCTCTTTTCATCGCCAGGCGTCAACGCTATCGAGGTTAATCCGGTGGAAATTGGACGACCACGGTCATCATACGTCGTGTTGGTGCGGGATGTCGAAGCGCTCGTGTCAGCCGACGGACCGTTGTAGTCTATACAAGCAGCAGCCGAAGTTTTCGGTCGGGTGTCCAGAGAGGCACGAACATGAGCAAGAGGATCGTCGGCTTCCTTGCCCTTGCTTCGACCACCCGCAGACCGTTTGGTGTGAGTCGGTTCGAGAGGTTCGAAAGGAAAGGACGGCAGCTTGGCCATGTTATCCCTGGCTGCGTGGGTTGGAACATACGGAGCGATTTTGGGGGTCGGTTGGCGAGGCTCATCCCGGCGGCGAGCAGTTGAGTGATGTTCCTTTCTGGCAGCACGAGCCTGCTCGGCCGCTTTCTTCGCCTTGTATTCCTCATGCTTTCTCAGTGTCTCCTGGTGAGCCGGTAAGTCTTCGTCCTCATCCGCCGAAGGATTGGTTTCCCCGACTATGACGGCGCATGCGCGGTGGAGCTCTGCTTCGATCTCTGGCGAAAAGGTTGGACGTTCCATTTCGGACGGGGTTGGGCTGTACGGTGGTGACTCTAATCCATCAAATTCCTGTGTTTCCTCTGCTGTTGTGGACGACAGCCTCTGGGTGAATGTCAGCCTTTTGTATGACTGCATGTTTCATATACATGCGGCGGACTGGTCCGAAGCTTCTGGAGGGGTACACGGTAGCCACTTACCAGTCGTAACGACGAGAGAGAGAATTTCCGCTTCATGATGGGGCAGCCTGACGGTATTCTAAGTCGCACAATTGAGTGCTTCCAATCAATATTCGGGCAGCAGTGTGTTGGTTGGTTTCCAAAGAAAGAGATGCTGCGGAATTTTCGTGGCTGTCTCTGCGCCTCTCGAGTCCTGCTTTAGGCGAAGCAGCAGGGAAGCTCGAAGTGCCTAGGCCGTGGGTTGTTGGTACATATCGGGTTCTTGCGGCGGTGGGGGGGGCAATTGCCGATGGACAAGACTTTGATTCTTTCCAGAGACGAAGCAGGTAGAACTACGATGGGTTGGCGAAGGCGTATATTCGCTAGAATAGAATATAGATCTATTATGAGTGAAATCCAATTCTATTGATGTCGGTTCAGGAGAGAGGAGTATTTCACTACGGAGGACTGTTAGTTACGTCGTAGTGGCCCAATGCCCATTCCTGATTCCTGATTCCCTGCGAGCCATGGCCCATGGGCGGCGGCGGCGTTAGTTCGTTGAGCGAGGAGATTGATCTCTAAGCCGCCATCTGCCATCTTCCCTGCCTGCAACCAATCAAACCAAATCACCCCTCAATCCATCCTTCCCCCCTGTCGCCCACTACTCCGTATGTATAATGTATACCGCGATACCCTGAAGAACCGAAGCAAAGATGCATCATGCAGTCAACCCAATGGTCCAGCCCATGACGATGCGTCCCAAGCGCGTGCCACCGTCAACATCCGTCTGCCATTACCCCGGATGCTGCGCCCAATGACATCCATGACAGGGCGTGCGGGACATGGATCGCGTCAAGTGGGAAACAAAGTGGAAACACCCCTGGGTGCCGCAGGTTAGTGCAGAAGGGCAAGAACTGAGTCTGAAAGAAAGAGAGCAAGGGTGATATGAATTGCTTCTGTTCGAGCCTCGAGGGGGTTTCGTCGAATCGACGCACCCCTTGTAAAGGTAATTAACTGGTCCAAGTGTCATGATCAGATCTACAGAGTACAGACGCATGTATTTATCGAAATAAACTGATTCTTTGCACCCCCCCCCCCTGCCCTCAGACCCCGCCGTCGCGCATGCCATGACTATTCTGAGCCAGCGGGTCTAGGATCCTGAAACAGCCCGAACAAAGCCTCTTTTCCAGAACACTTTCTAAAACATTAAAAAAAAAACACTCTGGATGGGTTCACATGCACAGTACAAGCTGGGAAAAGGTCCCCATTCAGCTTTTGCAAATTACCGCTTGTTGCGTGTTTCAGCACCTTGATTTTATAGTGCAGTCGAACTATAAGATATGGCTGTCGTATAGAACGGTGTTTGCGTATACAAGATGGTTCTACACAGGTCTAATTCAGCAGAGACCGTAGAAAACTGCTGTCTTATATCTCAATCAATTCGGTAGAACGTGGAAAAGCCAGATCAATGCTGTGTGCACGTTGAGCAACAATCGTGGCTGAAAAACTCTCAATGCTACTAAAACACATTCAAAGCGCCGGCGGGCACGAAATGGATATCGAACACGACACGCTCATCCTAAAGCTTCCTGGAATGCACCCGTTGTACGCCATCTGATGCCTGCTGGTACAGTAGTATATCCTCTCCCACATGCCATCTTTCCCTTCTATCCGCCTTACTGCATCCTCCTGGGCCTCTTGGTGTCCGGGTGAGAGCGATCGACCGGCATCTCTTCCCCGCCCCGGCCTCTCTTCCTCCCAATGCTCCCACCGTCCCTTCTCTCCCTCTCGTCCCGTCTATCAAGTTGCGCCCCATGCCTCTCGTTTGCTGCCCAATCATTCATAGATCGTCGATCAGAGTCCGCACGCCTCTCACGACCCGGATCGTCTCGTGTTGGTCTTCTCATGTCCCTCTCATTCGGATGTTCGCCGCCTCGTGGCCGTTCCCTCAAGTTTTCTCTGCGTGGTGGCCGCTCCTCTTCCCGCGGCGGCATGGGAGGCTCTGGTGGCTTGTCTCTGCTATGCGAGCCATTGCCGCGGTGCCTCTCGGATCGCCGCTCACCTTCCCGCATATGATCGTGTGCCCCTTCCCTTCTGCCATCTCTGCCGTAGCCCCCGTCGTCTTCGCCGTGTTGCGGAGTAGGTGGCCCACTGGATCTCCCAGCGAACAGATCTGCTCGGGTGGGAGGAAATGGATCCGGTCGAGCCCCAGAAGGTGTAGGTGGTCCAGAATGCGAAGCCGGCGGGCCAATATTGTTGGCCCGACCACCTCTGCCACGGATGCTCGCGCCTTGACCTGAGCGCTCAGGGCCATTTGGCGTGCCTGCTTGCTGGAGCATATTTTGAAGACCGGCAAAGCGCTTGTCTCCTCGGTTCCTTTCGTTCGCAAACGCTGGCCCTGTTGGAGGCCCACGGCTTCCTGGCGAGGGGGCCATGGGACTCGGGAGTTGGCTGTTTGATCCACGAGGGCCAGTCGGTACTGGGACTGCGACTGGTGGAAGATTAGGTCTTGGTGCACGACCAGTGTTCTGATCGTGGGAGCTGTTAGTACTGAGAGCATTCCCAGGCCCTTGAATGGCTTTAAGGCGATCCGGATGGATGCCTGCGGTATCAGGTGTTTCAGTTGCTGGTGTCAGTGACGCTGATGGTTGTACATAGTCGGACCGCGGGAAAGGCGCCGAATTACGCGTGGGGCCACGGTTTGGTGGGCCACGGTTTGAAGCAGGACCTGTGGGAGCCTGCTTTTCTTGGACGTCTGTACTTAAAATTGAGTTGTGAGAAGCAACATGAGGTTGCGGCGCGCTGACATTTCGACTAGCTCCCCGGATGGAGGGCGCATGATGTCCATTTGACATCCTGGAGCTAGAGGATACATCAGGGCCTGGATTAAGCCGACCGTATTGCTCTGACTGTCGATTGTTGTGGCTTGATTCATGATTCAGCCGCCCTTGATTTGGATCGTGGGCTGGCAAGGCCGCAGATGCAATCTTATTTAATTCTCCGAATCTATCATTCTGGCCTACTCCGCTTGGGCGATCGGTCCGAGGACCGGTTGGGAGATGTGAATCATCATATCGCAAGGGATGAGAATTGGTCAAATCAACGGCCCCACGACGGGCATCGGGGGGTGGACGCCCATCGCGGTGGGTGTCTTGACGTGTCTGACGGCGATCATCAACTCTCGATGGAGATGGCCCACGAGAACTCCGCTCAGTACCAGGATAATTCTCATGCCGCTCAAGGCGGCGGTCGGAATGGCGACTACTAGAAGGCGTTCGATCAAGATCCTGGTTTCCCTGAATAAGAGCAACTCGATCTGGATGTTGAGGGATAGTGGATCGCGGTGGAGCCATTGCAGTCTCTCTGCTAAATGGACCCTGAGTGTCGGAATTCCTTGCACTATTATGTTCCTCGGGGTATGGTCTATCCCTGTGAGGTCGCTCGGGTCTGTCCTGCGACAACGGTCGCGGATCTCGAGAGTACGATAGACCATGCCCGTTGTCAAATCCAGGTCGACCTGATAGGTCCTTCTCCCCTTTCCACCCTGGGTCAACGCGACCTCGATCCCCAATGTTGTGTCTTTCATTAGAGCGCTCGTAACCTCGGGGATATGACCCAGAAGCATGGCGCTCGGGCACTTTATCGCGCAGTATATCCCCAGGTTTATCAACACGACCGCGTTCGGGGAATCGCGAATCTCGTCCATGATCACGTAAAGTCGGGTCATTGGGCCTTTCGGGCATTCGATGCTCCGTGGGTCTGACTGGGAGCGCTTCAGGGCGACTAGGGAGGGTATGCGGCAGGCGGCCATTAACAGAATCAGATACACTTCTACTTACTTCTGGCCGAGGAGGGATGGGAGAGTGGCTGATTGGGACCGATAGAGCAGGTTTTGTGTCTGGTCCTTGTAATTTTGTTTGCGTGGTTATTGGTATTTGAAGAGATTCAGATTGGGTTGTTTCTTGGCTCGGGATATTAGGTATCGGGTCTGGCGGAGCAGCAGGTTGCATCGATGTGGAAGCTTGTTCGGTAGCATCTACCAAGATCGGTTGGACATGGTGTTCTGCAATAGTCGGGACTGTTCCCTTTATTGCTGTATCGGACATCTTCGCATCTTCAATCTCGCCATCTTCAACTTCGAGCCTTCCTGATGTAGTCTTTGCGGACTTTAGAGGGCCGTTGATACTGTAAGACTCCGAATCAGTGACACGTCATAGCTAGTCTGGCTAATTGACTAACCTTGGTCGAGGGCTTGGTTGAAATTCGGGGGCCTTAGGGTTCAAGTTCTTTGTTGAATCACTCTCAGGTTGCGGAGTTGCTGGTTTGGCAGAACCGGTACGGCCAGGGGTACCATTCGGAACAGCTTCGCTCTGCTAGACGTTAGCAGAAATTATACTGCTCATTCGTTTCAAATACATACGCATTGGAAAGCTTGCGGGATTACCCAATCCTTTTCTCGTCGTTTGAGGTTGCCCAACAAGGAAGTCGCTGCAATCTTCAAATCGTCCCTTGATTCCGACCTGCTAAGCTCGGTGATACTAGTAACCTGGCTTTGGCCCATCCAGTTCACAGCCGGGAAATGCTGATGTACTGCTTTGAGGATATTGATCGCATTGCGGATATGCATGTACTCGCTGCTGCTGATGCAGGTCTTCAAAGCAGTGTTCAGATTCCGATGCCATTTGTATACTACCCGTCGAAATTCCTCGTAGTCCCAAAAAAGAAGAATTGACTTTTCATTCGTCATCTTTCTACAAAAGCCAGGCAGATCCTTCTTTGTACCAAAAGCCTCCTTTTCATAGACGGTCCTGTCAGAATGCCATTTAGCAAGGTCTTTGAGAACCTCATTCAGAAAGCGACCAAAGTTCTCTGCCTCCTTAGCTGTGCAGAGAAACAGCATAGACGTCAATCTCTTCTCTTTGAACAGCTGATCGAGGACACCCATGGTTCGGAAGTTGGTGGCTCCTGAGGAATGCAAGAACTTCAGCATCTTAAACGTGTACATTGCATCTACCGGAGAAATGAGGATTCGAGGGAAGAAGCAACGCTCGATTAGAGCTATATTCAATGCATCCCACTTGCCCCAGGACCCCGAGAACCAGTGCTCTTTTTCCTTTCCAAGGCGTGATCTGTTCTGTTGATAGACTTGGACATGATCTTTGAGTTCTGCACGCAAGCGATCCTGTAGATCGTTGATAGCCTTCTTCTCTCGGTCCTTCTTCTGCGTGCCTAGAATACTGATGTCTGATCGATCACTGTTGATCGTCAGGATTTTTTTCTTTTGCCGGTTAATCTCGTCCTCGTAGCTTTGGGTTGGAACAAGCATGTCACGGAGTGAGAGTTGCCAGAATGTGACATAAAAGGGCCGACTCAAGATTTCCCAAGTCTTGTCCGGAAGTGCAGGGCGGATTTCGTCCATAATGTTCCGGAGGACAGGATGCCATGGCTCGTTCGTGACATCACTTTGAGTGGTAATTGGTGGAGGTGCAGTATCTGTAGCCGTTGCTACATCTTTCATCTCTACATCAACACCGTCGCTACATGAAACCCCATTTACCAGCGGCATTGATGCGCTGCCTTGAGCCTCCTCGAGCATTCCTGTGGCTTCTCCCAAATTTGCATCAACATCCGAAACACAATTTTCTAGTTTTGGCACGAGGTCATCGGTTACTTCCCTCGCTGGAGACTTCCTCTGGTCAAGATTCTGCTTCGAATTGCTTGCGTCGTACTCTACCATTGCCGCAGAAATACTAGGGCGGCTGATCCAGAAAGCGACACTGGGTTCAACGCCAAAGTCATTGATTAGTTGCGAAACGCCTGGCACCAGAGAATTGAAATCTCTGATCGACAAATTACTTCGCAGGAGGTCTAGGTACTGTGTCAGGATACGGTGGAGCTCATCGAACAGGTTGCCCAGTAATTTAACATGAGCGTCCTCCTCTGGGATCTTGAAGATACATGTTTGTCGTTCATGAGCAATGGATATCAGGATCTGACCAGCTAGTTTCGGCTCTGTAAGAGATTTGACAAGCCGCCTAGCAGTGATTTTTGATTCATGCCGCCTATCAAGCAGTTGCAACATCGTCTGGGACTGCAAGAGGTCACCACCAGCCATTGACAGGACCTGGGCGTCGTTGAAAAGTGTCTCTGATACAATCCCGGCCATGGAATTGGTAATCTCTCCCAAAATAATGAGGTCTGTTGAATTGCCGATACGAAGCTGTTCTGCGACGTATTGAAGGATTGGTGCGGGATTCATGACTGAATATCGCTTGAAGACTCTTCCAGCAAACAAGGACAGCGTAGCTAACCACCTACTTGTTAGCATCCCGTCTGCCTGAACTCTAGTTCTTCCTCGCCCACCAAGAGAGCTCATCAAAGACCAAGTCAGCACATCGTAACCAAGGTATGTAAAATATCGTGCACATTCGACGACTGTTTCTACTAGATTGTCGTACGACTCAATTTGCGCAAGAGCTACCTGGAAGACGATTCCTGGAGATGCGTAGGCTACCTTTGCCAGAGCTCGCGCCATTGGCTTGACGCTAGTCTTGCTGATACGTTTGAGAACGTCCCTGGTCTCAGCTCTTGCTAGATCAAATGCCACCTTCATGTCTGGTAGGCGAGAAATTTGCCCCAAGTACCATTCGGCATAGATAGAGTATCGAGTAGTCGTGGAGAAGTTCTTGATGAGCTCGAATACTTCATTCACGACGCCAGGATTGCAATTCGTCAGACTGAGAGCGGGAACAATTAATCGTTTCGATAGATCGATCCACCGAGACATGTTCGTTTCGGAAGGGTTCGTAGCCAAAGAGTGACTTCCTATCCGGGACAACTTGAGTAGCAGCGCGGTATCCTGCCCAATTTTGACCCCAGTATAATTGAGTAAAGTGGAGCACAATAGGAAGACATCATCGACAGATTGACACACGGGGACATTATCGGCCCAGTCATCCCAGTAGAACCGATAGTCGATACTCTCGTTCGTGTCGTCCTTGTCTAATTGTGCCCATCGCATGATTTTGCGTGGTGGTGTATCAGCGAACTTAATTTGACTTTTGGCTGCACCTGATTGGTCGGGATCCGGAATCTTCTGTTGTTCTCGCAGGTCGGCACGTTCAGTGAGCGGACGTAATGGCTCGTATACTTTGCTGATGCAGTGGTGTAAAATGCGATGGATGTGTTCCGGAAGATCTGGAAAGGCGTCTGGGAGCCATGGAAAGCGACCAAGCATGTAAAGTGACTCTGGGATGGCACCAATGCAGAGAAGGCTCTTCAATAATTGAACCTTTTGGTCTGCTGGTTCTGGAAGCTCTTCTTTTTCTTCCGGCGGCACTGGGGCGGGGGTCGATTCTTTGGCGGTATCTACCTTCAGAAAGTTGTTACGAGCGGCTTCAAGCGCTCGTACCTTTTCTGCTTCTCTTGACCTCTCGATTTCTCGCAACTTACCTGGCGGAGTGTCGTCTACCAAAGCTGGCGCAGTCATCAAAGCATTCATAGTGCCACCCCCTGGCCGGTTAAGCTTCTCTCTTTCGGCTTTCTCCTTCATCTTCTCCATCCTAACGGCTTCCATGGCTTCGTCGGCAGGCCAGAGATGAGGATACAGGTCTCGCAGTGAGATGAAACCAACTTTGATAAGCAGGGCCGCCAGATATATCAGGTTGACAGGAAGGACATCAGTAGGATCCCGCGCAGAAGAGCTGTAGAACCGCAATTTGAAACCAAGTACCTGCGCAGCAACTTTATTGCCGGGAGGCGGTAGTGTACCGGTAGCTTCGATCCATTTCTGGTCTTCGTCAGATTGGGGCAAATCGGAGGCATTCTTATTGGCGGTCACAGCCACTTCAGCTTCGGCCCTTCGACCACCAATTTCAAAAAACGCTGCCATACCGATTTCCTTTGTTCTCTTCCAGAAAAGCTTGTCCCGTTCGTCCCTCGTTCTGGCAAGTTCTTCCCGTCCTTCGTCACTGATGGGTCGACCTGAGGAACCTGGCAAGGCCCATTTTGGTAAAGCAGTTGGCGCTAGACCGTTCATAGCTCCCTTGAAGGTCCTGTCTTGCGGCCACCAGGAGCTTGCCCGGAGGTATTTGACAAAGAACCGATATTGCTTGACTAACACAGCCGCAAATACATCGAGTGTAACGTCAAGAACTCTTCCCACGTCCAAGTCATAGGCGCCGATCATGCCCTTGACCCGTTCAAACGTTTCCTCGACGACTTCACTGGTTAATGGTTCGCTACTGCTAGTCGTGAAGAGTTCTGTGACGAGTTTCGAATATCCTTCCGTCTCTTCCCGTAGGAGATTGTAATTCGATTGGCGATACAGCAGATTTGTTTGCTGGCGAATTCCCACTCTCACGAACGTATTACGGATCATTCCAAGGCTTTCCAATAGAGTACTATCCAACTCGCACCGCATAAGGTGCGGAGACGCGCCTGTTGCTAAGACCAAGGATTGCAATATCGCATTCGATCCAGCCAACTCCGTTATAATCGAAATACAATCCAGAAATAGTGAGTTCGCATCAAAGGAGGAGTGGTCGACTATAGCATTAGGAGAGCCACGACTCGAAGCATCTCGCTCAAGGATCTCTCTGATGAGGGAGCCAGCATCTGTAGGTTCCAACCGCTTATCGATACCTGACCTTACCACCTCTTGAAAAAGAAGCCCAAGAACCAAGGGGTCCTTGTCAGTGCAAGCCTGTACACCACAGTCCACAACAGCTTTTCGCCCCTTGTCAGCCCAAGTGTACAACCGCTCGTCAATAACGTAATCATAATGATATTGCGGTAGTGATAGCTGGTTTTGTGATGAGCTAGAAATCGATGGGGCGTTGGTAGCGGAAGTGGGTACGGTGTTTCCAGCAGGAGATGGCTGAGGTGCAGGTTCCGGAGCAGGTTCGACTTGAGTCGCCGCTGGCGCAGGGGGAGAAGACATGTGCTTGAGCGGAGGGTTTGTAGGTCTGGATTGAACCGGGTTGGCGTTTGAGCTGTTCATAGGACTGCGTTGAGGCCCGCCTCCACGCCCGCCTCGACTTCCTCGTCGTCGCGCCCCGCCGCGCAGATCATATTGTTCCCTATTGAAGCTGTTTTGCTGCGGCGACGGACTTTGCTGGGCAAGATTCAAGCTCTCAGGGCGGTGGGGTGAAGGTCTGGACGCATTCTGCCTATCATCATTGGAGAAATTCCGATCCCCTCGCTTTCGCTTCCCTCCACCACCTGGAGCCATTAGCTCAGGCCCACGCGGGCTCTTCAGCTAGCCGCTTTATATATGATCCCACTGCGCATCTATATCTGGTGTTATCGTTTAAAGTCGGGCGTTGTAGCTGGGCGTAAGGATATCGAGCTTGAAACAAAGGTGAGGATATGCTGGTCTGATTGCTTAGGTTTCCGAGAAATTGTACAAGGTGCCGGGTGTACGGGGAGTATACTAAGTGTTGTCCATTATCTTTTGCTACTAAGGTAGATACCTACATACTGTATTCACGCAGCGAACAACAATGGAAGGTATCGTGAGGCTGGCTCGTTTTAGCGTCAATATTTCATTTGATGCTCGTTGTCTCATTCTCTACCCAATCACAGCACTAGTGTTTTATGCGTCATCCGTGACGCTAAGCTAAAGTACGGTACTTACTCTACCTTACCTTGTCTACCTACTTCGGTGCCTTCATACTTCAACAACTACCTCAGAGAACTCCCTTTTGACGACCATGTGGTAACCCAGCTTATCCAATTTCTGGGGATTCCCTCCCACAGAAAGGCCACTCATCATGACTCCAAAGGTCTTTGTGTAAGCGCTACAACTGATATAATAAAGAAGCCAGCTAAGAGTCATCGTCAGAACCGGAGCCACTGGGTATATTGGTGGAGATGCTCTCTATCGCCTTGTGCAAGCGCATCCCGATTATGACATTACTTGTCTCGTGCGCAACAGCGACAAAGGTGCCCAGATAGCCAGTCAATACTTGCGCGTAAGACTTGTCTATGGCGATTTAGACAGTGCAGAACTGTTGGATGAAGAGGCTCAGAAGGCAGACATTATTCTGCGTAAGGCTCTATAGCCATTCCCGAGGAATCCAGCAACAGGAGAATTTGACGCTTTTCAGATTGTGCCAACGCCGATCATGAAGGAGCCGCAAGGACACTAGGCACAGGGCTCACTGCTAATTCGCAAGACAAGCCAGGCTACTTGATCCATACATCTGGTACTGGTATATTAGCTTTTGCTGATTTGGAGCGTAACATATTTGGCGAAGCTTCTTCTAAGATCTACGACGACTGGGAAGGGGTTGGAGAGATCACTGCCCTACCAGACCACGCTCCTCACCACAATTTCGATAAGATCATTCTTGATGTAGGAACAAAGGACCCATCAAAAGTTAAGACTGCAATTGTCTGCCCGCCATGTATATATGGGACAGGACGTGGTCCAGGAAATCAGAGGAGTATTCAAATCCCTGACTTAGTGAAGTGTACACTGGAGACAAAGGTAGGCATCCAGGTTGGGGAAGGGAAATCGTACTGGAATAATGTGCATGTAAACGATTTAAGCGATTGCTATCTCAAGCTTATTGAGGCTGCAGTTGATGGTGGTGGAAAAGCAACTTGGGGCAAAGACGGGTACTACTTCACTGAGAACGGGGAGCATGCTTGGGGAGATGTAGCCAAGGCGATAGCCACAGCTTCTCATGAACAGGGCTTTATTCCTGCAGATGATGTGGTTGCTATGTCTGGCGATGATGCAAACCAGCTCAGATCGTATGGTGCCCTGCTATGGGGATCCAACTCAAGAGGTAGAGCTCTACGGGCTCGAAAACTACTAGGATGGTCGCCAAAAGGTAACGCTATCAACGACGAGATACCGGAGGCTGTCAGTATCGAAGCGAAGACACTGGGACTTGTACAAGGTCATGCTTCTAAGGTTTCTGGCTGAGTGAGTGCTTCTCGTCATTCCACATGGCAGTACCTATTACAATAGCGTGTGCATATCAAGAGCTTGATTCAAATGCCGAATGCATTCTCATATAACATCACGGCCTCGTAAAATCATTCTCCATCTTCCACATACTTTGCTGATTTCTTCAACTTCCTGCAGTCGAAGGCCCGCTCGAATTGATTAATTGTTCATTTCCAATATAGGAGCCTGACCTTACTGCCTAGATCCCAACCTGGAAGTCCTTCCGCTTATTTCGACAATCCCTGGCTTCAGGCTTTTGATATCACCCTGAAATAACCGCAAAGACTTTCAAATACCTCGCGGCCGTAGTCAAACAAAGGCGCATTCTGGGGTAAAACTTAGGCCATGTATCGATTCGAATGCGTCGGAGAGCTTCGAGTCACCAGTATGGCCTAGTAGGGTAAAAATGTAAGGCAATGCTAGACGTAACCAAGGAGGGAGCTTGTCGTATGTGCTGTGGTGTTCTTCTGGTTATTCGACTCCATTGCGGGGCCAGCTTCTGTCGAACTTTTCCGATATTCTCTCTCATCAAAGTATGTGTTGTTGAGGCGGCGTAACGTTGAGTTACTTTTGATGCCACTCTCAATCATTCACTTGAATGCCAATGACGCATCTGCGTTCATCGTCTGAAACCTCGCCACGTTTACAATCCTAATTGCCTCGACTTTCTTCACAAACACCATCAATATCAAGGCGCCGGTTCAGCTACTGTGATGTAAGTCACTACCTCGGCCATAATCAACACCTTGCTGTCGTCTTTCCGCAAGCTCGTAATATTACCCCGGCACTATATACAATTGTGTTAACAACAGTGGTATCAGAGTTTGCACTTTTACAAGCAATCATGGAGTCTTATACACCACCTCAAGCTCGCGGACAGTGGCCTACTTCAAATACTGCAACTCAGCAGCGTCCTTCAATCTGGAACAAGCCGAACGATTCAATGAACTTATCACCATCACATGCTCCTCGCTACGCTCCAACTCCTGCCATGCCGCAGACTCCATCCAAAGCTCAGTCCTGGCGAGTCGTTGGCTCACCCACTCCATCTGTAAATGCACTCCCAAGTCCTAGGGTCTCTCCTGAGGCTGCACCTTCTGTCAAGCATCTCACTTGCTACTTCTGGAAAGCGCACGGAAAATGCAAGCACAGCGATGAGGACTGTTTGTACGCTCATTACTTCACCGGGCAGATAGCCGATCCACCAGTGCAAGTTGAGCCTGGACGTCAGTCAATTCCTTACTCTGTCTCTGACATTGATACTGACTGGCAATGTCCAGGCCCCGCTGTTGCAGGAAGAAACGCAATGACTGCACGTCCGGTCTACGAGAACTGGCGTGACCAGCATGGTAATCTTGGTGTGGGTCCGAATATGCCCTCCATCATGCAGACTCGGATGTTGAACCCGGTTGGAAGCTTCCATGATATGGCCGCAGTACAGGCTGCTCAATACAACGGACAGCATTCAAAGGAGCACTACCTGCCTCCCAATGATATCCAGCACGAACAAGTCCCCATGTCGCCAAACTTTGTTCACAAGCCCAGTACCCACCATCAGCGTTCGCATTCAGATGCTTCCGATGTCAGCTACGAACGCATCACTGGCAGCCTTTGTGCCCTAGCTGGAGACTTGTACAGTGTCGTCGACAAGAGCCATGATACTTACGCTCAAGCTGTGGTCACTCTACATGCACAGTGCGAGTCTCTTCTTAAGCAGGCCCAAAATTTGTATCGCGAGATCGATCCTAAACCCAAAGCTTGCATCGAAACTCTCGTTAGTGCCGTCTCAGCAATCATGCCCTTGATCGACCAGCAGAAAGTGATGGCCGCAGAGACTGAGGATGCCAAACAGGGTATAATCGAGAACATGAAGGGTGCAGGCTTAGGCTACATGGCGCGCTCCTGGCAGACGGCTCCGAGTGATTCTAGCGGGACTAACTAAGCTTATTGTACATTCTTCGACTTGCTGAACGCCCAAGGCTCGGTGGTATAATCGCTGAGTTGGCAAGGCAGCTCAGGGTACATATGGTTGGAAAAGTCTAGGTGTACGAAAGGATATACATATGTACATGAGCTACGGGCCACTCTAGTTTCAGAAACTATATAGCCCCCAGCTCTTTGAGCTTAGCAATCATACCATCCACGTTCTCTACCTTTCCTCCTCCTATTCGTGGTGGTGGTTCTGTAATGTCGAGTCAGCCCAGTTCTGTCGACGAATGTACGCCGATCTCCAATTATAAACCCTTTCCACACCCCAAGCCCATAGAACATGAAGTAGCCACTTACCCTCCACTTTTAATATCTTCAACCTCCTCCTTCCTTCCACACCCCAGTCCTCTAACTTCCCCTTCTTCATCTCCTTCTTCTTTGCCTTCATAATATTCGGCAAACTCGCATACCTCGGCTCATTCAGCCTCAAATCCGTCGTCACCACCATCGGCAACTTTCCCCTCAGCGTCTCCACACCCCCATCCACCTCCCTTATAACCTTCACATTATCGCTCCCCTCCTCAAACTCAATCTTAGACGCTTGGGTAGCTTGCGACCAGTTCAACAACCCCGCGAGCATCTGTCCCGTTTGGTTCGAATCGTCGTCGATGGACTGTTTGCCCAAGATGACAAAATTCGAGCCTTCCTTCTCCACAACTTTCTGAAGCAATTTCGCAACGCCCAGGGGCTCTAAATCCCCTTCGCCATCCTTGGCTTCGACCTCAACATGGATGCTGCGGTCCGCGCCCATCGCCATGGCTGTCCGCAACACATCGACGCATTTTGCAGGGCCGGCGCTAATGGCGAGGATGTCGGTGACTTTCGGGCCGGATTTGGCTTCGCGGAGGCGGACGGCGGCTTCGAGGGAGATTTCGTCGAAGGGGTTGAGGGAATGTTTGACGCCGACGGTTTCGATGCCGGTGTGGGATTTGTTGACGCGGGGTTTGATCTGTGGGGAAGGTTGTTAGTGGGGGGCGGGCCTGTGAGGAGTGGGGCGCTGCGGGGGGGAGGGTTAAACAAGAGTGGGATGGACTGAAAAGACAACGCACCGCATAGTCAATCACCCGTTTTACAGGAACTAGGATCTTTAGAGCCGTTGACATGCTTCTGAGCGGTGCAGAGGAAGATTCAAAAAGAGACGTCTGGGGCGTTTACAGATTCCTCGCTCGGCTCGCTTAAGCTGGGTCATGCCGAGGTGCATTGGCTCAGGTAGGGCAGGATAAACGCGGGACGAACTACTCACCTAAAGGTATTGGATTCTAAATATTTTTACTTTAAACATAGGTATGTATATATGTTGTGAATTGGAAGGATGGCCGAGTTATGGCGTGGTAAATATCTCCGCCGCGTCTACCAACCAACCTTTACTAACAATCTCCAGCGACCCGAGCTCTCCCTAAAGGTGGCCCATAATAAGTTCCAAACCTTTTACATCGAAGAAGTGGGAGAGAGAGGCTGTCTCTGATGTTCGTTCCACAGTCGAACCATCACGCTAGCTTACCAACAACCACGCCGCGGGAAACTTGTTCAGAAGCACCTGCTCAACCTCCGCAGAACCCTTCCGCCACGAGGTTAACGCAGTCTGCGGATGGTTTTGGGATCCAAGCACAGACGCTGGTCGTGGCCGGCATGCCTTTCTCACGGCTGCAGATTTACTTCCTTCTGTCGATACCCTTGATGTTGATCGCGGTCTACGGCTACAGCAGCTAACCTTGAGGAAATTCCTCGAGACTGAGACGGAGGATGTTGATGATCTTTCCACTTTTATCATTAACGATCTTGCCACTTTCATGATTGTTCTATGACTTCCGTCCAAGACAACCTGTGATCATTAAAAACTATCGACTGTTCAAATGCGCTGTACTTGATGCGCTCAATAGCTGGAAACCACACGCCTGCTTTTGGACCCGGAAGCGTATCAATGACATCTAGTCCATACAACCATTCATGTTCAGCCATCGCCAGCATTCCAACTGGGTATACAGGCATTCATGCGTCTTCATCCGCTCCACCGGGCAAGAACACTTCCCAGCTTCCAGTGGCTTAAACTAACATCCAGCTCCAAACAGCTCAACCCACAGAAGTAAGACTTTTTCCATGAAAAAGATCACGAACCGACCCTCATAGAGTGTTTCGATCACTTAATGCAAGCTTTTGTCTTTCCCAGAGCCATCAACGGAAAAACAAGCTGGAAGAATTAGCACGAGTCAAAATGTTGAATTTCCCCCTTTAATCACTAGATTCCTCTCTCTACGCATTCAGACTTTGAACAGCTATCTACTTGACTTACTCGAATTTCTAAGTCACCCACTCGAATTTTCAACGACACCAGTGTGTCTTTCATCACCTCAACATGTTAATTGGAAATCCGACTCATCGTATAAAACACGCTTCTACATACAGGACTACAGGGTTTCACCTTACAGTCTATTACAGAACAGCGCATCGTCATCTCACAATGAGTCACTGTTACGTGTATGCGATCATCCAGTTGTCTTGGATATATGTTAGTCATTGTGCATGTATCCGAAATATTTGGAGAGACTGGTGTTTCCCTCATGGAGCTGACGGTGTGTATGGTTCGAAGTAGACGTTCTCAGCCCTCGATGCCCCCCATCGACACATTCAGAAGCATCTACGATATCTCCTGGCTCCAAAACCTGGAAGTTTGTCAATTGGAAATTTCACATAATGGTCTCTGTGAGGGGTATCTTGATGGAAGTTCGAATTCCTGCCGATAGATCTGCAAATGGAATAAATTACTTACTTGACAGCTACTCATGTTGTGGCAACGACCGAGATGTCGTGTATGGTTGGTTTAGGGCAATCTGGATTCTCTGAAGAAGAAGTTCTTGATTTTTACTAGGAGTATCCGCATTTGATATCAATACGCTGATTCATGATGAAATTCTTAGATATTCACAAGCCATTGGAGCACAAGCGTCACCAACATATAATGAAAATTCGCTCTGCCATGAATCATACACACTCTAGATAATCACAGATTTTTCTACTAATGTACAGATTTATTAGTCACTCCCTAAAAGCATAAACAAAAGCACACTTTGATATATACGACGCTATTTAGAAAGCTGCGTTTGGGAAACCTTCGAATGACCTCAGACACTACGTTCTATTACTCAAGAAGCAAACAAAAATAAACGAAGCACAACTGCCAAGATCAAAAGCCCGAATTGGCATCCATACACCGCATTCATGCTCACATTATCCGAATTCAATTACTTGTTATTCTCACTGTTCATAAATCTCCTCATTTTGATGACTTTCTTCTCCATCATTTTGCTCATCATTATCGAACTCCTCGAATTCCCGATCGTCATCCTCATCATCACTATCACCTTCCGTAACTTCCAGCGACGTAATCCCAACTGGAACCGAGCGCTACCAGCACTCAACCTCGCTCACACCCATCGAATAAGCGTCTCGATCCTGCGGTAATCTTGGGCTTCCTCATCACCTCCAACCGCAACCACAAGCGCTTCGACCGCTTTCGCCTCCAGCAGTAGATAGCACGTCACCGCCAACCCTCTCATATCGATCGAAAGGGATGAACTCGACGGCTCGTGCACCTAAACAACACGTCCGATTTCGGCGGCTCTGCTAAAGCGAGTGGTGCGGGAGCCAGATCTGGGGAGATTAACTGATAAAGGAGTGGCTGCAGCAGCGGTCGGTATCGCCATTATAGGTCTCGTGGGAAGCGAGGGTCGTAAATGCTTGACTCCTTGGTGGGGCGGAGCTGTATTGAGCGGAGCTGGTCTTGAATTTTTTTTTATTCCTGGGAATGGGAGATTGGCGCAAGAGAATGAAGTCGAGAACCAGTGCAAGAAGGTGGTGAGGACGATAGGAGAGTAGGAATGATTGTTGTATGTACATATATGCATATGCAACCCTCGGGCTTGTTAGATGTCATTACCCATGCAAACATCTCTGTGCCCTCAGCAAACCCTATGGCCCAAAGGTCCCTAATCAAGGAAACCGGATCGATACAACAACACAAATGAAAACCATGCCAACTCGTTGCAAGCATTCACATATATCATTTCGAAACCGATTGATTCTGTCGCTTTCCAATAAAGGTACAAGTCATCGGCTCAGATTCTAGACCACAGACCACCACACACGAGGATGAGAATTGGAAAAGGGGCGCAAAATAGAATTTTTGAGTCCATGATAACCGAACATCCTACTTCTTACAACACTCTATTCATCGAGCTGGAATATCCACCAAAATCCCCCACCCCTCCAATCTCTGTCCCTCAAATCTTCTCCTCTTTCTTACCATGACCAGCAAGCGTAGCGGCCAAAGCGGCGGACGGAGTTGCCTTCACCCCATCATTGATATTCGATATCTCGAGCCGGTGTCCTCGCCCACTCTCTCCCAAATCGCCACCGCCTCGACTCGCAGTGGTCGTCATCGCCACTCTTTGACCTCTCCACTTCATTCCTCGTGTCTGGACGGCCCACACCGCAGCTGCGCCAGCGACGCCGCTGATAGCGCTTAAGAGGGTAAAGTACCACCCCCTGCCCATGATATCGACGAGAGGCTGCAGCACCGCGACGCCTGCGGCCGCCAGCGCGGATCTGGTGACATTTCCGGCCGCGCTAGCTGTGCTTGGGTTCTCCGGGAACACGTCGATGAGCAAGGCCATGAACGAGTGGAGGATGCTTGTGCAGATGAAGCCGAGGATGAATTGCAGGACTAGGGGGATGCTGACGTGGGCGCCGTGTTTGACCGCCCAGCCGTATCCGGACAGGGTGATTGTGGAGATGGCGAGGAAGTACCAGCAAGCGCGGGCTCTTGCTTTTTCAATGGGGAAGTCTGTGAGATTGTCGCCGGCGATGTCGTCGATGGGGCGACCGTTTTCTTTGGCCGTTTTCTTGTAGCAGTAGTCCATTAATTTTCCGTTGAGATAACCACCGAGTACGACGCCGGCACCTCCTGGGAGGTATGAAAGTCCGGTTTTGATCTCGTTGAAGTTGTAGATGTCTTTGTAGATAAGGGGGATGGATGTTTGGATGCAGTACCAGACGGTGTATGGGGATGCGCCCATCCAGAGGATCAGGGCGGTGTCTTTCCAGAAGATGAGCCGTAGACAGGCTAATGGGTTTCCAATCATGACCTTGGGCCTTTTGCTGGTAGCTGAGTTTCCCGCCGCTCGTTCGGCGCTCTGGACATTCTCAACATCCCTGTTTTCTTCGCTCCTACGTTGTTTCCTCCAACCTCTCAAGTATCCCATGGCGACACTCCACCATGTTCTTTCCCAACCGATAGCTTTAATACTTCCATTTCCCACCACTTTTCTGCTCGTTTCAGGGAGCCCGAAACCGATAGCACCTATGAGCAGTGCCCCAAAGATCACCAAACACCAAAAGACCCATTCATAACCTCTCGAGCCGACGGCAACCCACCCTCCGATTACTGGCCCAATACAAGCCCCGAGATTAGTGGCCGCCATCACAGGCCCAAGCATTCTTCCCCTTTCCGCTGGCACACATACATCAGCTACGACGCCATAAGCAATGGACACGACCGAGCTAGCGCCAATGCTTTGCAGCACACGTAGCACCAGTAGCGCAGCATAGCTATTCTTGTTCAGTGCTAGTCCCAAATTTGCAAGTGCGTACAACGTGAAAGTTGTGAGGTAGATGAGTCTTCGGCCGAGGGAATCCGAGAGACTTGCAAAAATGGTGGGCGACAAAGCTTGGACAACAAGATAGATGGTCATTGTTAGGTTGATCGCTTGCGCTGAAGTACGGAAATGCTTTTGAAGAAGTGGTAGGAGTGGAAAGTAGATCGTGGCTGTAAGTGGGGACGCAAGTGTCGTGAGGCCAAGGAGGGCGGTTATCAGACGCTTCTGGCCAGAGCTGTACGTTGTGTAGAGGACTGGTGGGTCACCTTTGGGTATTGCCTGTCCAGATTGGTCCATTATGGATGACGAAGAGGCGTTCGATTTGACCTAGGTGTGTATGGTTAATACCACTTGCTGGTACTTCAACTTTTTAGACCAACAATTGCTGATCCCTCACACCAGAGAGATGTTAAAGAGACCAAATAATAATTCTAGCACATAACAGTTTGCGAAGTATGTAGCATGCTTTTTGCCCGCGATATGGAGAATGTCAACGCTCAGAATTTACTCTACTCCCCGGATACGCAGCCCAGTGTGCTTTGTTGCTCTCTGCACAGTCGCACAACGGTCTGTGTGACGTTTTTCTCTTCACATCTGGATATCGCCAAGTAAAAAAAAGTGAAGTAAAAAGCCTGTGATGATTCCCTTCACCTTCGAGAGCGGAGATCCTGGCGGACTCGAAAACGAAGACCATGCCAGCAAATCCTCTTGTGAACAAATTCTGTTTGAAATTCATAGTGGTTGTTGCTCAGATCACTTCCGATTATAAGAACCTCATAGCGGTCGAAGACGAATTTCGTCATTGTGTACCCTTGGACCAATAGATCGCTTTCCACGCTCCGGAAGTCCGATGGAATAAAAGATATTCGACCTCTGTAAGAGACATTGGAGGCTCGCTGGTCAACCAGACAAAATGAAGAGCCGCTTTATAGGTACACCATTCTCTGGCCGGAAAATCCTGCGGACTCAATAGACTAAAGGGCTTCGGAATAGGAGGGTCCTTCACCTACCGATCGTCGTGCAGCGCTTGTGAAGATATACCTACGAAGAAGTTGAATTGAAATGTATAGCGTCCACTCACGAAGCGTGTATCAATGGCGGTGTGTCGAAAGCAGTGTAGATCTGTTAATGCTGTCATCTTGCTGAATGGGGTGCGCTCCTCTGAATATTGATGGAAAATACACTCCGCTCCAGTGGGATGGTTTCTTATCTGCGAGTGGTTCCGGGTCGATATCTCAAGTACATACGTGCCACCTTACCTGTTATCAGTGTTACTTGGCTACATCTTGAGTACAGCTTCCTCGTTTGTTGTAGACCTTGATATTCCGCATGACGAATCACCGCATTTGTTATCTTGCTCGCTGCAGAAAGCCCAATAATTCGCTTTTGGTATTGTGCTTTTCTTAGGATTTGACCCCAAAAGGTACTAAGGATTTCGCAGAAGAATAAATCGTTCATCTCTCTGTGCCGAATACTTGGAGATTGACAGTTCGTATAGGTCTTAGAACTGCACTTCACGTCAGGGACACGTGGCTTGGTGCTAGAAGAAACACCGAGTGTCTTGGTCAAGGGGTAGTACAAGATCGGTACTTCAACCTGGTCTTGCCAGAAGATAGATGCGAAGTCGTCTAACGCACGCTTGTAATTCTTGAGGTTGCTAGGCTCATATGTAAGCCCTAGATCTCAGGGCTCTCCGTAATGTGCCCATTAATAACAGTAACAATATTGCCTAAACTGTGGTGTTTTTGAGTGACGTTCCCTTGGTTGAGACGCACAACCCTTGTTTTTCCCGGTACCGACTTCGCGATATCTCGGTTGGTATACCGCTCACAGCATTGAATGCAAAGGCTACGGGACCCTGCATCTTGTGTAACCACGGTTGAAAAGGAGAAGCGACATTGCTCTTACGATTCCTTGAATGTTCTGTTACGCTCTTCACTGCGATTAAGAAGATACATCGAATTAGATAAAAGGCTCTAGCCGAGTCTTCGGCGCCCAGGATTTTTATGCGGACGAACTATTATTACCCTTTTTGCTTTAAAAGGGAACAAGACCAATTCGAGCCGGAAGTTTGCAGATTACTGCCAATCAAATCGACGTTGGCCCATACCTCGCTCGTCAAGTAGATCTTGAAAGCTATCACAAGAAAGCAGAAAAGACTATCTTAGACAAAGAGGTAAGATCAACCGATCGGAGTATTTCGATACGTTGACGGTAACGTTTGAACAGGGCTCTCAACTTGTTTCCCCTCAAGGGGGCCCTCAAGGGACACATACTGCCGAATTTTAGACTTAACAGAGGGTAGTCCGTCACAATCTATCTTCTCCAAGAAATATGCCTTTGTTTTTATCCGTCAAGTAGCTAGCTCAGTGTTCCCGTTCCTAAATTACCTCAATTGCCCCATTAGAAATCTTAAAATCTCGTCCCCCTTTGCTTTTTGCACAATCCGCTCCATTCTTCAACGCCATCGCCTTCTTCATCTCCCATTCCTCCGCACTCATCAAAACCTCCTCTTGCCCATCTTCCGCTGCCGAAGGGATATAACCTCCCACAAGCCTCTTCATGGAAATCGTTTTCTCCGGGCGGACAAGGTATGCGATGATATAGCGCGGGTGCTCAGCTTGGTTACCGGGAGCAAAGGTCACGCGGTGCTCGTTGGAACGAAGAAGCTGGCCAGTCCATTCGACCATTGCATCGCCAAGGTTAATAATCACGTTGTTAGGGACCGGCTTGACGTACTGCCAGTTCTCCTCTTTGTTCGCTCTGCCTATGGGATCTGTAGGCACTCGAAGGATGTTGCAGCGTGATTTCTCCTTATCACGGATCAAGATGACTTACCTGGCGGAAGGATCTGCAAGCCACCAAGGATGTTGCACAGCATTGTAATTGTGCCATAGTCGGTATGATTAACGAGAGCTGAGCCACTATTCTGCTCGGTGGGAGACCAAGGCGAGTACCGAGTCATACGAATCACCGAACCCGATGGTCGATCTTGGCGTTGGAGCGAAGCCAAAGTACCCTTGATTAAGCCAAGTTTAGCATCAATAATCTCCAGTATAAGCTCGATTATGCAACGAGCGTTGCGTAGGAATGAGAGAAATGTTTCGCGATTATCCTGGACTGGCTTAGGATTTGCGTGGGGAGCTTCGTTGCCGAGTATGTCGTCTTGTGCAACATTGAAGAACTGGCATCGATCAGGGTTGCCCTTTTCGTTCTTCATTGCGCCTTGGGCTTTGTACCTATAGTATTTGTTATTAGCACAAGAGACACTGATAACATCTTCTGTTGATACGTTGGAACATCTCACAGCCTTGCCTGTCCTTCGGCGCATGTAGGCGGGATCTGCATGTTGCAATAACAATAATTACGACTTGTGGGTCTCTGGAGGCTTAAGACAGAACCAAAAGTACAAAAGTGACCTTAAGATATCCTACACACTGGTAACTCACCCTGTCAAAACCGTCGGCGGTCTGATAGCATATTTGCTCTTCTCCTCTATACTCAAGTCCATGACGTCTTTTGTGACTCCAAATAATTTCTCGATGTCTCCCAGCAACTTCGCCCCTAATTTTTCCTCCTGTAAGTCTAGAAGGAAGAAGCCTAGCGTCCGACATGCTATAAAGACTTGTTGGGCTTCGATAGGGTCGTTGGCTAGGACTTTAGAAAGGGAAATTTGTGGAATGGAGGCGATAGGGATGGAGACGGGGAAGGGGGGATAGGCGGAGAAGAGGCGCTCAGAAGCCATAGTGGAATACAAAGTGGGTTATTGGTCGACTTCGGCGTATAAGGTAAGGCGAACGAGTGCGGGGAGAAAGAATTATATTGTCTTATGCGTAAACAGTTTTCGCTTGTTCGACCAGTTTGAAAGGGAGCTTCAGTCTATGGCCGAGTGTTGTCTCACTTCGCCGGGTGAGAATAAATGGTGGTAGCTAAGTACGGCCAGAGGTAGGGTTCGGGTATTATACATAGTGAAGCGACTCGCTGATTGACTCTTACCGTAGGTAGTGGTGGGAATACTTTTCATGTTGTATTACAAAAGGAACATCGTAAATTACGCACCGATACGGAAGCCCATAGAATACCTGCTTGGCTCCGACAACAAATGAACATCCATATCCGTTCCGCTGTTCGAGCTCACTCTCGATCTTCACTAAACTTATCCTGAGCCTAGACTTTTAGACACTCCAAACGACGATTCAACATGTCTACAATCGAGGACCAAAAGAGGAAGGTTGATGTATTCTGTCGTCAATTCAAGTCTGCTCCATGGCAAACCATGTCGCAGTGGCAGGCTAAATCGCCCGTTGATGCCCCAGCAAGAGGAGGTATATGGATTAGCAGGACGAAATTTCGTGCGCCCGTAGAAACTCATCTTCGAGATGCACTGTACCACGTGTGCGAACGGCTAAAGATTGCCGACCAAAAGATTACTCCGTCACAACAGATACCGCTTACAGATGTGGGCGTGGAATTCATTGGCTGTCGGTCCGGTGTGGATAACAACGCTCCGGAGCCAGAGATATCAGAGCAAGACAAACTTCAGGCTCTAGAGAGCGAGTGGAAGGGAGATCTGACCATCCTTTATGTCCATGGAGGAGGTTTGTTGTACGCTTCAATACAGCCCGAAGACTTACTGGTAAGCTAACATAAAGTATACCTTAGTACCGGCAGTCCGGCCGAATATCGCGCTGCTTCTGCTCGCCTGGCCCGCCTGACTGGAGCGCGAGTAGCGTCGATCCGCTATCGCCTGGCGCCAACCAATACCTTTCCAGCACCGGTGCTTGACATCCTCCTGGCTTATGCTAGTCTCATCTATCCTCCACCAGGGTCTCACCAACTCACCACAAACCTGTATCAGCGAAAAGCATCGTCATTGCCGGGAACAGCGCTGGGGCTAATCTGGGTCTTGCGTTGACAAGAGTTCTGCTCGAGTTTAGTGGAGAAACGGGACAGCAAGGCCCCAAGATACTGTTTCATGGGCAGTGTGTTCAGTTGCATCTTCCTGCAGGCGTCGCCGTCTTTAGTGGTTGGTGCGATCAGTGTGACGTACTTCCCTCGTGGTACGAAAAAGGCGAGCACGATATTCTGGTGCAGGTACAGCCGGCTCTCATGCCAGAATACCCTGCTGATGAGATCTGGCCCTCAAACCCACCGCGCGAACATCCTTACTGCGCTGGTTCAACTCTCGATCATGAATTGGTTTCTCCGGTGGCTGTAGGTGATTGGAGTGGTGCGCCGCCAATGTGGTTCGCTTGCGGCACCGAAGACCGTTGTCTCGATGGAAATCGAACGATTGCCAGCCAAGCTGCACGGTGTGGCGTGCCGGTTCTGTGGAATATGAAGGAATGCCGCACGAGTTTGCGGTCCTGCTAGGCAAATTGCCACAATCGAAGCATTGCTTTGCTAGCTGCGCCACTGCGTGCAAGGCATTTGGGGAGGGGAAACCTATCAGCTCACGCAGTCTGCGAATGAAAATGCCAGCGTGTGAGGACATTGATCTTGGTGATGTGGCAGCCCTAGCTCCCTTGCCTCTAAACGAGGTGAAAAGGCGCATGAGGGAGAGGACGCGCCAGATACCTGTCTGGACAGGCACCCGATCGTTGAAATCGAGAATCTGATGTGCATAAGACAAGAACACGCTTAAGGATTTAAGCCTGTGCGTATACTTCCCAGCAGAATTGAGAATACCATCATTATTACCCGTGAACATTGTTACTACACTTCACGAAGATAGAAGTTTTTGCCTCTGCCTATTATCTGCACTCCCTCTCAGTAAAATTTCATACTTCCACACCCCGTTTATCCGCCCTCTGTTCCTCCCAGCTATCCCTTGCAACGGCTCCTCATGATCCTTTCTAAGAACCCGTGAGTCAATTTCATCGTGGAGTCGCTACTCGCTCGACCGCGTTGACCTCTCTGAACGTTACTATATGTTTCCATTCCCACAGCCCCCGTCGATATTTCGGCTGACAATGTTGGGTTCGACATCTTTACTCTCGTCGTTTTCTGCTCCAGCGTTATGAAGAAAAATGCCTCCTATCTCGCTGAGCTTGTCGTTGTCATCGCACTTTTGAAAGCTCTAAAGATGATTCAACATAGATTGATCGATGACTTAATCATGTCATACAGACAAGTCGAGGAATCAAATCTTTATATACTTTTCGACTTCTATTTCTATCAAGGATGAGAGTACGTCTCAGGCTCTCAGCAGTCATAGTCATCAATTCGTCCAAGCGCTGATGCAATGGTATTAGCTCCAATGGGTATTTTATAGTTGCGATCTTGAGCTGTTTCGTGAGTGTTTTTTTTAAGGTAAAGTAAGTAGTTTCGCAATACGGAAATGAAGCAGGTTCTGGCCGGCGCCAGGAGCAGAATGGCAACAATGCTAGTGACCTAGAAGCCCGGAGAGGCTGTCCCACGGATCGATCAGGTGAGTCTGGAATGCTACCCATTAAACAGATTGTGCTCCAGAACCATTGCCTGTGTGTGAGTGCCTGTCCCAAATGGAACTGTCTCACAAACACATGGTCGCTCCTCCACCAATTCTTTCACACACGCACCTTAGCCATACATGAGCGTACACGAGATAGAGTAAGATCATGCGCATCGGTCTAACGCACGTCTCGATAGCAACGGCCCAAGCTGTCGAAGACACTCATGGTCACGGCACCCCTACGACTAAGTTCGATTCCTATGATTCTTCTGCATCGACTCATCTAACCGTGTCGGATACAGAAGATAAAAGCCGTGTGAAACCCCAAGAGCAAAAAGATTCGCATCCGCCCTTTCGCAGAAAGCCGTCACAGCGCTCGAGTATGTTTTCAAAGCGCCCTTGCAGTGACGAGTAACTGTGCTCGATTCGAAAGCGATGGCAGCACTCAACAGTACGAAAGACTGGTTCTATCCCATCTACAAGTCCACAAGCACACAACTCTCATTCCGCGCTCGCCACTGCGCAATCCCTTTCTCACAAACCCGCAGCGAAACGGACATGACATACATCAAGCCCTGAATCGCTCACTCCAACCCGTCGCAATCCCGAGCTAATCGCCAAGATACTGTAGCTCAACCCTCATCAAGATATCCTCACAGTATGGTACAAAGCCTGCGAAGCTGCGAATGAGCTGCGTGATGTTCCGATCTATTACCTGCGCATAGTAGATTTCAATTTGAAGAAAAGAAAAAAAAAACAGATGGCTGCGAGCAAAGAAACCCGCTAGTGAATTTTTTCATATGCAATGTGGCGACGAGGGCATGACCGGTTATCATCCGCTGCACCGTCGAGCTGTCTATCGGCTTCGGTTTTTATTTTATTTTATAAAAATCAAAGGTGTGGCTTCTATGAAAAGGGGGGAAGCTGATTTTGCGTGCTGGGGTTCTGGGTCTCGCTGTCGTCTGAGTGCATGGCTGTGATCGAAATCGTGGCTGGCGAGGTTTTTTAGTTGATTGATAAGACGACTGACGCGTATATGATCTGGATGCGAGATAGTTCTTTTCAAGAATCGTGGATATGGTAACGAGAGTCGTTGTTTTTCATTCTTCGCTGCAACGTCCGCAGATTTTCCATGTCAGCTGTTTGTTGCACGAGTAATTTCAAGCGGATTGATACTTCAAGAAACGTTAATTTGAAATCTATGTACTGTAGCATCCTCCCACTTTCGCCACCCAGCCCGCGCATACATACTGTACATCTCTCAAAGCATGGCTATTCACTGCTCTCAACAATATTTGCTAGTGATACTCATTATTCGGAACCAAAATCCCGAGGCAGTATGTAGAACCCCAACAGAGCACCAAGACACAGCTCTACCACCTCAAACGATATCGCCATCAAGCCCTCCTCCACCTTCCCATCTGCCAAATAACCTCGAAACCGCCGTCTGTCCCCAAATTAACATTCAGTGCTCCGAGCCCCCCCCCCCCCCCTCTCCCGAATCTCGCTGAAAGTTTCTACCCAAAGCACCGACTTCATTCCTCCAACCGCCAGCCCGGGCCTTACTCATCAGTATCTCGAAGAAGAGTTTCCGCCATCCGGGAAAACCGCGCTCGCTCTTTTCTTCCCGCGAGGGGGATTCTGCTGCCCACAGAGAGTCCGGTCTTCATACTTCCATTAAGATGGACTTGGTTATCCGAAAAAGCATCTTCTCGTTCTCATCGAAAAGAGCGAGCTGCTAATCGATTTTACTGCTCTCGTACGGGGCCCTGGGCTATGCGAAGGGGGAGTCTGGGTAGGTCACCGGGTTCCCGCATGGGGCAGGCAGGAGATTACGAGTAAGGGCGTGCCGTTCATTCGGTTGATCAATTGGTTATTAACGGGTTGAGAAGCATCATGTGCGGTTCAGGCGTATTGGGAGAAGGAAGGTTACGTTGGACTAGTCGATGGATTTTTAACGTGTCATAACCCCACGTTCAGGGAAATCTTAGACGTTGAGTTGTTCTTATGGGCTAGTAAGGTACATTCGAGAACGAGGCGCTTGTAATATCAGAATACTCAGGGCCAGAAATAGGAGTCCAGTGAAAGTTTCCGCATATTTTAGCAGCCGACAGTTTACGATAACATCGACATTGACATCTTCTCGCGCCGAAACTGTAAAACGTGTCCAAGGGGGACTTGAATAAGTGAAAAGCAATCGATTTTTGATTCCGGACACTGGAAATTACCCCAAGTATGAGCTTGATAAGGAGAAGTTCGAAAGATCATTCTCGGCCTCCTATAACGATTGCTGGTAGGGGTGTCGTGTTGAGTATAAACAAACCTGCGTCTACCATGTCTCTTGCTTGTATCTTCCTTCTTTTTCCATTAGTTGTAAGTACTCTTCAGCCGTTCCTTGTGGCATATGCCCACATTGTTTGAAGACCTCAGTGAGTGCCACGCGAACAGCTTGTGGCATCTTGCCCGATGATCCACAAACATACACAATCCCCTCGGAGTCGTGGAGTAGCCGGAAAACCAAGTCGGACTGCTGTTTGATAAGGTCTTGGACGTAGATCTTCTCCTTCTGATCCCGAGAGAAGGCTGCAAAAACCTTCAACGGCATCTTGCTTTCTAACTCTGCCCACTCGTGTTGATAAAAGTAATCCGAGTTCTCGTTTCGAGAACCAAAGAATAATACACTTTCTCCAACAGCATGCAAATTATTGTTTGTTTTGTTTCCATTTGCTTGTCTTTGGACTTGAGTCTCCAGTTCTTCGGCCCACTGAAGCCGTTCCCATATCAAAGACCTCATCGGTGCAACACCCGTTCCAGGTCCAATCATTATTACAGGACGTCCGGCCTCGGCTATCTTGATGCCTAAGGAACCCTTTTGCAAGGTAGCAATCATTTCCGCGCCTGGAGACAGGGCCGCTAGATATCGTGTACATACTCCTTCGCGTACTTTCTTGATTACAGTCTTATACTTGACAATAGCCACCAAAAGATCAAAGTATGATTTCCCACTTGCAGCTCGCTTTAATTGCCCACCACTTGCAATGCTGAACTGACGGCCGCGAAGTTCTGGTAGTACACTGGCAATCCATTGCCAGGGAATCCGAACAGATGCAAACTCTTGCAAAACTTCTGGTATACTGCGTCTGGGTCTAGTCGTATAATCATACAATTCATCAATGTATTCCGGCCTTGTAAACTCGAGTAACCTTTCCTTGTGAGATTGATCCTGAGTGAAGTGAGCAATCATAGAGAAGAAAGAGCGGCGAGGTACAGCTGTGATATCCAAGTAACTGGTCAGTAATCCTCGCAATGTTAGGTTCTCGCATTCTGGCCTGATTGGCACCGGTTGTACTGGGCTTAGATTTGTTGCCGGCATTGGCCTTGTCAACACAAATTTCAACGACTTATCCGCAATGTCCTTCCATTCCATCATGTCGAGGAACTTATCTACGTCCTCAGAATAATTCTTTGGATATATTGTAAGGACATCTCCAGGGTCATACTCAACTGTTGACGTGCCCGCGAGCACAATATGGCGTACGTCCTGCCAGTGGCTCGTAGGAGTCAATCGTTTGTTCTGTTCAAGAGTGACGGTGAGCCTTCCGTAAGACTCACGCATTTGCTTGCTGGGCTTGCTGGGATTTTCCATATTAGTAGGTGATGTTGACCTTTCCACCGACGCTTCAATTGATGTCCCATTCAATTGCGTTAAGTCATGGTGATTTCCGTTAGTAATAGAATAATCGGGCCCATCTGAGGGATGTTCTGTAAATTCTAAAGTCCACTTGGGTTTGAGCAATACGTCTTCTGGGACAATGCTAGTGCCCTCGTCCAACGGAAATACATCCAAGAGATGCAGGCGAAGATCCGTCGACCATGGCACAAACGTTGCATCGAGACTTCAGCAAAGTAGTCAGAGAAATACTCTTATGAAATTAAGTCATTCATGCGATCCAGGGACCTTACCCTTCTGGATGCTGCTCATCTCCTTCGCCCCGAGGGTAGAGCTCATTCGCTCCCAACTGAATCAATCTTTTGTGAAGTTTACGGGCAGCCCAGTTAAACCTATTTTCAATCAGCTTATTATTCTGAACGGCGTGAAGATTTCAGTCTACTTAGGGTACGAGCTGTCCCCAAGCCCAAAAGTAGTAAATTGGACATCCTCAAGGTAATTGGGTGGCAATCTTCGCCGCAGCAAATTCTTCCAAAACTGTCGCGCATTAAGAGGTAGATCACCCTGACCTGTCGTTGATATAGATACAATCACAATTGAGTATTCAGATAGTGATAACTATCTTCGATCAGTCTCGGTTATACTGATCCATTCTGTGCCACGTACCGGCTCAACCGCATCCAATTTTGACACATGTGTCAGGAAATTGAGGCGCTCTGTGATAGAGCCGAGTTCTTCAGCAACATCACGCGCATTACCGGTTTCGGAACCGTACAGTATCAGAGCTGATCTGTCGTGACGCTGACCCGCCGTCATGGTTGGGGAACTTGAATTTGCAATGTTTTCTCAGCCGACACCGAAGCGGGACGGACGATAGCCCAAACGGTGATGATGGTGGCTCTGAATCATCAGATATCTACACTGTTATACGAACACTTCTTTGTGATGTATACTATCGTCTCTCCTCATGCAAATGCTTCTAAAGTTCAGAAGACTACTACACTTTGTAATACTAATACAATAAAACCTGAGGTGCTCTCAAAATTCTTCCCACTTGTCATCATCACCACTCTTGTCTTTCACCCCTTTCTTCATAGCAGCTGTGCCGATAGCACTTGGCTTACCTCCAGAGCTCATCTTGTTTGAGACTCCCTGCTGTTCGCTCGCGGAACCACCAAAAGAGTCCCAAAAGTCTTTCCGTTCTGGCTCCGCCGTCGATCTCGATGCCCCTTTAGAACCATTACCACTTCCCGAGTCTTCTACGAATTTGTTGAATTGCTCCGCTGCGCCTTTGGTGCCCGTCTGAACCTTCTGCGCCATCTGGGCAGCAGTGAGTCGCGCTTGGGTTGCCAAATCGGCTTCTGCGATCTATGATATCCATCAGTGACCGTACCCAGACCTGTATACCTATAACCCATGGTAGATAAAATTGGTTCCGGGAGATATGATGGGATTGCATGAAGAACTAGAGAAGCCTACCTTCTGAGCAGTTGGCTGTATCCACCCATCGTTGACCGTCTTCGCCCCCTTTCCCACAGTCGTCGTAAACCACCCAAACCCCTTCGTAAGCGCTGCAACCGGATCTTTTTGGAACTCATCCACACCAGGCAGCACTCCTCCTTTCTGTGCAACCCCAGCTACAGTCGCAGGCTCACTTCCAAACCCGGCGTACTTTCCCCCTTGCGAAGGCGGCAAATCCGCCGACCTTGACGCATTCTCGTTTCCATTCTTTGAAAAGAAAGACTCATTTGCCTCTTTTCTTGAACGTCCTGCTAGAGCGCCCGCGGGCGACGCCGTCCTCACCGGTGTTTCCCCGCCAAACCCACTAGGTGTCACGACCCTATTTTCCATCTTCTTCTTTGCTGGCATCGGCCTAAATTCCCTTCCCTCAACGTTCGCGCTCAATCTCTCTTTCCATTCTTCCCCCGTGTCTCCTGAATATCTGTCCTCCAAGCCCACATCCGCCCATTTCTTCCCCTCTTTCTCTTCCCAGAACGATTTCCAAGCCTCATTGCCTCCCAACTCCATCCTTTTCATCTCATTCCCTTTGAATGCATCCATGGTGATACTGCGCACAAAGGAAATGTGTACGCCTAGTCCGCGATGTAGACCAGCGCATGTAAGGCAGATGAAATTGCCAAACTTTGGAGAGGCCCATTGGGGGGATGGTGCGCCGCAGTCGCAGCAGATAGAGTTGCCAGGACGTTTCTGGATCGCAAGAAGCTATCGAACTCGTGATTAATGTTTCTGTTTTGTAGTAAATTAATCCGATTTGGGATTGGATACCTTGCTCTTGGTTTCAGGGTCGACCTCCCACATGACGCAGTGTGCCGCATGTGCAGCCAAAGCAGTTGAGAACTATCTAGGAAAGCGTAGCACTATATAGGATACATCGCTTAATTCTCCCTTTATAGACTCGTTGGCGAGTGGGCTTACTTTGGCATCCTCAGGCTCTGTAGCTTGGATTAAACATCGTGATGATCCACAAACATAAGCGCGTTTTGGGGTGATAGGAAATGCCCTGTTCACACTGCAGAACACTTCATCAAAGCAATGCAACTTTTCCATTCCGTTGTTCTTTCGCTAACTGAGCACTAGTATACAGAGGTCATAACGACCAGAGCTAGAAGCAAACCAGCAAGAAGAGAAATTCGTAAATGTGTTAATACAATCACTCCCGAGTCCTGCTGCCAAGATAAAGCCTCTAGAAACCCCCAATAAGGAAGCAAGACGCTCTAAATGCCACACCGAACTATCACCATGCTGACTGCCACCCTCTGGACAAGGAAGTAACCTCCAAAATGCATCACCTCTTGAATTGAAGATCTAGTACACGCAGAAGCTTGAAGAGGCTCTGGGTGCATCGATCTCTAACCTCTACGATGCGGCTTAGGAAGCAGTCGCAGGAGAGTCGTTGGCTTGAACAACCCCGTTCTCGGTCAGGGGCGCCGTTCCTGCAGCCTCGGGGTCGACATCCTCTTTGCCAGGACTATCGATTGCGACCTTGACAGCGATTTCGCGACCTTCAACTTCCTTGCCGTTCATCTCGCTAACAGCTTTCTGTTGCAATTCTTCAGAGCCGAGGGAGACAAAGCCAAATCCACGACCTTTACGAGGCTCGTTACGAGCTTGAAGCTTCTTGACCATAAAGCGCGGAATTGGTCGAAGAGCGATCTTAGCAGCAGTGGGGCTGTATGCTTCGAATAGTTCTTTAAGCTGGTGGGAAGTGTTAGCAAAGTCCGGGTGGTGTTTGAAGTACAGAAACATACCTTCTCTTCGCTAAGGTCATACGGGAGGTTGGCGACCATGACTTTGTTCTTCGATGGAATACCGTCCTCAGGGGGTCCACGCTGTTTTGGTTGTCTTGGGGTACGTGGCTTACTCTCGGTCGTAGTTGCCTCGGTCGCCTGCTCGCCAGTGTTCGCTTCATTTGTAGTCTCGTTTAAAGGTAGAACATGACCAGATACGTTCGTTGGACCATCGGCGTTGTTCTGGTGCTGCCAAAAATCCTCGGTTAGCTGAATCGACTTGTTATCAATCGAACAGAACACGGAACGCTTACGCTTCGACCGCCACGGCCAGAACGACCACCACGACCACGGCCACGGCCGCGTCCGCGCCCAGAATTCCTCCTCCTCCCACCTTCACCACCACTAACACCTTCCCCACCACTAGCAGCCGCCTCTGCCTTCTCTGCTGCAGTCTCAGGCTTCCTAGCAAGCTGCACTGAGACCTTACGTTCAAGGATCTCTTTGCCCGACAGTTCATTAATGGCACGTTGAGCCTCATCCGCAGTGGACAGATCTACAAAAGCATAGCCAACGGGACGAGTGGTGCGGGGGTTGGTGGGGATTGATGTGGTCTCCCTAAAGCATAACATTAGATGTACTCGTGGACGGAGGACGGAATGCAAAGTAACTTACACAGAGTAGCCGGTGAAGAATTCTTTGAGATCCCCCTCAGTGGTCGCGTATGCGAGGTTCCCAATATAGAGACGACGCCCTTCAGCTGCACTGGCAATAACAGCCTCATTTTCGGAGGCGTTGGTGGGCTCGCCGCCTGTGGCATTGTTGGCTGCAAGGGGAGCAATGCTGGTATTGGCTAGAGTCTCAGTAACGGTGTCGACTGCAGACATGTTGACTGATGTTTTGATTTATGTGAGCTTAGCTTTGTCGGTCCTTAAATATCAAAAGCTGATGCCGTTGAGGGTTATCTTGACGGAGGGGGACTTGAAAGGGTAGCTTAGGCCCTAGATGATTGTTCTTGAATTCAGAAGGTTGAAGTTGACGGTCGTTGAATGTTTGTTCGTGTCAAAATAAAAATTTAGGGGATCGAAATTTCCTAATGGCAAAGTTGGTATTATATCCCGCCGCTAGATTAGGCGAGAATACCGACGGCTTCACTGCCCCTGCCTGCTGCGGATTGCAATTTGTGTCAATACCTCCCGTCGTCACAAGTCGAATCACATAACACAAAGATACATTCATGGAAGTTGCGAATTCACTGCTAGTGTGGGTGAACGGGAAGGGGTTATGGTGGGTATCTATTCCTTTATTTAGAAGGCTCGAGGGTTTATCAGAATCCTCTCAGTTCCTTCAGGAGCACCTGCTCTCTCTGGCCTGTCACTCTCTCGAATCGGTCGGCATTCATAACAAATGTTCCCCTTCCTCCTGTCAAGCTTCTGAGATGCTTCAGGTAACCCACCATCTCTTTTAAAGGTACTCTGGCCATAATCCTCCTCTGTCTTGAACTACTATCAATCCCGCCATGCTCCTCGTTTTCGCCAGACTGGGACGTGGCGAAAGGGTCTGGAGGAGTGTAGACCTTGCGCAAGTCAATCATCGGGAGGTCCTCTCGTGTAGCGTTTCCTCCTACAGCTGATACCACGTCCGCATCATCAAGGGAAATGATATGCCCTCCACGAGATGAAGACATATCATTCACGACCGCGCCAAGGCTGGCTTCATCAGTACTTATTGTGACATTCATCACGAGCTCCATGAGAGCGGAGCCTCCTTGCACTGTAGAATTCTGGATCGCGGATTTAGTAGCGAGACGTGCTGCTGATTGAATCGCGGATGGTGTAGTTTCATTACCGAAAATCTGGGTTCTGGGATCAATAGTGAGCGACACTTGGGCATTTGTCAGCGGAAAGCCGTGGGCAACACCTCGACCAAGAGCGGCGAGAGCTCCGTTCTTGAGGGCTGCATGAACTATTGGGAGGGGTAGGTGAGATGGAAGCTCGCCGTTCCATGGTTCAAGCGTGCCGTCTGCATCCTCGGTATCGTCAATAGAGGTTGTTATCTGGTTGCCATTTTCAAGAGTTATATTATTATAATCATCCAAAGTTGTGTCGGTTTCAAAATCTTCAACCAAAGGCCCGATTGTAGCAATGCAGATAGCTTTGCCCTTTTTACCCGCCGTTTCCTGATCAAAGGTCCAGGTTTCCGGCAAAGAGGGCACTAATACAGATTCCCGATAGGCAATCTCTATTTTACCCATGGATGCCTTGGCCTTGAGGTCCTGTATCAATCGATCCCGTGCAATCTCTAGGTGAAACTCGCCCATCCCACTCAGAAGTGTTTGACCAGAGTCTTCGTCCACATTGAGTTGTAAGCTTGGGTCTTCTCGAACGAGTAAAGCCAACGCATTGGCCACCGGTTTTTCTTCGCTTAAGCTTTGAGACTCGATACTCGAGAAAAACACAGCAGGAGGGACCTCAATTGGCCGAAGCTGCAGGCTATTCAGCGGAGCAGGGGGCCCTGTCTTAGGGTTCGCGCCTTTGTAAGATATCAAGGTGTCTCCTGTCCTCGCATACTTTAGGCCTGGTATTACGCCGATCTGACCCGCTGAAATAACGGGTACTTCGACTGAGTCGGATGCGTACATTTTGAGCAGTCGAGGTGCTCGTTCAGAAAGCTGAAGGTTCGTATTGAACAACGACGTGTTTCGTTGAATAGTGCCAGAATAAACTCGTACATAAATAAGGGCGCCCCGTCGAGCATCATGGACGACCTTGAAGGCTAGTGCACAGGCTTCAATCGATTGCACGACAGCAGTGCTGGACTTGCGGGAAAGTCTCATTTGTTTCTTTGGCTTTGATGATGAATCGGCTTGCTCAGAAAGGAGCTTACCGGCTAGCAAGTCTGCAAGCCTGCCATTAATGTTACCCACGCTGACTTCAGGTTTTCTTACTTCGCCTGGATTGGGTAATAAATTCACGATAGCATCAAGGAGCGGCTGGACCCCAATATTCCTGAAGCTTGCACCAGCGAAGACAGGGATAACGTTTGATGTAGTGTCAAGCACACACCGCTTCAGACTAGAGGTTAGATCTGCTGGGGAGATTGCTAAATGGTCCTCATTGCAATCGAGATATTTCTCAACCATGATATCGTCATGTTCACTGAGTAGTTCCACTAACGCCACTCGAGCTTTCCTGATTTCCTTACCAAAATTTGCATCATTGGGAGGTAGATCGTCGATATCGATAATCTCAATGATCTTTCCATCTCCGCCGTCGGCCCATCGATAGGCTTTTAAACCAATGACATCGCCAACACCCATGAAGCGGCCTTTGCCACCCTCCCACCAGGGTATTTGGCAGACGGCAGGCCAAGCAAAAAGCCTGGAGGCAACTTCTTTGACAGTCTTTCCGAAAGCCGCTCCATCTCGATCTAATTTGTTGACATAGATGATTCTTGGGATATGATACTTAGCTGCCTGATACCAAACCTTCTCAGTCTGAGCTTCTACGCCTGCCACCCCATCGAGGATGCAAACAGCCCCATCAAGAATACGAAGAGATCGCAAGACTTCGAATGTGAAGTCTGCGTGTCCAGGGGTATCGATTAGGTTTATGATATGAGGATTACGAGATGCCGGAGCCAGAAGCGGTGTCCCTGCCTTCTGGACTTTCCCGCTATGCTGGCTTTCTTGTGGCAATGGAGGCCAGTGGAAAGTGATAGCAGCAGATTGAATAGTCACACCTCGAGCCCTTTCACCAGGAAGGAAGTCTGTCACTGTCGAGCCATCATCTACATCTATAATAGAGATTAGCCTTGTGCAGAGATGGAGGTATATACGATTTTGTAGAGGATCCGACATAAGATGAAGGTAAAGGACAACAACATCAGATGTGAACAGTAGATCTTACATACTCCCTATACGACGAGTGTGTCCACTGTAATAGAGCATACGCTCAGTAGTAGTTGTTTTACCCTGGTAGGATGTAAGCTTTAAATGAAACCAAGATTTTCAAAGTAAAAATGTACTGCATCAATATGTGCGATGATGCCAATGTTTCTAGTCTTCTCGATAGACGCCTGGGCGTCTTCGACGGAAGTTCCTACTCTTTGGGAATAGGACGAGCTGAAACCCCGTCTCGGTCTGCGGGGCGGTAACGTTTTCTGAAGATATCTGCACCAGACACGACATGCCACCAAACCATGCTGCATCTACAGAACGACCTTTGAAACCCAGATCTATCGACAGCGCTGCCTTCGATACTAGTCACTTGGGTCGTACCGTACTGTGGTTACATGAGGCTCTGTGGTAGTGAAACGATTCTCTGGTTGAAATTTCGCCGGTTTTAGCGTATGCAGAAAGGTTTAGAATCCTTGGCATTCATTTTCGCTCTGCCCCACGGTGATCCGTTTATAGGAGGAATTCAGAAATCAACCCCACCGCCCCCCAATTGCCCGAAATTGAAGCTATTCAGACCTCTTTGTTTGTTGACGTTCCTGACGTTCTTGTAATCGTTTTTATTCCAAATGCCTCAACGCCGAAGTCAAAATCTACCTCTAGATGATTCTCTCATTCCCTCTAGAGCATTCGAAAGGCGTAGGAAATCGACGACTCGAGCTGAACAGTCGAAGATCACTGATCGAGCTGATTTCCTCGATCGAGCTGTTCTCTTCGATCGAGCTGTCTTTCTCGATCGTCGTCGTAGACGAGCTCTCATTTCATCGAATGTAGATGATTCTCGATTGTCTTCAACTTCTGAGCTGCTTTCAACTTCTTAACAATTCTCATCTTCTGAATCTCAGTTGTCTTCACTTTCTTGACGATCTGAATCTTCTTCACTAAGACGTTCACGATCTGATTCACTCTCATCATTGTCATGTTCTAGATATTGAGAAAATGAACTCGACATTTCTAAGAATAGAGCTGAAAGATCAATAGCTTTTTCAGCTGCAGAAATTGCTGCTTGTGCAAAGCATCAAAAAGAACAACAGAATTGAATCGATGTTGCTCGAAGATTGAGAGACAATAAAGCTTGTGAAGAAACTTTATGACAGACAGAAATAGATGAGCATGATGAACAAGAGACTATACATCGTCGTCATCTGAATTATCAGACTAGAAAGAAGACAGATGAGTTGTTTATCTTTGAGCTTGAAACTATGAACTTTGAAGATCGAGTTGATGATTCTATGCTGTTTATATCAGTTTGTCTTCATGTAAATTGAAGACTTGAATGATCTAGTCACATTGCTCAGATGCTGACTTTGAAGTTTCAGATCTGAAGCTTCAAAAAGATTTTAAGTGAGACTATTAAGATCAAAGATGATGATGTCAAGAGCTGAATTATTACTAATTAAATGATCATCATCAAAGTTAATAGATCAAAAGTCATTTGAAAGCAGCAGTTTATTGATGACTTTAATGAGTTAGAATGAAAGAAGATCTTGCTCGCTTTGACTGAGAAGAAAGCTACTGACTATACAATCAAGATAGAGATCAACGTGAAGATTGAAAAGTCTATTTGTAAAAAATCTGCTGAGATTGTTTCTGAAAATTCTGATGTTGATGAAAGATTTTGTCAAAGATGCATTTGCATCGATCAGCTTCTGAATTGAGCTCAAATTAAAGCAGAAACACTTGCTGACATCAACAATTTCAATAAAGCATTGCTGAATCGTTGATAATGCAATGATGAACATTGTAGAAATCAGAATGACTTCTGTTTCATGAATTTTGCAGACAAGCACTATAATATGAATTACACTCAGCAATTTTTATGAAATAAGATGATATTTAACGACGAAGCAAACGTCAGCATTGAGCAATCTTCTATCTCTTTATATAACTTTTGAAGTGATAAACAGAATTCTGTTATCTCGCTGTCTCATTGATCAGATTTACATGAGAAAAGACTGAACATCAAAGCAAAGTGAGTGAAAAAGAAAGATTTTATGACGAGATTTACAAGATTCAATGAACAGCAAATGAAAATGCAAATGAGTGAGACAATGACTGATCAAATAGAATGAATGAACTTATGTCAGAAAGCTTCAGAATCTCATTCATCATCTCAGCAATCTTCTTTTTTGCAATGATCATCATGATAACAATCATTTATCTATTCTTTCTATCAGTTGTCTTATCAGTCGTGACAGCAGTCTTCACAATCTTCTTCATGACAACAGTCTTTACAGTCTTCTTCGTGACAACAGTTTTCACAATCTATTCAGTGACAGCAATCTTCATCATGTTAATTTTCTTCTTCTTTTTCTTCTTCTTCTTTACAATCTCAGTCTGCAATCGCAGCTCAATGATCAAGTCTCATTGAAGAATCAGAAGAAATGAAGAAGATATTTGATCAGTTCTTCATCTGAAAGATAAATAAAATCTCACGTCAAGCAATCAAATAAAAGCTCGCGAAGATGAGAATCATAGTGAATGCACAGATGTGATTTACGAATGATTTGAAAGATATGACAGATTCAACGTCTGCTATCTATTGAACTGCTATACAAGTAAAGATGTCAGATGAAATAACTCGTGCATTTCAGAAAGATTTGAAGCTTTTCAAATTGATTTGACGTAAGATCAAGATTCTATTAAAACTGAGTCGTTAAATGTAATTAAATTTCTGATTTTCTATTTTCAACTTTTGTTTCAAAGCTTTGATATCTATTTCAAAGATGTAGTCTGAATGCTTGAAGTGCTGTCTCAAATATTTATCACATTTGCTTTGTTCAACAGCATAATGAAGAAAGTCATCAAAGATGTCTTCAAAATGAGATCATGTATTGTCAAAATGTCTACAAACTCAGATCTTTAATACATTGAAGATGAGTTTTATGAGATTGTAATTCAACAAGTAGAAAGACAAATATCACATCTGATATTCATATCAATGATAGATTATCAATTCAACGAGACAAATAGCTTATTTGACATTCATGTGAGATGATGAGTTCTTTTATTCGACTATTGCAATGAACACTTGCATTATTCATGATGATCACACTCTTCGAAGTCGAAAAGAAACTGCATAAAGATAGCAGCTCATCTGCTAGTCATTGAAAGAAAGTCTTGTCATTGAATCAGTCTTCATGAATGTTGATACAAAATAAATATTCATCTTTTGTATAAATTGAAAGAACACTTCAGCAATGCTTTTTCATTCTAGAAACTTGATAATGAGCTGATTGATCAACGAGAGCATAGATCTGATGACGTCAGTTCGTGATCTCATTGAATAAGAATTCATTCATGAACATGAGCTGTTCAATCGTCAAACGAAGCATGTCTGCTATTCAATTCAAACGAAGCTCATTGTTTTGTCTGACTTCTACACGCTGTTCTTTCTTATTACTTCAGTCTTTTCTCTTCAGAATTCTTGATATCATGAATTGATGCATGTTAATGTCTCACTTCTCTCATATGTATCAGATCATCTCTTTCTGCATGATTCACGACTGATCTTCGAGATAGGCTATGAGATCATTTTCAGCGATCTTGAAGATCTTTCGAGAAGCGTCTTTGAGTCGAAATTGAGATCTAAAAGGTGAGTTATACATAAAGAGGTTCTCTTGAACATTGTATACAGTGACAGGGCAACAATGAACCTCTTCAGCGATTGCCGAAGGAGTTCAATGAAGTAGCAGAAGGCGTAGTATTTTGGAGCGCAGGCTTGCAGGAAGTGGTTCCGGCATAGCTGGAAGAACATCAGGAACGTCAACAAACAAAGAGTTCTGAATAGCTTCAATTTTGAGCGATTTTGGGCAATTGGGGGGGCGGTGGGGTTGATTTCTGAATTCCTCCTATAAACGGATCACCGTGGGGCAGAGCGAAAATGAATGCCAAGGATTCTAAACCTTTCTGCATACGCTAATTGCCGAACCGCGGGCCTTGGCATCAGACTTACCCACCATTGGCATTATCTAGATACTTACCGTAGCGTGCGTAGGTACGAAGTACCTTCACAGACATGACTTGGCTCTAATCAATCTCCTACTCGGATACTCAGGTTAACCCCCAATATAACTGCGATTGCACTTCTAGTGTGTAGGAACTCGAGCGCCTGCAAACTAGGTATAGGTAGAGCTTCCTTGATCCCAGCTTCTGGATCTGGCTCTGGCTCTGGCTCGCCATAATGGATTACTCGTCGCTACCAAACGACCCGGATCTGCCCGCGGGGACCTCTCCATGGCAGTCCTCTCCGCAACATCCCAATAGGCGGAGTGACAGCATGTCAGAAGCAGGCAGCGTTCCCTCGTCACCTCTCGCAAAGCATCCACCATACAGACCCGAGTCCAGCCAACAAGGCGATGAAGGTGTAAATGACCAGGAAAGGCTCGCCGCCAGCAATGGGGTTTTTGGAACCGAAAGAGCAGCAGACTTGTCCGCCCCGGCGCACAATGGAAGCGCACGATATATGTCTGGGGAGAACCAATCTTCGCCCCTGGCTGAACAAGGCTTCCAAGGACGGCAACAGCAGCCACAATCACACCAGGATCGCCAGTACCAGCAACAACAATATCAGCAGCAGCAGAGAGCCGCGGGCCCCAACAGGTATCACTCTAGTGCTCGTCCCACAGCGAGGCAAGCTCTGCCGCAATACAAGTTGCAAGCGAAAGTCACTGGCCTGGAGAGGACGGGGAGGAAAGATCCAGCTGTACGATTCGATGTACATGTGAGTTCAATGGCCGGTCAACGACAGTCATAATAATAGCTAATGTAGTACGTAGACAAACCTACCTAGATTTCGCACCACCCAGTTCAGAGACGTCAAGCGTACACACTCTGAATTTGTCAAGCTCGCTGATCACTTGATATCCTCAAACCCGGAAGCCTTCGTACCTGCAGTCCCTTCCCCTTTGACTTCTGCTGGAGTCGGGACGGACGAAGACGAAGCCCGAGTAAAGGGGTCTTTGCAAAGATGGCTGAATTACGTGTGTGGCAATGATGTTCTCATGCGAGACGATGAGATGGTTTTCTTTGTGGAAAGTGACTCTGGCTACAGTCCTGTGAATAGGATGAAGCAGCCTGCTACTGGAGTTCGGAGGAGAGTTATTAAGCAGTTTGCACCACCGCCAGATGACACCCCTGAGCTGCACGAAGCGAGACCCACAGTCAAACTATTCTACTTAGGTGCAATGGAGGCAGGGCAAAAGGTTGATCGAGTAGTCAAAGCTCGACGAGGTAAACACATAACCCACCTATCCTTGCTCTAATGCTCTTGCTAACAGGCATGAAAGGGCTCGGCCTAGCAGAATCCGACCTCGGCGTGAAAATCGGCGCCCTGCACGTTCAAGAAACCCACCCCGGCCTGGCAGCTGCCTACCGCAAACTTGGCAAAATCATCCAGACAACGGGCGACTACCACGCCGCCCAAGGCACCGCCGAAGCCACCACTCTCGGCGACCCTCTCAACTACCACTCCTCTGACGCCTTCATCGTCAAGGAAACCCTCACGAACCGTCACATCCTCTTACGCGACTACATCTCCGCACAGCAAGCTACCCGCTCCAAACTCTCTGCCGCCGATCGGCTCAAAGCCAGCAGTTCCGTGCGAAGAGAAAAGGTCGATGAGGCGATTAGCGCCCTCGACGAAGCGAGGAGCCATGAGCTTTACCTGACGCAGAAGACCCAAAGAGTGACGGCGAACTTGCTGCACGAGAAACGCCGCTGGTTCGCCCGCACGGCCGCAGATCTCCGCGTCAGCATTCGCGAATACGTCCTCCGCGAAATAGAAGCTGAGCGCCGTACCCTCGCAACCCTCGAATCCGTGCGCCCAGACGTCCGCGCCATCGACGCCTCCGGCGGCTTGTCACGCCTTGGTCGCGAAACCCACCCCCCCATAAAGAGATCCAGCATGGCGGCCAGTCAGGGCCCGAAGGGCGACGCGTGGAGCGGGGTGCCGCGGAGACAGGACGCGCTGGAGCGGAGTGTCAGCGGGGGTTTCCCAGCGAGTGTGCCTGAGGAGGAAGGGGTGAATGGGCAAGGCAGGAAAAGGGCGGCTAGCGGGGCAGGCAGTCTGAAGGGGGTGAAGGAGGAGGAGGATGAGGATCGGGTGGATGCGAAGAATGCGGCTAGTCGGTTGGCTACGAGTACGTTCTAGGGGTGGGAGGGGCAGGAGCTGGATTCAGGGAGTACGCACGTTGCGGGGCGGGAGGGGTTTCCCTGGTTTGGTTTTTAATTTGCTGCAAAGAAATTCGCACTTGCGGAGCGATGTATGATCAAAAAGTGTGCCTGTACATTGTGGTGCTTCTCGGTGCTTACATGAGCCTGAAAGATTATGGCAAACCGATTGGGATCATCATTATATCGGTCACGCGGCCTTTGTACATTGCCAAACGGCCAAACGACGACTGATTTACGGTTTCCAGATCATTCGAAGTCGCTTTTGTTTCTTGATGTTGTTCTGTTGCAATGCCGCTTTCCTCTTTCGCCCTGGGTGAGTGTCGCGAGTAGTCCAATCAGATGGGTCGTCAATTCTGCTACGTGGCTGCTAAGATTTCATGATAGTTTGAGCTTTCATTTCTAGTGTGTGATGTGACTATATGAAGTGCTCTCTTCCACATTCTCACAAGAACCTATCTACAGCTGGAGAAATTGCCAATAAGAAGGATTGGTAAGAAGCAAGAACCACGATGATATCTTAGCTAAGGAGCTGAACAAAGAACACAGTACAATCTGGTGATGCTGCTACTATCCTGCATGTACTAAGCAGTCCCACATCGAGAAGTAGAAGAGAGAATATGGAAGCATTGTACCCTCATATTATTACCCCCTGTATCAACACCTAAGAAGTCCTTATTCGCTCCTGGCAGGCCCGTCATCATGCACACCCAAATCGTGCGGATGTTTCATCGCCGTGCCTAGATGCCCTTTCCTCTGCTTGGCCGGAAGTCTACTTGGATAGAACGCCGCATTGATAGCAGCCATGTGTGCCTTGACCTTTGCCCTAGCCTCCTGGATCCTTCCATGGCCTTTGGCTGAAAATTCCAGGATAGGCGTTGAGACGAGAGCCGAGAAGATATCTAGGAGTTCCGGAACGGTCCTATCGTGCTTTTCGGCGAACGCAGCAAAGTCAAATTGGTACTGTAGCTGGCTGGCGAAGTCGGCAAGTAGATAGCTCGTTAAAGGTTTATTGCGCGGTTTGGCTGCTGAGATGATAGCAGGGACACTGCGCGGGGCTGCCTTAGGAGGAGAATGGTAAGTGCGGTCCGATCCGGAGTCAGTGGTGGCGAAATCGGCCGTCGTTGGCCGAGACAGGCTCTTCGGGCTAGATGTCACAGCTACTCCGGCAGAGGCGCGGGAAGGACTTGTAGCTGGATCTATGATCTTACTGCATTTGCTAACGATTTCCACTTCATTGGTGCTCTTCCGTTTCAATGGGTGGCTCTTGGTCGTGGATGGTGGAACCGGCTGATCTAGCTGAGGCTGGTGCTGTGTGATTTCTGCGTAGCCAACAGCTGCCACATAATTAGTAACAATTCTAGGTTTGAACGATTGATTGATGATACCATTAACAATCAGCTGTGGTAGGGATATGGATCTCATACTACTGCCGCCGTGATCTTCCACCGAACCTAAACCAGAGACGGATTTGCGTCTTGATTTTCCAGGGCTTACCGCTGATGCCTCTTGGTCTGCAGCTAGATTGGCAAAACTCAATGGCTGCTTGAGAACGTGACGGCGTTTGGCTCGGCTGTCATGTTGTTCCTGTTGCTTAATCGTCGTGGTTGCGTCGATCTTAGTGTTGTCTTCTTCGTCAGAAGAAGAGATGTAGATTGGCGATGAGAAGGCCATGGTCTGAAAGTGCAAACGAAAGATCTTAGCAACTGAAGCTTGAAATCAGGCGTTCAGGAAAGAGCTGTAACCACTGGCAGACAAAGAGTCAAGGTGGAAGCAGCTTAATAAGAGAGTGTCCACCAGCGTGGTTGTGGAATAAATCGGAAAAAACAACAAGATCGCAATTACAGTATGCGGTGCAACCTAATGCCAAGCGTGATGAAGACCCAATTAGTCAAATTCGTCTTTGTTTCTCCTGCTACGGCCATCCGCAAGAATTATGCGGAGAGCTGCTATCAACAATAACAGTCCGACTTGCGCTACCACTGACCAATCGTAATAAGCAGCAGTCAGTGACGACCATTGTCAGTCTTTCTCTAGTATTCTCCATCATACTTACTATCTCTCTTATACTGACCAAGTATAATGTTGTTGTCAACTTGGACATAAGTGTCTGAAAAGAGAACATGATTAAAGGTATGTCGTCGAATTAGAAAGGAAGTCTGGATACGTCCTGTCCGTATAGTAAGGTAGAAGTGGAAGCGGGAGCGGGAGCGGGAGCGATACCAGTTAGGAATTACAGCATTTCCCATAAATCCAGGTCCCTATCAGCGTCAGACTGGGACAAAGCAACATGATGGCACATGCGTCGGCGATGACATCACCAGCTTACAAGACTGCAATTATGCCCACACTTTATTTCGCTTATGGGTCGAACCTCTCTCTCCACCAAATGAGAGAGCGCTGCCCATCAAGCACATACGTTGGTGTAGGCATTTTGCGTGGTTGGACATGGATCATCAGCGCAAGAGGCTATGCGAACCTCGTTGCTGCTCCTTCGTCAGAAGTTGGCACTTGCAACAACTTGATATACGGGCTCGTCTACGAACTACCTCCGCAAGATGAATCACGTTTGGATGGCTATGAGGGCGTGCCCTGGGATTACACGAAAGAGTGGCATCCAATAGAGCTTTGGGAACAGAAGACTGGGGCAAGTTCTAAGCCATTAGTGACATCCGGAACTATGATGCAGGCACTCGTCTACATTGACAGGATCCGTGTCAAAGAGGATCAGCCTAAAAAAGAATACATCGGGAGGATGAGGAGGGGAATTTTCGAAGCGGCGCAGAAGGGTATACCAATGGAATGGATGGAGGCTGTTATGGGCCAGTTCCTGCCCTTGAAAGACTGAGATTCCCGGTCGTTTGAGTCATTGAATAATGAACCAATGCTATTGTGGGGAAACGGGAAGAGTGCTAGGGAGCTTGAGATCACCCTTTGATGCTTAACAGATCGGCTCTTATAGAACGCAATTGAGATGCGATTCATGCAATTTCCGATACAATCGCGTTGGAAGGCGATTAGCATTCCCGAATTTGCTGCCGCCGAAAGCATGAGAGGCGACTGACAGATTGGGAATCAAAGAATCCCATCAGTCAGTCATCGCACGTCCGCTGATGAATGCTTGCGTCGAAGATCTCACTACACCAAAGATCCTTGCTTCTGGTGATTGGGCTCGAATGAGAAGATTACCCATGTTTCAGGTTCCAGTTTCGCCCCTATTGTAAGGGAATCCTTTCAATTGGCGAATCTCCCTTGGAAACTCTCATCAAAACTTGTGATTTGACTTACAGCGGTAACAGCGCTGCGGTAAGCTTATTGTATCACAACCTTCTTTCCTCGTATTGAGGTTGTGGAACGTTCAACCACCAGCAGAAGAGGGAGGCGTGGAGTCTAAAAACAGAAAGACATGATTGGGATTAGAAGTAAGCACATAATCAAAAGGGATTTCTGAATTGTCCACGAGAATAATTAAGGTACAAGTATTTCGTTCTTCGTGAGCCTAAATTTTCAAAAGATCTCTTCGCCTTACTCCAGCCGATACCTTCGTCATGTTCTCGATCATCTTCCTCTCAAGTCTGTTGGCAGCAGTCAATGCTCTCCCTGCCTCGACATCGTCGGGCTCATCCGCTTGCTTTCCCTTTGGTGGAGCCACCTTACCCATCGACTATAGCGCACCTTCTGTTTCGCGTTCCGAATGGTGGTGCCCACAGAGTGAGATGTACGGCTTTATGGGCTTCTCTTAACCTCTCGAAGTATCCGACTGCAGCGATCACACCAATAGCTATGCTGCCATTGATGCTGACTTTGCGAGGATGAAGAAAGATTTTGGAGCATCAATCGTCCGAGTCTATGCACCCGAATGCCGTGATGCGAGCATATGGAAGAACCTGCTAAAGGCGGCAGTGAACAATAATATGGGTGTGATAACGCAAGTATGGTGGGGCTTCAGCGACGTAAGAACTCTGATTGAAAACACATGAGAAGCTCTAAGTGTCATGTTATAGAACCAAGATCTATGGAAGGAGACCCAAGCGGCCATCTACAGCGTCATCACCAGCCCGAAGTACGGACCCATCGCACCCTACGTCTTCCACAGCGCCGAGTTTGGCTCCGAGCCCATAGGTGACGGTGTCGATGGCAGCAACTTTATCAGCGACTTGGCAGCCTTCCGAACGAAGATGAACAGCTATGGAGTCCCAGTAGCGATTTCAGAGGACTGGGACCGACCAGGAGTGATGAGTGACGCCAGCGGCTGAGAACTTGCATTTACTGGTAAGCAAGTTCAAGCGAACAGCGATATGGTTCATGGACACGCCATGCCATTCTACCATGGCAAGAACGAGGCACAGTCGATGCCATATATCGAAGGCCAGATTAAGTGGTATAGAGACAACCTTGGGTTGCCGACCTTGATCTCCGAGGTAAGCTTTACCAGATTGTGATGTGCTTGGTTGCGCTAATATAGTGAAAGTCTCAATGGGCTTGGGGCAAAGGCGGCGATCACGGTAGGGGTGTTGGGGATGTCGGAACACAGCAATACCACGATTACTGGCATTCATTTGACGACAACTGCTCCTTATTCAAGCAGTATCAGACTGGGTGGTTCGTTCACGCTTGGGCAATGGAATCGACGTTCAGTATCGTCAAAGATGATGGCGCGTATGCTATCCCTTCATGGCAGCCTCAGAGATGTTGAAAGCTTGAGAGAGAAGTTTTGTTCCAACCACTCCTACTTCTGTCATTCATCTTCGCAATAGTATGACTGCATAGCTGTAATCGTTGATTTTATAAAATACTCATAATAAAGGAATGACAAGCCGACCATTAAGCCCTCGTGTAGAGTCGTATTGAGCTTCCATGTTCCTATACCAGTACGAAAGTATTATGTGTCTCTGTTTCCATAAACTCCAGACTCTCGGTTCTACTAACAAACATTAGACCATTTCCCCTCAGGTTCTCGAGGCAACGGAGCGGTGGAAAACAGAATTCTGATTAGTAATCTACTTATCGATAAGGGTCACACGCTAGTTAATAATTGGACAACATCAGACCTTCAATGTCCACCTTCTGATTTGTCTCACGAGACGTCACTGATACAGGTTTTGACCTCTAACTGACATCTAGCAGCGTAATTGACGATACACTGTGTATGAGGGTGTCTGCAAGTCTTTTGTTTGGCTGGGGAGGCAGATCTGATCATGCTGTTGTATTCTGCCATCAACGGCGATGCGGAGGGCAACGATATACGGCGTCCAGGAAGTGCCACGTCCTCGACTCGAGGAACTCGGTCAGTTCATTCAGTCCCGCGTGGCTTGGCTGGAACTGCTGTTTATGTGTAAGATCTCGGACGCTGTTACTGACATGCTGCAGGCGGCGCTCCAGTAGAGGCAGGAAAGAGGTGGGAATCATCGGACAAGCAAGTTGGATTAGCAGCATTATAAATCTGGTGAATACGAGTATGCGCTGTGATCTAGAGGCTCAGGTCGCAGACTAACCTCTATAGTCGTGGGAGCGGGCGTTCTTGCCATGCCTTTGGCTCTTTCACGCATGGGAATACTTCTTGGGACCTTTGTCATAATCTGGGCTGGAGTGACAGCAGGCTTCGGTCTCTATCTGCAAACAAAATGTGCCAGATACTTAGAACGGGGATCCTCTTCCTTCTTTGCTCTATCGCAGATCACCTACCCTAATGCGGCTGTTATATTCGATGCGGCGATCGCCATCAAGTGCTTTGGGGTTGGAGTTAGCTATCTCATAATTATTGGTGATTTGATGCCAGGCGTCGTAAGGGGTTTCAGTGAGAACGCTGGCGGTGTAGGCTTTCTCGTGGACCGCCATTTCTGGGTGACCGGTTTTATGTATGTGCTATGCTTTGGCTCATGTTCGAAGCTGTATTTTTCAGGATGATCTAAAAGATTTAAAGCTAACTTCTCATGTTCTAGGCTAATTGTCATTCCACTATCATTTCTACGGCGTTTGGACTCGCTCAAATATACTAGTGTCATTGCACTGATATCCATTGGATATCTGGTCGTTTTGGTCGTCGCTCATTTCTACAAAGGCGATACCATGGTGGATAGGGGAGTTATTCGAGTTATCCGGTGGGAGAGTGCGGTAGCGACGCTCAGTAATTTTCCAGTAATCGTTTTTGCATATACTTGCCATCAAAATGTGAGCTCCTCACCACGACTGCCCATCTCAGCGTTATATTAATAGACTGCAACAGATGTTCTCCATTCTTAACGAGATTGGAAACAATTCTCAATTTAGGACAACGAGCGTGGTGTTTGCCAGTATTGGCGTCGCAGGCTTCATCTATATATTAGTTGCCATCACTGGCTATCTTTCTTTCGGAAATGCTGTGTCCGGCAACATAGTCGGAATGTGTACGTATTCATTACTTAACCCAAACCGTGTTCTCGGACTCGGCTAATCCGCAGCGCCAGATGCTCCGTCGATAAGTTCGACAATTGGCAAAGCTGCCATTGTTGTTCTCGTTATGTTTTCATATCCACTCCAGGTCCACCCTTGTAGAGCTTCGGTGGATGCTGTTCTGAAGTGGCGCCCTAAAAGGAGATTAGACTCGTCTCATGGATCGCCAGCTCGAATCGCCCAATTACTGCCATCTAGCAGGATTGGTGGTGCGGTCAAAGAGATGGGAGATATACGCTTTGCTGCAATCACGACAACTATTATTGTCTTAAGCTATATTGTAGCTATGACAGTATCATCTCTAGAGAAGGTTCTTGCGTATGTGGGAAGTACAGGAAGTACCAGCATTAGTTTCATACTTCCTGGGCTGTTCTACTACAAGATTTCATCGCCCGACTCCGCTCATCATCAGAGAGTGGTGAAGGAAGACGAAGAGGATGATTCCGATGGTGGCGACGACGAGGGTCTCTTGGGAGGTGGCGGCCCGAAAGGTAATGCCCGGCGGAAGGACATCTTGCGGCAACTCAGTCTTGCCCTTGCGATATATGGCGTTGTGGTCATGATTACCTGCCTGATCACGAACACTTTGTTTGTTGTTGCGCATTGATACCGTGACTTCTGGTTGCGATGCTTTGGAAAGCTGGTTTCTGAGCAAGATATGCTTGGAAATGCTAGCTTGAGGATAGAAAAAACTGTACATAGTATACAGTAGCTTTCGCAGGCCTTAGAGTCTTTGTGCATCTTCTAAACATGTAAAGATGCACCACAAGCACTACCGATCCAAAACGCCAACCCATGCACCCTCCCCCACTGTCACCGTCCCTCAACAGCAGCCATGACGTTCTTACCAGCCACGACTACCGGCTCTGAAGCTTCCTTCTCTGCCTGCTGTAATTTGGCTATGTTATATTTGGGCTCCAGCAAACCAATCTGTTCACACCCCAAAGTCAGCTAACGTACCTCTCAATATCGGATTATTGAAGAGGTCCATACCATAGATAGCAATCTCCAAGCAGGATCTGAAGGCTGCGCTCCAACACCCAGCCAGTATTTCGCTCTCGCGGTGTCGAGTTTGATGTCTTTGAACGGTCTGCCCTCGCCGAGGGGTGGAGGCTTTGGTATAGGATCATATGTGCCTGCACATAGATATTTTAGCACTATTCAATTACTATGTAGAATATAAAATACGAACCCAGGACCTCGATCGGCTTGCTATTTCTTGCGCTCCTGCAACGATATTCAATGAGTGCCCTAGGACAGGATATAGGGGGGGGATCAACCTAGCTTGCGCAACCACAATGTTGTAGAAGGGGGCGTTACGTTTGCCGAATCTTGCCAGCCGTATCTTCACGACCATTTCTGTGGGCGACGGGGGAGCTTTGCTGTTTAATGGGATCTCGAAAGCTTGCGATGTAGAAAGTTATCTAAAGATAGGGCTGAGATGCGGAACTATTCCGCGCAATTATCTCCAGGTTGAATTTTGATATGAAGGCTAAAACGATAACCTGAGCCCTATGCAAGCTGAAATTCGGTGGTGACAGCTCAGGAAATATGGCAGAAGCTGATCGCTACTTTCCATAGGAGTCTATTAGCACCTATAGCTCTTTGGACAACCAGAGAAATTATGGCCAACCGAATCTCTGCGAGCACCATGACGTCGTGTGTAGACGACCATCGTAGTATCTGCGTGTTCTCCTTTCCGCTACAGTTCATGACCAAAGCATATCAACATGGCACTCCGAGTAAGCGGTATATCTATTGGAACAGCATTGAGCTAAACGCTTCTACAGACTCTATCAGCTAAGAATGCCACCGCCCTAGATAAGGATCTTATGAGCGTGGGAGGCTTCTCGCTAGATCAATTGATGGAACTGGCTGGTCTCTCCGTTTCCCAAGCTAGTCAGTGACAGGAATTCTCCGTAAGGAATCAAACTGCTGATCATGCAGTCAAGTCTACCGAGTACACCCACCAAGCAAAGGAAAAAAAATACTCGTAGCTTGCGGGCCTGGAAATAACGGTTGGAGCTTTCATCCGAAGAAGCCATTGGGTGTATCTAAAGGGCTTTAGGTGGTGATGGTCTTGTAGCTGCTCGTCACCTTTGGCACTACGGATATCAGCCCACGATCTACTACCCCAAACGAACCAGTAATGAGCTATATCAGGTTAGGACTCATGAGAGCATGTATTCGAGCGCATACTGATGTTTTTATAGCGGCTTGCGGAGCAACTAAAAAATCTCAATATCCCGTTCTCTGAGGATTTCGAATCTAACCTCAAGAGCACGAACCATGTAATTGACGCCATCTTTGGTATTTTCCCTCACCATTTTGCCCCCCTTCAGATAGCTGTCTAACACGCCACTAGGCTTCAGCTTCTCGGGCGAAGTCCGGCCCCCCTTTTCCGCTATAATATCCGCTCTCGAACAGACCACTGTCCCAGTCACATCCGTCGACGCTCCCTCCTCCTGGAGTATCGAGGACGGACCACCCAAGAGTGGGCCAGGGGCGAAATTTCATCCAGCAAATCTGATAAGTTTGACGGCGCCGAAGCCATTGGTAGAGCACTTTAAGGGGAGGCACTTCATTGGAGGACGGTAAGTTGCGCTTTATATCCATTGGATTGGGATAGAAGGGATTGAGAGAAGTGGCTGATGATCTTCGTATAGCTTTCTACCACCAAGCGTCGCAGAAAAATATAACATCGATATCCCAGACTACCAGGGCGTGGAGCAGATCGTCGAAGTCCCGAGCACGGGGCGAAAGGCAATGAGCGAGGAGGTGCTGAAGCTGGCGGAAAGGCAGGATATATAGGTACTTTATGTATGCTACGAGAAGTATTCGCGAGGTTAAAGTATGGTGGAATACCTACCAAAGATCCTAGCGTTCTATCCTGGTGGCCAACCGACAGTAAACCTCCTCGGCGTTGCAAAATGAGAGGCAAGACTGACTGGTGCAACAATTCAGATATCGATCGAAATTGAGCTAGCACAATGTTTACAAAAGTCGATGATTACCCTCTTGCACCCATGAAACCATCAACCTCTTAACCCAGCTCTAAGGTTACAAATACATCCCCTTGCGGGTTTTCTCTTCAAACTCGGCATTTCCAATTCGAATCCGGACCTGTCTTCTCTATTACCGATTGTTTTCCCTCTTCGTTTATGCTTCAACTTCACCAGCCCAATACGTTGCAGCATCTACCCCTCGGACTCATGATAGGAAATTTTAGACTTGTTCCGTCTGCTCACCTTTGCGAACTTTGTGTAGATGGATGAGAGCTTAAGAGTTGTACGGTTACTCTATTTTGCAGCTATTTAGTGTACAATGAATTCTCAGCAGCCGGCTACGCTCCTTTTACCATCTCCTCCAATATGAACAGCCTAAAAGTATGCACACGCAAAATACACCCCTCACAGGTCCACCCTCGTAGGAATCTTAATCTGGCCCCTCTTCCGATCCTGATGCGGGATCCCATACCGTGCACCCACGCCATTCCTTCCCCTCCCATCACTCCCTACATTCTCCACCTTAATATCTCTGAACCTAAATTCCCATCGCCCCTTCTCCGGCATGACCTTCTTAACTTCGCGCGCCTCCCTCTCTATGCTCCGCTGTTCCCGATCCTCCCTCGCCCGGCCTTCCTGCACCAACTTCTCCCTCACGACTCTTAGCATCTCGTCCTTCTTGTTCGGATCCCCGAGCCGCGCGCGCTCAATGTCGACAAGTTCGGGATGCGGGATGCGGTCGTCGGCGGGGAGTAGGGAGGGGTTGAAGATGTGGCCGGCGTCGACGCGGGTGAAGTGGCGGGATTCGGAGACCGGGTGGAAGATTTGGCGGAGGGTGTCGCGGTGGACGGGGAGGTCGTTGATGGCCTCGTGGATGGTTGGGGGGGTGCCTCTGTGGAAGGGGGTTTGGGGTAGCATAGAGAGGATGGAATTGGCGTAGGGGGTTGCCAGGCGTTTACCCTGTTACGGAAAAGGTGATTAGCACTTTGTTCTGGCCACTTGTTCCGGGAATGACGAAGAGAGACGACATTGAGGTGTCAGAGAGTTGTAATTTGTTGAGTAACCATGGTGGAAGTCTTCAAGACTAATCGATTGTGTTTTTCTCATCATTGCAGGTTGTAGCGGCAGCAGAAAGCCAAGCCGGATGTTAACGTACCTCTTTAACCCACTCATTCTCTACAGCTTTCAGCCGTATCACAGCACCAACTCTCCTCATCTCGATCCCGAGCTCTGCACTTATCACCCTCACACTCCTTTTAAGCTGCGAATGCCTATACCACACCTCATCCCTGAGCTCATTACTCAACACTGGCTGACTCCTAAACTGGCGGTTCATTGGAAACGGTATCAGATCTTCCTGCTGCTCCTTTGGTATGCCCCCTCCCATTGCGAAGTTCTTTTCCAAGCTTATCCCCTCTAGGCTTTCTTCACCAGGCAACGGCGTCGTTTGCTCGTCATCGGTGTCTTTTTGCTTTGGCTCTTTTGCGGACGCACGAATTAGGCGCCCATTCTCGTCATAAGCATTAAGGTAATTGGTTGAGCCGGGAAGAGGATCTCTGAATACGGAGCCAGGACCCTCAAGCCAGCGGAACATCGTGGCTCTCTGACGTGTAGCGGGCCGAGGAGTGGTTGAGAAGTGTTTTGCCGGAGCCTGGCGGAGGCATTGGCACGGCGAGGATAGGAAGGTAGGTGTTATTGACTGGAAAGAGCCTGGTAGAGGTTGTGGGCGTATTCGAGGTGGCATCGCAACACTGGAAGATTATGTCTGAGCTACTCTAGGTGCAACCAAGAATGAAATAGACGAGTAGAGTGACGCTATCTATCTTGCCGCTAATTTGCAGAGGGGAATTGAGGTTATCATGATGGTGCGTGAAAATACACTCTGGTTTGAACGGTGGTTTTCCTTTACTGATGAACATTACGGTGAGCTAGAAGTACAGTCCCGCACTGAACACACATGTGCGGGTTGATATAATTATAATTGTTCCCCAGGGGAGCACTCCCAAGGCCCAGGCTTGATCTATTATGCAATCTAACAAACGCTCATGATTGGTTTATCGCGCATAGCAAACTCGCTTTTCGTTCCAGAAGACAATCGTAAGTAGAGGAGAGCGTCCTTAAGACCCTTTATCACAACCTATTCTCCCCAGCAGCTCCTTCCGATCACTGTGAAGTGTAACCCCACTAGCGGCGCCTCCGCCCTTCCGAAATCGTCTGTTCGGACTTGTCTTGCGGTTACCGAGATTCATGTCTTCAACACCAACCTCTTCTTCTAGTGGAGGTTCCTCGAGAAGGATGTCTTCTTTATGAATCTTCTTCTCCTGGGTATGATCATCCTCTTCGTTCTCTCCCTCATCATCGCTTCTCGAATCTTCAGCTTGTCCACCCCGAAGGACCCTCAACGCAACTTGAACAATCATGCAAAACCAAAGCAGGAGGACCACTTGCAATGCCAGTAACGCAACCATAAAAGACCATTTGATCTTATCATTCCAGCAGACGATGCCTTCTGGGTCACGAAAGGGTTGAATCAGATGGCTGAAACGATCCGGAGGATCAATGGGGCCATGCAGATCCGATGCAGGACCCCAGAAGCACCCATAGTTGATTATTTCAGGAGAATCGGCGTAGAGTGACCAGCACAAGCGTGGGTAGAGGAGGTGTCGCGCAATAACCCAGACTAATATGAACAAGCCGAATGCTATATCACAGGCCATTTGAAAACGGAGGTATTTAAGCATTTTGGCCAACTTTCACAATCCCGGTTAGCTTTTTACTCTCACAATGGATGTTAGTCCAGATTGCTTACCGGGAGAAAAATGTCCGCCACGTCCATGAGGCACAGAATGGTGTTCCCAACTTTCGCTTGGTGGTATCCGTAGCTTGTAAAGAGAAGAACAGAGGTAATAATATGATGGGTGAACATCTGGTAGTAGTCTTTCCTCCGCTCTTCGATATTGACCACTACGATCTGTTGAAGCTAGAACGCAAACTGTACAAGATAATACCATTTGAACAACCCATCAAGCTCTCTATTGGGCCAGCCGACCCACAGTTCACGGTAATTAAGCCAGTAGCCCGAGTTGTACATCAGGTACTATACGAGTGGTCAGTCTCCACATCATCTAAATCTGGTAATGTGGTCCTACCATCCCTAGTGACCAGAAAGCAGTAGAGTAGAGGAAGATCCAAGCTTGCTCTGCAAACCTTACTTTTTCTTTCTTTCTTCGTATACCTGCCATTTGTGCTATTGGTACCAAGATGTAATCCATCACCGCTGCTCGTAGGCCTGTGAACATGACGATCCAATAGAACACTAGAAAGACGTCGTCCCAGCCTAGGGTATACTTCCCTGTCGCATTATTATAGTACGAAAGCTGAAAGAACTTCGTAGTATGTCGTCGCGCTCGAGGGAAGGACATGTGTGTCATTGCAAGTAGAAGGAGTAGATTTGCAGAGAGCCCTGAATGCAGTCAATTATGAGGGTCACGGAAAGTCCACTCGACTTAGCCTACCAATTTGGTGGTCCACGGTCCATTGGCACATCAACGACAGTATACTGTCGTTTCCGGGCTTATTTTTGTTTCGGGCCCGCCTTGTGATATCTGAGGGACAGCTCTTCTGGCCATGAGACATATTCGGTCCTTTATTCTCAGGATCTTCGCTTTTGCCATTGGCTTGGTTGGTGCTATATTCGCCTCTCCCATCTCCGTCCAAGTGACTGTAGTAAACACCTGGTGTTGCCAAGACTGATAGGGGCTCTTCCGTTGCTGCCATGGTTCTAGAGAAGAGTAATTGACTATGGGCTTCAAAGACAATGGCTTCTTCTGTATACCCGCGGGCAGAGACTTTCAACTTTGGTTGGGATGATGGTGGTTTCCCAGAAAGACTGTCGGTCCGCTGGACTCAGAGTTCGAGATATTCGGTGGTTTGTTTAGGGATAAGTTTTGTTAGAGGATGGAGAGAAAGGTTCGCATGAGACTGCAATTGAGTCCTTTCAACGCATAATTTCTACAAAACACCCATCAGTAATTGCTAAAAACACAAGTAGCGACAGTGTATTGATTGATAAGAGTGAGTGACAATGATAGAACTGCATTGCTGGGTTGGATGTTGGGGGCTTCCTTTCCTTCGAAGGTGCGGCCAACCAAGTCGACTCTAGCCCTAAAGCGCCGAGCGGCACCCAAACAAGTGAGAATTTTAAGCGAGATCCTGCACCCCCTTTTTCTGTCTTCTACCAGAATGATGCTGAGTGTTTATAGAAAATTGCAGATAACATTCAGTGCTATCACAAAGGATAATAGAAAAATATTGATGCTGGAAAGCCGCACGGATCTTTGATGGTAGTTTCATTCCAAAGAGTCTTGCTCAACCGCGAGTATCAAATTCGGCTCAATTATTACTCAGGGTACTTAGGACAAGCTCAACTTGCCCACACTTATGCTCAGTAACGTCTGCTTCCCTGATTAATGAATCAATCATGTCTTGCGAAGGGCTGCGGTCTCCTAGCGCGATTCTGTGTTAATTCTACGCGATGATTTCAAGGGGGTCATTAAAATCCTCCAAGCCTCCAACAAAATTCTGACCGAAATTGAGCATTCTGTCTTTCAGATCGTATTTACAAGGCAGCATGACGCTCTCTTAAGTATTTGTTACTAGATTTCGCGGGAGCTCAATGGGCTTAGAATGGCCACCTGTATCTATGCGGTGCATTCAATAGGAGTAGCTCTCCTTGGCTTTGTTTCCTAACAGATCTTGCTTGGCTTCGGAATCCCCTCATTGCGTACTTCGTCTACTCCACCTCCTTGATACACTGTTCTACACGCTGCTGTTTGAATTTCGACTTCGTTTCAGATACAAAGGGGAGATCAGAGGGGACTAGTCTTCAAGCAGCAGTCAGATGTGGAGGGCAACCTGGTCCTGCTTCTTTTCCGGGGGGATTAGAAGAGCTTTCGAGTTTTGTAATAATATATTTTTGGGTTTCTTTTGGTTGCTTGTTGGCAGTTTTTGCGTCCATGTTTCACATTCTAGACACACATCTTAACTTCCTTCTCCTTAATGTACGAGTGCGATCCGTTAACAGAGTAGATCCTTCAGTCGCTTAAGGAGGGTTTTTAGCTCATACTACTGTGTGTGATTCAGACAGCGAGTTTTGGCTCCATTCCGCCGCTCTTAGGGGATGATGCAAAGGAATACTTTACGCCTCCTCAAGTAAGGACCCGTACCTAGTCATATTTATAGCTAGGGAGAAATCTTTTGTGGTCATGTCTTAAGTGATAAGGTGCCTGGCGGTGAGCAACACCATGAGGTAGGCATGTAACAGGTAAAGCTGAATAGCTGAACAATGGAAGGTCTAAAAGTTCGGACTCGCTTGACATCTGGGAGGTTTCTTGTTAAAAGGCAACAAGATTCATCGTCGGTCAAGCAGGGCAGGCAATAATCCATCCGCCTACCACAATCACCGTGGGCGAGAGATCGTAAGGTATTTTGCTTTGAACGCCCGCAACCTTCGAACAATCTAGAATACAGAGCGCGAGACGCCTACGCCAATATGGCAGAAGCTAGATTGATCACACCTGCGCCAGCCTGCATCTCCGGACATTGAGTCCCCTTCCACCAGATCTAATCCAAACTTCCAAATTCCAGTCCTCCAACACCCCAGTACCAGCCGAATCTTCTTTTGTCAGTACTCAGTTGTTTGATTGGCTATTTAGGATCCTTAGGATAGCCAGGAAGAGATTGATGATATCCAAATACAGAGAGATCGCCGCGGCAATCTCTTCTTCGACGTGGTAATGTCGCATAACAAGTTGGGTGTCTACCAGGATGTATGCGCTAAAAATGAGTGCAGCCAATCCCCCATATATGAGTTCGGCCGTGCTATTGTAGGGGAAAAACATTCCCATGAATCCAAAGAGGATGAGCGCCCAAAGACTGCCGAAAAGGTATGGCATCCACGAGGTAAAGTCATACTTTGTTTGGCACGCAAAGATCGTTAGTGCAACGAATATGCCAGCTGTAAGGATAAGAGCCTCAAGCACGATCTGGTTATCGTAGAACGATACGATAACGGATATCGAGTATGCTTCTAATGCCGTGAAACCACTTAGGAAGAGAAGGTTGGTGGGATATGACTTTCGCTTCCAGAACGTCAAGAGCATAAATCCGATAGCCCCAAAGAGTGAGACCCACATCATCCATGGGTTTGATCGGATCCATGTTTTATATGACGGACTGATGTAGGAAAGGGAGCTGACAGCGATGGTTGCAAGTAATTGTACAGTCCTAGTTGTGTTGGTTTGTTTAGTTGGAGTTCATATTAATCGATAGGCGATAGCTTACAGGATCGAGTAGACCTTACGGATAAACTGCATTCGAATGGGTAGCGTGGCTTCTGCGACGGAGCCGCCGAACTGCACAACTATTAGTCGTAGCTCCGTGACGAACCTAAAACCGAAACGAAACCCATCCATACCTTGAAGTCATCAGGCACGTTATCATCTTCTCCTCTTGGGGCACCCAGCAGTCCATCGTTGCTATGTGATTCAGCCTGATAGGATGGTGGTGCTTGAGTGTAGCTGGACTCTTCAAACGAGTCGCGCTGCGGCGCTGGCTGGTACTTGGTATTTGCTGCCATATCTGTGTACAGCAGGGCTATTGCGACTCTGGCCTAGGTGCGGTGATTTTAATGGCTTGCGTGGAAGAAGATAATGGAGCTGGTGGGGCGATGTTCAAGTTGACGTCTGGGACGCCTCCAAATGGTACTAGGGCGTTTTAGGATGCGGCACGAGTCACATGACATGTGATCATTTTGCCATCTTGAATGACTCTAACCTTGATCACGTTTAATGTAACGTTCTTTGTATTGTGCGACATTGTTTTACTATCGGGTGAAAGACATTCCAGCAAGGCCATACTACTTACAAGCAACCAGCAGGCGAAGTCTTTTAAGTGAAAACAACATTCAAGGGGATATCTATGACTCGGTCGAAGCAATGAAATTAAATCTCCACGCTCGTCCTAATTCTTGCTTGATACCCATAGCGATATCGCTTGGGCAATCAAGACTCCCTATTACGCCAAATCAAGCCATCTCGCCATTGGTGTCATCCATAGCAGAACTCTGCTCCTTGTGCATTCGCTCCATCTCTTTCAACTGACTCTCACGAGCTAGTAGCTCCTGCCTCTTCTCATTAATCTCGCGTTGCACCTTCACCTCGATTTCTCGAAGCTTCTCCTCTTCACGGCGAAGCTGCTCCTCCTTGAGGCGGACCGATTGGGAAGCTAAGTCTTCAGGATTCATAGAAGAGTCGCTGTTGGAGGGTCTTTAGTACAGAAATTGGTCGTGGGAGGGAAATTCAACTTACGCAGCAGCACCACCCTCAACGCTCTTGCTCAACTTCTCCGTTCTATAGTTCTCATACAAGAAGTCATGTGTAATCTCTTTCAGGTCTGCAAGATGGCTGTGTAGTAGAGCACTTCTGATGGCAAGGAAATCCGAGTGTCGTGGGTTGTCAATTTCGACAACACCCCAAGGATATTGTCGAGCTCTAACCCTCCGGCCTCCAATCTCAACCACCTCTTCTGACCCTACAATGGCGAAAGGCATCAGGCCTCGCAGCTCTGCGTTTTCTTCTACTGTGTCCTCATCGTCCTCTTCGATATCGTAGGGGAAGTTGTAAACAGGGATGCGGTAATGTTCGATATCCTCCATAACGAGCTTCTTCGACTCTGCGAGCTCGGCTGGCGTAAGAGAATCGGCCTTGCCAATAACAGGGATGACATTGACGCGGGGGGATAGGCGCTTCATGAGCTCAATATCAAGTTCGCGGAGACTACCGAAAGCCATTAGCATTGAATTGGCCCGAAGGTTCAGGAAGTCAGCCTTACCCATGGCCAGTTGGTGTAATAAAGTATAGCAGAGCGTGCACCCGATTGTCTCTAAATCTGGGGTTACGCTTGATGCGCGATTCTTCGGCAAGAATGTCATCGTATTGGCGCTCCAGATGACCGACGATTTCGGAGAAGCTGGGGTGGGTAAATTAGCTTGAGGCTCTCCATAACAGCCCGACCAAGTATACATACCTGGCCTCATTGTCGATCTGATCTCCAAAGCCGGGTGTATCGACAATCGTAAGAGAGATACGTGTGCCTTCCTCATCTAGCTCCAGCTCTATCAAAAGAGTTAGCGGTGTAGCTTTGAGCTGTGCAGACTCGACTCTACCCACCGACTGTGATGGGCTTGATACGGACGCCTTCCTCGAGGTGCGCGTTGTGAGCATCATCTGCGTCTTTGCTTTGGAGTACTCGTTTTCCGCAAAGCGTGTTCACGAAAGTGGTGCGTCCTACATAGGTTAGTACTCATGGAACGAGTTGGATTTGGTACATAAGGCTTACCGGTTCCTGAAGCACCGCAAACCATCAGACAGAATTGAATACCCTTCTTCACATTCTTCTTTCGGCGCATCTTGATCTAGAGGAGTAGAACACGTCAGTAATGGTGATGGCTGAGGTAGTCGTATATGCAAGCACAAAGCTGTTCGGCTGGTAATTTCACATACAGCATTGAGTGGTGAAGACATGCTGAGGCGGGTGTTGCTGAGAGGCGAGGAATGTGTAGGCACAACAATGTTGCGAAGGATGATTTGTAGTGTACAGGTGCTCAAAAAACAATGTGATGCTAAGGGGTTGGTCTCGGCGGCAATGAAAGCTGGGGACTTCACGCTACGCTTGAAGTGGGCTAGCATAAAGCGAGTCGCACCGGCATCGGTCAACATCCGTCATCTATTTATCAACTGTCGCATGTATTTGTTTCTCAAGCTTCACACCCGCCTCATGAATTACAACCCAGTCCCTCTCCTGACTGCTTGCAGTTGTCATAGGCGCCTACCACCCGAGTCTCAAAGTCTCCGCGGTCATGAATACTAGGCCAGCCATCGACGAGTCCGCAGGCCCTGTATCATTATCAGTGGCTTTCAACCAGGACAGTAGCTGCTTCTCAGTAAGCCTTGATACTGGATTCTGCGGTATGCGAGAGACAATCATTCCTTTGGAGTGCTGTGGAACTAACCTACTTCGTTAGTCTTCAATTCAGAGCCTTGCGAGCTCAAAGTTTCACGCGGTAAACCACCTACTATCACCACAGGCTTTCACATATACGCAATTGATTGCTGATCATGCGTTGTAATAGATTTCAATGCTGGTATCGGCGAAGCAGAAATGCTTGGCAGAGCTAACTACATAGCTTTGGTCGGGGGAGGGAAACAACCCAAGTTTCCACAGAACAAGGTCGGTAAGCCAAGCTCTCAACCATCTTCCCAATGACATAAGGCAGCTTATATTCACTTTTAGGTCATCATCTGGGACGATGCCAAACAGCAAGCAGTCATCACTCTTGAATTCCGGTCTGCCGTTAACCGGGTGAGCCTATCCCGGTCACGAATAGTTGTTGCACTACAGAACAGCGTACACATGTATGCTTTTTCGTCAACCCCTGAAAAGCTTTCAGTCTTTGAGACTGCAGATAATCCGTTGGGCCTATGCTGCCTCGGCGCAAAGGTTGTAGCCTTCCCTGGACGGACGCCTGGCCAAGTACAGATGGTTGAAATCGCTACTGGAAATGTCAGTATCATACCAGCCCATGGTTCGCCTTTGAGGGCAATGGAATTGAGTCCGGATGGTGAGATTCTGGCAACCGCAAGCGAGATGGTAAGTATAAGGGTATGGGATTAGACAGTTATTCAGCTAACCGCTGCAAAGGGGACGCTCATACGGACGTTTTCCACCAGCAATTGTGCCCGCATTGGCGAGTTGCGCCGAGGGGTGGATCATGCTGTCATCTATTCAATCGCCATATCGCCCAATAGCGAACTCTTAGCGGTCACATCGGACAAGTCAACCTTGCACATATTTGATCTCCCTCGCTCCTCGACCAAGTCTGAATATTCCGCCACTGGCACTAGATCTCACCGCGACTCCAACAGTTCCTCAATGACCAGAAACAGTGAAGAGAGCAATAGGCAGAAATGGGGGATCTTAGCGAACGTACCACTCCTTCCTCGAGTTTTTTCTGACGTCTACTCTTTTACGTCCGCACATTTTGAGATTGACGACGACCCACAGACTAGTCTGAAATCAACCGGTAATGTACCAATACCAGGAATTCCAGGTGGTAGACCTCGAAAAGGAATAATTGGGTGGAGAAATGATTATACGATAATTGTAATTGGAGCGGGAAGAGATGGCCGGTGGGAAAAGTTCATCATAGGTGAAGGAGATGATGGAAGGAGACACTGCGTGAGGAATGGCTGGAAACGGTACCTTGGTAGCTAACGATACCCTAACGAATCTCGAATAAAGAATGCTGGAAATGCACTGTCACTCTCGAATCCCACCCGATCATTATACCCGCTTATTGCACGTCCGTGACCAGGCTATTCATCCAGTTGCGAAATTTCGACCGCCATGTCAGCACCGGCACTTCTCATTCTTTCCAATACGTATTCCTCAGTCGTATTGGAGACGGCTCACTATCTTGTCACATTGTTTAGGCCTTCTCTTTTGTCGCCCATCAGAAGACGCTAGGATGTCTTGGAGTGCCAACAGTCCGATTTTGGTGGCTGGACGTTCTTCCTCCCAGAAAAGTGTGAGCTGAGCTGAGCTAGCAAAGTTCCGCTCTAGTCGAGCCAGTCGGTTGTAAAGATCTAAGACTTGAAACTACATCATTTTCATGGACTCCTTGACCTCTTCCTCTGCGATCTATGCCGCCTCCGGCGCTCATCATCCGATTCCGAGCCGCTGTGCCTACGAGACCGGTGGCTGTGGTGCTTGTGATGTCGTCTTTCCTTGCGTTCATCATGCTTTCGGCCCTTCTTCGCCAAAGCCGCCAGTGCTTGCGCCACCTCTTCTTTTTTCTCCTGCACCAGGTATTCCTTCATTGGGTCGTCCTCATCATGATCCTTAATCAACGCAGCCAGCTCTCTTTCCACTTTCAACATTGGCCTCTCAGCCTCACTCTCCGGTGTCCCAGCACGTTTCCCATCGATGCCCTTCACGTTTGTAGCCTGACCGGCAGCTGCGGCCGTCCGTGCCTCTTCTTCTTCGTCGTCCTTCCGCTTATACCTCGTATGATCCACCTTCAACGTCCTGCCCAAGATTACAGCCCCGCCAAGATTATCGACCGCCAGGTCCGTACTCTGTTGATCCTCGTACTTCAAGAATGCAAATCCCTTCGACTTGCCGGTTTCCTTATCCCGCACTAGATTCACGTATACAGGTTCCCCGTATTGGGAGAAAATAGCAATGACGTCGCCCTCTGAGAGGTCAAAGGGAAGGCCGCCAATGTAAATGTAAGCTGTGTCGTCAAAGTCGCGGTGCCAGGAGCCGCCTATGGAGACATTGTTTTCTAATTCGCGCTTGTTGAGGGATTGGATTGCACGAATTGTGTTCATGTTGCGAGATACGATGCTGCATCAAAGATATGCTATTCAACGTAGGGACAGATACTGGTAGTAGATTGTAATCTGGAAACCGAAAGGGAATGTTCTTATAACACAAAGATTCAACATCGAACGAAGGTGATTGCGCCGGGCAGGAGCTTGGGCCACATCTAGGGCTGAGCGCATGTGCAGATTGCTTAAAGAATAAAGCCTGCTAGCTTTCTGCTGCCCTTTCTCAAGTTTTGACTATCGTTGCAACTCTGACATGCTCTCATCTTGTCAATGATGAATAAACTTTCAATTTTCTTCTTCTTAATATTATGAAAAATGTTTTGATGTTTATTGAATCTTAATTAAACTTTTAAAAAGCAAAATAATACAATTGTTGATGATGATACTTAATCTGTTTATCGTTGTATGCGAAACCTTGTTCGTTTTTTTGGAATTTGCCGAGAGCCCCATCAAAATTATTGGCGAATCTGCAAAATAAGAACCAGAGTTGTAGAATCGATCCCACTGCCCCCCCAGCGCTTCATATGTAGTATATTCAATGCTTCATATGTAGTATATCCAGTGCTCCATTTGTAGTATCGTTGATTGCGAAACCTGTGCCGTTTTACTAGGATTTGTCGAGGATTTGTCGAGAGCCCCGCCAAATTTAGAGGCGAATTTTCAAAAAGTGCAAAATAAGGGGAGGGTAGTGGGGTTGATTTTTGGTTTCTTATTTTGCACTTTTTGAAAATTCGTCACTAAATTTGGCGGGGCTCTCGACAAGTCCTAAAAAGCAATACTGGTTTCGCACCCAACGGTTCTACATATGACAAATTGAATATACTACATATGAAGCATTGGGTATACTACACATGAAGCATTGAATATACTACATATGAAGCACTGGGGGAGCAGTGGGATCGATTCTACAACTCTGGTTCTTATTTTGCAGATTCGCCAATAATTTTGATGGGGCTCTCGGCAAATCCTAAAAAACGAACAAGGTTTCGCATACAACGATAAGAGCTTTATATCTTTGTGAGTAGCTTGAGAATTGCTCAACTGCACTAAAGATCATGCATGTAGATAATAGAATCAAATTTAGTTTAAATAGATGGTTAGATAACTGGTTAGATAATAAATTCATTGATTTAATACTTTGCTTTTGCATGCGCTTGAACATATAGAATTGAGCATATAGAACTGAGCATATAAAATCAGAATAATCGTTGTCAGCAGTATCATTCATGTTATTTTGATAATTCATGTCGTTTTGATGATTCATGTCATTTTGGTCATTCATGTCATTTTGATGATTCGTGTCATTTAAGCTATTAGACATGCGTCTGCAGCTAATCACGTCAAAGTGATCTTATAAGAAGAGAGGTCGACCAAAATGGTAAATCACCTAATTTACCGACTAATTACGTGATTAGGCACCCGACGGGATTTCCCGATGGAAGTCATCAGACAGTTAAGCATGTTCTCATGCACTGCTTGAATTGAATGCATCTTCGATCAAGTATGCTTCAAGATGTCGATGCTATGAACTATTGAATCATCATCTCGATCACAAAGAGTCTGAAGGCGACAGCGAGAATGATGATGAGAACGAAGCTTTTGAAGCAGTTTAGAGTGACAAGGACACTCACACGGTTGTAGAACATTTGCTAACGTTATCATCTGCGACGGTCGCAGTCGCATATTGCAGGTCTGAGGATCCAGTGCTGCTTTGAATGCCGACTTCGGACCACTATCGTTTAAAGTTCATCTTCATATGAACCCGTCCTTACCATCTTTACAAGACTGCTAAAAAGCGGCGTGGTAGAGATCCCGGCAGATTTATTTTTCAGAATTCTGCTGGCTGACTCTGCGCGATGTCGCTGCCGCCTTCAGAGCTACATCGCAAAGATGCAGGTATGCCCTGTCATCACAGACAATCGTTACGCACCGTGGTGTTACGCTAGAGATACTGCGACGGATGGACGCCCCGGTAGATCGGATTCCTGGTCAAGCATACGTCCAAAGACGGCATCGAGTCGTGGCGGACATCGACGAATACTTTCTGGATAGTTCGGGATTGGATAATTCTCCTAGAGGTCTCCCCGGAATTTCCTGCTGTTCAGAACGTTGGCTGACCTAAGATGTGGGCGTCAATGAAACATACGCTCATTGCGGGCTGTACAACGACCATGGAAACGGAAACTCAGTCCTCACGGGGGACGGATGAATTTTCCTAGCATTAAGAAACAAGGGCGGGGGATTCGATAAGAGAATCTCGACATTCTTGGTCATAGAGCTCGCGTAGCTTCTTCCGCTTGTCCCGTACTCTATCCGTAAAAGGATGGACGGATTTTCTTAACAAGTAGGCAAGTTCATCGCAGGTGCTGATCGCGTCTTGAGTTTTCCATTGCTGCTCATAAAACTCCACGAAACAGAACATTGCGAAGATTCGGTCCGGATGGTCACCCTTGACGTGTCCCTCTTGCCGTGCCATCGTCGCATATCTACGGGGTTCAAGGATGTATCTGAAGATCTCTTCAGCTTCACTGTATCGCTTTTGGCCGGTAAGGACTTGTGCCAAACGAAGTCTTCCGGCAGTAACGCCGGCATGATCTTCACCCAGATTTCTCTCTGCGATCGGGATCGCCTCGCGTAACAGGCTTTCCGCTTCTTCCATTCTGTTCATTGCGTGCTTGACCCAGGCGAGGTTGCTCATCGCCATTAGAGTGTACGGCTGCTCCTTGCCGAGTGTGTCACGGCGTTGCTCGAGGACGTCTTCCATTAGCTTGTGCGCATCGTTCAAAAGCTCCCCCCCAATTTCGCGATACGTCCTTGCCAGGTTTTCTTTAGCAGACAGAGTTTTCTCATGCGTATGGCCCATTTTTGGATGCTTTACCATGCCTGCTGTTGCCTTCAAATGTTGCTCTTTGGCCTCTTCATAGCGGAAAAGACTCCACAATGCTTGGCCGAGATTGTCCATTGCAAGCAAAGTGTCTTCATGGTCCGCTCCTAGCGTTTTAGTCATTCCATTAATAGCTTTCCGGTGGAGGTCCTCCGAATCACGATATCGACCCTGTATACGGCGAATTTCACCCAACTGGTCCATTACTTGAAGTGTTGTACGATGCTCTGGCCCCAAAGAATTCAGAGCAGCTTGTAAAACTTGATGGTTCAAGTCTGCTGCTTCATTAGCTCGCCCTTGACTTAAGTACGTAGTAGCCAGGAAACGTGAAATACGCATCGAGGTAGGATGTTCAAATCCGAGCCTTGGGCAAAAATAGTTCTTCACCGCTAGCTGAAGCTGCTCTGCTTCTTTCCAAGCCCCGCACAGGAAGTATATCAAGCTGAACTTTGCCGATTGAATTGCCTGCCGTTGATCAAACCTAGGTGTGAGTGCCGGCCAAGGTCTTTTGCGCAACCTTTGGTTCTTGACGATCTTATCTCGAATTTCCGCTTGACGAGCACGCAAATGAATGACATGAAGTAAAAGACCTCTTTGCAAAGCCGCATCTTGTTTTGTAGGGCTGCCGGACCCGGATGGTAGCGAAATGGCCTGTGCCAAGGTCGTAGTCGCAGCTTGACACCAGACCGCCTGCTCTCCTGTGGTCATTTGGGGCCTCTCCCGTACCCATACATGAACCAAGGGGTGCGTTGAGTAAGTTTTAGTTTCATCATGGTGCGTGATCAATGACCATTGATTGAGCACATGCAAAGCAGCTCGTAGCCGGAATTCAAAGTCTTCACATGATGCTAATGACTCCACGTCGCGCAACATTGCAGGTAGAACTGGAGGACTCCGGTCCATCAATATCGTTTCTTGAATTCCAACACCCAACTCTTTGAGAAGTTGTATCCATGACTTAGATTTCGAAACCATTTTCGTGATCCTTTCCTCCTGTTCACCCTTCTCCTTTGCCTCGAATTCTAGCCACGGGTTCTTTGCTGCTGCTAGCAAAACGTCGACGCGAACATTCTCACGGTGAAGAAATGAGAATACTTTGAGCAGCTCAATTGCGTCTTTGGCTTCTTGCGTTGTTCTTTTCTCGAGCGTCCGATAGATAACCTCGTAGCTGGAATAAACATTCATATTAGTATCATCGTCTACGGAATAGCCCGAAGCCTTCCGAGCTTGGCGAATCCTTTCCCAGTTCTTCTTATAAAAGTGCAGGTAATTTCCCACTTCACAAAGACGATTCACGATTGCCTTTCCTGCGAGTATAAGAGCAAGGGGTAAGCACCCTAGAGCGGACGCGACGAGAGCCGCTGATTCTCTAACAGACGAATCCCAAGGGTGTGTAATACCAGCTGCTTTTAGCAGGACATCGCTCGCGGCCTCTGCTTCTAGGCTTTCAAACTGATAAAATCCTGAGCCGATAGTACCATGCACTTTGTTTTCAGGGACACGGGTGGTCGCCAGTATGAAACCCCTTTCGCCCTCCGGGAAGAAGTCCTCGACAGAGATGTCCGGATCATCAGCGTTGTCAATAAGAAGTAACCAGGGGTGCTCAAGGTTCGAAAGCCAATTCTTAGCCGCGAGCTCATTTGTTTCGACTCCACCGATTTTGGCAATCTCCGAGAACGTATGTTTCGCACTTTCTCTAGAGCTTGCGTCAATCCAAAAGACACCCCAGAAGCTAAATATAACCATTAGACACGGTCAGGTTCGAAGAGATAGAATCTATGTCTTCTTACTTTTCTCGATTGTCTTGAGCAAACTTGCAACAAAATTGTGTCTTGCCTGCGCCACCGAGACCATATATGACGAAGCGTTTTTGTGCGTTTTTGTGCTCTGGGGATGACGAGTCGTCGAGCGAACTTCTAAGTTTCTTCAACAGTTCTTCCCGGCCAGTGTATATACTCGTGACACTCTGCGGAAGGGAAAAATGTTTGTTGAGGCGTACCGATGATGCGACCGACGATGCCACTGCTGCAGCGGAATTGATGGAGTTACGAAGCTACTTATAGTTAGGGAAAACGAGGCTAGTGCTATAGATAATACTCACATTATCGTCATCAACCGAATCGACGCTCTTCCTTAGAGCATTTAGCAGATCTTGTAGCATGAAACTCTGCTGTTGGAGTTTGTCCGATAAATTACCAATGGCAAGATCGGTCGAGTCATGAGAGCTTCGAGTGTAGATACTATAGGAAATCAGGGTTGACAACTGTTGTTGAATCTTTTTACTCCCACGTTGAGTGCGGCCAGCACCGTTTGAAGACTAGCCTGATATTTCGAAAGGCGATAGTGAATTTGTGCCAGACCTCCATCCTTGGACTGCCTTCTTACTTGCTTTCTGATGCCATCCAACTTGTTGACGACGTTGGGTCCATTTTTACCAATGATTTCTTTCAGCAACTCCTCCAATTTCTCCACCGTTGCTCTACAGCCTTCTATGTTTGTGTCGACCTCCTTCCATAGCTGTTTAACAAGAGGTTCATTATCTATTGAGGTACCCAGAACAGCTTTGTCGGCTGCTTCCTTGACTTCTTGTATCGATTTGTTGAGCGAGATTAGAGATGTGATCTCCCGCGATAAGGCTGCGATTTCTTTATCAACTTTACCAGCCGACCCCTCGACGTCTTTGAGGTAGCCACCCACTCTCCAGCAGACATCAAGCAATCCAACGGTCCCGACGATGATCGAGAGAGGGTCGGCCATGGTGCGTCATCGGAGTTGAGGCTCAGGTGTTCACCGTGTGAACTGTGGAGATCGGATGGGTGGAGAAGGTGCATGATACCTCTCGAGCTATTAAGGGTGTGTGCGAGGCTGTAGAGGTAACGATAAGCAGGATCACGTGAATCATTGCGTCCTACCTGACCTTGAATCTTGCCTCAGTGCCTCAGCCGCTGGCTTGCTTAGTCACAGCATCCGCGCCAGTCTGAAGCAAAACGAGTCAGACTCAGACACTTACAACTTGCAGGTCGGAACCTTGACTCTTGAGAAACAAGGCTGACATCTTTGCGGAAACGCTCCGCCTTTTAATGAAGCGGAGCGTCCGAACTAAAGTACGGAGGTACCACGGTACCTCCCCGAGACCCCTAGCGATATTCTAGTGCTGGTGTTTGCGGGCTCGTTCCATGGACTTCTACTGGTGCCGCCAAGAAGTTTGTTACCACCAATCAGAGGGTTCAGCGTGCAACTTACCGGTCCTCTCCATCATCACCTCGATCGCAAAGATAAAGACAAGTCCCGGGTTTGAGTATTGGAACCAACTCGGAATCATCAACTGACCGTCGGATTGGTCAGCATCGAAAACACCTGGTATGATTGGTGGAGAAGACAATGTTATGAGCAAGGCTGATAGGCGATACGAGGTATTGTACAAACTTGTCGGCGGCGCCAGGACGGAGCTGGAACTGGAAATAGATGCGGCATGGTGTGGCTCATGTTGCGGATTCTTAACTTTTGCTCAGTGCACCGCACCAGAAACTTCAGCATCTGGCAAGGACGCCATAGTCCCACATTCTTTCCACTCTCTTCACTTGTGTTAAACGTCACTGTGACGAATACCGAGTCCTGAACAGCAAGTATGTTGAACACCGCAGTCAATCTGAAAAGTCTCTCAGCTATCGTCCTGCTGATTTACATTCCGTACGTTTTCTTCCGCCGGAATCAAAAACAAAAGGTAAGTTTCCTCCAGGAAGCTGCGCCGTGCCGTAATACTAGCATTTAGCAGGCAGAAGCACTCTTTGCAGAAGAGCACAGTTGCTTGCCACTTGTGCAGCTGGAAAGCAAGTGGCCTTTGGGGCTTGACTTGCTTTGGAACGCATACCAACATGCCCGGGCAGCTCGGATTCTGCGTTTTTTCGTGGAAGTTATTGAAGGGCTTCCTCCTACGTTTGAACAGAGGCTGTTGGGAATCAGTGGCATTGATACAGTAGACCCAAGGAATCTGGAGTCCGTGTTAGCTACACAATTCTCCGGTGGGTTTACATGTTGCAAATGTTGAATGAATTCACTAATGGTTGATTTTAAGCATTCGGGCTAGGTGATCGTCCAGCAGTCTTTTATCCATTACTCGGTGACGGTATTTTCACGCAAGACAGCGAAAGCTGGAAGCACTCACGAGAGCTTCTTCGACCACTTTTCCTAAGTAAAAGAGTCGACAACTTTGTCGAGATACAAGAACATGTCGAGGCACTGCTATCCTGTATTCCCGACGGCGTTGTCGTAGATTTCCAGCCATTATTCTTTCGATTCACGCTTGACACGACGACATACCTTCTCTTCGGTCGCTCTATTCACTCATTGGGAGAGGAAAATGCGCAAGCAGAAGCATTCGCTGAGTCTTTCCGTATTGCGCAGGACTTCCTCGCACACCGTGGACGGCTGGGCCCCTTCCATTGGCTACTTGGAGGCAAATCGTTCCAAAATGCCAACGCAACAGTGCATAGATTTATTGATGGTGAGATCCAAGAGGCACTTGCGGCCCACAAATCAAAGCAAACCTCAACATCGAAAACGGCAATCGATTATGGCTTCTTAGGAACTCTTATTCAGGAGACTCAAGAGCCAAAGGTCTTGCGTGATCAGCTCTTGAACGTCTTACTCGCTGGTAGAGACACAACTGCCTGCTGTCTGACATGGACAATGTGAGTTTTAGTATCCTCCATGCTCTCTTGCTCCGACTAAGTCAAGAAAGGCGACTCCTCGTGAAACACCAGAATGTTCTTTCAAAGCTTCGCAACGAGATAAAATCAATCGTTGGCTTCGGAGACGAAGCTCGCAGCCCTGACAGAAACGACATAAAGAAGATGTTATACCTCACTTATGTGTTGAAAGAAGGCAAGTCATCTCATCCGCCAGGCCAGTGTCACCAGTCCAATGAGCCACCCGCTGACTCCGGTTGCTGCGCAGTGCTTCGGCTTTATCCCTCTGTTCCTATCAACTCCCGTGCCGCTGTCAAAACCACAACGTTACCCACTGGCGGAGGACCCGAAGGCAAATCACCCGTATTCGTCAAGAAGGGTGCGGCAGTAGGCTACAGTGTGTATGCGATGCACCGTCGGAAGGATCTATACGGCAGCGATGCAGAGACGTTCCGCCCCGAGCGTTGGGACCCCAATGAGGATAACACGGTGAATTTAAAGAACATTGGGTGGGGATACCTTCCATTCAACGGCGGGCCAAGAGTCTGCTTAGGGCGTAAGTAGTCCGCCCCCGCACTGCTGTTTATGATATAACTAGTAAATAGAAGAGTTTGCTTTGCTAGAGGCCTCTTATGTTATCATCCGATTGCTGCAGACTTTCAAGGAATTCGAATACGACCCGGCACAGGAGATGGCCGAAGTGGGACAAGAGCGCCAGGACGTGACCCTGGTTCTTGCCAGTGCTGACGGATGCCATATTCGAGCACGATCATAACTGTGTCTACAATTTTTTGGGTGTATTGTTAGCTGGCACAGACACAACTGCCAGACCATTATCGCATTTGGGGATTTAGTGGCGAGACTGGTTGACTGGATATGGGCGACGACTTTTGGTACTATGATGATAGGAACCAGATACATCTGAAGCATGTAACCTTTACATCATACGTAAACTGTAAATTTTGTGAACACACGTATCGCCCCTAGCGACATCCCTCCGCCTTCGTGTGGAACAGAGAGTGGCATCGAGTATTCTCTCCCCATAACGTGTTTCTGTTGTTGCAGAAAAGCCTCCCACCAGACATCCCCAAACTTCTCTCTAGGTGTATGCCCGTCCGTGTTAGAACAAATGCATTTCTCAACCGTCCCAATTGTGCCCTCTTATGATGGTGTGTGTCAGTCATGGTGCTTATCGTCGTACTTGCAAGTCAAGGATGGCGTGGTTTCGAAGTTTTGGAGGTTGTCGTAATGGATGGTGTCGAAGTTGATGATAGCACATAGTTCTACCGAAAAAGGCCAGCGCCAAAAAGAAGACGCCCACGCTTGCATTGATCAGTGTGGCGCCCAAGAAATGCTGGTCCACGGAGGCTGACGACATAATCGCAGGCCGTATGGTGGGATGTTCATTGTGGCGCAACTACTGAAATTTGGAGCGAGGGTGGAGGGAAAGATACTCAGGTGTTATATGTAGTACAGAGCGGAGGTACCAAGGTACCACCAGGCACGCCCGAAGGTACATCCGTAATGGCACCGGGAGTGAGGTCGAAACCTTATTTCATCAGCTTCATCTTTTCCGTCACACAATCTTCACCCTTTCACCAATTGAAGAGCCATTCATATTCTCTGCTTTCCCTTGTACCAGGTTTTCCATGTCAGAGCCAATGGTCTCTCACCAGAATCCTGTAAATAAGCCTAAGGTTCAGGCAAAGGTGCACATCCCCCGTGCCCCAAGCCCTAAGCTTTCACGACCTTATTATTTGGATTGGGTCCTGCAGCATCAAATTGGTGCGTCGTCACTCCAATTTACGAATCGAGTTGTATACTTAATCAACTTCTGCAGACATAGCTTTAACTCTGGTCGTGGGTGTGGTCTCACTGCACACTCTCCATCGCCCGTCCCAACCTTACACACGGAAATTCTTGCAACTATCCTACGCATCAGAGACGGACCATACATACAAGCAGGGTCCCGATGATTTCTATTTTGTGATAGCATGGGTCATTAATTTCACAGCTCTGAGAGGCATCTCAGTTGAGTGGGTACTGCGACCGGCGGCCAAGTATTTGGGAGTCGCCAGAAAGAGCCATTTGCGCTTTGCTGAGCAAGCATGGCTCGTCCTCTACTGCGGTACATTCTGGACTTTGGGTATGGTATGTCGGCTTCAATCCCCGTCCCTAGCCACTTTTCAAGGAAACTTGCACTTATATACCGGAATTGCAGTATCTTTGGATTAACTCCCCCTATTGGCTCAATAACCAGGCTATATGGGTCAATTGGCCCGCAAGACAGATGTCAGGCACTTTCAAATGGTACTACCTCGCCCAATTGGCATTCTGGGTTCAACAAATCCTTGTTATCCACATTGAAGCACGCAGGAAGGATCATGCTCAGATGCTCACGCACCATATCATCACATGTACCTTAGTGTCGGTGACCTATGTCTACCGGTACACTCGTGCTGCAAATGTCGTCCTTTGCCTCATGGATGTAGTTGATCTCATACTACCTGTAAGACCACGGCATCACTTGCTCGGATATGGCTACATGCTAATCTGGTCAATCCACATTTACAGATCGCAAAAATCCTACGATATCTCCGTCACGAAACTGCCTGCAACGCTGCTTTTGGTCTCTTTGTCGTAACGTGGTTCCTTACTCGCCATCTCATGTATTTGCACCTCTGCTACGACATTTACATGGATGTCCCAGGGTCTAATACCATGCTCTATGGGTGTTATTCTGGTGCCACATACGAGCTGCTTCCAGACCTTCCCGCGCACCCTGATTACTTCTCCCATCTCGTCTGGCCGTTCCAAGATTCGGAGGGTCCGATTTGCCTAAATACGGAAGTTAAGTGGATTTTCCTGGGCATGTTGGGATTATTGCAGATGTTGAGCCTGGTTTGGTTTGGGATGATTCTAAACGTCATTGCGGGCATACTGATGGGAGGGAAGCCAGAAGACACCAGGAGTGACGACGAGGCGGACGAGACTGTGGCCGAGGCTGTGGGCAATGATGAGGCAGATATAAAGAGGAGGCCCACAAATGTGACAGACTTGAACGTTTGTGTGGGCAGCAGCAGTGAATATGACGTGGGCCAGGGATTTTCGACCCTCTCAGCGCCAAAGCCAAAGCCGACGAGTGCGAGGAGAAGGCTCATGGATGTGGAGAACAGGAAAGAACTCTTGGCAAGGATTGGGTGTGAGAAGCAGCTGTAGGGGGGCATTTTTAAAACCCTCAGCCGCGCTAAGCATTGATTATGATACCAAGTCGTATCGACCACGCCAGCCTACGACAAGTAAACACCGCCGCATCGCGCTGCAAGCGTCAGATAGCAAACAGCTAGTAAACAACAGCTGATTCTCTACGATAGCAAGAAAAAGCTCTCGAAATAAACATCATAGCCGCATTCCTTCACATTGATACGTCTCAGTAACACAAAAGCCGCGGCTGAGGTTCAAAGGCTTCCTGCTGCCATGTTTAAAGCAAGTGCAAACAAAGCTTCTCAGCTTTGCACGTTCCGTAATTCTATGTATCAGCAGCTTGGATGTACACATTTTTTAATGGCTGTGCACATCAACAGGTCGATTTGTATTAGGCATTTCCTGGCTCCCTGGGATGCAAGACCTTAGCATGCGGGAGAGACTAAAATAGAAGTTGATAATATAAGCTCGCCCCAAAGTTGAGGTGCGGAGGAGTTGACGGTTTTATCTATGGACGCAACCTCCGAATTCAGGTCGGGAACATTGTAGCCAACTCATCTAAATCTCTATAAGAGCGTCGCCTAAAAGGACATTCGAGGCAGCCTACGCGGACTTGTTGAAGAAGAATATCCCGCTCCCTTTATCCTTCTCCTCCACAAACCGACACTGGCGGTAGTTCTTCCAGAACGCCCACAGATATGGTGTTTGGCAATCGCTCTGATAATGGGTTCCCATGACGTTCCTCATGGCTGCTGAGGCCTCCGCTGCGCGATAGAAGGGAATGCGAGAGGCGTGGTGATGCAGAACGTGTGTTTCGATGGCTCCGTGGAAAATGTGGCGGCCAATGAAGCCAAAGTCTCGGTCGACTGTTGACGCCGCACCCCTGAGGAAGGACCACGTTTTTGAAGGGTAGTAGGGTAGTGATGCGTCTGTGTGCTGGAGGAATGTGATAGTAACTGTGATCTGTTAGTATATGCGGACATTGGAGACAAGACATCGAACGGACGGATCCAGTGGTTCGTCCAGAGGTAGGGGAATACATAGAACAAGGCTACGTTCCATGCTCCGAACCGGTTCACGCTGGCCCAGAGAGCGGCTAACGCAGCTGCTATGCCCAAATCTGAGATCAGTATGTCATTTCTATTTGCGGCTTTGAAATTGGGTCCATCGCCTCCGAAGTAGAAATGACTGCGCTTGTACCATGGCGCAGCCCGCATTCTCGGCAGGGCGAAGTTGTTGATAATTAGATAAATGGGGAAGGCAATCAGCTGGTGAAAAAACAAGGTCACCAAAGCGACGATGGGAGTATCCTCAACCAGTTCCCAGGCCTTCAAGTAGCTTCCGGAGGTCTCCCGCGCAGCGTAGTAATCCTCCTTCACCGCGGGCACAAACGCAATATCCCGCTCTAGATTGTTGGTCGCTTTGTGGTGCTGGGAATGAGTGAAGCGCCAGGAGTGGTACGGCACGAGCAGGAAAGAATGTATGACCAACCCCATAGCATTGTTAGCCCATTTGTGCTTGCTCAATGCCCCATGGCCGCATTCATGAGCCAGCTCCCAGAGTCCGGTGAAGACCAGGCCTTGGCAGAAGGCGTATGTCGTCCATGCGAGGACTCGGAGCGAGGGATCCTGGAGGTACGGGACTAGGTTTGCTGCAACAAACACAAGGGCAATGGCGAAGGCGAAGTCTCGCAGGACGTAGCTCAGAGAAAGGAAGGTATGAGAATGGAAGCAATGAGGTGGGATAGCATTATGTACCTCTTGCATAGTGTACTCCGGGGGTATGAACGTAGGGCATGTCTCTGAAGTTACTTCAGCCGAGGATGCGCGTTGCATGTTGTGAATGATCCTTTCTCGTCAGGAGGTATCAACCCGTTTGGAACGCCTAGCCAGAGATCTAGAGGACTGTGGGACCAGGACGAGGGTAACGAGAGCGAGACGAAAGTCCGCTGCACAACTTGGAGGACGCGTTGGGCTCCTGAAACGGATTAGCGGGCTTTGTCCGGCCCCTGCGATTAGTAAGGCACGGTACCTACCTGGTGCCCAAGGGTTAGGTACAGCGTCGTTTCTCGTTTCATGGCCCACGACTATCAAAACAATCCCTCAGAACGGTCATGTCAACGACATTCAGTACTTTTCTGCGCCTTTCGATTACCTTCTGATTGCTGGTGAACAAAAATGAAGCGTCCATGGTCTTCTGTACACTCTCACAATCAGTCGAGTGACAAGTTATGAATTTCGTTGCCCAGAAAGGACGTGACCTCAGTGTGCTCTTTGGCAGTTATCCATTCACATACCATCGAGATATCTGACATGTGAAGCGGTGTCTAAGCACCTCAGAAAACCGCCTCCATTCAGAACGTGCTTGTTCTTTTCCCGTTCATTCTGGCTTTTGATTACCGTGGTGCAAATATGACCGTGTTCTGATGCTGTATGTATGCTTCAGGTCATGTCTCTCGAAGGTGTTAAGTCATCAATTAACTCCCCTATCTTTTCAATTAAATACATTTCTTCCACCCCCGCGCCCCACCTTCCTACCACTCCCTCTCTCGTTTCAACCCCTTCCCCTACGCCCTATAACTCCCCTCTCTTCCTCCATCCCCACCGTCCCCCGCATCCCCTGTCGGCTGCACGAAAGTGCTTCTTCGATCTGGAATCAGATAGTCAGCCATATGAATTAGCCGTGAAGAACGTCATAAGAACAGACAATGGCAACAGCATAGGGCCTTAGGATACCGTCAATCCTCTCGGTGATGTCGAGCTTTCCAATCCGCAAGGATAGGTGGTTCACGCCCGACTCAGGACCACTACTCCGATGGCCATCATTAAGATGTTGAAGCCCACCATTTGGTTATGCTGGCCTGTTAGTATCATTGCTGTGCTGATGATGTGCTTTAGCTTCGTTTTTGACAGAATTGGCCTCGCCAGGAGTAGATATGTCACTTTCATCGTCTGAAGTAGCGCTATTCGTCACCATACCCGTAATCCGAGCATTTTCTGGAGACGGAGATACGAAGACGCATAGTTTCGAGTACTTTACGCAATTTGCGCACGGATAAGTGTTCCTGATTTCCGTCTTCGGCACTCGATACAGGAATGGATAGGTCTGTTCCGACGTCTCTGGGGTTTTTCCAGTGGGTGCGAAGATCTTGGGCATGCTCTAGCCGGTACCTCAGCATTGTCGAGGACCTTGCGTTACATGAGCAAAACCCGCCATGGATGAAGCGCGAGAAAATTGACGGCTTCGAGCGGAGTTATATTCCACCCCGCTACGCTGTACATCAGTCACATAACGGTGAGCTGGTAAGCCCAGACATGCACCACCGGGAGCCGAGTGATACAAGGCATTCTGCCACTACGGAATCCCCAGCTTCGAAGGCTAAGGAATCCATACAACATACAGTGTACGTGAGCACTAGCAACCCTATGCTACTCTCCGCTATTGGGTGCCATCAGACAACCACTTGAGAATAGAGTGCAACGAGTGACCTGGAGAGCTACGGTAGAGTCCTGTTGGTGAACGACTTTGGAGTTGGAGCAGGTGTCCGGCAGCTACCTAGCACGCCTAGTACTGTGATCATCAGCCTTATTCGGGCCCTGTTCTCCCACAGAAAACAACAACAAGGTGCAACTCTCGTCAGCAGCGATGTAACTAACGAAAGCGCGTTCAGCAAAGTGGTTGTTCTAGATAGGTACAACGGTACCTGGCGGTGAGGTAAGACGATAGGGCTGGGTTTCCATTCGCCGACGCACAACACAGCAAGTACAAGCTCGTATTGCGCTAACTGAGGTCTACGCAGGCAGAACTCCTCAGAATATAAACAAAGTTGTGGACGAGTCTGTTGGCGCAAGGAACCAGCGAACTAACATACGTAGCGTGGCCAGATGTTAAATTAACCAGGATTTGATAGTCGTCTCGGATGGAGGAAGGCGTCGTACTGGGAGCTCGATGTACGGGACCAATTTGCTTCGACATGACCGCGCTAGAGGATAGATCTGTATTTGATAAGAGGAGCACTGTGATACGCTGCTTGAGCGATCGGATAGAGTCGGAACAGTTGCTTGTTCGGCAACAAGGTCGATGTCGAGCAAATTTGTTATACACTGCCTCCATCCCAAAGCTCGACTTTAGGATCTTGTCTCATCTTTTATAACCACAGCCTTGGCTTTTGTGCTGAGAAGCTTGTCCAAATCCTTGACCAGCTCCTGAAAAGTATTATAGTTGCTCGCTACACCCAAAGCAAGCGAATGGCCTTCCCATCACCGTATACGATGTACCGGATACATATCTTGACCCAAAAACGGATGTGGGCGTAGATACATATTTGAAGACGTCTCCTAGTTGAGTCTGTTTCTTCTGTGACGTCGCAATCCCCAAAGTCCGACGAGTATTGTTGGAATACCGACGCCGAGCCCAACTGATATACTGATGATGTCGCTTGTTGAGAGACCTGATGAGGCCGAAGAGGATGAAGTGCTGTTACCTCCAGCACTGTTGCCGGTCCCACTACCACCACCCTTGTTGCTGCTAGATGGTGAGCTGGAGGATGTTGTCTGCGTAGCGTTCACGCCACCGCTATTTGTGACAGATAGTGAACTTGATGCCACAGATTGCGTCACTGTTGGTGCTAAATCCGCGACCTGCGCCACCACGATCGTCGAGGTTGTGGTTGGCGTTCCTGGATCGATTGTTCCCGCATCAGAAACCTGGCTGCAAGTGAGTAATATCGCAGCAATATCGCCGCTAAAACGTGCTGAGCACTGATTGGTCACTCTGTACCAATCCAACGACCCAAGCTGTGTGCCGCACGACGTGTCTTGGTACGCGACGAGCTGGACGTTGCCATTTTGGCAGGGAACGGGTTGATGTGAGATGGATCCAAGGCCGGGGGTGATAATGCATTCGGATATTGGGATGGAGGCGGCGGCATGTTCAGTACTGGGGGTCTGGCATTGATGGTCGGTATAGAAGTTTAGTTGGACTTGGAGCTGCGCCAGTACGGCAGAAAGGTCATGGAAAAGGAGGAGATAGAAGGCTAACAAGCGATGCATAATTGAAAATGGAAGTGAAGATAGTAGTTTTTAACTGCGTCAGACAATTGGGCAATCAATAACGATGCGGCAGTATAGTTCGTGGTTCAATCTGGAGCAGAACAGAGAGCTCGGAGAAACAAGCTTTTCAGAAGGAAGATGGCGGATCTGTATAAGAAGCATGCATACAGAAAAGAAAAGAGGTTAATTTGGGGGCTCAAATAGATTCCTCAGAAATACAAGCACTCTATACTGTATGCGGTGCCATAGACGCTGAGGCTTGCATGAACATCTACATCGATACAAGGTGCAGAGCTCGCGTGCCGCCTTCTCGCTTCAGGTAACCAATCATCCCATCCTGCAAAGGTAGGATACAACAGTTTATCAGGTGTTCTCGTTCTTTGTGTTGCCGTTGGATTGGCATAAAGATTCGAAATCCTTGAGTATACGGAGGAGTTGGTAACCTCCGCTCCATAGGGCTGGTAGGGCTGGGGCCCGCTAGTAGAGTTTTCACCTTCCACCTCCTAGATAGCCTCCAAACAGCAACAACCAAACTATCAATATGCCCCCCCATATGACCTCGTATTTCAAAATTCTGGTGAGATACGATAAAGGAGTTCAAGCGAAAGGTATGTGAAGAATCAAACCACTTTCCAGCCGTCGTAATTAGATTCACTCATGATCTCTCTTGATCTGAGCTTGTAGCTTGGAACGTGAACGTAAGCATACCTTGTTGTTACGGGTGTGTCGGGATTGGATAGGGTTGAGAGGTTCCCAGATCTGGCCCGTCACGTCCTAGCCCTAACATCCTAACCGGGACACTTTCATCACGCTCTACCTTAGATAACACTTCTTTGTTTCACAACACGTTCCCTTTGAGCCTAGCGCGAATCCTGGGTACTTAATATATTCTATAGTGCTCCAGAGACTTCCTACCTTCTGTATTCTTGAACTTCTAGTCATAATACCCCTATTGATTCAAACATTCTAACCAGCTCCTCTGCAGTGGTTGGATTCTACAGTAGCTCGGTCCTAACATATATAGATTTCATCTAACATATATTTAATATATTTCATCACTTTGAATAAAAAGCTTAACAAATATTAAAAGGTGTGAAGCCGATAATTCAGCGACTTAAGTAGGTAGATACTTAATGACAAATTCGCTAAAATCCAAAATTGAGAACAGAATTTTGCATCCAACGATACTATGGTTTCAGCCTTGTCTCAGCATCTGCTTTGCCTCATTCAACGATACAGCTACTACATAATTCCACCTATGACCCTGAACCTACGGGATCTGAATACTCCATCCCCTAAAACTGAGATCTCACCACGATCATGTTCCAATTCATCCCCACCTTCGCAAATTAAGCATGGACACTGAGACGACCGCTCGACATACGCCAACTAGGCGTAAATGGGCCGTCAAGATCGAGCAAAGGGGACTCATGCAGCCAGTCTATCCGCCTCAGCCAAGCATCAATACTATGATTCCTTTACCTCAACCGCTAAGCTTCAAATCTTCGACATCCAGCCGTGTGGTTGATCACGATTATCTTGAGGCAGCAGAGGCAGCAGAGGCAGCAGAGGCCACGAATCCTCCCGTTAAGTCCGATTGGACTCACTGGATCCAACCTTATCGACACACCAGGCGTTCCATTCTTCTTATCCGCGCTTTGCTGAATGAACACTTCGGCCTTCCAACCGAAACCATCTCCATCGTTCTCGATTATGCCGATTGTTGGATCTCAACCACAGCAGAGGTGGCCGCAAATCCACATCATTTTTGGGATCAACACGATATAATCACTATGCCTCCTCTGGGCACCGATGTGATAGACCCAGCATCCGGGAGTAAACAGCCACAGGTGCCGTTGAGAGGGCTCAATCCATGCCGAGAGATCAGAGTGAGGATGCAGGTGAAATCTATTCAGAAAAAGAAGGAAGAGGTCTGGAGTAATCATTATATTCCATCTAATTGGCACAGCAAGCCGCCAGGAAACAGGCCTTTTATCATGGGTGTGGTGTGGAAGGATGACAGTGAGGTTGAAGGCGCATCAGAGAGAGGAAACCGTGATCGAGTGTTTGACGTTTCACACTTGCCATCTGTATTACGCGCCGCGGGCCACGATTGGGAACGGCCTATGAATGTATATGGAAAGTATCGAGACATGGGGCCTCCAGATCTGTATGCGTGGTCAATTCCAGTGGTAGAGGAAACGTTGGAAAAAGACAAGGAGGAGCAAAAGGAGGTGATATGGCGTTGGACTGACAGAAGTGCGGGAGGGGACCTGATAAGGGCGTTGAGAGCTGGCGATTCCCTGCAGTTGCGGACGAATCATTACGTCTTTGGGTGGGGTACGGTTATCAACAGGATGGAGGTTGAAGTATTATACACTACTTAAGAAAGACGACTCTGTGCGTGTTGGTCAAAGTCTAAATGACGTGTAAAGATCTCATTACTTGTTGAAAGAGGTTTTAATTTTTTTAAACAAATTCTTAAAATTCTTATCTGAGATTTTTACGACTTCTATACCTTAGTTCTTTGCTTTACTTCACTTCATCGTATCAGAGATAAAACCAAAGGTCATGAGATGAAAGATGAACGTTGAATTCCGTCTCAACTCGTTGGGGTGCGCAGCGTATTGTCTGGTAATCTCGGTTGTCTCAGAGTTGAACGAGCGGGTTTGATTACCGTCAGGCTCACATCTGATGCTCAAGATTCCCGAGAGCAAAGAAGATGTCATTATCAAGAAACAATCGTTTGGTTGTTAGACGCTCTCCAGAAGGTGTTAGCACCTTAATAGTTCGTATTCCTGAATTCCCGCTAAAAATAGGAAGTTCTAGTAAGTAGGTAGTCATTAAATCGTTTTGAAAAATAAAACCACACAAAGTATCCGCGCGTGTCGCGTCTACTGTAGCGAAATTCGCGAACCCAAAATATTATTCTTTGTACAGGCAGTGAAATATATTACTGTTCAGTCAGGGAATTCTTCAGTTACTCCCATTCTCGCGTACAGGTTGAGTCATGAGTCGAAGACCCAACACCAAGGCCAGGGCGTCCGTTATCAATAGCAGTGACAGACCGCAGAAAGATGGAGAGCACGAAAAGAACATGTGGTCATCTATGCTGGATAGCGTTGCCAGTGGGAAGAAGCTGCCAGAAAAGAATATCATAGTGCTGGGTTGGTCAATGATGACATCGGTGGGTACTTTCGGGCTGAGAGAAATATAGGAGGGAACCCGGAGACGCAGAAGGAATTTCTTGAAATATTAGAATCAGACACGCCCAAGCGCTCCTCGGAGAGGCATAGGAAGAAGCCTCCGATAGCGAACAGATTTGCTCTGGGTTATACTTACCAGGACGTGCTTGATACGGACCACGAAGGTATAAGGACCCAATTGGTTGAGGAACCTAGGGCATGAGACTAAGAGACCACAGATATTCTAGCCCGCTTGTCGCTATACCTTCTCTCCGAACCTTCGCCATCATTTGCCCCCTTGGTCAAGCCTCTATTGTCTTCCCGAATGGCTTCAGAAACACTCCTTGTAATACTACTAGATTGGGCTGAGCCGTGGCTGTGGGTTCGACAAATACGAGATTGGATTATATTCCTGCGAGGAATTATATCATCGCTGAACGATGAGGCCAAGGATGTCATGGAAGGGACGATGAAGAACTGGCAGCAAAGAAGACGGAGTGGTCCAGTGTATGACGGCAGTGGAGGTAGTGGTAGTGAGGGGAACATAACGATACCCCTGAGTCAGGGGGAGTGGGATGAGGCTTTGGGACTTCCATTGTGCGTGGTTTGTCATAGCGTACGTATTCCAAACTGCAAAGAAGGCGTATGAAAGGGCTAGATCGAAGACTATACTGATTTCTTGAACAGGCCGATAAAATCGAAATGCTCGAAAAAGAGCATTCCTGGCGAGAAGAAGAATTTGACTTTGTTCTGCAGTTTCTCCGAACGATCCTCATGAAGCGTAAGCCACCTCCTCCTTGGGCTCGAGGACCCATTATATAACAGAAATACAGACGGCGCCTCTCTGATCTACACCTCGACCTCCGTCCCCAACTCCCTTCCAACCCTCATCCACTCATCTCTCGGCATCCACTCCCTTCTAAAAAGGCAGTCCCTAAAACACAACGTCATCGACAGAGACAAAGTCCTCGTCCCACCAAACTGGGATTCCTGGGGCAAAATCCGCGTACTCAGAGAAGGTTTTGACGTCGAAGGCGTCAGCAGCGGTTGGAGCAACGACATTCAACTTCCACCTCAAATCCCCTCAAGCGGCGATCGAGAACCCGCACATGAAGGTGCCGTCCTCCCCATCTACGAAGAAACAATCCCAAACCCCAAAACCCACTCCCCCAGCTCCAGTGCCACGACCCAAACCCTCGAAATCCCCTCCTTCAGCACCCAAGACTTCCTTACATCCCAACTCGCCGTCCTCGACCGCCTCAAAGCCGAAGAAGACAAAGCCTTGGCATCGCAACCCCAATCCGACTCCACCACCACCGGCACCACCGGGACAACGACCGCAAAACACCCCTTCACCTTCGCCAGCAACCCTTCCCAAAGCCGCATCAACGAGCAAATCGGCCCCGTACAATTTAACATGGGCGGCATCCAAGTCGACGCCGACGACATGGTCCGGCGGCTGAAGCAGCCCTCGTCGTCCTCTGAGGGGGCAGGCACACCGGAGAAAGGAGCGGCAGTGAGTAGTACGCAGCACGGGACAGCGACGCCGGAGAGGGAGGGGAAGGCGCAGAATGAGGCGCTGGCGTCGTTTTTTGCCGGGTTGATGAAGAGGGGTGGGGGCGGGAGTGGGGGGAGTCCGAAGGCTGGGGGCGCGTAGGGGAGGGGAAGCTTGGTATGGAGGTGGTTCTTTGCGCAGGGGTCGAAGTTGATGGATTTTAAATACCCCTTTTAGTATTCTGACCGTCTCCGTCTCCGTCTCCGTCTCCGTCTCCGTCTCCATTTCCATTTCCATTTCCATTTCCATTTCCATCCCCACCACCATCACCACCATCCCCATCACCATCCCCATCACCATCCTACCACCATCCTACCACCATCCTACCACCCCCCGCAACCCACCTCTTCTCACCATCCCTCCCACCCTCCCCATCCCCATCCCCATCCCCATCACCATCACCATCACCATCCTACCACCATCCTACCACCCCCCGCAACCCACCTCTTCTCACCATCCCTCCCTCCCTCCCTCCCTCCCTCCCCCCTACCCCTACCCCTTCCCCTTCCCCTTCCCCCTACCCCTTCCGCCTCACCACTCACAACCTCATCACCACCCCCCTTCTACTCTACTCCACCACCACCCCTCCCCTCTCACCACCCACAACCTCATCACCACCCCCCTTCTATTCTACTCCACCACCACCCCTCCCCTCTCACCACTCACAACTTCATCGCCACACCCCTTCTATTCTCCTCCACCACCACCCCTCCCCTCCCCCTTAAACCCCATCCAAAACCCACCCCACACCCTCCCTAGAAACGATACCACACACTACTCAACTCCACTCCAAGTCACACTCACGAATACGAAACCTTCGCTTTAAGTAGCGCGTGCGTAGCATCTTTCTATGGGAATATATATTAAGGGGGAGGGGGGGTTGAGCGATTCCAATGACGGAGGGGGGGGGGGGTTCGAAAAGCCAAGGGGGCGGGAGGGGGAAGGCGGGGCTGCTGAGGGTTTTTTTGAGGGGGTTGAACACGGGAAGAAGAGGGGTTTTGTTCTGGTCTGTTTTGTCTTGGATGAGTTGAGTTAGTTGGGGGTGGGGTGTGTGGGGTGTGTGTGGGGTGTGTGTGGGGGGTAATGAATAAATGTGCGTAAACAGTGTTGACGGCCCGTTCTTTTTCCCTTTTTCCCTTTTTCCCTTTTTCCCTTTCTTTCTTCTTCTTTTATTTCTGCATTAGAACAAAAGTCCCCATGTCCGGACAACGACGACGGGGATTGACGAGTTGAAAAAAAAAAAAAAAACCCCTGAGGGATGGAGTTGGGTGTGTGGGGGGGGGGGGGGGTTATGCGTTGCTGGTTGGGGATTTGTTTTGGGAGGGGAGGGTTTTGTTTTGTTTTTTGACTTGGTTGGTGTGGTTGAGACGGGGGGGGTGGGGGGGCAGGGGGTTGGAGAGGAGAGGTGTGGTGTGGTTAAGACGGGGGGTAAGGGTTTGGAGAGGAGAGGTGAGGTGAGGGGTGGTAGGAGGGGTGGAGGGGGAGGGGGGAATGGTGAGGGGGGAATGAACGGTGAGGTTAGAGAGCGGTTGTTTGAGAGTATATTCCCTCTTTACTCTTTTCACAGGAGTTGTTGCGTTTTCGGTCTTACCTTGTGAGGAACGAAGGAGATGCCTAGTGAGTAAGAGGCGCGTTGCAGGTTCATGGGGGCTTTGTGAATGCCTTTCTGGGGATCAGAGTTTCTGAGATGTGTGTGAAGCTATATAGGTCGGATGAAGTACAGCTTAATTACGAAACCGTCAATTTCTCCACCCCATGTCCAGGACTGCGATTCCAAACATCGATTCACTTCTTAGCCAGCGGCGGGCGCAACACCGGGAGGAGCTTGGTTGCCTCCAATCCGAAGCGGCTCAGATGGCCCAAACTCACCCGTTACTGGATCTTGACGACCCATCAACGCCGGCCCCGGATTCTTCGGCGGGCGGCCCAGCGCACCCAGATCCCGTATAATAAACCCCTCGACCGCCAGCTGCACAGTCATCGCCTTGCAATTATCGCAATGAATTGCCGCTTCGCCCGCCGTCGCCGGCGGGGCGCTGAACCGCTTGAACATCATCACCGTCAAACCATCATACGCTGTCTGCTCGTCGCCGGGGAGCGGCCAGTAGGCTTGCTCGGCACAGTTGCCGCAGACCCAGGGGGCGGCTTGCGGGACCCCTTGGACGACTTGAAGTAAGAGATGCAAAAACTAATTCACAGACTTCGAGAATGGCGATCAAAGAAACGCAGTTACTTGTAAGAGACTGTTTTCTTATGTGACGGCAAGGACCTCATCTTCAGTGCTTACTGCTTACTCTCGATTGAAACTCTTGAATGTTAGTATTACGAACGATGCTGCTAGCTCTAGAACAAGCAAAGCCGAGTAACCATACGGTCCGGCATATGAAGCCTGGCCACCGCATTGCAAGGATCTACATGTAGCAGTGGCGTTTATCGGTTGTATTCTGGGTGTATTCTGGTATGAATGAGATGAAGTATCTAGAATGCAGTGAGTTAAGGTAAGGTAGGTAGGTAGAGAAAGGGTCAGACGTTCAACGGTCGTTGTGAACTAGCCCATTAGAGACAGCAAGCTTACCAACGACTAGAGTACTCTTACAAGCATCAAAGCAAGAAGCTTGCTCATCAAATAAGCACTTGCCAAGATATCCCCCAATAATCTGAGCTGATTCTCCGTTCATCTCTAATTTACAAAGAACGCCCCTACGAAGACTGACCCTCATTAGCCATCTAAGGTAAAGCACAAAGATAGCCAACCCTAGCCTTATCCCCCAAAAAAACAACGCTCATATAATTAAGACATCCATCATTGATGATATGACCATAAGAAAGGCTCTTGGGCGCTCTGTCGTCAGCTTAGACACTCGACGGCGCTGGAAATCAGCGCCGCCACGCCTCTAGTAAAAGTTCATCGCGAACTATGTGCATACCATCATATTTATCCCGCCATCGTTTCTCCCGTACCTCCTGACTTTTACAACTCTCTTCCAGCCCTCTTTTCCACCTCCTCCTCAAACCATCACCATGTCTTCTCCCCTCCCACCCCCCCGTCTCCCTGCCGCCCCTCCCAAAGCTCCAGCTCCCCGTCCCTCCACCGCCGCTCCAACAGCTTCAACCCCCCCGCTCCCTACCGCCGCATCAACAGCTCTAGCCCCCAGCACCACCGACCCAGCTACAATTCTCGAGGGCGATACCGCGAGCCTCAATGACATCTACGGCGCGGCCAATTACTGGCAGAGATCCACCACTGCAGCGGCCAAAGGCGCCCGCGGCGCTGCTCCAGGTGAGCTACCTTGCTGACGACAAAACCCCGATCCTTGTTCGGGGACGCTAACATGTGGGAAGCTCCAGGGTCGAGCAATTTGCCCGGTAAAGCGGTTCCAGGAGCGTCGGGCGCGGGGCCGGGTGGAGCGTCGGTTCAAAGTAGGTGATCCATCGGTCTCTTCCTCGGCTCCAGCCTTTGTCGGAATTGGTGAGCAGATGTTTCTGACAAATCTGCTCGGTGTTAGCGTTCGGAGGAGCGATGACGGGTTTGGCCGCTGGCATGGCAAAGGATATGATAACGGCGTCTGCGGCGCCAAAGGCGAGATAAGGGCTGTGGAACTGAGGGAGGTGGGTGGGAACTGCGGATTGTAAATTGAAGATTTGTAAATGCTATCATGAGAAAACAATGGCTGTTCGCTTTGCGAACTTGCAGATGGAAGATGTGGCTTAGTTGAACAATTATGACGAGATGAGCTGATGATGATGGAGAGAGTAAGGCTCGTGAAAACCCATGACGTAGATGGAAAGAAAATGGTAGGATGAGTCTTCAAGTTTCTTGTAGGAGATTGGATGGCCGCCAATGCTAGATCCCCCAATCAACTCTGTCGGTTCCGGAGTATATCGATACCAAGCAATGGAGCCACCAACCATGGCCATTTACGTACTCTGCTGCTAAGGCATCCGAGTAAGAATGTAGACATTGTTGTAGGCGGATTTGGTTTAGTGGTCCAGTTGCTTGGGGTTGCGTGTGATGCACCAGCCGGTTTACTTCATTAACGGTATGTATCCATGAACAGAACATGTTTGACAGGCACTCGGAATCCGAGCCCGATGGTTCTGTGCTTCCAATTTCGAACTTCCGTGTCCGGCACTGAATTCTCTAGGTATCAAGTTTGTTCATCGATTAGTTCGTGTTATGTATTGGTTTCTCTGCAACATCATTCGGCCCTCAACCCTTCATCTTGCTTTCCTATCTTGCTCCACCCCGCCATTAATATGTATTCCATGCTTTACGTCCTTCACCGCGTCTCCTGATTCCCCGGGCTCTCGGGCCCTAGTCTCGGCGACTCCATCTCTGTTTTCCGGCTTCTTCCCCAAAATCTCCTCTCCTTAGTGTTCAATGTCTTAGGCGATTCCTCAACCGGACTCCCTGATTCCGGGTCTATGACCTGGTACTTTCGCGCCTCAGGTAAGTCATCGAAATCAATGCCAGAGTCTTTGGCTTGTTTGCGCAGTTTTCGGGTGCGTAGGAGCCAGATGAAGTGGGAAAGGAAGATGCCGGCTTCGAGCATGATGCAGCAGATGTACAAGACGCCACCAAGGACGTCAAAGGTTTGTTGGGCTACGAGAGCCATGAGAGAGAAGAAGGCGCCGAGCCAGTCCAGGGTTAGAAATACGAAATCTACAACCGTTAGTGATGTGATCCTTTCGCGGGATAGCACATTACCCACTGATTCCAACTACCCTGCCGCCGCGTTTAATAAGTTCTGGATATGGGGGGATGATACCCGCGGCTAGCAGGACTGCGGCAATGACACCGACGAGTATCATGGGCCACGAGATTCCCCGGTTGTACGGTCCCTTGTTAATGTTAGCCCGGTTCGTTCCCGTTCCTGAACCGCTGACATACCCTCAGTGTAAGAATCAAAAGTACTTCAGCACCGCCAAAAGCAACCCCAAGCGCTGTGGATAATGATGCCGCTTTCCATGCAGGCCATTTGCTGAGTTCAAAAGTCAGAGGTGTTCCTACAGATGGCAGGAGAGAAGTGTACTGCGTGTAGACTAGAATCTGTGCGAAGCTGACCAGGGAAAGGCAACAGAATATTTGCGGCTGTATCTGGATGGGGATGTTGAAGTTCTTGTGGTGTTAGTACTGCAAGCCTAATGCGGTCGAAGTGTCGCTCACTTGCACTACTGCGTACACTCCGAACGGGACAGCACCTAGTCTCAAGATTAGCCAATATATCCATCTTCCATCAGTAGAAGTACCAACACAATGCCCACAGAAACATCATCAATGCCGGCAAGCCGTCGGTCTTCTTCCTTTTCCAATTGTACCATATCTGAGGAACCAGTTGCACACACCAGAACACAGTGCCGATGGTGCCCAAGACGTTTGCTGCAACCGGGATCCTGGTTTGGGGAGCCATGATGAGAGCTGCCTCAGGAACGCAACGAGAAAGTAATGGAGTATCACCCAAGTGAGGAAGAGTTCAATATCCACGACTGAAGATATAGAAACGGGGTCCACGACCTAAAGCTCATGTGCTCGGGCCCAAGATGGACGCAAGAAGCAAATATGAGTCCGGACCGCTGCATTGACCCCTTTCAAGAGAAGTGAAGATAGCATGAAGAAGCATGAGTCGACTGAGTAATTAATTGATCGGTGCATTTCTCACTAACCCATAGTCCTCTCGGCATGCCAAGCCTGATGGAGTAAGACGGTGTGGATCTGGCATGAGATCTGCCGGAATAGGCACATCGTCATGGCACCGGTCAAGATCCTATTCCTATTTGTTCGCCTGCTTGATAATGGCGCTGGGGCTCTACTCTAGTCGGTAAGACCGTCAATTTGATATTCACTACGAAATACCTTATACCGTATACTTCCGTACACCTGAAGAAGCTTGACAATAACCAGGATGCGACTTCCACATCCCTCCTAGGCTGTTTCGTTCGTGGGGGTTTGCGTCCGGTTTCCATCACGTAAGGAACACGGAGACTCGGGAAGTTTTGTTTGTGAGCATGGCTGGTGACGAGGCGGATCACGTGCGGCTATCGCTACGGAATACTTCAACTCCTCGATTGAATGAATCTTCTAAAACCAGAACTTTTCATATATCAGTACCAACTACATACACGACTTCTTTCCAATCTTCTTCTTCTTTTGGTACCCCAACCTACTTGAACCGTGTCTACCTCTTATCGGAGAATTGTAGCAGGTCCGAGCGCCGCATGCAGTACAGTATGCAGCTTCAGCCTCATGCAGTGCATTGACATTTTTCGGAGACTTTCCTTTTGTCCCATGAGTACCTACTACATATACTTAAGTGATATCGAATATCCTGTCAGAAGAGATGGTGTGATGATGTTCGTGTCAGCCGTTGACTGGATATTGAATTCCACATACCGTAGAAACGGCATGAGCTTCTTCTAAACATGCTCCCGATATGAAAGGATCTCTCTGTCCAGGTCCGCAAACAAAGGTGGAACGCATTGCGGATCTTCATCACGATCACGGTTGATGATCTCTGAGGCCTAAAACTTTGTCGCGACCGCATAGTGGCTCCAAGTATTCCGTACACGGTCATGTACCTAATGCACAAACCCCTACTGAGAAAGTGGGTGCATCAATATCACATGGGATATCTCGAGAACCTCTCCTCGAAATTGCGTGCAGCAGCAATATGGCAGGATAAGCCCTTCGAAGGTAATCTCGAGAAACCCTACCTGGAAAGTGACCAACAGCAAACATCACATGCTTATCTCGAGAAACCCCTACCCAAGAAGTGCGTGCACCAACTTTGTTCCGCTGACTGGTTTTGGATCTTGTATGTCATGAATAGAAAAAAATACCTGGATATCCTTGTATACACAGACAATTGCATGTCTGCACACCAGCGTGCGTGATCCAACGGTCCCGGATTCTACCTTTTCTTCCAAGGTAGAGGATCTTTTCGGGTCATCCTTGGGGTAATTCCCCCCATCTTCTTTTAATCTCGGACTTTGCTAGATACAGTCAACGTAGGGTTTCATGAATGGATTGGACACAGGGGGTTTGAAGAGATCTTTTCATTTTTAGCTATTACATCATGTATGCGACCTTTGGGGATTCCGATGGTAATGAGACGGGGAATGTTCGATATAGTTACTATTGGTATGTTTTTTTCTTGTTTTTTTTTGGAAGAATAGGAACCGAGATTCTGTGGTTTTGAAGCCTTATAGCGTCTGTATGTATAGATACCAAACATCTTCGTGATGTGTCAGCTTTCAGTGGACCGTTACACCTTGACTCCAACAGCCAGTCTCAATGTCGTGTTGCTGGACTCATTCCTGGGCCGGGGTTTTTGAGATCTTCTGTGCCCGCCATGAGACCGCGACGGCAGTAGTACAATGACATGTTGGTTTAGGCACAAAGCTGGCAGCATATAGTGACCGCCGGAACATAACTGTCGTCCGAGCATTGACAGCCCAAAAAAAAAGATTATTGTAGCATGCCTCGTCAAGATAAGTTATGCAAATGTAAATCTAAAAGTGCCACCCAGCGGGTCCTTTTGCAAAAGCCAAACCAAGCGCCCCACACCATCTGCCAGACAAAACGCCTCGATATGCTCCTTGCCGTCAGAAATGATACACCCTGTAGCCCAGCTAAAGATGCGCAACAAAGCTCCATACCATCATAGTGCAAGCCAGTTCCCCTCCCCCCCAAATAAGCGCCTCCAGAGAGAAAACGCGCAAAAAGCAATTCCTGGGGGCCATCAATCGACAACAACAACAACAACCAATATGTACGCATAAGGGGGAATCATCGCAAAATGCATGCCTTGCAAAAGCCATCCATCCCATTTCGAGTTTTTTTTCCCTCCATCGAGACCCTGGTCATACACAATAGCCCAGAGAACCACATGCGCATCTCCCCGTCGTCTCCGTGCAAGTGCTGCTGTACCTGATGAAAACCGTGTTGTAGATGAAGAAAAAGTAGGAGATCCCCTGCCGATGAAGCAAGGACCGGCGCCGTAGCGCCGTGCCAACCGATACGTAAATGACATAAACAAACCATGCGCATCACCCTCTCTCTCTCTCTCTCTCTCCTCAGCGTCCAAGCATATAATCAGAATATTGTCCACCCTGGTCAGCCCACGGGGACCCGGCTGCGCTTACTGCTATGCCTCCTGGCGGGCCCTTTACGCTGGACATTCCAAGGCCGCTCATGCCAAGACCACCTATGCCGAATCCACCGCTCATCATGCCTCCTTGAATCGGACTGCTCATACCATTCGCAAGGCCTCCGGCCGCACTGATGTTTGTTAACCCAGGAGGAGCGGTCAGGCCAGGAGGAGGTCCATTAGCCGTCGAAAAGGCTTGCATACTCCCCACTCCGCTCATGCCAGCCATGGGACCTTGGGGAGACATTGGCGTGGGAGGACCCATTCCCCCAGGTTGCCCGGTGCGTACGCCAAGAGGGTTTTTCGAAAAACTCAGCCGAATGCCACCTTTGATGCTGTTATGCAATGGATGTCCGTAAAGTTCGTTCAGCGCCTTGGTTGCAAAGGAAATGTCTTCGAATTCGACGAAACACATCGGACCATTTTGCTTGGTTCTGAAACACAGTCTCTTGTAGCCGCGTTGTTTGGAGAACATGGCCTTTAGTTCATCCTCGGAGGTGTCGATTGGAAGATTGCCTACGTACAATGTATTACAAGGCGGATTTTGGTCGGCAGGGTTTACCGGAGGATAATTATGTCTTTGGTAATGCTGATTCGCCAATTGATAAGTGGCATTTGGTCCAAGATTTCCCATGATAGTTGGGGACATGGCAGGAGCTGGGTTTTGCATAGGTGCCATAGTCCTTGGAGAGGTAAAACTTTGCATTGGAGGTGATGCCACATTGCCGGTACTGAGGGACAAACCAGCAAATCGAGAAGTGGGTAACTGGGAACTTGTTGAGCGCCGGGACAACTGGCCTATCGAGCCTGACATGTCGCTTTTTGCATACGCAACTGGGTCTTTTAATAGCTCCCCAGGCTCGTCATCCACTCCATCTTCACCAATGACTGATTTACCCGAGACACGCTGGCGATCCCCAGACAACTGTCCGATTGGCGACTGAGGGGAGAAGAAGTTTTGAAAAGGCGATGCAATATCGGGAGTAGGGTATTCACCGGAACCCAGCGGACCACTGTTGGAAAGTCCCAATGCGTCACTGGGAGGCGAGATGCGATCCATGGCTTGAAATGTCCCGTTGAAGCGTGATGGGTGCCGTGTTGCTTGACTGCTAGTTGAGCCGGTGGATGAGGCTGAATTCGTTGCGCTGCTGGCGGCGGTATCGAAAGTGGTCCGTCTCAGTCCTAGACCGCCGCCTGGGGAGAGGCGCAACACTTCCACAATCATCGGCGCCTCATTTGCTGAATTCTGTTTCCCGTCCAGCAGCGCCCGAGCTTCATAAGCCGCAGTCGAATTGCGGAAACGTGCGATTGCCGAGAGATACCCTTTGTCATCCGGAAACTCTGCAGGAACAAAATCCGCATCCACGAAATCTTTTGCAAACAGGAACATGGTGCGCAAGGCTTCGTTACTTGTATTCCGAGGGAGTTTGCGCATCAGAATGGCAGCGACCGAGTCTGTGTCGGAGCGCACATGAATCCTGTCTGACCCTATCGGCGGGTTGGGAGCCGGCAGTTCCATGTCGAACGGGTTAGGCTGGCTCATCGGCGACATGGCCTGGCTTGAAGGCATCCTGAAGTTTGCGTGATTCTGCCCACTGGTGAGCATGAAAGCTTCAGCAGCCATACCACGCTCCAAGGCACGATTATGACGTGACTGGATAGGAAACGGCGAGGTATGAACGATTTGGTGGCTCTGTGGCTTTGTGAATCTTCGATGAACCGCCCAGGTTGACAGGCATGTGAGAAACCCAGCAGACCCAAGTGTGGCTTGTTATACGTTCTCAATTGGTCGAGTAGGCACAACTCGTTGTGACTGTGGAGCCTCGTCGAGGTTGGAGTGTGCGAGTTCGAGTTTCACCAGATAGATGCCGATAACAGAGTTCTTTCGCAGACCAGCTCGCAGGTTGGATATAGCCTGCAAACTTGATTTAGCATTCGTAAGGCGATCGCGATCTCTTCGTTCGTATTGCGCGCGTTGGTTTGGATTGCTCGAGCTTCAGGTTGCTAGCACTCGAAGTCGCGCAAGCTTGGTGAACACTAGGGCTGTCGGACCTCGAGCTACCAGCTAGTGATTGGTCGACGAGAGGCAGTGAAGGGGCGTTGCGACGTGGACGCGGCGATTAGCAGTGAAGGTTGAAAGGAATGCGGGTTGACAGAGAGGTGCGCTTGAGGAGTGATGCTTCAGAATGCGACCGGGGGGGGGGCGGGGGAAAGAAAGAGCGCAGCGAGTGTGAAGGTTGGGGTTGACTCGGTTGAGTGGCTTAGGGTCGGCAGGGGATAAGGAACGTCTATTTCTTGATAACGGGTTTGATTCGCGCAATTGCGCAGCTGTCAGGTCTCTCACTTTGGTTGTTCACTTTGGGGGGGTTTGAAGAAGTAGAGTACTGAAAGCATGTAGTATGTACTTTAGTGAAGGAATGAGTCCCAAGTACCTTGTACCTGATGATGATGGAAAAAAGAAGGAGACGGAGACGAAAGAATCACCAGCTCAGGGCTGACGGGGCCAATGGTGTTTGGTCAATGCTTTGGCGTGGTGCACTTGTAATGCATCGAGTAAAAAAGGCGCAGCTCTCCCGTCCACGGTAATCGACGATCTCGAAGTCTAGGTCCCCTTCTCCTTCTTCGACAACAAGCGTCTTGGTGTCAACAGTGCGTTACAAGTATGTACTTCCGTTACTTGGATGTCACTGCACTGGGCTCATCGGCGGTTAATAATCGTGCCAGATGATTGAGGACGTCCAATACCTCCGCAGCCGGGCTTCCCTGTTGTTTTCCCAACGAACAAGGTAATGAGGAATTGTTTATCTCGTAGCGGGGTGGGATCCGTATGAAGGAAGTGGAGGCGGATTAACGTCATCCGTAGCAAGTGAATGGGCACAAGGGAACAATGCTTCTGGCCCGTCGTGATTGGTTGATCCGAGACAGTGAGCGCCCGCGTACGGAGGACTCCAGTAAGGTAAGGTATTCTATGTATTCTAGTGGGTTGCTACTGGACGTAGTAAAGACGCTAGTATCCGTCGGTTATCAGACAGCCCTACGCTAATTAACAGACCTCCACACGCAGCACGCTCCACACGCTCCACTACCTTACTGTCCATATTCACCGTATGTATTCTATTCTCCTCCCCCACTTGACTCCGTAAGGTACCTCGGTCCTTTACGGAGTATATCCCGTAAACCTCCGTGCTTCAGCCGTTGTTCTTGCGTCTGTCCTCTCCCCTCCCCTCGCTGCTTTGATGTTCCGAGAGTAAAGGAAATCTCTTATCTCTGCTACTCTATGGCAGTCTCACAGGACTTGCCGCCTTGTCGGTTCTGCGGGGTGGGTTGGAAAGACGTTCGAAAGGTACCTCGCTGAATCCCATCCTCGACCTCAAACCACCCACCAGTGCATGGGAGTACTGATGCTATTGGATCGATTAAACCCTGTTATCCAATTTATGTGTCATTCTCAACCCTACCTTATGCTCCATACTTTCCAATTCATCTGTTGAAGGCACTTGAAGCCATCCTCCCTCCGTCCTCCGTACCGGATGGCCAATGCTTTTACTACTGTGGTACACCAGTAAAGTAAAGTAAGGTACGAACTCTAGTACCACGCTACCAGTTCCTACATGGTTCCCACTCCCCCCCCCCCAGCAACCTTACGGAGGTATCGTCCGCGCCATCCCCGCCCTTGACCTTGACTAAATGCTCGGTTCCGGAAGACCAACCCTGGTCGATGGGATTCAACACCCCCCCCACCCCCCACTATCCCCGCTCATCCATCTCACTCGTCCCACCTCTTCGCGCTATCTACCGCTGGCGATCGAGGGGCGACCTGGCAATCATGATCATACTATCAGACTGGCTGCAGTTCCGTCAAGCCACCACCGTTGGCGCCGAGTTGCCAACCCCACCCATGCGATCTCCATGTCGCCTTTACTACTGACTAAGTACAATTTTGGCTCTGATGACCCATGCCTTAACTCAACCCCAGCCTTAAAGTAATCATATACCACACCGTATTCCGTACTTTCACCCGACTACTACCTTACCAGATGGAACTGGATGTTTTGACTCCAGAGTGGCACTCGATTGGCAGTTTCGGATAAGCTATTCTACGGTATCGTGGTAAAGAACGCCCAACTAGCGTAGATGGACCAGATCCCCAGGACGAACGAACAACACAACCGTGCGGCAAGTTGTCGGATCTGAGCTAGGATCTTGACACTCGAAGGCCAGCTTCAGAGACTCTGGTTTTCCAGCTTTAATCCTTTGTGTTGAGTAGGAATGTATGTTCAAGATAGCCCCTGAGGCCCTGCCTGGTTCTTCTCGTACGCATGCTGGGCACAGATTGCCGTGTTTCAAGGCTTGATAAAACCCCGACATCCCAACAAATCGCGATGTGGACCGTCAGACAAGGTAACCCTTGATCCTCTTATTCCCCGTCGAAGTCTTGCATTCCCGCGGGGTATTCTCCGCTTTGAGGACCTCGATCTCGATCATATGCTCATCGCGCGTGATCTTCTTCACTGCTCTTTCAAAGCATCCATTCAAGCACAGCTCTGATAATAATAGATTCCATTACACCGTATATGTCATGAAACGTTTTGGTGGAATGGCCTTCTTTCCTGACGCTAATCACCCGCCTGCGACTTGAGCTGTTGCCTCTTATCCATGACAAATCAGCTCCATACTTGGCGTTCTAGAAAGGGTGCAAGAACACTACTATTACCAGCAGCCGTCAGCCTCATTAGCACGTTTTCGAGACCAACCATTAAACATATACTCCCTTCTGCCTACCAGCACTGAGAGTGAATGTTACTGGCTAGAAGTTTGTTCACTTCTGTAACCCTTGTCTTGAAGCATTTCTTTGTCCAAGGAACAGATTCATCAAAATGAAAGGGGCACTGCAAAGCTCGGAAGTAATGATTGGTCAGAGTCGTTACGTGAAGGCTTTCTTAGAAGAGCGGTGAAAGCACTTGAGATGAGTTGGTGAAGACCGCTTGTCAGGCAACATTCTGGTTCTAATGGGGTAATGTTGAAAGTCGGTAAAGAAAATGGTAGAATTGCTTTCCTTCTGTGTGGTTTACTACTCATTGAGCATCGCCTGTCTTAGACTTACGAAGCGCTTTGAGACCCTCCAACTATCATGAATTTCGATTACAAGGAGCTGTATTCAAACAACAGTCCTAGCACTATACTTTTCGGTAGGAAATACCAGAAAGTCTTCGAGATGAAGGAGAAGTGAAAGCAGAATGAGATCTTGTAAGCATTACTTCTTCCTTGTGGTCCAATGGGAATTGAGCACTCGATGGCTTATACCGTTCAGTCTCAAACGTCGAAGACCCTACCTTTATCAATCTTTACCTAAGGCATCAAGGCATTATCGGAAACGTCTTCACCCCCGCTACTCATGTGTCTGACCGAAGATTGTGTGTAACACTTGTGATCAGCCCTTGCATGTGTGACATCTGCAGGTCTAAGATAACCACTACGAATTATTTTCTGGGAGAGTGATTTATCCTTTCATGAGTGCACCAGCGCATTGGATGAAGTAGGAATATTCAGCTCTATATGCAGAATTGAAGGGAGCACATACAGATCATGAGATATAACACTCGATGGAGGATTGAAGGAAGTTGTCGACGGAGCATTGAATAGAGGACTGAATAGAGCATGTATAAAGCTCTATATGAAGCACGTATGAAGCTTTCTATGAAATGAAGGTTGCCGGCGAAGTAGATTTCTGAAAGCTGCTCCTCCTCCACCTACTGCCCTGCAGAGAGGAAATGGAAGTTCCTTCATGTTCATTGCCACCATTACCTTAGCTAGCATGTAAGCTAACCTACTTAGGGGGCGGGAGTAAGCGAGGCTAGCCGCGAATGGGCAAGGGTAAAAGGAGATCCTGCGGCAAAAAGAAACCTAAAGTCCTTATCACAGCAACATTGCAACCAGCGCCAGCAGGAATCAAAACCTACTTACGATATAACCACACTGATCGTCTCGCTCTGACGTGACTCAGCTGCTATAGCATGGATGGTTTCATTTCCTTGCCCTCAATGCGCAGTACAATGGCTCAGGGCTGCATTGTCCCTGGGCATTTCTCCTCATCTAGCTTCACGATGAGGTGCTATTCTGAGCTTCCTTGAGTGCGCGCGACATTTCTTATGATAAAGCCACCTCTTGGGCGGTTGCCTATCCTTTATAAACGAGCCAGGTTTCCGTCATTGGCTCTATCTTACAAATGCAGCACCTTAGAGGCAAATCTCCCCAAAGGAAGAAACAAACATACGGCCTTGTACGACCAGTAGAGGTCAGGATCCCTACAGTTTCAGCAGTTGAAGAACAACCTCCTAGGACGAGCCAATTGGACAATACTCTCGCGGATTACTACCAATTGAAGATGTGCTCTTTATGCTTAAGCGGGATCTCGACGAGCTTGATCTCTATGCTCAAAGATCTACGCCGACCTGGACAAGAGAAGAACGCTTGGATTTGAGGAAGATTGTCTTGAGTGTCAGCAGGCTACAGAAAATCAGTACGCTATAACTCAGCAGTGGCGCTATTAAATCTCCATTTGGTGGACGATGACAGCTCAGAAGTCCATGATCATGTGGAATAAAATTGTTGCTGCGATTCGGAGAATCGTTTGATGATTGCGACGCGGAGAGTAGAGGGAGTATTGCCAGTGGCAGCATCAGGGATCTTGAACAACAGTTCTGAGCTGCGCGTCTTTGCTTGATTCTAGTCAAGTGCGGATTATGATGATACACCATTGTAGCGGAATTAATTTTTGAGATGAGAAGTTGCTTGAGGCCTTTTCGATACCACTTCGATGAAAATAGATACATGTATCTTTCATGATAGATCATGGAGAATGGCAGTTGCTTCCAGCGGCGATAAGATAGTCAAGTTTGATTTACATGCCAATATCGTGTCCAGACGTTGTCAATATGATATTCGCTAATGTTTGGTTTTTACGCTTGCCGTTGACCGTCATTCTGTCGGAAGCTGCGCTGGGAATGACCCAGGTTGCAACCCAAAATGCTACTCATTCGCAAGTGAATGAGGAAGTTTTGCTCAAAGCTTTGTTTACGTCTTTTCGCACTCAGATCAATCGGAGTAACTTTTTTTAACAAACATATTACGCGGGAAACCTCCAAGTCCTGCGAACCCATTCTTTGAGATCCGAAGTCTACACTTAAAAGTCTTGCACGCCAGTCTGACCCCGTAAACTCTTGTCTGTTGACCCCTCTCCTTCCGACCCCGCAACCCACCTCGGCTCCTCCTCCTCAAACCACTTCTCCTCCTCTTCCCTCTCCTCAGTGCCCCGATCATCAAACTCCTCACTCTCATCCACCGCCACATACTCAAACTCGGCATCCTCCCCCTTCAAGAACCTCATCTCCATCTCCCGCCGCCACCTCTCCATGCCCTCCTCTTTACTAGCCGGAACCTCATCTTCCGTCTCCGCTACAATCTTCCCGGCCTCGTCCCTCTTATTCGGCGAATTCGTCAAAGCCTGCAGCTTAGCTTCTGACCGCCATAGATCCGCTTCTAATGTGCCCGAATAGCCTTTTTGGCGGCCTTCGGCTTCGCGCTCGGCTGGGGTTTGGAAGCGGCGGATTAGGCGGTCGTAAGCGAGGGGATCTTTTGAGCTGATCAGCGGGGGCAATTCGTAGAGTTATCGTTGCGACGAGAACCGGACCTGCGAGCTCGAGTGATGGAGAAGATAAGTATGTGGGGTGCGTGTCGAGGTAGCGTTTTCGCCGGTTCTTCACTTTGATGCGGGCGGTCGATGCTGGGGATATCGATCGCTGCTTGGCGATTCGTGGATGGGTTTCGAGTGCGTCGTTTTCTTTCTGCTTGTTTGGGTGAGATTCGGTAGGCGTGGGTGGGTTGGACATTGAAGATATCTTTTGTCAAATGACGCATAGAGGCACGGAAGACAAGCGCGCGGAATCGGGCCGCACAGCCTTGTTCGTCTACAGGTCTTTGTTTACCTATTCCAAGATTCTCATGAGCTAGTCTCACATAAAACATCTATCATTCTCTTAGGTTCACAATACATCGGGTACCATGTTCGTTCGTTCAACCACAATAAAGAAGGTCTTCCTGTTGAAGCCGTGATAACACTTAATCCAACGGCCCGAAGAATATCAAATTGAACCATCTATCGAAGATCCTGTACAAGACCAATTAATTACCTGAGCTTAGCAATGGCCTCAAGGCGCAGCACGCGTGCGAGAAGTGCAGAGCACCAAGATGCGCCGCACACCGAACCTGTCGAAGTAGATGTGTCCATGACCCAGCGAGAGGCCTTGCAATCATACATTAAAGCCGCTGAGCTCTTAATGCTCGCTGCTGTATATTCACCAATCTCTCAACTTTCACTCTCGCCTGTCTACGGATCTATTCCCCCTTCCGCTTACCACTTACGGATGACAGCTGTTGCGATCTTCTTGGCCTGGGCAGCAAGGCAGAGAATACCCAATTATGTACCAAAAATGGTCGTCAATTATCTACCTGTCTTGGCATTTTTGATACCAACTATTCAGTTTGTGCTATTCAAGTACAGCGGGCAACTTGGCCCCGTATACGGCCCGCTGATTACGGAGCTTCTGACCTACTTTCCACTACTATTCATCTCCCTCATAGGTGTGTCAGCATCTCTCGATGACTTCGACTGGAAACGTAATATTGGCGATACTATGCCTGCGATTGCTTCCTATGGCTTGTTTAGCATGATTGAGAGAGCTTTAAGCCACTTCATCTCTCGGAATATGGGTTCTAGCATGATCTTCACGCGTTCTGGGCTGCAATTCATTGTTGCCACTTTTTATGCATTGCTTCTGCCCTCCAAATTCATCATACTCGCAGTCTTGCCGTTACTGCACTCTGCTATTTACAACCCTCACATCCCCCTTCAGCAGAACGCCGACGTTCTCAACTCTACGTTACAGGCGCAAGGCTACTCGCTGGTCGCTCGTCAGGAATCTCTGACTGGGTATATATCTGTACTCGATAATATAAAGGATGGATTTCGCGTGCTACGGTGCGATCACAGCCTTCTTGGCGGAGAGTGGCTGCATTATCAAGATAATCCCATCTCGAAACCAAGAAAATTAAGAGAGCCGGTATACGCTATCTTCGTCATGCTCGAAGCTGTCCGGCTGGTTGAATTCCAAAATCTAAAAACCCGTACCCTTATTCCGGATAATGAAAATCAGGCACTGGTCATGTAGGCTCCTTGACTACACACTGACTCGAGGTTTTGCTAATGATTCGATTTCCAGTGGCTTGGGCATTGGTACAACACCGTCTGCGCTTGTTGCTCATGGGATCCATACCACGATCGTCGAGATTGACCCAGTGGTACACGAATATGCTACGAAATATTTCAGTCTCCCATCAAATCAAACATCGATCATCGAAGACGCTGTTAGTTTCGTAGAGAGGGCGCAGACGGGCGAATCCCAGCGCCCATCCTACCACTACATTATTCACGATGTGTTTACTGGTGGAGCGGAACCAGTAGAATTGTTCACGGAGGAATTTCTTAAAGGCTTGAGTAACATGCTTGTCTCTGACGGGGTTATTGCTATTGTAAGCTGAAACCTATAATCGTTATGCGCTGTGGCTGTATACTCATTAAGCCAGAACTACGCAGGTGATTTACTGTCCCTATCTGCTAGACTCGTGGTTCATACAGTTATGTCTGTCTTCCCAAGCTGCCGGCTGTTCCGAGAAGAGGCTGGGCCTAGCTCATCGCCAACTTCTAGTGATAAGTCAACGGGGAAAGACTTCACCAACATGGTCATGTTCTGCCGTAAAACGAAAGGACCTTTCACTTTCCGAGATCCTGTAGAGGCAGACTGTCTAGGTAGCCAGGCGCGCAGATATCATCTATTACCGCAGCACGAAATTAACGCTAGCTATTTTGATGGTAGGGCGAGTGATGATGAGTTGGGTTTGCTCAGGCGAGGGCAGACGCATAAACTTGAGGCCTTTCAAAGGGAAAGCGCCGTGGGGCATTGGAGGATCATGAGGACTGTTCTTCCGGATAAGATATGGGAGAGTTGGTGAAGGGGAATCTGTGGACTTGAATATCGGCTAAGATCAAGTATCGTCCTGTAGTACTAATCGAGAACCAAGTTGGATAAGGTAGAGCAACAACCTTCAAAGGCAGCAGCATCACGATCAGGTCTATAAAGGGAAATTCCGAACCCACAATTCCACGTCCAACCCCTGCCTGACCACCTTATATATTTCTTATTGAAGATGTTTGATCCGCGCAAGGATTATTAGCTCCAATAAATATGCAAGCGTTGGGATCGTGACAAGCCCGTTGATGGCGAAATCAAGAAACGCTCCATGCGCCTGGTACCCGGTGGAAATTGAATGATACGCCTCTCTCATTTGCCTCCTACGAGTACTGTAATCTGTATAGTGAGATAAAAACCTTGTAGTCTACGTAGAAGATAAGGCAAGACACGTCAGACACGTGGTAGGACTTGCTTGAATACCTTACATAAGGCATGTACCTCGTCAGTCGTCACTTCCTCAAATCACCCTGCAGTGGAGCAAAAGAATTGTCCGTCACACTCCCACAAGTTCAAGGTGCTTGTGCTGCAAGCAGTAGGATTTGCCGGAGCAGTGCGCGTCCAGCAAATAAAATATCTTCTCCGTTGATACTGTAGTCTTTCCTGCAGAAATGCTTCAACGAAAATACAATCCCATGATGACTTCTTCAGTGTCATCACGGCACTGCTGAGCAGAATCGACGCGGAATAACATCATGACCGATTTTAAAGCGCGCTTCAACGGAATCATGCCACTATTCCGAAGATCCTCTGCTACCACAACTACATCAACCCCCAAATCTTCCTCCACTACCCTCACCAACCATATCCGAACCAGAGGTAACCAGAGCAAAACCTCGCTTGTGACGCCAAAAGCCAGGAAACAATCGGTGGGTGTTCCGGTTGCTGAAGAGCTGGAATTGCCGCCGCAGATCCCACCACTTGATATAGCCTCCCAGACGACGGAAGATCAATCTCTCAGAGCGCACTCACCACAAACGCCCAATACAAGTCTTGAATCACCAAGGGCTACGCCATCAGAAAAGGCCGCGGCTCCCTGTCCGCTGGTAACATTGGAGGAACCGACACCAGAATTGTCTGCTACTTTGGATAGGGCCACAGGATCCGACGGTGCTGGGAACAACAAAGTACCTACACCAAAGGCAGGGGTTAGTGCCGAGAAGCCGCACCAAAGACCAGAGGCTGTCCCAAGGAAGCAATCTATAGCCCACCGAAGCCAGGGAAGATTCATCACAACCTTACTCGAGTCTGGAAGGCCAGACTCCCGGCCGACCTCGCGGGATACCAATAACGAGTACTTTGGGGACGCTCCCGCAATAACAGCTAGCATGCTGCACCGCAAGATCTGGGTGAAACGGGCAGGCTCATCGGCAACGTTGATACAAATCAACGAGGAACATCTGGTAGACGATGTGAGGGACATCATATTGAAGAAATACACCAATTCGCTGGGCCGTACCTTCGATTCGCCGGACGTTACATTACGGATCATACCTCGAGACTCGGTACATCGACATTCACAAGGCGAGCGTACACTAGGTCCAGAGGAGCCAATGCTACGGACGCTGGATGCGTACTTCCCAGGCGGCCAAATCGTGGATGAGGCCCTAGTCATTGATGTACCAAGACCACGGACTCCTAGGCATTCGCCGCGAATAGCTATGCCCTACTATGTGACCGAGGATCATCGGCCAGTTGAGAATGGTACAGATTACTTTCCGCCAATGCCCATTGGAGGACAGCACTCGCCTCATCTTCCATCGAGTCTCTCGGTCGTAAGTGGTCAAGGAGCGCCTCATCATCCAACGATGCATTCGATGGCGGTTTTAAACACGGGACATGTCCCGCCTCTACCGTCACCTGGCAGTCGTGGCATACGACATCCTACACATAGGCCAAAGTATGGGCGGACACATACCTCCTCACCCACAATCCTAAGCGGTATCAGCTCGCAGCACCAAGGTAGGCGTCGCACTCCCGTGACTCTTGTCGCTCTAGCTCTTGGCTAATCGTGCCAAAAGACCCTCTCGAACAACAGCCGAATGGCATACCTAACCCACCTCCCTTGCCTACTCCGCCTGTACCATCCGATTCCCAACCCCACCGTGTCTCCACACCTCCACCTGCACGCGTCTCCTCGCCCCGACCAATACTCCCTCAGAAAAGGTCAAAAAACAAGGCGAATCAACCCAAACTACCAGCTGGCCTCCTCGACGGCGCCGTCCCTCCCATTAACGTTCTTATCGTCGAAGACAACATTATTAACCTTAAACTCCTTGAAGCCTTTATGAAAAGGCTAAAGGTCAGGTGGCACACAGCAATGAACGGGCAAGAAGCTGTCAAGAAGTGGCGAGGAGGTGGCTTCCATCTGGTGCTGATGGATATTCAACTACCTATCATGAACGGGCTGGAAGCGACAAAGGAGATCAGGAGATTAGAAAGGGTGAACAATATCGGTGTTTTCTCGAACAGCGCGTCTAGTACGCCTACATTTCCGAATGGAAGTGAACTGGAAGAAAATGATGGCAAGGCGGACGGCGAGGATAATTTGATGAACACGGCTCTGTTCAAAAGTCCGGTCATCATCGTTGCATTGACTGCCAGCTCGTTGCAGAGCGATAGACATGAAGCTTTGGCGGCTGGATGCAACGATTTCTTGACAAAGGTACTTCCCCTTCCCCTTTCGCCAACTCAGCTATATCAGGCCAACTACTAATCCCGATTTCGCCTTCCAGCCCGTCAACTTCGTCTGGCTCGAACGCAAGGTCATGGAATGGGGCTGCATGCAAGCCCTCATCGATTTTGACGGTTGGCGCAAATGGAAAGATTTTTCCCAATCCAAGGAAAATCCCCCGAACCCCTCAAACCCCTCGAAACCTCCCACATCGAATAACAACCTCGAAACTAACAACAACCGCAAAGTCTCTTCCAGTTCCGCCAAAAGCGATAAGGGGATCAAGAGTGAGAGCGGAAAGCTGGTCCTACCGGAGAAGGGCAAGAAGAGGTTGAGTTCCAGAACTGCAAGTTTGGATACGGGGACGATGAGTGGCAGTGGTAGTGAGGGATTGGCGGGGGAGGAAAGGGATGGGAGGGGTGGGGCTATTGCCGCAGGGGCATAATGGGGACACCCCTCTTTTGCTCGCCTGCCGAGAAGCGAAACAAAAGGAGAAGCGGAATGGAGTGAGCCGGAGAGTTGGGAGTCGCATTTTCCGGAAGATCCATCTTTGGAGGCAAGCGGAGTGAGCGTAACTATTGATTTACATGCATGGGGTCCAACGGAAGCGCAGGGAAGTGCAGGGCATTCTTCCTCAACAGACAAGGCATGCTCGCCCGTCCTGAGCCCTGGGGGAAAGCTGGGACGGCTGGGTATCATTATCCGTACATACACAAATGGTTATATATCACCTTTTTAATCGCAACGCGAGCTGCAGACCTGGCGGGGCTGGGCAGTGTGGCTTTTCGTTCTTTTGGGACTCATATATTTCTGTGTATATATATAAACTATCGCTATGACCACAATTTTCTTGTTTACTGGTCTCATCATCGTCATCGTCGTCATCGTCAAACCGTCGCCGTTGTCGCCGTTGGGGATTTAGATATGGGTGTGTGTGAATTGAGCTGGCGGTTTTGAACTTCCGCCGTGCGGTTTGTGGCTGGGAAGATGAGGGTGGGGAGGGGGGGAGGGGGAGGGGGGGAAGAGAAGAGGGGAGGAGAAGGGGAAGGGGTGTTGTGTATGAAGGAGTGGGTTTGTGATATTGCTGACCCAAGAGGTAAGGGGAGGATGGCTGTTTCCCTTCTTTTCTCCTCCTCCTCCTCCTCCTCCTCCTCCAACACCCCACAAACCCAATCCAAAAACCCACAACAAAACTTCTCTCCTACTCCCAACCTCACAAATCTCACAACCTCATTACCGAAATGTGAACGTACTGTGTGTACATGTGATAGTAAATATACGCTCGTCTCTGTTTAGAATATACACCTTGCTGAATCGTCGTGCTTTCACTGCAGACATCAAACATTTCCATTATTCATCTAATCCCTCACCTGGGTGGATCTCAAGGCCGACTCCTCAATGCACCCGCATTTGCATAACAACATTCGCTAGAACGCGACTAATCAAGTCCTTACGACAGGAAAGGCAATCCAACGCGTTAAAACCCTCCCAAAGGCTTCGCGGTGTTCGTTTCCAGCCCCAATTCACAACTACCGCGACCCCAAATCCAACTTCTGCAGTATCACGCCTGGCAACCTACTTTCCTTCGGCGGCAAATGATTATGTACCTTCCTAACCCCTACCCTTCCCACCACCTTCCAACTCTCCTTGTCCTTCGCATCAATCCCCACCCCTCCGCCATACTCCTCCAGACAACAGCACTCGATTCCTTGAACTGATCTATCTCCCACCGCTTCATGTATCGTAATCCTTCTGTTCGGGTTCGGATGCATCATACGCAGCAGCAAATTTCTGATGGCTGGTTTGTGAAGGCTGGCGAAGAGGGGACCGCAAGATGGAGTTTCAGAGCCGGTGATTAGGCCGTCGGGATACTTGTCGATGAATTTATCCCAGCCGGAGAGGAAGCGGGCATAGTGGTGGTGGGGATGGGTGCGGTTGGCGGCGGGCCAGGGGTTGCCTTTGTAGATCATGGAAAGGAGTACGATGGCACATGACCAGACATCCAGGGGTCGAGGGTCGTAATGGCCTGAAAGGGAAGTTAATCCTGATTCACTGGATAAGCTAGACGATACTTTACCACTCTTGTCAATAACCTCTGGAGCGATATATGGTAGACTGCCACATATACCCGGTGCACAGAGTCGACACTCGTTGGCGTCCTCGTCGGGAAGTGTTTGAGCTTTTCTCGTGCCAGGATGATCTCCGCAGAAGACCTCTGAGACACCAAAGTCAGTAATTTTAAGGTGGCCTTCATTATTCATGAGCAGGTTCTCGAGCTTAATGTCTCGATGGGCGATGCCGTTGGAGTGTAAGTACGCCACACCTCGAAGTAGCTGTTTGAAGAGACATAAGTTGTCTTCGAGAGTCAGGTAGTTCTTCTGCACCAAAGTGTATATCTCTCCTTGCGAACAAAATTCCATGACATGATTCCATCGCCCACCATGCGTACATAATCGTACACTCTCGACAATGTTGGGGTGATGCAGACTTTTAGCAATCATATACTCCGAATTGACCTTTTTGTTGTACTCATCTTCAGTCTCGTGCTGCCCCTTTTTCCGAAACTCTTTGACGGCAAACACTCCGTCTGTGGATGCTCCCTTTTGTATCATAAGCTTCACTGTGGCCGTCGAACCCTTGCCAACCAATTTCCCCCTCCTTCCCGGCACTATACTCCCACTTGTATACTCGTCATGGAGCTCAACGGTTTCAACGTCGAAATCAGCTGGGAGGTTAGTACTGAATCTCCTAGCTTTCAGGCCAGCACCGGTAGCGGCTGGCATTGAAATATAATTATCAGCCTCGACTATGGCGGCGTTGTTCATGCTGGTCGAGCGCTTCGTGCCTGATGAACGCTGTGGCCTCGGCGAGCTGGCGAACAACGCGTTCGGATTTTTGAAGCTGAGGCCCGTTGAAAATCTCCTGGAGCGATTTTTAGGCGTGACCGAGAGGTGCCAAGGCTCGGCAATGCTATTGGTGGTGCTAGTATTTGAGTATGTAGAGGCAGACATAGTCGAATGAGAATTTTCTGAATTCTCGGCAGAGTGGCCAATGTACTGGGAGCAAGACGGCGTTGGTGATAGTGGCGCGGTTGCTGTTGGAGTCGAGCAGGCTGACTCCTGTACGGATTGGGGATTGGAATTGTTCTGCATTGCTTCCAGTGTTGATGACCGTGATCTCCGGAAGAACCTTCTTATTCTCGAAGGTGTTCTTCTCGGAGTATTGGGCTTCGTATCAGGAGTCACTGTCCTCGAGGGTCCGCTAGGTATTGCCTCCTCATCTTCTTCGGTTCTCGCATCTCGCGGATTGGACGCTCGTGGGTCCGCAAAACCTATATGCTGTGGTACATTTGAAGCAGTAGCACCCGACATGGCTTTTGGATCGAACGGGGTGGGCTATTGGACTAGGATTGCAGTGAATAATGATTTCGCGGATGTTCGAGTGTTACTTATCGAGCCTGTAATTGTGAGAGACTAAACGTGGTAGAAAAGTGCCCATTCTCGAGAGGTCCGCAATTGAAAAGGATGATGATTGAGAGAAGTAGACACGGCATAGGAGGGCATGCGAATCGTATGCCGGTTCAAAGGAATAACGACCCCAGTTTTGAGCTGAAGACGTGAATAGAGGCTTCAGAAACAGCGTGGAGGTGTACAGGGAATTGAAATGACGGTTTGTAGAATTCTAGGTGACAGATGGACAGATTGGTATCTGGTTCTCTGTAGTCACCCAAAAGTTCATCCTCTGGCCAACGCACACATATTAGGAAGTAGTAATCAACAAGCACAGTTTTTGGTGAGCGGATTGCGCGATAGACTAGCCAAAAGAAAATTTCCAGATCACTGGGGATAGCGAAGAAATTACCTTGTAGGCGTGAGTGTATTTGAGCCTTTCGGGTGTGTATGTGGCATTTGTTTCACTAGTGTACAATAGTAAGCATGATTTGGAAAACCACATAGAAGTCTACGAAGAAGTTGCAAGAGTCGATACGAAAGCTGTTGATGGAAGGCGCTCCCTCAAGGCTCCCGGTCCCTGCTAAGGAGACTTGGCAGGGTCGTAGGCGCCTATAGAAATACGACCTTTTGCTTCGTATAGAATGTAAGGGACTATAGCAGAGACCTGTGAGCATACTCAACGATACTACCATAGAGATTTTTCATGTATTCGATGATGCCACAACAAAGACTGTGATAAAGAACGTGGTGTTGTGACGGCCATGAAGATTAAGGACCCCTGAGGCATGAATGATATTGGTTGGATTATTGATATACCTTGCTTTTGGCTTTTCTGAAAAGTGCAAATCCTACTGCTATTCCAAATGTTTGAAGTTTTATTAGAAACGTCTTGTTGGATCTGCAGAAGACATACTGCATCGAAGAGGATGCTCTAAGACCCCACGATCTCACCGCAACCCTTTGCCATCTCTAACAAGCAGCAGACCTTCTTCCTTTAGCTTGAACTTCTGAATCTTGCCACTTGCTGTTTTGGGATAGTTGTCTACCCAAAACACGTACTTCGGTACTGTAACGGGACTTGTCAGCCGCTATCTCAATGATAGGTAGAACGCCAAATACAAGCCATACAACTTACCTAGATGATGGCTTAGCTTTTCTCTAACCCAAGTTCTGACCTCCTCTTCCGTGATCGACATTCCTGTAACGGGAATCACGAATGCGGTGACGACTTCACCGTACCGCTCGTCAGGAAGGCCCACGACGCTGACCTCTTTTACAGCCGGGTGGCTGAAAAGGCAATTCTCTACTTCTAAGGGATGGATGTTCTCTCCGCCCTTGATGATCAAATCTTTGATGCGGCCAGTTATTTTGATGTAGCCGCCAGAGTCCATTTCTCCCTCATCACCAGTCTGGAGAAGCATTAGGCTGTACCCTCACAACATTAGAGTCATAGTCGAACTAACATGCATCCAGATCTTTCCACTAGCGTCTGGTATGAGCACTTCTGCAGTCCTCTCCGGCGCGCCCCAATATTCCTTCATTACACAATAGCCACTGACTGCCACTTCGCCTCTGCTACCGATGGGCAGTATTTTAGTATAATCCGTGGGGTCTACTATCTTGGCTTCCACGTGCGGCATTAACCTCCCGACGCTATCAATGCGCTTTTCGATAGGATCATCCGTGGTCGTCATCGCTGATACCGGACTTGTTTCGGTCATCCCATAGCAAATGGTCAGCTCTGTCAGGTTGAGTATTTTATGTAGCTTCCGCATGAGCTCGGCAGGAATACTAGATCCAGCTGCTATGCCGGTTCTTAGATGCTCGAACCCAGTGTATGGTACCGTCCCGTTTTGCAGGAGCTCAAACTCTGCAATGAACATGGTTGGAACACCATAGAGAGCGGTACACCTTTCTTCTTGTACGCTTTTGAGAGTAGCATACGGGTCGAAGGCTTCAGTGGGGAAGACTATGGCAGCTCCATGGGTGGCTGTTGCCATGTAGCCAAGGATACAGCCAAAACAGTGGAATAGTGGCGGGGGACAGCAGACAATGTCCCTTTCGGTTAGGAGCATTCTATCACCAATGCTTTTACCGTTGTTCAGAATTGAGCGGTGACTGAGAGAAGCAGCTTTTGGTGCAGATGTTGTTCCTGAAGTGAACTGAATGTTGACCACGTCATTCGCATCAAGCGATTGCTTGGGTATAGAGCCACCAGGTCCGCCATCTTCAAGGACGATATTGTAGTTTATGGTGGGCTTCCATGAGGTCGTGTCGATTCGGCCATTTGAGTTATCCACGATAATTACCCGGTCCAACGATGGAACAGCTTGTGATTCGACTCTGTGAGCTTGGAGATCAGGTATTATTTGCTGTAGTAATGGAATATTCGAGCGTGGTGATTTTCTTGGTAGATTGGTTTCGGTACCAACAATAAGATGAGATGCCGCTAGATGGCCGAGTGCAGCAACAACTTGCTGCGCATTGAAGGCAGGGTTTAATGGAACCTATGGAAAATTATGAGAAAATAGCAGGCGTAATAAATCGCAAGGTGTGGGTCAAGTCATTTGTCATGGAGGATTCGATGCTTATATACACAACTGGTAAAGCTCACAAATCATGTAAAGAAGAGGGGGCGCTCTGGGAATGGTTGTTTTCGGGTCTATCACACTACCGTGCACTGTTCAGGTATAAGGAGAAGAATGACAGCTTACCAAAATAGCTCCAAGCTTGAAGATACCATAGGTCGCCTTTTGAGGTCATCAGCCATATATTTCCAGCCTTCCACTTGAGGCTTTAGCTTTCTTACAATGGCGTATTCAATGTTGTTGCCCAGCGAAACAGCCACTCGGTCACCTTTCTTCACGCCAATCTTGGAAAGACCACGGGCGAAAGCATTACTTTTTTGATCCAAGGCATCGTAGTTTAGACGCATCTGCTGATGACGAGAAATGACACTACAGTGATGTTATAGACGAACGCTCCAGTTTGGACGCAAGATATCCTGAATGCGTACGCTGTACGGTCACCAAACCTCGACACTATGGATTCGAAATGCTCTCCGATAGTCTGCTCGAGCAGTGGAGGCTATAAGAAATCAGCTAAGAAGCGCCAGGTCCTAGACTGTCGTTTACATGATTGGGGCCTTGAGCATAAGATTTCGTGAAGAAACCCCTGGTGTACCACTTGGACTTCGATAGCCGTGAGAAGCCCGAGGCTCGACGCGCAAATTGCCGCATCGTACCGGGACATCAACGGGCACAAGCCCATGGATACTATGTGAGATATCGGGCGGCTGGAGAGCCATCGACTTGCCCTTTACTGAGATGTGGGCGGTGGACAGGTTGTCTTGGCGGCGCTTGATCGATGCGCCAGCGCCTTAGGCGGCAACCCTTCCTGTCGCCATCTTTCCCCAGTCAGCAGCATGCTTCAGCAGAACCTCAACCACACCATTATAGCTTCGGCGTTGTCGCACGTACAGTCTCATGTATTGTTGTTTGCATGTGAACTCTGGCGTAGCTGGACCTTGCGTGTTGATTGTCTCAGTTGGGTAAAGATGATCTGGACCGCCACTGAGAATTTAGGAAACATGCTCTAGATGTGGTATAGCAATTTGTTTATTGATCCTTCTTCGACCTCATGAGCCAATCATAAGCACACCCAGGCAGTACAATCCATTCAATTGAAGTTTGATTGGGCCGGAGGGCGTAGCCTCCATTTTCACAAACATCTACTGCCTATCCCGCAACGGCTACCATGACGTGCAGGTCGACGGTGGATAGACCGATCAACAGCTACAGACTGTAGGCCAGTGGAACGAAAAGCTGGAAATGGGTTTTCTCTCCCATGGTCCATAAGTCAATCAAGCTTTCTTCGTCTAATACGGTATAGCGTAGTATGATATAACAGTCGTGGGTCTTGCCGTGGTTTGCTTGTTCTTCCTTTCGTCGCCAAAGAATAGGTTGTCAAAAACGATCACATCACAGCAACCCACTCTCCTACCAAATCCCCGTTGGCAACAACAGATATGTCACAGCAGCAAGAAGTTCACGAGCAGATTACTGCGAAACCTGCAGCACAGAAAGAACCAGAAATTGGCATAAAGGAGCGCGCACTGACAAACGAGCAGGAGTCCTTCAGCAGTTCCAATCTAGCTGCCGTGATGGCACGCGAAGCGCCATGGCTCACACCATCGCAATGTACATGAATTATACAGAATGCCACCTCTGAGGAATTGAGGTGGGCCATACGCAATCCCCCAGGCCACCCACCGTTTACGGAATGGAGGAACAAAATCTTGGAAAAGAGATTGATCCCCAAAAACGAAACTGGTGATGATACGGTAGGTGCTCATGTCGTTCTCCATCAGTACATCTCTTTTGCTTCCGATAATCAAGTCGTTCGAGGCACGATCTGTCGGACAGCTGAGGAAGATGCTCAGATATTCGAACGATCGGACCTTTGGGAAGATATTTCATCGGCCCGGATTGTAAGACAGGCATGTGGATGAAGCATAGGTTGGTCTTGATCCTGAATTTCTTACCTTCACTGAATGGTGCTAAGTATGCGACGTCTATAATATAAATCTCTATGTACGCCCTAATGGCGTGGCATACAACGTTTACTACGGTTAGCTCGTTCAGCTCCTCGGATGGCCTGTTAGAGGATTTCACGCTCAGACGTTGATCAACGCTGACGAAAGGCAGCGTGAGTTGACGGATGAGCAGAAGCCATTTATCTGTTCAAATCCGGTGCTAGCACACGATACGGTATGGCTTACACCAGAGGAATGTGTATGGGCCTCGCAAAACACCCCAGACCACCTACCGTCGCTGGAATGGAGGATTAAAACTCTGGGGAAGAAATTTATTCCGGAAGACGAAATCGATGATAAGATTACCGATGAGACGGTAAGTGCTTATGCCTGTCTCACTTCTGCACACCATATTCAAGTCTTCCAGAGCATTATCTTAGTCTGGGAGGGAGCTTGTGCTACAACCCTTTACAGGCCTAGATTGTAAGAAATCGATGTGGGTCAAGGATAGGTCAGTCCAGAACTTTAAACAGCGAATTATCTACTTCTGAACTGGGATGCTAAACCCGCGGCGTCTATAGTACTAGCATCAACGCCCCCCTCCAACATAACGGACACGACTACGGAGTTGACTATAGCGAGTTTACCCAGCTCCTCGGTTGGCTCTTCAGACGTTTCCCTACTCAGACCTTAACCAAGCTAAACGAAAGGCAGCCTCCGTTAACGAACGAGCAAAAGCTGTTAATCAGTGTAAACCTGCCGGAGGTAGTGGCGCGCGAAGCCCCGTGGCTCACTGATAAGGAATGTACTTGGATCAGACGACATTCAACCCATGAGGCAGGGACATGGGCTAAGTTCAACCCGCCAGGCTGCCCTCCTTTGCCAGAGTGGAGAGCGAAGCTCATGGGGAAAAGATTGATCGCAGAGGCATTGTCGAAAGATATTGACCACTCTACGCCAACTCCTCTGACACGTTCTCAGACATTCAAGCGGTCAGACCTTGGCGATAATTATTGCGTTGGTACTGAAGCTGACCCAATGTTTAGAAGGGTCAAGCGAAGGTCAGTCCAGATGACCAGTAGTCGCTGTTTAGAACGAAACTAACATCGGCCAATCTTGCAGGCTAAACATACGACTCAATCGAGATCGTATTGCGATAAGTATTCATTATGGTTAGCATGATATACTTTGCTGTACAACTATGATCTTGGAGCCTTCTTAGATTAGAGCCATCCGGCCCTCACACGGTGGTCGATCATATCTGGTGAGGCCGATGGTATACCGCCTGGGGTTTTACGGATAAAGGCCACCATCACATCTTGGGATCATGCCGTAGTATACGGACTGCCTTTCATACTCACTGAAAGATATTAATTACTCAATTACATGCTTCCTAGAAACTTCCTACGCTTATGAAACATCATCAACTGGTTGCAAAACTCTGTCTTTCCTGTATAACGACGTCTCAAACCTTACTCTCCTCTCTCATAAACTTCCAGCTACTCCTCCCTCCACTCCAGCTCTCGTTCTCGAGCATTGACTCCATCAACACGACCGGCAATCCGCCGTCCTCGAACCTCGCACGAGGGAGACCAAACATGCAGCCACATTTTCCACTAAAAACCATCCCACGTAGTCTAGTCGTAGAACGACGCAAAGTCATCACCACCAGCGCAAACTTGCTAGATACTTCATCCCGCGACTTTCAACCTCGTTGGCGCTGGTAGCGTTCAGCACGCCGAAAGTTTCATCGAGACCTCCTCCCCACCATCCATGCACAAACTACCTATCGGCCCTTCCGGCCCCAATTCTGCTAAAATCCCCTACTAAAGCACAATCTCCCAAAGAGGGCTGACTATGAATCTACATATATGGATTGCTGCACTCCATCTCGGTGTCGTCACTACATACTAACAGCGCCTCGAAACATTTCTCTCTCAATTTCCTTCCCCGAAACCCCCCCCCCCCGTCCTCACTCAAACAAACCGAATCAAACCTCTCATGCCACCGATCCACACAATTCTCTCCCGGTTTTACCAAATCCAACCCAATCTTTCCCGGTTAATTCCCCTTCACACAACCCCTCTCCACACCCATCCAAACCCCATAAAACGCCACCATACCCACTAACAACAGCTTCTCTCACTCAAGGACACAACTATATCAACATCCATCAAAACAGGCGGCAGCCTTGCCCTTTTCGAGACATGTCTCTCTTGAAGCATGTCCGAATCTCGTATCAAGACCCGAAACCGGGAAATTGTTGACGGTGGAAAGAAATCCTTGGGATGAAAGAGCAGATGGTATGAGTAGAAAAGCTTGACCGTTGATTATCGACCTACTTGTTCCCTCAGTTGTAGTGTTCCGACTCCCACCACCTCTTGCTCCATACCTCAAAGTCATCGAAACAGCATCATACCTCACAGTGCAAGCATCAAACACGCTGGAACGCTTAGGGTATTGATTCATAATCCTAACATGTTACAGCTCATCACCTTTCTCACCCACCTCATTCCCCCCGCCCGAGGAATATCCCTCATCTTCTCCATCTGCTGCCTTCCCTGGCTGGCCTTGACCTCTGTCCTGCTTATCCCCCTGCTCCGCCCTCGCATCCCGTTTCCTCCCAACCACCCCTTTCAACACCCTCAACCTCTCCTCCGTAGTCCTAATCGCCTCATCAATCTCCCTCTCCGCCATCCTTTCATCCGCCAGCCTCGCTCTCAGCCCCCTCCCCTTCGCTTTGATATCCCTCTCCCTCTTCTTCCTTAGCTCCTGCGGGTCCTCTCTTCTCGCGTTGGCAGGATACGCCATTCCTTCCATGCCCACACGTTCCTCGAGCCAGTTCCACAAATCGCTCTCCTCTGCGCGCCAAATTTCCTCGTAGGCTGCGATGCGCTCGGGTGTGGTCATGCTGGGGAAGCCGAGGCGGCTGGAAGGGGGGAGGGTGGGGGAGCGGTACCAGGTTATTAGTAGAGTGATGAGGAGGAAACCGATGATCATATGTGAGTTAATTATGGTCATGACTGGATCAACGACAGGACCGAAGAGGGAATGGAGAGGTTCGAATAGGCCCCAGTTGTTGTCTTGTTTTTGGGCGACTGAAGTTTTAGAGCTATTATCCACCAATGAGCTCTTCGGTGTGTCTGCATCACCTTTTCTTCTTTTGCCTTTAGACTTGACTTTTGCGCCAAGTGTATTCGTCCGCGATCTGGATGCAAGGCCTTGCTTGAGAGCTTTCACCAGGTCGTTGGCATAAGTTCCTTGGCCGTCGCTCGCACCTTTTTCAATAGGTCCTGCGAAATATAGACGTTAATGCTGCCGATGCAATTGTGGGGAACTTGTATTCACCTTTTAGCCAGCTTTTGCCCGACCATTCAATTGTGAAATTCATCAATAACCTTGTCGCATTGCCAGGAGCCCACATGAGGCAAAATTTGGTCTTAGTGGTGAATACATTACCACTAGGCACGTCAGGCGTCTGCGTAGATACAGTAACAGAGACCGCCTTTTCTAGGTCAAAGGAATCCATATTCTCAACTATAAGACATTTTGTTGATTTCGGCCCGATTGACGCATACAGTGGTTTGATATAGGAGTAGGACCGACTCTTCCCTTCAGCATCGAGACCCTTCTTATCGTCTTCCATTTGCAGCTCCGTGACTTTGATATCATCGAGAAGCCACTTGGTCATGAATCCGCCAGATGCAGGGCCAAATATCATGGAATAGACTTTGCCCAGAGGCGCCGGAATAGTCTCATCTTTAAGGATTCTGTCATAATGGGTATCGCCATCACTACACTCTGTTGGCGCATGGGTTAGTGGACCCGAAAAGTCCACGCTTGCCGCATTGGCCACTGCAGCAGCTTTTTCGCCAGCCTTGGCCTCCCCATTTGTTGGAACACTTCCCGCAGCAGAGCCGATAGCATTTCCCATGCTAGACGCTTTCCGAGTGGCCAGTTTGCTTACAGGTTCGCCAACATCGCTACCTCCAACACTGCCATCCCCGGCCTCAGTGAAGCTACCCAATCCTTCACCCTCTTCCTCGTCTTCGTCATAAACCTCCTCCTCCTCCTCCTCAGAGAGATCACTAGCATCTTCACTGCTGGGCTCAGCCTTCTCGGTTTTGTCGCCCGTGCCACCCGTATCTAGTGTCACGCCATTCAACGAGCTCTTCAGTTGCGGATGGCTGAGCTTCCAGATGCCGACTAGCAACTCGTAGGTAGCTTCTCGACTAAGAAGACTGCGGAAAGTTTGTCTTGCGTGGAGGGTTTGAATGGCGATAGCGTTGGGAAAGACCATGGCAGTGGTCTCCTTTTCAATGGAGACGACTTCGTCAAAACTGATTATCAAGGTTGTAACCCATCCCAATATATTACTGGAAAAGCAAATGTGGCCTTCTGAAACGTAGATCCTCCCGGCTAGAATGATGTCTCGTTGGAGAGCACAGCTATAGTCTTCAATCAGATAATCATCCTCTGGGACACTGCGAAATAATTGATGAAAGTCACGATTACGCTTTTTGCTCGCAACGGCAAATCCGGTCAGTTTCGGAGTGCTACATGATGCTGAAGGGTTGGCGAGTGCAGAATGACCTGCTCCTATAGCAGCAGCAATGGTACTACCTGTGGCGCCTGAGCTATTCCGATGTCGCCGGGCCACTGCACCAACTCGACTGCGGACACTCCCACTCCTCTTGAAGCCACCCTCACCCTCAAAGATACTCCCGTTGGGCGGTGTCTTGTCACCTGCAACGCTGCTCTCGTAAGTCGATCTAGTCTTGAAGGCAGGTGCGGCATCTTCAGCGATAGGTGTGGAGGCCAGCTCATTTACAGTAGTGTCACTGTAAGCTGCGGATACTGCACGAGCGGCCGATGCATCTTCGGCGCGTGCAGCAGCTTCATCTCGCCGAATCGTAGCACCGTCCTTTGACCGAGGTGAGCCATTCAAAGCGGTCGCAAAAGTGCCGGTAGTGGAGTTGTTGGTTGAGGGGGGTTCTGCGGCGATACCAAGATGTTGTAAACTCAAGTCACCTGAGCCCATTGTGTCGATGGCAAGTTTTTTTTTCGGATCTGATGGCACATCATCAACCCCTCCAACGGTCGTTGAGCCTGTCTCAATCTCTTGGTTGCTGCCCTCATCAATGATCTGAGATGAACTCCTTGACCGTGGCGGATTGTTGGCAATGGTGTTGCTCAATGTGTTAGCAGCGTTTTGAGCAGCCGAAAAAACCGACGAGAAAAAGCCAGCTGGGCCACCGGGCGAGGCTGAAACTCCTGGGGAGCGCGTCCCTGGTGTGCTAATCTCTTCGATCGTTGGCGTTAGTGGAGCGGACATGGCATTTGATAGTTTGCTGGGTGGGTGCGTTGCAGAGTCAGACCTGGCCCGTCGATGTAAAATTATGTTGCCTGAGGCTGATGTGACAGTTTTTGGGTTTGTACCCGCTGTTGCTGATTGTTGGGGTTTGACTGACGGGCTCCCAGGAGGATCGGTCCGTTGATCCGTCGGAGTCGGAGGAGTGACTGTAGTGAGAGGGGTCTCGAGCGATGCGCTAGGAGGTGTTTGAGGGGTTGTAGAGATATTTGGGATATCAGGCCTTTTGACCGTTCTAATCTTGGAGTCGGTATCCATGGATTGGGGCATGACGGGGCGATCCTCCAAGACAATAGGAGCTTGGTCTAGAGTGGCACTTTTCCTTCTATCTGCTGTACCAAAAAAGCCTCCCAATGTTGTTCCGCTCTCTGAAGACTTTACAGAGGCGCGGTCTGGACTTGTTGGTGGGCTAACCCGTTTCTTTCGAGAACCGGGCGTGAAAACCTCCTTGATCTTTGCACCTGGCGATATTCCGCGCCCATTTCGGGAGCTTTCTTTCTCGGATTGACGAGTATCCAGCGTAGCAGCATGACGAGGAGCCAGATTCGTTGATGAGGATGTATTGCTAGAGACTGGCAAGGTCGTAGACTTGTGATATTCCGGGGCCTGCAAGGTGGGAGTGTCTATGTGTGAGTTACTTGGTGCGCTGACGGTAGTTGATTTGATTAACGGCGATGTAGAAGTTGGGTAGCCAATGTGGGATTGGTGACTTATGAGCGGCGGTGGAGTGGTTAAGGGTCTACCCACGAAGACCAGTCAGCATCAGTCAGAAGCGCGATGAAATAGCCTATACTGAAAAAAACTTAATCATGGCGAACAACAATGAGTATAGTATATTGCGAAGCGAATAGCTGGTCGTAATGTTGATATTCCTTCTGCCTTGTCGATAGGGACCTCAGAAAGGCGTTGTTTGCGGCTGATCCGCCTTCGCTTATGCGCCAAATCCTACCTCATGCAAGGATCAAGGAAGTTCTGACTTACGACTCTATATCTGAGTCCATTGTAATAAGACTGCTACCACCGTCGTCACCCGGACTCTGCTGACCTGATTGGGATTCATAATCTCCAGAAGCTCCTCCTTGGCTCCCAATAATCCGACCTCGTACTTCCTCTTGCTGTTGCTCAGCCTCCTTCCGTTCTCTCCTCTTCTTCTTTATACGGGCTGGTACGAGCTTTGATAGCTTGTCGCTTGCAGTGGGTTTTCCATCGTCAATGCTGGGATGACGGCTTGGAAGGGCCTTGTCCAGAAGAGAGTCGACCGAGTTCCTGATACCATGACCTTCGCTACTGTTGTCCGTGCCATTGACAGACGGGGTAGAGGAATTATCCATGCGGGAGCGTCGGGCTTTAGCCAGTACGCCTTTCAGACCGCGTTCAGAGGGGGCCGGTGAGGCTTCCTCGGATGCTGGCTGCTCCATGATAGCGTTCCTGACTGAAGTGAGCTACTTGGGCGCGGTGTAGATTATGTAGCCACGGTCTTCATGTAGGCTTGGCACTGCTCATGCCGGCGACTGGCAAGTCTTCATTAAAGTGAAGGCAAAGCTGTGATTATATGTGCTGGTCAAGTAGAGGACAAGAGTAATTTCTGCTACACGATAGCTTTGTTTATGCCAAGATCTATGACGGGGGTACCTCGGTTCGTCATCCGCCAAAACCCCGGAGTTAAGTCCGATGATGATGATCTATCGTAGCCGTTTATGGACCATCTCTACGAAAAGCGGGAATCTCTTGACTCTTGTCTACAAAGATTTTTGTGACGGGTATCTCACAAGATCGATTCTCCGAGTTACAGTCAATACCCATGGAGCTCTCTCCTTTGACATTAGTATGGTTTGAAGCAGCCGTCTAAGTAACTTTCGCTAAATACCGTTCACTCCAGGCACAATCCCATGCCCGCAACGCCCAGAATGCTGCGACCCCGGTCGCCGCAATCGAAGAGCATGATCTCGCGGCTGCGCAGTTTGCGACGGCGGCCAAGGATACTGGGAACTCTGAAGTAGGCCTTGTTCGTAGCGAAGCCTTCCTGTCCAAATGCTCACAGGAAATGCCAGGCCTTTCGCACTCTGAAGCTGCTCGAGCAACACCATGAGAAATTATCCCAACTGATCAAGCTCCAAAACTCGCATCCTGTGGTTCAGGCCTCAGGAACATTGCCGGAGCAGAAACATGCTACACAACCTCCTGCTTCGCCGAATACCTCCAAGCCTCGCGAAAGCTCCCCTTACCTTTCCCAACAGCATAATCCATTGCCGGCGCATCTACCTCCACGTGATATTAGCTCCTCCATTGCCAGTAACCTTGCATCAGCCCGTGGAATACCATCGAGCATACAGCGAAGAGATAGGCATACATCGTCGCCACTTCTGCCTCCAAATGCAGATGGGAAGGTTCTCAGTCCGCCAAGAAGGCCAAAGATAGGTCCACCACCCAAGTCCGCCCCAGAGCAGCGCCTCCTGCAAACTCCCGTGGCGTCAATACCTCAAGTATTCCGCACCGAATCCCCATCTCCGAAGCCAACCCCCGAATTACCCTCCCCCCGCAACGATGAACCCTTCCAACGCTTCTACACAACCTTCGAAACCCTCATTTCCAAGATATCTGCCCCCCTCGCCTTCGCCGGCCTCCCACTCATCCCTTCCTCCGACTCAGAACCCCCAATCAAACCCTCGCCTCCCCAACCAAAACCCCCAGTCCCCCCTTCCTCAGACCCCTCAACCGCCGAAATCGACTACAACAAATTCTTCTCCCGCGCGGCTCTGCGCGCCCTCCGCGAAGAACACGGGCCCAAAGGCGGCGGCGGCGGTTTTGGCACAGCGGCCGAATCCTTTTACGTGGTCCCCACAACCGGTGGCACAATCTCCTACGCCGACATCCTCGCGCGCGCCCAACAAGAAGCCAACCTCTCCAAACACCACACCACCAGCCCCTCAAACCCCGAAGACCTACGCGACGACGATGAGTTTGTCGACGCGCGCGAAACGCCCCAACCCGCCTCCCCCATCCTCACTCGCACCGGGGCTCGCCACCACCAAAACCCACCCCCCGGCACCAAAACAATGGAAGAGCTGGTCCTCGAAAACTCCGCCCTCCGCGCCCTCGCCGACCAATTCAGCAAACGCCTCGCCGAATTCGAAATGGGCGCGCAGACGTCCTCGCTCGCGCTACACACCAGCATCCGCGCCATGGCGCGCTCGCAGTCCGAGGGCGCAGCCGGGATGGCAGGCGCGGGCGATGAACGCGCGAAGAGGCTGGGGGAGGAGAGGGTGATGAGGTTGGAGGAGGAGGCGGGGGGATTGAGGAAGGAGGCGGAGAGGTTGGGGAGGGAGAATGAGAAGTTGAGGGGGGTGGTGGGGAGGTATCGGGAGAGGTGGGAGAAGTTGAAGGAGGGGGCAAGGGGGAGGAGAGAGGGAGGGGTGGGGGGGAGGGGGGAGGAGGGTTGAGAAGGGGTTTTTTTTGATGGGGAGGTTTGTGTGTGTTTGCGAGGACGTATATGTTCATTTAGCCTGAAATGGAAATATGAACTATTGTCGGAATGTGATATAATATACCTGAATAGGGCCGTATCAAGTGCATCCAAATTCTGGTAAACCGGTAACCCAACACAGACCACGATTCAAGCTGGCACCAGCCGTTCCCAGTCTACAGATAATGTCACTACGGAGGCTCAATGCATGGATGGACACTCAAAGATGGAAAGCAAGCATTAAGCGCTTCTATCGCGGTAGCACAACCAGCCATCTATCTATTAAAGTATTACCAACCGAAGCCAGAGCTCTCGAGCCATTCAGCCAGATTACAACTCTTACTCTAGCCTTCCTGCATACATTTATTTATTCCAGTACAGCTAGCAGCAATACATACTTCCCACATCTTTCTTTAGAATAAGGAGACAGCCATTCGGTACTCGAGAAAGATATTTGTGGAGATGAAATACTCCGAAAGAACTACAGTCAATTTCAGCCAGTCTACGTCTCCCACCGAAGCTAGCAGCCGAAAGGCGTTTGAGCACAAGTACGACATCGTTGCAGGAACCGGGTTCTCGGCAATGTCGAAGTTCCGGTGGGCGGGCTTTGAACATGCATCGGAGGCAGCGACAGAACGAAGTATGTAAAGGTTTATTCAGCGATAAGAATCAAGATGGACTGCCATAGCCGTCGACCTTCCTCGTAAAGAGTAGTGATTGGTACCGCCCATAATGGTAAGGTCGACAGCTCCAAACGCTCTCAGTGCCCACACAATTTCTTCTTCTGGTCGGTGCCGCCGGATTGAAAGAATTCGAGCACTTCAGTAGCACCATGAGCATGGTGCTTAATGCATTCGGCGTTGGAGATGTCCCAGCCGCCCAAGACGTGGAAGTGCATTCCAAAGCTTGTCAAGGCAAGGTTGTTAGTTGCCATGGATCGGAAAGTACTGCCCCAGGAGCCGTGGGCGGGTCTGTGTTCTCCGTGCTGTGAGGCCCGTGCCGAAAAGAGGGCCACCTGCTGTAACCAAAGGCTCTGGAGGGTTTGACTGTGTCTCTTAAAGAAATCAAGAAACTCATTTTCATGCATGACCATATGGCCGAGGCGAAGGGAGCGAAGACGGGGCCATGTGCCTGTGCCAACCAAATTTGCGAACGAAGTTACTTCGCATGGCGTGTCGCAAACGGCATCTTCAAACCCCAATTCCAAGGTCTCCAGGTGTATTGCCGCGCTCAGAACTACGGCAATGCTTTTTGACTCAAGCGTTTGTGACCACACGTGGAAAGTAGCCGGGTAACCAGCCATACCAGGTCGGCGGTCGATGACTGGCCTTGAATCAATCCATAATTTTATGGTTTTCAGGTTGCCGAAGGCATTGGTTGCATGACGAAGCTCGCTTGACGACATGTCTAGGATTGAATGAGAAAGTCCACAAAGGTCATGGTTGCTTTCAACGTTGAACGACTCAAGTCTCTTCATGTTCGTCATCGACGCTGCTTGCATTAGGACAGAGAATCCGCGATACCAAGAACGATCGCTATCCGGATCTTCTTCCTCCATAGGTTCTGGCCATGGACGGGGATCTAGTACGACTGCATCCAACCCACGGATACCTTTGTTCCGTATAGAAAACGTAATGTCTGGAATGCCTTCAATGTCAGCCTCTGCGAAATAGGAGAATCTATAATGCTTGTCGTTACTGGTGTGACGACAATCAGAAACTGCGAAGCGCCTGACGTTCGGCATTTTGGGAAGCGCTTCGACAAGGCGTACCAGATCGTCAGGCAGGTACACTGCCATCGCAGCATGATATTTAGGGTCCTCTAGTAATGCCGGGAAGTTGTTGGGCAGAGTGTTGGAGTTGACGAGCTTTGTCGAATGTGCTCCGCAATATTCGGCGAGGTTCACCTGATCCTGAAGACCAGCTTGATAGCGATTGAAGCCTCGTTCTATTGCAGCTTTTGTGTAATCTGCGTCTGCTAGGCGAAACCCGCCGTTCCAAAATAGTCTCTTGTAGTTAGCTTTGATGAGCCTGTCTCGATCCAATGGCTCAGTCGAACACATGTAAGTAGAGTCATAAATGATTTCTCTAACACTATGTCGAATAAAGGCATGATTTGAAACCGATGCCAAGTTCTCTCTGTCTTGCAACTGTGTTGAGATGTAAACTGTCTGGAAGAGGAACTGGGAAGCAATCGCGGCTAAACCACTGCAAACTTGGCGAACATTCTTCAGATCTGCAACGGGTAGCATTCGTACAATAGCATCCAGTAGTTCTGCAGGCACGTGAGAAGGTCCGAAATCCATGTTAGCGGTGCCTAGTGTTCCTACCAACAAATTGCTTGAGGGAAGTCTTAATGATGAGGAGTAAATTCAGGTTCAGTATCCTGGCTCGGTCAATTTCAAAGAGAAGTATCCTGAGAGTCTACTTGACCGAGAAGCCGTTGAAGTGATGGAGATGACCTAGTAGATAACAAACTTTCTTATAACGTTGTGTGGAGATACCTTATCAATGACTGGGTGACAAAGTATCAACACCAAGAATTAAGCTGTTCCTGGTGGTCGTAATGGAAGGCCCTGCTGGCCACACAACTAAGAGATTGATGGCTCACCACACAGGTCTTGGAGTCCAGCAGATGTTGACCTGCCTAAGGTACGCATGGGAATGACCAGGGATGCCGATTAGAAAACCAAAACATATGTCGATGTCGAGATCAAAATGAATGAGTCGCGAAAGACAGGGTACTTGAGGCAGGCGCGACGGCTGGACGCGCCTAATGTGGAAAAGTCAATGGACGGTGATGAATGATTTCCTTAAATTACACTACAAGTGAGATTACAGATACTCGACTGATAACTTACTGTTGATGCTTGACTGGCTTCGGTCCTGCATTTTAGATACTCCGATGATTCCTTTTCACGATGTATCATAAATGAAAAGCGTACAAATACATCAAGGCCTGAGTAGGTGACAAAACCGTACTTAGACACCACTACAGGTCAGGCTCCAAATCGGAGATGAATGTCGGCAGCTCTCCACAGTGTATACTCTTACGGCTACTCCATACCCTTTCGTAAAATGAATTTAATGGAGGAGCAGCAGCAGTGAATGAGCAAAGGCCTAAAAGGAAACGAATAAAAGGGCTGTGGTGGCTAACATTTCGTGGTCGAAGATGAGGAACAGCGCCTGATCATTACGGCTAAGGGTAGCGATCTTGAAATAGATGGATTTTGCTGCTAGTGAGATGATAGTAGTGTAATCCGCACCATTGGGGATTGGTTAGTACTTGCAAAAGGAATTATAAAGAAATCCCTGGGAATCTGTAGCTGCTCAAAAATTGTCTTGTCGACAAGCTGGCTTAGAAGATTCTTCGTCTAAGCAACCAGATTGCCTTACTCAACAATCTTACTCTAACATCGAGCAAGAAGACTCGTTCTCAAAGAGCTCATCTACCCGCTCTTGCAGGATGGATTTAATGGCTTTCCGAAACGTAGATCCGCGTCTGTTGCTCGCCACGTTTTCCTCCACCTCGTCCCAGTCGACCTGGCTCAGAATCGATTCAGAAGCTCGCTTCAATTCCAGAGCTGAAATCTTAGTCACTTTGGCAGCTTGTTGGTTATTGAGAATCGAGAATCTAGGAATTGGGTCTGTCCGGAAGGGGCTCTTTGATGGTGATTGCAAAGCTTGAATGAAGCGGCGTTTGCTGCATGGAGTAGTCGTATCGTTCTCGCTCTCCTCAGGATAGCTGCGCTTGGCGCCGCGTGTTGGTGTTTGAGCAGGAGTAAGAGGCAGATGTCCGCTGGGGACATATTCGTTGAATAATGATGCCGATTTCTGTGGAGTTGCCGGCCATTGCTTCGTTGCTTTGCCATTGTTTAAGTTATCTTGAGTGGGATGTCCTGAAATATGGCCCTGTGAACATCGATTTTAGTTATTGTTTGAAAATATTAGCACCTGCCCGTGCGTCACATACGTAGGACTCTTCAGAAGAACCTCGAGTTTCCTTACTCGAACAGGACAGACTCTCTCCAACGATGGCCAATTCTCGAAGATTCTGCGGCATATTCGAGCCTATAATTACATGCTTGTCGCCTGAGTCGGGAGATTCTAGATCGGCGTAGGCCAGGATCATTGTGACAATTGGATTGTAAGGAAAATTTTGAGCAGCATGACACATGTAGCCGAAATCTCTAGTACAGCATGTTGTGCAAGTCAAGGAACTGGCGTTGAGGCTACTGTAATTAACACTAAAGTAGATAATACGAATAGACGCGGATAGTTTTGCGCGCAGGTGAGAACAACGTCCGATCCGAGATGGTTTCCACGCCGTTTTACGAGGCCTCACTTGCTATTTTGGCATTTGGGAAGATAATTCAATGGCTACCTTATCCCTTTGGCTGCTGTTAGGATTCGGTTAATTTTTAAGGTTAACCCTAACCAGATTCGGTAAGGTTCCGTCAAAAAGGTTATTTTTTGTAAATAGAAACAATGTCAACAAAGCCCCCTATTGTTCTGACCCACCTCGATAATGCCTTCCTGCGACGTAGTACCTGATTCAACTGATTTAGGAACTGACCGTCCTAATCTGCGTCCTATCACTGTTGTAGGCGATCGATTTGAGCCTATTCAGATGCCTTCGAACGTCAGTTGGGTCAATATACCTACGCATACAACCGTCGATGTAGATCAGGAGGACACAAAGCCTTGTACGAGTTCTTCATTGAAATCAGCATTATCAATGCCTACACACTCTCTTTGCATTCAGAGGTTTCGAAGGAGGCTAAATACACTGTTCATAGCAAGTTCAGAACGGCTCTGGCTACAGGTCTAATTCAGGCATCTGAAAGACAGTTTCTGAAGCGAAAAAGGACGTCAACTGAGTCTGCAATTGAACGTTCTATGGTACGTCTAGATGATCATCGAATTTGCAAAAGAAAGAGTCTTGGTGACTGTCGTGGATGCAAGGAGATAGGACAGGTAGCAACGCCTAAGAGGCGAAGGATTCTCGGAGAAATCACACCAAATTTGGGTGGTAACAAGCGGGGAAAGCGTACTACTTTTGGCTGCGATACTTGCGATATCCCCATATGCAAAGACGGTCCTTGTTGGGCTGCCTATCACAATAGCATCAATAAAATGGGTTCAGAATGATAGTTCTATTGTTTCTATTGTTCCTATTGGTAGAATAAGCGAATACGCTAATTAATCCACCCGACAGCAGCCAAAGGGATATAGAGTATCACGTAGTACAATGCAAGGGGCGCAGCACGCAGGGGTTGCCTTGAGGCCGGTTTCAGTTGTCTTCGTTGACAGCCACATGCAGGATTACTCAGTCTACACTGAATTTACAATGATCATGTTTCGCAGCGAACAAGATACCGTCAGTATCTACCTCATCTTCCACCTATCCTTCCCTTGTTCTTCTTTGCTGTTGGCTTCTGCTATCTCTCTCGTGACCCGCGCTCGGAAAACCTATTAATGAGAAAGGCAAGAAACTTCCCCACGACCTAGTACTCACCAACTTGATTTCAGTACTTGGCGCTAGCTTCATGACTATTTCTTCCCTTCTCTGTTAGCTTACCAATTGCCTGGCCGCTTACTGCTTTGATGATAACATCTCTTAAACTGTTGTTGAAAGGAATCGGAATACGAGGTCATATGGGGGCATATTGATATTTTGGTTGTTGCTGGAAGGTGAAAACTCTACTAGCGGGTCCCAGCCCTACCAGCCCTATGCTTTATGAAGCGGGTTACCAACTCCTCTATTTCCAACAAAAGGAGAGTAGCCAACATGGCCCACAACGCCCTTTTCAAAATAGGTCCACGGTCTGACCTATGTTATATTTCCTTAGACTCAACAATGACAAGAAATGTAAATCAGAACTGGGATCATGTCTAGGAAGGATGAGTGCAAACGGGCGGACAGCGCATGACGCACTAGTCCACTGTATGCAGATATATTCTAGATTCTCAAGAGAAAGCAGAGCCTTTAGCCAACACTGAAGAGTGGAGACTTACCCCCTTGGTCCGATCAAAAACCTGGTCCGGCACTAGAAAGTCCCTGGGCTTGACCTCTTCTCTCAAACTGCCCCTCTTCTCTCAAACTGCCCACAGCACCTCACCCCCAACGCACCTCACCCCCAACTTTCTCAGCGCAGCAATATTCGCTCTCGACGGCACCTCGTGCGGTACGAATTCGTGGTACAGGCCATGTCTAGGAAGAAATGCGACGATGAGGGGCGTGCCCGGGGACCTTAGGTACGAGAGAATTGTGATGGGCGACGAGGGAGTGCCCCACGGTGTGCAGAGCGTTGAGTGCGTGAGTGGGAGGCAGGCAACGGGGCTGAAGCCGGTGAGGTGGGAAAGGCCTGTGCCGCCGATTATGGCAATGTGAACGGGCCCTTCATGAAGAGATGGTCAGTCTCGTAGCGCGTATGGCAGAGACAGCTCGAATTCGGGTTTGGGAGAGAGAAGGACATTTTGAGAAGGCTCGTGTAGCAAGTGACGCCCGGAGAAGATAAGGTGCAAAGGCAGTGTTGCTTTAATTGTGAGTGAGTAGTGCACAAAGAAGATGAAGACGTTTCCGCATATCAAAGCAAGCCTAAAAGCACATATCTTTTTTATCGAGTATTCAATACAATACATGTTCACGCTCTCAATAATTGTTCTCGATTCTTTACAGCATGTATGCAATGTTTCGGAATGTTTGCTGCACTTACCGACATTATTTGGTAGCCTGATTCCTTCGAGATCTTATGGAGTCATTTAACGAGTATGATTACTACGATGAGCACCATTGCCTATCAAGAATCAACAAATTTCAATCAAGAGTGCGACAGTTGTAGAGAAAGGCGTTCCAGAGCCTTATACGGCCCCAAAAGGTTGTAGATACCCAACTTGACCACTTCGACAACTCACTATGAACTTAATAATCCTGACAAGATTCCAACAATAATGGCCTTCGCCTTCGAAGTGACGTTTCAAATAAAAGGATTGTTCTTTCGGGAATCTTGATCAAGACTATCAGTATGTGTTGATAGACTAATAACAGTGGTTTTCTTGATTCCTGAAGTACATGGATGCGATGTGTGGTAGTCGGCTCCGATTCTATTCTTGCTATGCTCGGACCAAGAAGTTGATTGGATGTTTTGAAGATTGCTGAAGGAGCCAAAATCTTGTAGGTTATGAGAAGCATTCTCTTGCACGGCATATCGACGGGGCAACAATGTCACAGACAGTCTTCAAGCTAATTTTTGGAAATCAAACGATGGATAGCATACGAGGAGTGTCCTTTCTGACTGAAGAGCTTACTCGAACCAGATGTTCCAAACTAAATCGTTGCCTAAGAAGCTTAGCGAGGTGCATGCAGTCTACGCCATACTGTAACGTACATGTAATATCATCAAAGTTTTCCGTGTTTGCAACAATGGTTCTAACAATGGCGCAGATTGCGGTGCTAAACATGAGAACTTAGAGATGATTATACATAACGTGGAAAGGGAATACTGACAAGAAGCCCAAACTTATAAGAGAATAGATTCCGACTTTGATCCAAAAGATTATTTGGATATCTCATAAGAAGATGATTGGAAGAGTTGTAAAGGCCAAATCGCAAAATGCGGACGATACTTATCTTATTAACTAGCTGAAACGATTCGTAGAGATTACTTTGTAGCTTGAGAGATCACCTCCTTAGGATACCCCAACTGCAGCTTGAGCTGACGGAGGTCAGCAGCTACCAGGCACGGTAGGGTCTCGGAGCTTATTGATAGGAGTACACAGGGGTAAGACAGTGGTAGCAGAAGCCAAATTGGCCGCAATGTTTACGCCGTTAACAAAATGCAAGGCTGATTTCCATGTCCACTCTATATGATGGTTCACAAAGAGACGACGCAAAAGGATGTATGTGCGGTTCCAAGCCATAGTGAAGAGAGGCGTCTCCCATGCCTATGCCAACCAAAGCTGTGATCTGATGTTCTGACTTAGCTGCCGCGTATCTAAAAACCATTTTGAATTTCTTTACCATTGCGAGGACGATAAAGAAGTCATTTTCAGCCTAAATTCTTAGTAATCTTAACTCGGACATAGAACCTTGGGCTAAGTAAAGCGAAAGCTAAAGCCAACGTGATTGCCTGGACTATCTTGAGAATACAGCCACGGTCCTCATACTGTGCAGAACTTTGATTCTACCATTTTCAAGAATGTAGCGGAATGAGAGTAGCAACGCTATTGAGAAAAGAGAAGGGGCAACGTCTTTCAGCAGGTAGCCTCGTCGTTCGGGTATCGACCACTGGTTGCACATGTCCACGTGAAGATAGGATTTCCTCTGGGAGGGAGGATAGGGGTGAGGGCACATGATAGCAATTCATCTGATCGAGCCAATTATCGAAGTAACTAGGGCCCCCAAAAATCCACCATATGTAACTGTACCTTACCTACATAGCTTTCAGGTGCGATGTCCCAGGCTAAGAGGTAACGCCTATTTTGCGGCTTATGCTGAGATTTAGATTTGTTCCAACCTGAACGCAGAGTGCTTGTTGTCGGCATCGCATCCAATCTGATGCAAGAGCTGCATTTCATGCTACGACATTTTTATTGTCATTTGTGATTCTCTTCTTCTTCCGTTCGTCCTTTCTTTTCCGGCCTTCGCCCGTCCTCCTATTTCCATGATAGGTTCCAGTGATTTCTCTCAACAGATATTTTAGCAAGCCTCCCTCATAAGCCTTTACACGTGGAAAGACTCTGCCCGTCTTCAGAGTATAATCTCTTAGTTCTTTCTCGGAGGCAAAGACTTGGACTTTACTGCGTTGCCTCGTGGTGTCAAGGAGATCGCACAGATTCACGTGGGTCTGAATCATGGCCTTACTTATTTTTTAGACAGGTCTGCTAAACAAATAAAATGCAAGGGAGAACCGGCTTACGCACCTCTCTTTGTGCTACTAAGGTATCAGGAATATGTTCCATACCAACGAGCACGCACATCCTTTCCCATGCCTCCATGTCGTTCTCGTCATCGCCAAATGTCATGTTGAACGCTTTCACCATTGCGATGCGGAACCCCTTCCAAGCTTCATCCCGCTCAGCGTGATCATATTCCTGCTTGCGGGACGGCCAGCCGAAAAAAGCGCATAGACGTCTATACTCATCATGCGAGGAGCTATAGCGATTGTATTCGAAAGAGCTATGAAGGGAAAAAAAGGCCGCTAAAGGATCGTTATCAATGGCAAAGGTACTGCGAACATAAGGGACGAATTGAAAGCGGGCTGCTGAGAAGGGCTTCATGGTACTGCCGATATATGTATTAGATGGGAAAGAGTCAATGAACCACCCATTATGCTCCCCATCAAGCCGCTGATCGTCGACTACTGCTGAGGTAGACGGTGGAACAATACTCTTGATCCCCTTTTTGGGCTTCGCTGCAGTCTTTCCATTCATTTTCTGCGCTTTCGTTGGCGATTGAGAAAACGTTGAGGATTTGACACCAGTATCTTCGGCGTCATAGGCTCCTGCTTTGAAACACTCTGACTTCAACTTCACCGGGAGCGTCTCATCAACTTTTGCCAAGGCTGCCATGTGCCGTCTACCCTGTTTATGTGCTGTGATATCCTTCGGTGCCATAGTGGTCAAGCATAGCGTGCATGTCCATTTCGACTTGTTAAGGGGTTTTGGAGGCTCAGCTTTAGCTTCGGCCGCGGCTTGCAGCACAGGGGATAAAGATAAAACTATACATTAAGTCAAGTCAGCATTGATTCATGCCGAGGATGTGGTACCAAGTTAGTTTGACTCCAAGTGTTCACGGGCGTTAATCAAGTTCCTTGACTTACATCTAGTAGCGGGCTTTGATCCTCTCACAAAAACTATCTTTGGACGGTTGCAAGAGATGTTTGAACTTGACTCCATCCTCTAGCTCACAGATTCGGGTCTTCTTTGTGTTTGAGGAGATGAGTCGAAGGCAACATGAGAAAAGAATGTAAAACGAGCAGAAGGCTGAGCGATTGGCTCTTTTGGAACTGCCCCGCACCACAACGGAGTACGTAGAGAGTACATGCTTGACAGCCTTTGGCCGTAAGCGAGATGTCGTACTCAAGTTCATTGAGATGCACGTAGACTCGCCTAACAATTTTAAAAAGATCGTAGAATTGATAGAGTATAAGACAGAACTTCATACATGCTTCGGAAATGTTATATGTAAAGTGACATGTGATGCGCTCATGAAGACATTGTGTTCCAGCTGGCTCAGGTAATGTCATTAAAGGTCTTGTTGTAGGCTCTACTAGCGCCTGATCTCGACCCCAAATCTTTGATGCAACGCTCTCAGCATCGCAGGACATTTGAGTGGCTTCGTCCACATGTGAGTACTGCCTGGTGGGTATAGATAGGTTGCTTACTATCTCCACCACTCATCAGCCTTTTCGTAGCAGATCGGTAAGCAGTCAGTCTAATTCTGGGACGAGTTTTTGGGTTGGTTACAGTTAGTGCGCAACAAGATGTACCTGAGCATCGCTGAGCTAGTCAAAGGCAACCTTTCAGAACAGCCCTTCGAGCGCTTATCTACTGAAAAAGTGGCGACCGAGGGAACGACAGAAAGGAGATCTAACACCAACGTTGTTCCCTTAAGCTCTTTTGAACCATCTCATTCAACTTTGTTGGAAATAGCGGAGTTGATAACCTCCGCCTCATACTCGTATGCACGGGGTTTCCGCGCACACTGGGTTTCCGCGCACTCTAACTAGAAAGGTTAGTTACAGATAGTATCCCGGGGCACGCTAAACCCCGGGATACTAGGTATCTGGTGCCCCGGGATACTATCTGTAACTAACCTTTCTAGTTAGAGTGCGCGGAAACCCAGTGTGCGCGGAAACCCCGTGCATACGAGTAGGGCTGGTAGGGCTGGGGCCCGCTAGTAGAGTTTTCACCTT
>JAABUT010000101.1_pt1 | contig 154922 bp, 158 predicted proteins | sample 5559281 | NCBI WGS metagenome assembly JAABUT01 (sample SAMN10711880, study PRJNA513359) | rock metagenome | isolation source: Antarctica rocks | place: Antarctica: Victoria Land, Ricker Hills nord | collected 2016-01-04 | reverse complement strand
CGAGCGACACGCCCAAACTCGTGTGCCTACACCAAATCACGTTGCAGGCCCCCCTTCGGGCCCCTGACCTGCGACGATGCTACCGATCAAGCCCGCGTGTGCTCGTGATCTTCGGAAGTCCGGCCAGGGCGGGTCGGTGAACGGGTACAGCATCGAGCACGCACCGAACGGTCTCGGTCAGCCCGTCGCGCGGACCCTCCGGACCGCGTGGGTCAGGCGAGAGGTCCTCCCCGATCCGGCCGATCGTCTCCAGCACCTCGCGCGTCCCGGTCACGCACGTCGCTCCGTTCCGGAGCAGTGCGTGGCAGCCGGCCGACTGCGCGGAGGTCACCGGTCCCGGCACCGCCATGAGCGGCCGCTCCAGGTTGCGTGCGCGGGCAGCCGTGGACAGCGAGCCGCTGCGCAGCGCCGCCTCGACGACCACGGTGCCGGCCGAGATGGCGGCGATCACTCGGTTGCGGACGAGGAAGCGGTGCCGGGTCGGAGCAGAGCCCGGCGGCCACTCGCTGACCACCAGACCCTGCTCGGCGATACGTCCGAGGAGCCGGTCGTGGCCCCTGGGGTAGGCGACGTCCACGCCGCAGGCCAGCACCGCGACCGTCGGGGTCCGCCCGGAGGTCAAGGCTCCCCGGTGCGCGGCGGCGTCGATGCCGTACGCGCCGCCGCTGACGACCGTCACGCCCTGGTCGGCGAGGCCGAGCCCGAGGTCGGTGGCCACGTGCTCGCCGTACGCCGTGGCGGCCCGGGCTCCCACCAGGGCGACGCTGCGCTCGGCCAGGTCGCCGAGGCAGTGCGGACCCCGGACGAACAGCGCCCAGGGCGGCGCCATCCCGCGGCCGCACTCCTCGAACCCGAAGGCAAGGCGCTCCTGCGGCCACTCGGGATCTCCCGGGCAGACGACGCGGCCACCGCATTCGTCGAGGATGCGGCTGTCGTCTTCCGGGTCGTAGCCGGTCAGCCGGCCCAGAACACCCGCGAGGGACTCGGCCGACATGCCTGGGAGCCGACGGCCGGCCAGCAGCTCGCCCAGGGCAGCCTGCGCACCCTGCTCGGCGACCGCGCGCGCAATGGTGACAGTGCCGGGCTCGCAGAGCCGGCTGAGTGCCCCCCGGGCCTGCCGCTCCGGTTCGTCCACGCGGCCAAATGACTCGCCCGACCCGGCCAGGGGCAGCATGTCGCCCTCCGTGGCATCGGCAGTCACGCCGCTACCGCCGTCGAGGCCCTGCCGATGCGGTAGCCCAGGGCGTGGTTGACGTGCTCGCTCCCGGGCGGGCCGGCGTCGTCGAGATCGGCCAAGGTCCAGGCCAGCCGCAGCACCCGCCCGAAGCCCCTGGCGGTCAGCAGTCCTTTGTCCAAGGCCAGCTCGGCGGTGGTGGTCGCGCTGCGCGCGATCGGCCAGCGGCGGCTCAGCTCGACCGGCGGCACGTCACCGTTGGTCCTCCAGGGGGTTCCGGCGAGCCGCGCCGCCGAGAGTGACCGGGCGTGCACCACGCGGGCCGCCACGGCCGCACTCGGCTCACCCCGCCCGTCCTCAGCGAGCAGTTCAGCGCGGGTGACCCGGGGCAGCTCGATGTGCATGTCGACCCGGTCCAGCAGGGGGCCGGACAACCGGGTGAGGTACCTCCGCTTGGCCGCAGGGGGGCACGAGCAGTCCGACCCGACCTTGGCGCAGGGGCACGGGTTGGCGGCCAACAGCAGCGTGAACCGCGCGGGGTAATGCGCCGTACCGCTGACCCGAGTGATGCTGAGACGTCCGCTCTCGAGCGGCTGTCGCAGTGCGTCGAGGACTCCCGTCGCGAACTCCGGGGCCTCATCCAGGAACAGCACGCCCTGGTGCGCCAGGCTGGCTGCGCCCGGTCTGGCGATCCCGCTGCCACCTCCGACGATCGAGGAGATGGTGGCGGTGTGGTGCGGGTCCTGGAACGGTGCCCGGGACAGCAGCGGCTGGGTGTCCGGCAGCAGTCCGGCTACGGAGTGGACGGCGGTGACCTCGAGGGCTTCGGCGAGCGCCAGCGGCGGCAGGATCCCGGGGAGCCGTTCGGCCAGCATCGTCTTGCCGCTCCCCGGTGGTCCGAGCAGGAACAGGTGGCGGCCACCGGCGGCAGCGACCTCCACTGCGGTACGACCGGTCGGCTGCCCAGCAACGTCCACCAGATCCGGCAGTGCCTGGACCTCGTGCGCTGGCGGGACCGGCTCCACCTCGAGGAACGGCTCCCCGCGCAGCAGAGCGAGCAGGTCCCGCAGGCAGGCGACCCCGGTCACCGAGATGCCGGGCAGCAGGCGAGCCTCGGCAAGGTTGCCGCCCGGCACCACGACCCGCCGGAAGCCGGCCCGGCTCGCGGTGAGAACCGCCGGGAGCACCCCGCGCACCGCTCGCGCCGATCCGTCCAGCCCCAGCTCGCCGATCAGGATCCAGCCCTGCAGCGAGGCTTCGGGCACGGCGCCGTCGGCAGCAAGGACGGCGGCGGCTAGCGCGAGGTCGAACCCGCTGCCTCGCTTGGGCAGGGACGCGGGCGACAGCCCGAGCGTGATGCGCTTCTGCGGCCAGGCGTGGCCGGAGTTGACGACGGCGGCGCGCACCCGGTCGCGCGCCTCGGCCAGGGCGGCGTCCGGCAAGCCGGTGACCGTGAGACCGGGCAGGCCCTGAGCGAGGTCCGCCTCGACCTCCACCACATGCCCGTCGAGCCCGACAAGACTGACGGAGAAGCTGCGGGCCAGCGTCATCAGAAGGCCCCACGCAGGTGCTGCACGACGGGCACCGCACCCCTTGGCCGCACGATGGAAATGACGTCGAAGCGCAGCTCGCCCGCTCCAGGTGGCCGGTGGTCAGCAAGCCAGCGCAGCGCCAGCCCACGAATCCGCCGCGCCTTGACCGGACCCACCGCTTCAGCCGGCACCCCGAAAGCCGTGCCACTGCGGGTCTTGACCTCGACGAACACGACTACCGCGCCGTCGCGGGCGACCACGTCGAGCTCGCCGTCGCGGCACCGCCAGTTCCTTGCCAGCACCTGGAACCCGTCAGCCTGTAGGTGCTCGACCGCCAGGTCCTCACCCCACCGCCCGAGCACCGCTCTCGGATCCGCCCGCTTGTCTGCCCGCTTGTCTGCCCGCTTGTCTGGCACCGTGACCACCTCCGGCAGCGACAGTGCTGCCCCCAGCCTGGCCGGGACCGCCATCGGGGACATCTGTGGACAGCGCCGCGGCTGTCCACAGGGCTACTGCTGAGGGGTGCGCGCTCCGTGCACGATGCCGGCAGCCTCGCTGGTGCCCTGCGCACTGTCATGCGAGGCGACCGGCACGCCGTGGGCGTTGCCGGGCGAGTCCGAGGAGGTCGGTCCTGTGCCCCCAGCGTCGAGCCCGGTCATCCGGGCTGCGGAGGTGTCGCGGTCGGTGCCGACCGGTTCCGGAGCGACGCCCTGGCTCATCGGTGCGCGCTGGGCGGTCCCGGACTCGCCCACCTCCTCCACCGTGGTGGAGGGATGGTCCGGCCGGGCCGCCCCGGCCGGATGCGAGGGCATCTGCGCATCGCCGGCTCCCAGACTCATCTGGTCCAGGTCCAGCCCCTCGGCGGTCAGCCCGCCGCTGGATCCCTCCGGGTCGGTGTGCGCCGGCGTCGGTGGTACCGGCTCGACCTTGCCCTGGTTCGCAGCCGGAGCGCCGTCGTCGAGCCGGTCCGCGAGGCCGACGGTGCCCTCGCCGTCGTCGTTCGGTGTGCTGCCGGCGCCCGGTTCGTCGCCGTGCGGAAGGTCGTGGCCGGGCATGCTCGCATCGCTCATGCTTCCGGCTCTACCCGCCGAGCGCCTGAGAACCCCTCGGCAGCTCCAGGTCGGGCTTGTCGAGTTTTTCGACGTTGACGTCTTTGAAGGTGAGCACCCGCACCGTCTTGACGAAGCGCGCCGGGCGGTACATGTCCCAGACCCAGGCATCGGTGAGCGTCACCTCGAACCACACCTCGCCGTCGCTCGTGCGCGGCAGGACCTCCACCGCGTTGGCCAGGTAGAAGCGGCGCTCGGTCTCCACGACCCACTCGAACTGCTGGACGATGTCGCGGTACTCCCGGTAGAGCTGCAGCTCCATCTCGGTCTCGTACTTCTCGAGGTCTTCAGCACTCACGGGGCCTCATGCCGGTGCATCCTGCCGCACCCGCGAGGCGCGCACGTTGACGTAGGAGAAGCGGTGCTCGGGGCAGGGTCCGTGCTCGGCGAGCGCCGCCATGTGCTCCGGCGTGCTGTAGCCCTTGTGCTGAGCGAAGTCGTACGCCGGCCAACGCTCGTGCAGCTCGACCAGCAGCCGATCCCGGGTCACCTTGGCGATGATCGACCCGGCCGCGACACACGCGGCGACCCGGTCGCCTTTCCAGACGGCGAGCGTCGGGGCCGGCATCCCGGCAATCGAGAAGCCGTCAGTCAGGACGTAGGACGGGCAGGGGTCCAGACGAACCACCGCCTGCCGCATGGCTCGTATGTTGGCGACGTGCAGGCCGATCCGGTCCACCTCCTGCGGCGACACCACGACCGCCGACCAGGCAAGAGCCCTACCGACCACCTCCTCGTACGCCGCCTCGCGGGCCCGTGCGGTGAGCAGCTTGCTGTCGGCGAGCCCCGGCACCTCACCGAGCCGCCCAGGCGGGAGCATCACAGCGCCGACGACCAGCGGCCCCGCGCAGGCACCACGCCCGGCCTCGTCCACACCGGCGACCCGCGGGAAGCCATGCCGTTGCAGCATGCGCTCAATGGCCCACAACCCGTGCTCGGCACGCCGCACTGGACGAGGAGCGAGCAGCACTCAGGCCACCTGCTCGAGCAGCGCGACGAGCCCCTCGGGGAAGACCTTCTCCTCGGTGACCGCCAGGGCGGCGCAGGTCCACCAGCGGTGCTCCACCACGCTGGCCGTCTCCAGGTCGGTGAACCCCGTCACGTCGACCTCGAAGACCGGGCGGCGCACGACGAAGAACTCCTCGTCCTGGTCAAAGCAGCTGCCGGCGAACTCGAACTGCACCCTTCGCCGCAGGACGGGCTCGCCCAGACTCGTCGGGCTCACGACCAGGCCGGTCTCCTCGAACAGCTCACGGGCGGCGCCCTGCTGGCGCGTCTCCCCCGGGTCCAGCCCGCCGCCGGGGGTGATCCACCAGGTGCCGCGGTCGGGGGCCTCCGGGTCACCACCGCGAAACAGCAGGATCCGGCTGGCCTCGTCCAGGAGCAGGACCCGGGCGGCGAGGCGGAGAACGGGAGGCGCCATGACCGGGGCAGCCTACGTCTGACGGGCGCGGCATCGACGGGGACGCCCGCAGCAGGCGGCCCGGCCCGCCCGACGGGCCTAGTTCCAGACCTCGTCGGGCTCGGTGACGACCTCGCCCGCCAGCAGCCGCACGAGCAGCGCCGGGACACCGGTCGGGAAGAACCGGCCCCGGTGGCCGGCCAGGTCCTGCGGCGACCACCACCGCAGCCCCAGAATCGTCCCCCGCTCCTCGGGGGTGAGCGCGAGCTCGCCGTAGGACGCAGGACCGGGAAGTTGTGCCAGTCGCCCCTCATGCCGGGCGATGTGACGGCTACCACACCAGGAGAAGTTCGAGACCCGCGTCCACTGCAGCGGACCCACGCACGCCGGCGGTACAGCTACCCCGGTCTCCTCGGCGACCTCGCGTACCCCCGCCTCGACGGCGTCCTCGCCCAACTCGATGCCACCTCCGGGCAGCTCCCACCAGGTGGTGGCGGGATCGGCAGGATCCCTGCAGTCCAGCAGCAGCAGCCGCCCCGACGGGTCGACCACGAACAGCTTCGAGGAGGTCCTCACCGTCGGCGGCGGCGTCGGAGCAGGACCACCGGCAGCGCAAGCGCGAGCCCCGAGACGTACGGAGGGACGGGCACCGCGCCCCTCAGGGAGGAGGTGAACGGTCGCGGGACCCCGAGAACGCCGAGGCGGTCCAGCGGCCAAGCCACCAGGAAGGCTCGGCCGATGACCTTGTCGGCGGGGACCGTGCCGTGATTTATGTCCGTGACGTGCGAGCGGGAGTCCGCGGACGACCCCCGGTGATCGCCCATGACCCAGAGTCGGCCTGGCGGGATGAGGATGCCGGCTGCTCCCGGGGGGCAGGCCGCCAGACCCTGACCGGCCTCGCAGAAGTACTTCTGCACGTCGCCCGCCGGGTTGTTCTGAAACAGATAGGGCTCCACGAGCTCGACCGGTGGCGCTGCACGAGGCTGAACCACCACCGAGCCGTCCGCGCTGCAGCACATGACGCGGTCCCCGGGCACGCCGATCACGCGCTTGATGAAGTCCTTCTCGCCAGGGACACCAAAACCGACCGCCCCGCTGAGGGATCGCAGCGCTTCGACCAGGCCGTTGGAGGTCGGCGGCACCTCGCTCTCGCTGGCGAAGTTGTCGAGTCCGTTGAACACCACGATCTCACCGCGGTGGATGTCGCGGATCCGGTAAACCAGCTTGTTGACCAAGACCCGGTCCTTGACCTGCAGCGTGTTCTCCATCGACCCGGATGGGATGTAGAACGGTTGCAGCAGGAAGGTCTTGATCAGCAGTGCGAGCGCCACAGCCAGGGCTGCCAACAACGGCAACTCCCGCCAGGCCGAACGCTGCCGGTGGCTCCGGGGCTGCTCGCTCGGTGTCACCTCGGCGGAGGTCACGGCAACTCGGGCCACAGCAGGTCTACCCGCTCGCGGCGTGACGTGCCAACCCGCCTAAGCGGTCGTGGCCGGCTTGCTGGCAACGGCCACCGGCTTCACATTCCGCTTCTCCTTGATCTTGGCCTTCTTGCCGCGGAGCTCGCGCAGGTAGTACAGCTTGGCGCGGCGCACGTCACCGCGGGTCACGACCTTGATCTGTTCGATCACGGGGGTATGCACCGGGAACGTCCGCTCCACCCCGACTCCGAAGCTGACCTTGCGGACGGTGAACGTCTCGCGCACGCCACCACCCTGGCGCCGGATCACGACACCCTGGAACTGCTGGACCCGCGAACGGTTCCCTTCGACGACCCGGACCCCCACCGAGACCGTGTCGCCTGGGCGGAAGTCGGGGACATCGCTGCGCCGGGACGCGTTGTCGAGGTCGTCCAGGATGTGCATGGCGGTGTCGCTTCCTTACTGAAGGGGGGCACGGGCACGAGGCGCGCACAGATAGGGCGGCGGACCGGAAGCGTCCGCAGCCGACCTCCACTGTGCCACACTGCCCGGTCAGGGGAAGAACCCGGCCTCGGCCAGCACGGCGAGCTCGCGGGCGTCGAACGGGCCGACGAGCAGGTCCGGCCGCAGCCGCGCGGTCCGCCGCAGCGCGTCGTCCCGGCGCCATCGTGCGATCTGCTCGTGGTCGCCAGAGAGCAGCACCGGTGGTACGTCCAGGCCCTGCCAGGACAGTGGCCGGGTGTAGGAGGAGCCCTCCAGCAGCCCGTGTGAGAACGAGTCGTCCTCGTGCGACGTGGCGTTGCCGAGCACACCGGGCAGGAGCCTGGCGGCGGCCTCGACGATGACGAGCACCGCTACCTCGCCCCCGGCCAGGACGTAGTCGCCGAGCGACACCTCGTCGACGACCATCGAGCGGCGGGCGTGCTCCACAACCCGGCCGTCGATCCCCTCATACCGTCCGCAGGCGAACGCCAGCCACGGTTCAGCGCTGAGTTCGTGCGCCATTGCCTGCGTGAACGGCCGGCCTGCCGGGGTCGGAACGATCAGGCGCGGCGCCGGCGCCGGCCCTCCCGCGGACACGACGCGCTGCAGAGCGAGCCGCCACGGCTCGGCAAGCATCACCATGCCCGGCCCGCCGCCGTACGGGCTGTCGTCGACTGTGCGGTGCACGTCGGTGGCGCCCTCGCGCAGGTCGTGCAACCGGACCTCGAGCAGGCCGCGCTGCTGCGCCCTGCCCAGCAGCGAGACGCCGAGGGGCAACAGGTAGTCCGGGAAGATGCTGACGACGTCGACAAGCACGTCACGTTCGCCCAGTCGCCTCGGGCACCTCGGCCGGCCCGCTCTGCCCAAGCCGCCCAACCGGCCCGGTCGTCTCGGTGAGGTCCAGGAGCCCGTCGGGCGGGTCGATGACCACCCGCCCACCCGACACGTCGACCAGCGGCACCATCGCGCGTACAAACGGTACGAGAACCTCGGCCCCTGCCTGGTCGGGTCCTCCCCCCCGGCGTACGACAAGCACGTCGCCGTGGGGAAGGTGCAGGACCTCGACCACCTCACCCAAAGATCCCCCAGCAGCCAGTTCAGCGCTCAGACCAACCAACTGGTGGTCCAGGAACACGTCCGGGTCGGCCGGCGGCGGGAGCGTGGCCGCGTCGACGAGAAGCAGCGTGCCGCGCAGCGTCTCGGCCCCGTTGCGGTCCGCGGACCCTTCGAACAGCACCATCAGCCGGCCGTTCTGATCTCGGGCGGAGATCACCGTCAGGGGCCCTCGCTCCTCAGGGTCGGTGAGAAGCACCGCGCCATCAGCAAAGCGCGCCTCGGGCTCGTCCGTGCGGACCTCGACCGTGACCTCACCCCTGATCCCCTGGGGACGACCGATCCGGCCGACCACCAGGAGGTCGCGCTCGCTCAGCGCACCTCGTCCGTGTCGACCACGTCGACGCGGACGCCACGGCCGCCGAGCGCGGCAACGACGGTCCGCAGCGCTTTGGCGGTACGACCGTTTCGCCCGATAACCTTGCCCAGGTCGTCCGGGTTGACCCGCACCTCGAGCGTACGGCCGCGGCGACCGCTGACCAGCTCGACGGTCACGTCGTCGGGATTGTCGACGATGCCCCGCACGAGGTGCTCAAGGGCGTTCTCGAGCACCTACTCCCCCGGGGGGGCGGGAGCGTCGACGTCGGCGAGCTCGGCCTCGGCAACCGGTACCGACTCCGTCGGCGTGCCAGCGACTGCGTCGTCCGCTACGGGAGCGACCGCCGGTTTGGCCTCGGAAGCAGCCCCGTCCGCAGACGAAGCGGCCGGTTCGGAAGCAACGCCGTCCGCGGGCGCCGCGCCAGCCTGGGGTGCAGCATCGCCGGCGGCAGCGGAGGTGACCGGCGCCGCGCCAGCCTGGGGAGCAGCCTCGCTGGCGGCAGCGGGGGTGACCGGCGCCGCGCCAGCCTGGGGTGCAGCATCGCCGGCGGCAGCCTTGGGAGCCGCCTTCTTCCTGGGTGTCGTGGCGGAGCCGCCGGCAGCCTGGCCGTCGAGGCCCTCGCGCGCGGCAGCTTCGAACACCGCCTTCTTGTCGACCCTGGGCTCGCGGACCAGCATCGGCGCAGGAGCGGCCTCGCCCGTGAAACGCTGCCAGTCGCCGGTCACCTTCAAGATGCGCGCGACCGGTTCGGTCGCCTGCGCACCGACGCCGAGCCAGTACGCGGCACGGTCACCGTCGACCTCGATGAAGGAGGGGTTCTCCTTGGGGTGGTACTTGCCGATCGTCTCGATGACCCGGCCGTCGCGCTTGGTGCGCGCGTCGGCGACGACGATCCGGTAGTACGGGGCGCGCATCTTACCGAGGCGCATCAGCTTGATCTTGGTTGCCACAGGTGTTCGTGCTCCAGTCGTACGGATGTGGGTCGGTGGGCGGCTCGCGCGTGGGGTTGCGCGACCTTCACCTCGTGCGGACGCGCCGCAGACGGGTAGAGGGCCGTCGGCAGCGGTGGCTCGGCATCCAGTGTGCCAGACGCCGACAACGCAGCAACGTCGTCCGGCATCGCCCACCTCAGCCGGCCCCACCCGAGGGTTCTTGGAGCGTGGAGTCAGCGCGGGCGACGCAGGCCCAGCGAGTCTGCCTCGGTTAATGGGGGCAGGCCCAGTGGGTTCGGCAGCCCGGTCTGCCCCCGCCCGCCACGTACCTCCCCCGCGGCACCTGCGGAGCCGGGTCCGGCGTCGAGCTGCCTGGCAGCCTGCTGCGCGCGCTGTGCCTGGGACAGCCCGCCGCCGGCGCGGCCGGGGCCCTTCTTGCCCTTCTTTCCCGGCTGCTGCCGCTTCGCCTTGCGGCCGGCTCCGGGCAGCCCCGGCATGCCGGGCAGGGCGCCGGAGCCGGCCATCTGCTTCATCATCTTCTGCGCCTCGAGGAAACGGTCCACGAGGTTGTTCACCTCGGGCACGGTGACCCCGGATCCCTTGGCGATCCGGAGGCGGCGCGAGCCGTTGAGCACCTTGGTGTCGCGGCGCTCCTGCGGCGTCATCGACCGGATGATCGCCGCGATCCGGTCGAGGTCGGAGTCCTTCACCTGCGCAATGGCGTCCTTCATCTGCCCCATGCCGGGCAACATCCCGAGCAGTGAGGTCAGCGAGCCCATCTTCTTGACCTGCACCATCTGCTCGAGGAAGTCCTCGAGGTCGAAGTCCTCACCGCTGCCGAGCTTGCCGGCCATCTTCTCGGCCGAATCGGCGTCGAAGTGCCGCTCGGCCTGCTCGATGAGGGTCAGCACATCGCCCATGCCGAGGATGCGGGACGCCATCCGTTCGGGGTGGAAGACGTCGAAGTCCCCGAGCTTCTCCCCGGTCGAGGCGAACATGATCGGCTGACCGGTGAGGTGGCGCACGGACAGCGCGGCGCCGCCCCGGGCGTCGCCGTCGAGCTTGGTGAGCACGACCCCGGTGAAGCCGACACCCTCCTGGAACGCCTGTGCCGTGACCACCGCGTCCTGCCCGATCATCGCGTCGACGACGAACAGCACCTCGTCGGGCTGTACTGCGCTGCGGATGTCGGAGGCCTGCTGCATAAGCTCCGCGTCGATACCGAGGCGCCCCGCGGTGTCCACGATGACGACATCGTGGTTGACCCGCCGGGCATGCTCGAGCGACCGCCGGGCGACCGCGACCGGGTCACCGACGCCGCTGCCGGGTTCGGGGGCGTAGACGTCCACACCGGCCTGGCCGCCGACGACCTGCAGCTGCTGCACGGCGTTGGGCCGCTGCAGGTCGCAGGCCACGAGCAGCGGTGCGTGCCCCTGGTCCTTGAGCCACAGGGCGAGCTTGCCGGCCAGCGTGGTCTTGCCCGCGCCCTGTAGTCCCGCGAGCATGATCACCGTCGGTGAGGTCTTGGCGTACCGCAGCAGTCGGGTCTGACCACCCAGTATCGCCACGAGCTCCTCGTTGACGATCTTAATGATCTGCTGCGCGGGGTTGAGGGCCTTGGAGACCTCCTCGCTGCCGGCCCGCTGCTTGACGTTGGCCAGGAACGCCTTCACCACCGGCAGCGCGACGTCGGCCTCGAGCAACGCGATCCGGATCTCGCGCGCGGTGGCGTCGATGTCGGCGTCGGACAGCCGCCCCTTGCCGCGCAGGGAGGTGAAGACCTTGTCGAGCCGGCCGGACAGGGTGTCGAACATCAGTCCTCAGGTACGTCGGGGTCAGTGCGGCCCAGCGTAGTGCGGGACGCCAGCCCGGCGGGCGGCTCAGGCGAGCGCGGCCAGCAGGTCGGCCTCCAAGGTGCCGCGTGCGACGTCGCCGTCGAGCAGCCGCCCGGGGTCGGCGACGTAGAACGCGTCAACGACGTCGGCGCCGAGCGTCGAGACATGGGCAGTCCGCACGTCCAGACCGTGCTCGGTGAGCACCGCGGTGATCCGGTGCAGCACCCCGAGCCCGTCGGGCGCCCGCACCTCCACGACGGTGGCCGTGGCCGAGGCGTCGTCGAGCACCCGGACCGTGGGCGGAGCCACCGGCACCGGCGTACGACGGGGGTAGGCGGCCTCGCGGGCGGCGAGGCGCCCCGCCAGACCGAGGGCGTCGAGCCCGCCGTCGAGGGCGCGGCGCAGCTCCTCCCGCACCACCGTCCAGTCCGGCAGGGCGCCGAAGCGCGGGCTGACGTGGAAGACCGCGACGGCGACCGGGCCGCGGGAGAACGCCGACGCCGACCGTACGTCGAGCCGGTGCAGGGCGAGCACCCCGGTGCAGGTCGCCAGCAGGCCGGGCTGGTCCGGCGCGACGATCGTCACTTTCTCGCCCTCGGCGGCCAGCGCGAAGCTCCCGCTCGCGACCAGGGCCTCCTGGACGGGGGTGAGCGGCTCCGGCGCCGGCGGGGGCGCTCCGGTCAGCAGCGCCGAGGTCCGACTGACCAGTTCGGCGACGAGCTGGGCCTTCCACCCACTCCACGCCGCGGGACCGGTGGCGGCGGAATCGGCCTCGGTGAGGGCGTGCAGCAGCTCCAGCACCTCGATCGAGCCGATGGCAGCCGCGACGGAGGCCGCCGTGGCCGGGTCCGCCAGGTCGCGCCGGGTCGCCACGTCGGGCAGCAGCAGGTGATGGCGGACCATCGCGACGAGCACATCGGCATCAGCGGGCACGAGCCCCAGACGTGGGCCGATCCCGGCGACGAGCTCCATGCCGACGATCGTGTGGTCCCCGGGCAAGCCCTTGCCGATGTCGTGCAGCAGCGCGCCGAGCAGCAGCAGGTCGGGGCGCCCGACCCGCCGGGTCAGCCCGGCGGCGTGCGCAGCCGCCTCGACCAGGTGCCGGTCGACGGTGAACCGGTGGTAGCTGTTGCGCTGGGGCTTGCTGCGTACCAGCTCCCATTCGGGCAGCAGCCGTACCAGCAGGCCGGCCTGGTCCAGCGCCTCGAGCACGGGGACCGCGTCGTGCCCCGCGGCGAGCAGGCCGACCAGCGCGTCCCGCACAGCGGCGGGCCAGACCGGCGGCAACGGGGGGCACTCTGCCAGCCGCTGCAGGGTGTGCGGGGCGATCGGCAGCCCGGCACGGGCGGCGGCCTCGGCGACCCGCAGGACCAGGCCGGGGTCGGTGGCCGGCGTCGCATCGCGGGCCAGCACCACCTCGCCGCCCTGCTCGACCACATCCTCGGCCAGCGGCCGGCGTACCGGGCCGGGCGGTCCGCGCAGACCGAGCAGCCACCGGCGTGGCGCGGCAGCCTGCACCCGCCGCCAGGTGCTGTCGCCGGCGTAGGCGATGGTGCGCGCGGCGCCGGAGACCGCGGCCATGAGGGCGTCCGCGTCGGGATAGGACAGAGCGGCCGCCACAGCGTCCTGCTCCTGCATGAGGAGCCGGTCGACGGCACGCCTGCCGGCGGCGACCGCGCAGCGGTGCAGCTCGCCGCGGACGTCGAGCAGCACCTCATGCGCCGCCCGGACCCGCTCGTCGGTGGCGTCGGCGAGCTGGGCGACCGCGATCGCGTGCAGGGCGTGGACGTCGCGCAGCCCGCCGCGCGCCTGTTTCAGATCGGGCTCGAGCAGGAACGCGACCTCGCCGGAGCTGCGCGCGCGCTCCTGGACGGCTTCGCGCAGCTGCGGCAGGCGCTTGGCCGCACCGGCCCGCCAGGCTGCGCGGGTCGCGGTCACGAGCCCGGCGCTCAGCCGGGCGTCCCCGGCCACATGCCGCGCGTCGAGCAGGCCGAGGGCCGCTTTGAGGTCCTCCTTGGCGACCGCGACGGCTTCGGCCACGGTGCGCACGGCGTGGTCCAGGCCGACACCGGCGTCCCAGACCGGATACCAGAGGCGGTCGGCGAGCGCGCTGACATCAGCCCTGCCGTCGTGCACCAGCACCAGGTCGAGGTCACTGCCGGGCGCGGGGTCGCGCCGCCCCAGGGCGCCGACCGCGACGAGCGCCACGCCGGGACCGGCGTCACCGAGCAAGCCGGCGAGCCACCCGTTGTACAGCTCCACGAGCTCGCGCCGTAGGGCCGCGCCGATCAGGTCGGTGCGGTCGAGCAGCGCCTGCCGGTCAGAGCGCGTCCGGACCACGCTCCCCGGTGCGTACCCGCACCACGTCGTCGACCTGCGTGCTCCAGACTTTGCCGTCGCCGATCGAGCCGGTGCTGGCGGCCTCGACGACCGCGTCGACCACCCGGGCCACCTCTGCGTCGTCGACGAGGACCTCGATGCGCACCTTGGGCACGAACGACACCGTGTACTCCGCGCCCCGGTAGACCTCGGTGTGCCCGCGCTGCCGCCCGAAGCCCTGCACCTCGCTGACCGTCATCCCCTGGACCCCGAGTGCTTCCAGCGCCGTCTTGACCTCATCGAGCTTGAACGGCTTGAGCACAGCGGTCACGAGCCTCATGAGTGCACCTTCGTGGCGGTCGTCTGCGTGGACAGCATCGAACTGGAGCCGGCCGTGCCGAGCCCGACGAACTCGTACGCCGTCTCGGCATGGATGCTCTGGTCGATGCCGATGACCTCCTGCTCCTGGGTCACCCGCAGCCCCATGACGGCCTTCACGATCAGCGCCAGGACGAGGGTGAGCACGAAGGAGTACGCCAGGACGGCGCCCGCCGCAACCGCCTGCCGTCCGAGCTGGGCAAGGCCTCCGCCGTAGAACAGCCCGCGGAGATGCGCGCCCCCGGTGTAGAAGTCGGTCACCTTGTCGCTGGCGACCAGACCCACCAGCAACGTGCCGGCCAGACCGCCCACCAGGTGTACACCGACGACGTCGAGCGCGTCGTCATACCCCAGGCGGTTCTTCATCGTCACCGCGAGGGCACACAGCCCGCCGGCAACCAGGCCCACGAGGATGGCGCCGATGGGGGTGACCGAACCGCACGCGGGGGTGATCGCCACCAGACCGGCGACTGCGCCGGAGGCCGCTCCCAAGGTGGTCGCATGCCCGTCGCGCAGCCGCTCCGTGCCGATCCAGGCGATCAGCCCGGCGGCGGTCGCCACCTGGGTGTTGACGAACGCGAGCCCGGCCAGGCCGTTGGCCGCCAGCGCCGAACCGGCGTTGAAGCCGAACCAGCCGAACCACAGGATGCCGGTCCCGATCATCACCAGCGGCAAGTTGTGCGGGCGCATTGCGTCGGTGCGAAAGCCCTTGCGCTTGCCCAGCACCAGGATCAGGGCCAGAGCCGCAGCGCCGGCGTTGATGTGCACGGCCGTGCCGCCGGCGAAGTCGAAGGCACCGAGCTTGCTGACGATCCAGCCGCCCGTCCCGGCGATGTAGCCGGCCGCTGCCCCGGCGCCGCCGACGTCGCCCTTGCCGACGGGCGTGCCGAAGGCGAAGACCCAGTGGGCGACCGGGAAGTAGACGATCGAGATCCACAGGATGCTGAACAGCACCCAGGAGCCGAACTTCATCCGGTCGGCGATGGCGCCGCTGATCAGGGCCAGGGTGATGATCGCGAACATCATCTGGAAGGCGACAAAGGCGTAGTTGGACAGCCCCGCGGTCGCGGTTGCCGTGGTCTCGGCCTTGAGGCTGAGATCGTCGAGGTTGCCGATCAGCCCGGCCTTGGCGTCGGCGCCGAAGGACAGCGTGTAGCCGTAGATCACCCACAGGATGCTCACGATGGCGATGGCCGAGAAGCTCATCATCAGCATGTTGAGCACGCTCTTGGAGCGGGTCATGCCGCCGTAGAAGAACGCCAGGCCAGGTGTCATGAACAGGACCAGGGCCGCGCTGGCCAGCACCCATGCGGTGTTCCCGACGCCTGTCGCTGCGTCGATCTTGCTCTGCACGTCCGGATCGATGGGCATGCCTCTCCCTGCTTCAGTGGCGTCCGGGTGCTGGAGGTGCCCGGGTGCTGAGCAGAGCGTGGTGACCGGGGGTTCCACCACGGTCTCCGCGGTGTTTCCCGACGATGACGTCTACGACGCTGGTGTTTCGCCGGTGTGAAGGTGGGTGGTTTCCGGCGGAGGCTGGTTCCGGCGCTCAGATGCGGGTGTCCTGACCGGCCCAGTGCGGTTCCCGTAGTGAGCGCTTGAGCACCTTGCCGGCGCCGCTCTTGGGCAGGGCCTGGTCGGTGAGCTCGATGCTCTTGGGCACCTTGTAGCCGGCGAGCAGCGTGCGGCAGTGCGCCGTCAGCTCGTCGGCGGTCACCATCAGCCCGTCGGCGGAGGACGGCGATCGCCGTACGACGACGGCGTGGACGGCCTCGCCCCATCGCGCATCCGGTACGCCGAACACCGCGGCCTCGAGCACGCTGGGGTGGGCGTACAGGGCGTCCTCGACCTCGGTGCTGTAGACGTTCTCACCGCCCGTGACCAGCATGTCCTTGGTCCGGTCGACCAGGTGGAGGTACCCGCCGTCGTCGAGGCGGCCGAGGTCGCCGGTCCGGTACCAGCCATTGACGAGGGCCGCCGCGGTCTGCTCGGGCTTGCCCCAGTAGCCCTGCATGACGTTGTGGCCGCGTACGAGCACCTCGCCCACGCCGTCGATGGGGTCCTCGATGCGCACCTCGACGCCGGGCAGCGGCTGTCCGCAGGCCCGGGCGTGCGGGCCGTCGAGCAGGAGCTCCTCGTGGCTGCTCGCGGTGATCAGCGGCGCGGTCTCGGTCGCGCCGTAGAGGTGGACCAGCTCGGCGCCCGGGAACGTTGCAGCGGCCCGGCGGACGACCTCGGTCGCGATCGGCGCGGCGCCGTGGGTGAGCACTCGCATGCTGCGGAGGTCGCGCGGCTGCCGCGCCTGCTCCTCGACCATGGCGGCGAGCATGGTCGGGACGCCGATCGTCGTGGTGCACCGGTGCCGCTCCAGCAGGTCCAGGGCCGGCCCGGCAGCGAAGGTGGGGAGCACGACGTTCGCGACTCCCCGCCAGGTACAGGCCAGGACCGCGAAGGTGCCGGCGGCATGGAACATCGGCGCCATCGCGAGCCACCGGTCGTCCGCGCGCAGGCCGACCACGACCAGAGCGTTGAAGGCGTTCGTGATCAGGTTGCGGTGGCTGAGCATGACGCCCTTGGCCCCGCCGGTCGTACCGCCGGTGTAGAACAGCCCGGCCAGGTCGTCCTCATGCACGCCTTCGCCGAGCGGCAGTTGGGGTGCAGCGGCGAGCAGGGCGTCGTACGCGGTGGGCAGGAGCACTACGTGCTCGACGAGGTCGGCGAGCGGTCCGGGGTCCCGGTCGGTGATCAGGACGCGTACCCCGGCGTCGGTCAGCGCGTACGTCAGCTCGGCCTGGCTCTGGCGGGTGTTCAGCGGTACGAGCACGAAGCCGCCGGCCGGCACGGCCTGGTAGATCTCGAGGTAGCGGTGGCAGTTCGCGGCGACCACGGCCACCCGGTCACCGCGCCGCAGGCCGAGCTGCACCAGCGCCCCGACGAGCTGGCGACAGCGCTGCCAAGTCTGGCCGTACGTCGTGGTGGTGGTTCCGCAGATGGCGCTCGGTCGGTCGGCGGCGGTGCGCCGGGCGTGCTCGAGCGGGCTCGCCATCGTGGTCATTGGCGGACTCTAGAGCGCCGCTTCGTCCCCGAGCAGCGCGTCGGCGAAGGCCTCGGGCTCGAACGGCGCGAGGTCGTCCGGGCCCTCACCGAGGCCGATCAGCTTCACCGGGATCCCGAGCTCACGCTGCACCGAGATCACGATCCCGCCCTTGGCCGTGCCGTCCAGCTTGGTCAGCACGATGCCCGTGACCTCGACGGTTTCGGTGAACACGCGGGCCTGAACGACGCCGTTCTGACCGGTCGTGGCGTCAAGCACGAGCAGCGTCTCGTCCACCGGGCCGTGCTTCTCCACCACCCGTTTGACCTTGCCGAGCTCGTCCATCAGATCGGTCTTGGTGTGCAGCCGGCCGGCGGTGTCCACCAGGACGACGTCGGCCCTGTCGGCCCGGCCCTGCTTCACCGCATCGAAGGCGACACTCGCCGGGTCGCCCTGCTCCGGGCCGCGGACGGTGCTGGCCCCGACCCGGTCGCCCCACGTCTGCAGCTGATCGGCCGCCGCCGCCCGGAAGGTGTCCGCGGCGCCGAGCACGACGCTACGACCGTCGGCGACCAGCACCCGCGCGAGCTTGCCGCAGGTGGTCGTCTTCCCGGTGCCGTTCACCCCCACCACCAGCATCACCGCCGGGCGCCCGTCCTCGTGCGGCAGCGTGCGCAGCGAGCGGTCCAGGTCCGGGCCGATGGCGGTGACGAGCTCCTCGCGGAGCAGCTGCCGCAACTCGCTGGTCGTACGGACCCCGTCAACCCGCACGCGCTTGCGCAGCCGGCCGATCAGCTCAGTGGTGGCCCCGACGCCCATGTCGGAACGCAGGAGTGTGTCCTCGACCTCCTCCCAGGTGTCCTCATCCAGCACGTCGCGGGACAGCAGGGCGAACAGCCCCCGGCCCAGAGTGGTCTGGCTGCGTCCCAACCGCGAGCGCAGCCGGGTGAGCCGGCCGGCGGTGGGATCCGGGACGTCCAGAGCTCGGGACTGCCCGATCAGCGCTGGGCGGTCCTGCGTGGCGAAGTCCGGCGCATCGCCCCGCAGCAGCGGGCTGTCGACGACCTCGACCTGACGCAGTGGGGTGTCGCGGGGCACCTCGCCGTCGTCGCCCGTCCCAGGTCGGTAGTCCACCCCCGGCTGGGGCGCGGTGGAGTCAGGTTTGCGACTGCGCCCGGTGGCCAGGGCGACCGTAGCGATCAGGGCGAGGACGAAGATGGCGGCGACGATGGCCAGCGTCTCGAGCACGCCACCGTGTCTACCAGCCGGGGCGTGTCTACCAGCCGCACCCGGTCCGGGTACCGCCCGCGCTCAGGCCGGTTCCCGCTCCCGGAGCCGCTGGCTGACCACGGCCGAGACGCCGTCGCCGCGCATCGTCACGCCGTACAGCGCGTCGGCGATCTCCATCGTGCGCTTCTGGTGGGTGATCACGATCAGCTGGGAGCTCTGCCGCAGACCCTCGAGCGCCTCGAGCAGCCGGCTGAGGTTGCGGTCGTCCAGGGCGGCCTCGATCTCGTCGAGCACGTAGAACGGCGAGGGACGGGCCCGGAAGATCGCCACCAGCAGGGCAATGGCGGTCAGGGACCGCTCACCGCCGGACAGCAGGGACAGCCGGGCGACTTTCTTGCCCGCCGGGCGGGCCATGACCTCGACGCCGCTGGCGAGCAGGTCGTCGGGCTCGGTGAGCAGCAGCCGGCCTTCGCCGCCGGGGAACAGCGTGGCGAACACCTCAACGAACTCCCGGGCCGTGTCCTGGAAAGCGCTGGCGAACACGTCCTGGATGCGGTCGTCGACGTCCTTGACCACGGTCAGCAGGTCGCGCCGCGTGGCCTTGAGGTCCTCCAGCTGTGTGGTCAGGAAAGCCGAGCGCTCCTCGAGCGCCGCATACTCCTCGAGCGCCAACGGGTTCACCCGCCCCAGCAGCGCCATGGCCCGCTCGGCCGCTGCAGCCCGCTTCTCCTGCACCCCCCTGTCGTACGCCGACGGCGCGTCCTCCTGCGTCGCGCCCGGCACCTGCGCAGCCGGGCCGTACTCGGTCACCAGCTGCTCGAGCGGGACTCCCCACTCCTGCACCGCGCGGGTCTCCAATGCCTCGATCCGCAGCCGCTGCTCAGCGCGGGCGACCTCGTCTCGGTGCACGACGTCGGTCAGCCGGTCGAGTTCGGACGACAGCTCGCGTGCTCGTCCACGCAGGGTGAGCAGCTCGCCCTCGGTCGCGGTGCGGTCGGTCTGCGCCACCTCGCGCTCGGCGGCCGCCCGCTGCAGGCTGACCGCGATGTGCTCCAGGGCGAGCTGCGCGGCGCGGACAACCTCGGCGGCGGTCGCGGCGCCTCGCACGCGCTGCTCACGCAGCTCGACGAGCCGACTGCGGGCGGTCCGCTCCTGCGCGGCACTGCGGTCAAGCGCGTCGGCCCGGCCGGACAGGGCCCGCGCCCGCTCCTCGCCGGTACGCACCGCGAGGCGGGCCTCGACCTCTGCGGCGCGCGCCGCCGTTGCGGACGTGGTGAGCCGGTCCCGCAGCTGCGCGGACGGGTCGGTGGCGGGCGCCTGCTCGGCCGTGGCGAGGCGCTGCTCGAGCTCGGCCAGCCCGGACAGGCCCTGATCACGGGCCTGCTTGGCGCGGGCCCGGGCCTGCTCGAGGCGGTCGGCCTCGGAGCCGGCGGCTCGGGCGGCGGAGGCGAGGGCGCCGAGCCGCTCGCCCATCGCAGCGATCCGCGCATCGCTGTCGTGCAGCCGCGCCAGGTCGACCTCGACCTGCTCCTGCGCGGCCGCGACGCCCGCCTTGGCCCGCGCCGCCTCGAAACCCAGCCGCTCCTGGCGATGCGTAGCCTCACCGTGCCGGTCGGCCGCCTCGTCGAGGGCGGCCTGCACCTCGAGCAGCGAAGGCGCACTGGCGCTGCCGCCGATCGCCCAGTGCGCGCCGAACAGGTCACCGTCGGACGTCACGGCCCGTACGCCGGGGTGCGTCCGCACCAGAGCCTGTGCGGCGTCGAGCCCGTCGACGACGGCGACCTGGAACAGCGCGCGCGCCAGGGCCGGGCGCAGCGCCTCCGGTACCTGCACGAGGTCGATCACCCACCGGGCGGCGGCCGGAAGTTCCGGCCCGGTACCGGGGGCAGCGTCGACGGAGACGGCAGCCGCACCGACCTCGGCGGATCGGGTTGCGGCGACAGCGTGCTCCTCGCCCGCGGGGCTGCCGACGAGCAGGCCGGCCCGCCCGGCGTCCTCGGCCTTGAGCCGGGTCAGCGCGGTCGCCGCGTCTGCAGGTGAGGCCACGGCGACGGCGTCGGCCACGGCTCCGAGCGCGGCAGCGACGGCCGCCTCGTACCCGGGCTGGACCGTGACCAGCGCCGCGACCGTGCCGAGCACGCCGGGGCCTTCGAGCAGGAAACCTGCGCCGTCCTTGCGGGCCAACGACTGCGCGAGGGCATCCCGACGGGCGGCCGACGTCGACCGGTCCCGCTCAGCCGTGCGCTCGTCGGTCTGCAGCGACGCGAGTCGCGCCTGAGCCTGCGCGAGCACGGCGGCAGCGACCTCGTACCGCCCGTCGAGATCGACCTCGCCCTCGTCCAGGTCGCCCACCTCCAACTGCTGACAGTCGAGCTCGGTACGGGCGTTCTCGACCCGCGCGCGGGCGTCCTGCAGCGAGCCCGCCAGGCGGCCCAGCTCGGCCTGTGCCGCAGCCGCCCGGGACCGCAGGGCAGCCACCTGCCCGGTCAGCCGCGCCAGGCCCTCGCGCCGATCCGACACCGCCCTGACCGCGGCGACGAGCGCCTTCTCCTCGGCCGACAGCGCCGCCTCCGCGTCGGTGCGCCGCGTCACGGCATCCCGCAGCACCACCGCGTCCTGCGCTTGCTGCTCGGCCAGCGCGGCCTCCTGCCCCCGTACGGTGTCGGCCTCGCGCTCGAGCTGCTCGGGGTCGCGGCCCTGCCGGTTCTGCTCGTCCAGCGAGGCGGACAGGTGCCGGTGTCGCTCGGCGGCCAGTGTCCCCGCCCCCCGGAGTCGCTCCTCGAGCGCCGACAGGCGGTACCACGTCTCCTGCGTCCGGGTCAGGTGCGGTACCTGCTCGGCCACCGCGGCCTCGAGCTCGACCTCCCGCGCCTGCCGGGTCGCGAGGTCGCGCTCCAGCGCCCTACGCCGGTCCCGCATAGCCGTCTCGTCCCGGACCTCGGCGTCCAGCGCGGACCGCAACGCCAGCAGGTCGTCGGCGAGCAGGCGCAGGCGGGCGTCGCGCAGGTCGGACTGCACCTGCACGGCGCGGCGCGCGACCTCGGCCTGCCGGCCGAGCGGCTTGAGCTGGCGCCGCAGCTCGACGGTGAGGTCCTGCAGGCGGGTGAGGTTGGCCTGCATCGCCTCGAGCTTGCGCAACGCCTTCTGTTTGCGCTTCTTGTGCTTGAGGACACCGGCCGCCTCCTCGATGAAGGCGCGCCGGTCCTCCGGGCGGGCACTCAGCACAGCGTCGAGCTGGCCCTGGCCGACGACGACGTGCAGCTCGCGGCCGATGCCGCTGTCGCTCATCAGCTCCTGCACGTCCACCAGCCGGCACCGGCTGCCGTTGATTGAGTACTCGCTCGCGCCGTCCCGGAACATCAGCCGGGTGATCGACACCTCGGCGTACTCGATCGGCAGCGCCCCGTCGGCATTGTCGATCGTCACACTCACCTCGGCGCGCCCGAGCGGCGGTTTGCCGGGTGTCCCGGCAAAGATCACGTCCTCCATCTTGCCCCCGCGCAGCGCCTTAGCGCCCTGTTCGCCGAGCACCCAGGCAATGGCGTCGACGACGTTGCTCTTGCCCGAGCCGTTGGGCCCTACTACGCAGGTGATGCCCGGCTCGAACCGCAGGGTCGTCGTGGACGCAAAGGACTTGAAGCCCTTCAACGTAAGGCTCTTGAGGTGCACAGGTCGCTCTCAGTCGGCCGGGTCTGGCGCGTCGGGGAAGGCCGGAACCACCCTAGCGAGGGGTCGGCGCGTCGGGTGCCGCGCCGCGCGGACCGCTCCCTGCCGCGCGGCGGGCCAGCGAGCCGAGTGACAAACAGCGGGACGACGAAGGGCGCCTCCCGGCTCGGAAGGCGCCCTGTCGATGGTGGCGATCAGGTGAGCGCAGGCACCGCGGTCAGCAGCCGGATGTCGTCCTCGACCGTGACGGTTGCCGCGAGGGCGTCATGGGCGCGGATCAACTCCACCTCGAGGTCCGCGACCCGGCCGCGCAGGCGCCGCACCTCGGCGGCAAGGCGCAGGTCGGAACCGACGCCGGTGTGTCCGAACAGGGCCTTGGCCATGATGAACTTTTCCTCCACGTTGAGGTGTCTGCGTCCGGCTGGTGACCACGGCCGCGATTACTACGATCCCACGGCCCCGGCCTCCCGGTCAAGGTCACGCGCGGCTGCTCAGCGTTCCAGGAAGCCGCGCTCCCCCCGCGCCGCCGCCCACCGCTCGCCCACGAAGTCCACCCGGCCCGGGCCGCCGGGCAGCAGGGCGAGCAACGCCCGACAGCCGCTCTCGGACCCCTCGGCGACGACCTCGACCCGGCCGTCCTGGAGGTTCGCGGCGCTGCCCGACAGCCCCAGCTCGAGCGCCCGCGACCGCGTCCACCAGCGGAAGCCGACGCCCTGCACGTGGCCTCGTACCACTGCCGTCAGGCGAACGTCGTCCATAGCGACAACACTAGGCACGTGCCGCTCGTCATCGCCCCGTGCCGCAGCCTGTGTGACTGGGATGCCGTCCCGTCGCCGTACGACGGGCAGCGCTTGTTCGCCTGCCGCGGGTGCGGCTCGCAATGGGATCGCAGCCAAGTGTGGACGCCGATGCAGGCCGACGGAACCGTCCCGGAGCAGGTCAGGGTCGAGCGCGCGGGCGGACCTGGCAGCGGGGGCAGCTGAAGCTGGAGCGGTTCATGAACGACTCCCGGCGGATCGGGGTGCCGCAGCGCGGGCACGGCTCACCCGCACGGCCGTAGGCGTTCAACGACCGCGCGAACAACCCGCTGACGCCCTCGGTGGAGACGTACAGGGCGTCGAAGCTCGTGCCGCCCTGCTGCAGCGAACAGCGCAGGACGCAGCGGGCGTGGGCGAGCAGGCCGCGGGCTTTGGTCGCGGTGAGCTGCGAGGTCGGACGCTCCCCGTGCAGCCGGGCGCGCCACAGCGTCTCGTCGGCGTAGATGTTGCCGATGCCGCTGATCAGGCCCTGGTCGAGCAGCGCACGCTTGACCCCGGTCCGCTTGCGGCGTACGCGGGCAACGAAGGCCTCGTCGTCGAACTGGGGGTCGAGCGGGTCGCGGGCGATGTGCGCGATGGTCGAGGGAAGCTCGGCGCCACCGGCCACGACGAGCAGGCCGCCGAAGGTCCGCTGGTCGACGAAGCGCAGTTCCCGGCCGCCGTCAGTGAAGGTGAAGCGCACCCGAAGGTGTGTCTGGTCGGGCGTGTCCCGACCGACGATGAGCAGCTGGCCGCTCATCCCGAGGTGCCCGGTCAACGCGTCGCCGGAGTCCAGGGGCAGCCAGAGGTACTTGCCGCGGCGCAGCGCGGCGGTGACGGTCCGACCGGCGAGCAGCGCCTGGAAGTCGGCACCACCGGCGAGGTGGCGGCGTACGGCACGGGGGTGGGACACCTCGACCCGCTCGATCGTGCGACCGGCGACGCCGCGCTGCAGACCCTGCCGGACCACCTCGACCTCGGGCAGCTCAGGCACGGTCCTGCATGGCCTCGAACGCGGCCTCGGCGGCCTGCTGCTCAGCCTCCTTCTTGCTCTTGCCGGCTCCGGCGCCTTTCGCCTCGCCGGACACGAGCACATCGGCGGTGAAGGCCTTGGCGTGGTCGGGGCCGCTCTCGGCCAGGACGTACTTCGGCACACCGTGGCCCAGGGCGGCGGTGAGCTCCTGCAGGGCGGTCTTCCAGTCCGCAGCCGCACCGCCCTGGGCGGCGGCGTGCATGAGCGGGTCGAACAGAGCCAGCACCAGCGTCGTGGCAGCGCCCAGGCCGCGCTCGACGAACACCGCACCGATGACGGCCTCCATGGTGTCGGCCAGGATGCTGGCCTTGTCCCGGCCGCCGGTCACGTCCTCGCCCTTGCCGAGCCGCAGCCACCGGCCCAGGCCCAGGTTCCGGGCGACGGCGGCGAGGGCACGGGTGCTCACCACACTCGCTCGCAGCTTGGCCAGGGACCCTTCGGACAGGTCGGGGTGTCGGGTGTAGAGCGCATCGGTCACGACCAGGCCGAGCACCGCGTCGCCGAGGAACTCCAGGCGCTCGTTGGTCGGCAGCCCGCCGTGCTCGTAGGCGAAGGACCGGTGGGTGAGCGCCCGCTCGAGCAGCGCGGGGTCCAGACCGGTGCCGAGGGCCGCCTCGAGCAAGGTGTACGGCGTTGCCGTCACAGCCGCTGCAACGCGTAGTCGACGGCGTCCCCCACCGTCACCAGGCCGTCGAGATCCTCGTCGTCGATGTGGAACCCGGCCCTGGCCTGGGGCGCGAGTTCCTCCTCCACGATCTCCACGATCTCGACCAGGGCGAGCGAGTCGGCCCGCAGGTGCTCGCGGAAGCTCGTTGCCCGCGTGACGCCGGCCGGGTCGAGTTCCAGCACTGTCGCCACGGCCCGCTGCACGACGCCCAGTACCTCGGTCTCGGTCAGGCTCACGCGGCCCCCTCCCGGCTCCTGCCGACCAGCTCGGCCAGCGCCTGCTTGGTCTTGGGCACCAGGCCTTCGCGTACCGCCTGCACGGCGACACCGACGCAACTGGCGACCGCCCTGGCACTGGAGGCGCCGTGGCCGACGACGACGACGCCGTCGACACCGAGTAGCACCGCGCCGCCGAGCACGTCTGGGGACATCGGTGCGGTCGCCTCGAGCATCGCAGGTACCAGCTCCCGGGCCGCCGCTCTGCGCTCCGGGGTGCTCGTGAACGCTTCCAGGAGCACCTCGGACAGCATCCCGGCCGCGCCCTCGAGGCCCTTGAGCAGCACGTTGCCGGTGAAGCCGTCGGTGACGACGACATCCGCCACCCCGCCGTAGGGGACGTGACGTCCCTCGACGTTGCCGACGAAGTCCACCGGCAGGGCTGCCAGGGCGTCGTACGCCTGCTTGCGCAGCGGGTCGCCCTTGCCCGCTTCCTCGCCGTTGGTGAGCAGCCCGACCCGGGGCCGCTTGATCCCCAGCCGCACCTGCGCAAAGGCCACCCCGGCCAGGGCGAACTGCGCGAGCAGCTCGGCAGTGGCCTCGGTCGTCGCTCCGGCGTCGAGGAAGACCAGGGGACCGGCCTTGGCGGGTACGACGGCCGCAAGCGCCGGCCGGGCCATGCCCCGCAGCCGGCCCAGCGTGAACACTGCCGCCGCCAGGGCTCCTCCGGTCGAGCCGACCGACACCACCGCGTCGGCCCCGCCGTCACGCACCAGGCGGCTCGCCACCCGGATCGTGGCGTCCCGCTTGCTCCGTACGGCCCGGGCCGGGTCCTCGTTCATGTCGATGACCTGGCTGGCCGCGACCAGCCGGAACCGGCCGGTCGCACCGCGTCCGTCGAGCAGGCGCTCGGCGAGATCGACCGGTCCGATCAGGACGAGGTCGACGCCGGGCAGCTCGTCGGCGACCAGCAGCGCACCGTCGACGACGGACTCCGGGGCGTGGTCGCCCCCGAGCAGGTCGAGGGCGACGCGGGTCATGCGGACGGGCCGTCAGACCGCGATGACGACGCGCTTGTCGTAGCGCCCGCACTCCGGGCACACGGTGTGCGGACGCGTGGTGTGCCCGCGGTCGCACGTCGTGAGGACCGGCGCAGTGGTCTTCCACTGGGAGCGGCGCGCACGGGTGTTACTGCGCGACATCTTGCGCTTCGGGACGGCCATGTCAGTTCTCCTGCTCCTCGGTCGCCCGTCCGAGCAGCCCCGAGAGGGCCGCCCAGCGGGCGTCTGTCGTGTCGTGCGAGTGGTCGTCCGGCAGGTCCTCGAGGTGCTCGCCGCAAGCGGCGCAGAGCCCCCGGCAGTCCGGCCGGCACAGGGGGGTCAGCGGCAGTGCGAGCACGACCGCGTCCCGCAGGGTCGGTGCGAGATCCAGGAAGTCCCCCTCCATCTGCGCGACCTCGTCCTGCTCGTCCCGGTCGGTACCGGCGTCGGGGTAGGCGAACAGCTCCTGCACGTCCACGACAACCTCGACGCGGATCGGCTCCAGGCAGCGGCCGCACTCACCGGTCAGCGGGGCCCGCAGGACTCCGCTGACCAGCACGCCTTCCATGACGCTCTCCAGCCTCAGTTCCAGGTCGAGCGCGGCACCGACAGGCACACCGATCAGGTCGACGAGCCCGAACCCCTCGGGCGCCGGGGCAGAGACCCGCACCGTCCGCATCGACCCTGGCCGTCGCCCCAGTTCACGCGTGTCGAGCACGAGAGGGTCGCGGGGGTCGAGGCGGTGCTGCTGTTTCCTGTTCTCGGGCACGGGAGGCTCTACGGCTCGGGACGAGACCAGGCACAGGTTAGCCGACATCGGACGCGGGATCGATGCGGGCGAGGCTCAGGTCCCGGGAACCCCGTCCTTGCGAGGGTCGTCGAGGAAGGTCCCGGACTCGCCGAGCTCGTCCAGCTCGTGCCGGCCGGAAAGCTTCTCGCGGCCGCGTGCCACCGCGGCCAGCGTCTTGGTCAGCACGATCTCAAAGGTGGCGAGCTTGGTGTCCACGTAGTCCTCGGCCTCCTGCCGGATGAGCTCCGCCTCGGCCCGGGCCTGCCCGAGCAGTCGAGCCGCCTCCCGTTCGGCCTCGGTGTGCACCCGGGTCGCCGACAGCAGCCGCCGGCGCTCCGCCCGGGCCCGCTCAACGATGCGCCGGGCCTCGGCCCGGCCCTGCTCGAGGACCCCTCGCTTGTCACCGAGCACCTCCTGGGCCTGCTCGAGCTCGTGCGGCAGCAGCGCCGCCACCTCGTTGAGCAGGCCGAGCAGCTCGCTGCGATTGACCACGCAGGACGCCGACATCGGCATGGCACGAGCGGCCTCGACGAGCGCGGTCATGGCCCCGAGCTTGACCTGCACCTCGTTCACGGAGCCCCGGTCCCTCTAGGAAGTGGCGCGCACCCGCTCCAGGAGCCGGCGGTGCACCGCGTCGGGCACGAGTCCGGACACGTCCCCACCGTACGTCGCAACCTCCTTCACCAGGCTGGAGCTCAGGAAGGAGTACAGCGGGTTGGTGGTCATGAACATCGTCTCGACACCGGCCAGCCCGTGGTTCATCTGGGCCATCTGCAGCTCGTAGTCGAAGTCGCTGATGGCGCGCAGGCCCTTGACGATGACCTGCACCTCCCGCTGTCGGCAGAACTCCACGATCAGGCCGTCGAAGCTGTCCACCACGACGTTGTCGTAGACAGCGGTCGCCTCGCGCAGCAGCTCGGTGCGCTCCTGGAAGGAGAACAGCCGGTTCTTGCTGGGGTTCATGCCGACCGCGACGACCAGCTCGTCGTACAGCAGGGACGCCCGACCGATGATGTCGAGATGGCCCAGGGTCACCGGGTCGAACGAGCCTGGGCAGACCGCGCGCCTCACGCAGCCACCCGCAGCGCGTAGTGCAGCGTTGCCTCGCCGTACCTGCGCGATCGCACGAGCTCGAGCTCCTCCGGCCAGGCGGGCAGCGGCCCGCGCGTGCGTCGCTCGACCGCCACGACCGCATCCTGCGAGAGCCAGGGTACGAGGGCGCGCAGGACCGGGTCGACGGCGAGGTCGTACGGCGGATCCAGCACCACCACGTCGTACGCCGAGGACGGCCCGAGCAGGAAGTGCTCGACCTGTTGCTCGACGACCTCCGCGCCTAGTAGGGCGACGAGCTCGACGTTGGCCCGGATCGCCCGGGCAGCCAACGGGTCGTCCTCGACGAGGGTGACCGCGCGGGCCCCCCGGGACAGCGCCTCCAGACCGATCGCGCCTGAGCCGGCGTACAGGTCGAGCACGCGGGCGCCCTCGACGCCGCCCAGCGACTGGAGGCTGGAGAACAGGCCCTCGCGGGCGCGGTCGGCAGTGGGCCTGGTGCGTTCGCCGCGCGGGACGAGCAGGCGCCGACCGCGGGCCTCGCCGGCGATGACACGGGTCATGCCCGGAGCCTGACAGGCCGTTCCCCGTGCCAGGGTCAGGCCTTCTGCAGGTAGGGCGCCGCCTGCTCGTCGACGAGGTCCGCGACCGCCTGGCGAAGGGCCGGGTACCGCTCGAGCTGCGGGTCGTCGGCGACGAGCAGCGCGGCGCGCTCGCGGGCCTCCCGGATGACCTCCTCGTCGCGCAGCAGCTGCAGCATCTTCAAGCTGGTTCGGCGTCCGGACTGCCGCGCCCCGAGGACATCACCCTCGCGCCGCTGCTCGAGATCCACGCGGGCGAGGGCGAAGCCGTCCGAGGTGGCGGCGACCGCAGCCAGGCGCTCCAGGGCCGGACCGGGTTCGGCCGCACTGACGAGCAGGCACAGCCCGGGATGGGCGCCCCGACCGATCCGGCCACGCAGCTGGTGCAGCTGGCTCACGCCGAACCGCTCGGCGTCCATCACGACCATGACGGCGGCGTTCGGGACGTCGACCCCGACCTCGATGACGGTGGTCGCAACGAGCACGTCGACCGCGCCGGCGGTGAACCGGCGCATGAGGTCTTCCTTGCTGTCGGCGGCCATCCGGCCGTGCAGGGCCTCGACCCGCAACCCGGCCAGCGGTCCCTGGACCAGCTGCGGGTACAGCTCCAGCACGGCGACGGTCGGTCGCCGGTCGTCAGCGGCGAGGTCCCCGCCGGAGCCGTCCCCGTCGGCCGGCCCGTCGCCGTCGCCGGGCTGCCCCTCGCCACCGATGCGGGGGCAGACGATGAAGGCCTGGCGTCCCTGCGCCACCTGCTCGCGGACCCGCGTCCACGCGGTCTCCAGCCACGCCGGCTTCTCCGCGACGGGGACGACAGCCGTGTGGACCGGCGCCCGGCCCTTGGGCAGCTCGGTGAGGGTCGAGACCTCAAGATCGCCGTACACGGTCATCGCCACGGTCCTCGGGATCGGCGTCGCGGTCATGACCAGGACGTGCGGCGCGGCTCCTTTGCCGCGCAGGGCATCTCGCTGCTCGACCCCGAACCGGTGCTGCTCGTCGACGACGACGAGCCCGAGGTCGGCGAACTCCACCCCCTCGCTGAGTAGCGCGTGGGTCCCGATCACCAGGCCCGCCTCGCCGGACGCGACGTGCCCCAGCGCGGTACGACGGGCGGTGGCGCCGAGCGAGCCGGTCAGCAGGGCGATCGAGGTGGCCTGCTCGGCGCCCAGCAGCGGGCCGAGGCCCAGTTCGCCCAGCAGTTCGGCGATCGAACGGGCGTGCTGCTGCGCCAGCACCTCGGTCGGAGCGAGCAGGGCCGCCTGCCCGCCGGCATCGACGACGGCCAGCATCGCCCGCAGCGCGACGACGGTCTTGCCGCTGCCGACCTCCCCCTGCAGCAGCCGGTGCATCGGGCTGGTCGCCGCAAGTTCGGCTCCCAGCACGGCCCCAACGTCCATCTGCCCGGCCGTCAGCTCGAAGGGCAGCCGCGCGTCAAAGGCGGCGAGCAGGCCGTCCGGACCGGGGACACGTGCAGTGCCAGGGACCGAGCGCGCGGCCGCGCGGCGTTGCGCGAGCACGGCTTGCAGGACGAAGGCCTCGTCCCAGGTCAGGCGCAGCCGGGCGAGCTGCACGTCGGCCCAGCCACCGGGCCGGTGGATTCCCCGGAGCGCCTGCTCCAGCGACGGCAGGCCGTGCGCCTCCCGCAGCTCCGGTGGCAACGGCTCGGCGCCGACATCGACGACGTCCAGGGCGATCTTGACGGCCCTGGCGATGCTGAAGGTGGTGAGCTTCGCGGTTGCCGGGTAGATCGGCACCAGCGCCCCGGCGAACTCCTCGGTCACGACACCGGCGTCGTCGTCGACGAGCTGGAAGGCCGGGTTGGCCAGCTGGATTCGGCCGTTGAACAGCTCGACCTTGCCCGAGAAGTAGGCCTGCCGGCCGGCCTTCAGGTCCTTCAGGACGAACTGGCGGTTGAAGATCGCAAGGGTCATCGAGCGGCCCGTACCGTCCCGGATCACCACCTCGGTCTTGTGCAGCTTGCGCGGCTCGCGCCGGATCCACCGGCCGTCTACGCGGGTGATCTCGGCGAACACCGTGGCGTGCTCGCCGACCTCGAGACCGGCGAACGTGGTGAGCTCACCCCGCTTGCGGTAGGTCCGCGGGTAGTGCCGCAGCAGGTCGCCCAGGGTCTGCAGGTCGAACGCCTCGGCGAGCGCCTTCGCGGTCGCGCCACCGACCACATCGCGCAGGCGCGTGTCGAGCGTTGCCACCCGGCTACTCCACGCCGAGCAGCAGCGGGTAGTGCGGCTGGCCGCCGTCGCACACCACAACCTCGACCGTGGCCTGCACCTGCCCGGCGTAGGCGGCCAGCCGGTCGCAGAAACCGTCGGGCAGCTGCGACCCGGCGACCAGCGTGACGAGCTCGCTGCCGCCGTCGAGCAATCGCAGCAGCAGCGAGCACGCCACCTGCTCCAGATCGGTCCCGACGGCGACGACGACACCCTCCACCAGGCCGAGCACCTCCCCGGCCCGGCACGGACCCGCCGGTGTGCTGCAAGACCGGACCGCGTACGTCAGCTCGGCCCAGCGGGTCGCGCCAGCCGCCTCGGTCATGGCCCGCACGTCCTCGGCCAGGACTCGCTCCGGGTCGGCCACCGCAAGTGCCGCCAATCCCTGCACCACCGAGCCGGTCGGTACGACCTGGACGTCCAGCCCGTCCTGGCGAGCATGCTCCGCGGCTTTTTCGGCCACTGCCCGGACGGTGACGTCGTTGGGCAGCAGGACCACCTCGCGGGACCCGGCGCAGCGCACGGCGGCGAGCAGCTCGGCGGCAGATAGGTCGGTGGTGGAGCGGTTGGTGGTGGAGCGGTTGGCGGTCGGCCCGCCGTGGACCACGCGGGCGCCCCCCGAAGTGAACAACCGCGCCAGGCCCGGTCCTGGTACGACGGCCACGACCGTGCGTCGGCCCGATCGCTCGTGCGGGCCGGCCCGGAACGGGTCCGCTGCCACCTGGTCCGCTCCCACATGACCCACGTCCGCTGCGACCTGGTCGGCGAAGCGGGTCACGGTGACCCGGAAGGGCCGGCCGGCCTCCACCCCCGCCTCGAGGGCGGCGCCGACGTCGTTGACGTGCACGTGCACGTTGTGCAGGCCGTGGTCGCCGACGACCACGAGGGAGTCGCCGAGCTGGGCGAGCGCCTCGCGGAGCACCTCGACCGCCCCGTCCTCGGCGTCGCGCAGCAGGTACTGCACCTCGTAAGCGAACTGCTCGCTGCCGGACTCCCGCGCACGGGCCAGACCGCTGCGGTCCCGGGCGACCAGCAGGGGCGGTACGGGGGCCGGGGCCTGGCCGGTGACGACCTGCTCCAGGGCCTCGAGCAGGATGCAGAACCCGCGGCCGCCGGCATCGACGACGCCGGCAGCCTGCAGCTGCGGGAGCAGGTCGGGGGTGCGGGCCAGGCTGTCGGCGGCGGTCTCGCGGGCCCGTCGTACGAGCTGCGCCAGGTCCCCGTCCAAGGCCTGCACCGCCTCGGCCGCCTCCCGGGCGACCGTCAACAGGGTGCCCTCCACCGGGTTCGCGACCGCGGCGTACGCCAGCTCGGCGGCGCGGGACAGCGCCCGGGCCAGATCAGCCGGCCCGGCCTGCTCAAGGGCTCCCAGCACATCGGCGAACCCCCGCAGAACCTGGCTCAGGATGACCCCGGAGTTGCCCCGCGCCCCCATCAGTGCACCATGGGCCATCGCCCGCGCGGTCCCGGCGAGGTCGTCCGAACCCGCCTGGACCGCGTCGACGACCGAGGACATGGTTAGCGCCAGATTCGTCCCCGTGTCGCCGTCCGGGACCGGGTAGACGTTGAGGTCGTCGATCTCGGCCCGGGCCGCGGTCATCCCGGCGAGGGCCGCCGCGCACCACCGGCGTACGGCCATAGCGTCGAGCACCCGGAGCACGTCCAGCCCTGGCACAGGACTCCTCTCGCTCGGCAGGGCAGGCTATCCCGGCTGCTAGGCTTGCGGCGTTGCCCGGCGGTGTCGGGCCTTGCAATCGATCACCTGGAGTGTTCCGTGGCTGCCAACTGCGACGTCTGCGGCAAGGGGCCGGGCTTCGGCATGTCGGTCAGCCACTCCCACCGGCGCACCCGCCGCCGCTGGAACCCCAACATCCAGACGGTGCGCGCCATGGTCGGCCGCACGCCCAAGAAGCTCAACGTCTGCACGTCGTGCATCAAGGCCGGCAAGGTCGTCCGCTCGACCTGACCTCGGCCCGGCTGCCCGCTCAGTCGAGCCGCTTGAGCTCGGTGCGGTACCGGTGGCCGTTGGCTGCGTACATCGCGACCGCGCTCTCAAAGGCGCCGTCGGGGATCGTGTCGAGCCTCATCTTGGCCGGGATGCCCAATGCCATCGCCTTCGCCGGTACCTCGGTCCCGTTGCTGACCACGGCGCCGGCCCCCACCAGCGCCCCGCTGCGCACGACGACGTCGTGCAGGACCACCGAACCCGAACCGATCAGGCACCGGTCCTCCACGGTGCAGCCCTCCAGGTGGGCGAGGTGTCCGACGACGCAGTCGCTGCCGATCCGCGTCGGCTTGTCGTCGGTCGCGTGCACGACAGTGCCGTCCTGAATGCTCGTGCGCTCCCCCACCACGATGTCGCCGTAGTCGCCGCGCAGGACCGCGCCGGGCCAGATGCTGCTGTGGGCGCCGACGGTGACGTTGCCGATCACAGTGGCGTCCGGGTGGACGTAGGCGTCGGCGTGGATGACGGGGATCCGGTCCCCTAGTGCGTAGACGGACACGTGTCTCCCTGGTGCTCGCGGGTGGTTGTTCGGGACAGCTCAGCGGGCCAGCGCGGAGTATTCCTCGTTGGGGATCATGTTGGTCGCCATGGCCATGCGGTTGGTGAGGTTGTACATCGCGGCCAATTCCGCGACGTCCCACGCCTCCTGCTGCGTCAGGCCCTGGCCCAGCAGCTGCTCGAGGTCGTCCCGGGTCATCTCGCGCGGGTTCAGGGTCAGCTTCTCAGCGTAGGCGCAGATCGCCCTGCGGCGGGAATCGAGCCCGGCCCGCCGCCAGTCCAAGGTGATCCGGTCGCCGAGCACCGGGTCACCGAGCGCCTGGCGCAGGGCGGCGCCGTGCGCGACGAGGCAGTACAGGCAGCCGTTGGCCATCGACACGACCACCGCGACCATCTCCCGGTCGGCGCCCGAGAGGTTGTCCGTCGGCACGTGCAAGCTCTTGAAGTGCGCGAACCAGGTCCGCAGCCGCTCGGGACGGTAGCTGTAGGAACGGAAGACCTCAGGCACGAAGCCCAGGTTCTCCCGGGCCTTGCGGAACAACCCCTGCAGGTCCTCGGGCAGCTCATGCTCGGCCGGGACGGGGAACCAGCTGTGCTCGGTCACGCCCGGCTCGTTCAGGACCACTGCGGCTGCCGGTGGTCCAGGAAGGCCTGTACGCCCTCCTGCGCGTCGGCACTCTGGCTGGCGCCGGCCATGACCTCGACGGCGTAGCGGTAGGCGTCGCCCCGGGCCAGGTCGCTCTGGGCGTACAGGGTGGTCTTGCCCAGTGCCTTGGACTGCCGGCTGCCGCGGGTGGCCTTGGTGAGCAGCTCGTCGGTGGCCGACTCGAGCTCAGCTGCTGGCACCACGCGGTTGACCAGGCCCCAGTCCAGTGCGGTGGCCGCGTCGATGACGTCGCCGGTCAACGCCAGCTCGGCCGCCCGCTTGCGGCCCACGTTGCGGGCCACGGCGACCATCGGCGTATGGCAGAACCAGCCGCCCTTGCCGCCGGGCGCGGCGAAGCCTGCAGTGTCCGCGGCGACCGCAAGGTCGCAGCTCGCCACGAGCTGGCAGCCGGCTGCGGTCGCCAGGGCATGCACCCGGGCGATGACGACCTGCGGCACCGACTGGATCAGCTCCATCAGCTGCGTGCAGGTCCAGAGCAGGTCGCGCATCGATGCAAGGTCCGCGCCCGCGACGTCGTGGAAGTCGTGCCCGGCGCTGAACACCGGACCATTCCCGGCGAGTACGACGCCCGTCGCGTCGCTCTCGCCCACCTCCTGGAAGGCCGCCGTCAACTCGCGCAGGTGCTGCAGCGACAGCGCGTTGCGCTGCTGCGGCCGGTTCATGGTGATCGTCGCGTGCTCGTCGCGCCGGGACACGCAAAGGTGTTCGTAGGTCATGGTGGAACGCTACGCGCTCAGTGCGGGCGTGCGATCGTCCCCGGCCGCGCCGACTCCACCGCGCCGATCAAGGCGAAAGACCCATGATCGTGACAATGATGATGGGTCTTTTGCCTTGATCGGCGTGGGAAGGGAGTGCAGGGACGCGGGGTGCAAGGGGTGCAAGGGGTGCAAGGGGTGCAAGGGGTGGCAGAGCTTCGCCGTCGTCACCAGGCCTGGTGCACGGGGCCGGCGCCGCGTCCCAACCGGAGCCCGGCGACGATCGCCCGGCTCACGAACTCCTTGGCCGCCGCCGCGGCCTGCGGCACGTCTGAACCACGCGCCAGGTGGGCCGCGAGCGCGGGGCCAGGGTGCCGTCGGTGACGGCCCAACCGGCCCCGGTCTCCTGCAACCAGCGTTGGGACCAGGACCCCACCCAGTCCGCCACTTCGTCCTCGGCCATCGAGCGCCCGTGCCAGAACGAGATGTCGGGGTCGTCGTAGGCGCCGACGACTGCGGGCGCGTCGGCATTCAGCCACGGGCGCAAGGTCAGCTCGGCGACGGTCAGGACCGGTTGCTCGCGCCGAGCAAGCGAACCGGCCGTCAGGGCGGCTCCCACGAGGTCGGGCATGACAGCAGGATGCCTGAGTGGCGGCCGGGACACGTCTCACAACTCAGCGGTCGCCCTGGTGCCACGACCTGAAGCCCGGCACGGTGGTCTGGCCGTCCTCGCTGTCGTGTCGCTGCACCCTGGAGCTGGCGCGTACGGCGTGCGCCGCGGCGGCGTCGTACTGCCCGCAGTGCACCTCGATCAGCACGGTGGCCTCTGGTTCGAGCCACGGCCTGGCGCCGTCAGTGAGCCCGGATGGTGACTGGGCGCTTCGTCAGCCGCGCTCGTTGCGAACGCCGCACCAGGGCCGCGACGGGACCCGCCGATCACAGGAAGAGTGCCTGCCGCCGTGTCACTGCCGGGGATGCGCATTGTCGGCAAGCCGATGGTCGCCGCTGGGTCCGGCGGCGCGGCGTCGAGCTGCTCGAGCAGGCGCAGCACAAGCGCCCCAGGCCACCGCCTGACGCATCCGACGAGCAGAAGCAGTCAAGGCAAGTCTCAAAAGGCACTACCTCCTATTCAATCGAGAAACCATCTGTTCCAGGCCATGCGCCAGGATCGATGGCCCAGCGAAGAATGGTGTTACCCAGTACGGCCACCAGCGCCGCATCTGCCCAACGCACACAGAACTGCCAGCTCACGGACAGCTAGTACGAGTGTGGCGGCTTGCCGCGGACATTCACGCTGACCGACCCGGTGAGCGGTAGATGCGGGCGCTGTTCCGCAACCTGATGCACGGGGCCGGCGCCGCGGCCCAACGGGAACCCGGCGGCGATCGCCCGGCTCACGAACTCCTTGGCCGCCGCCGCGGCCTGCGGCACGTCTGATCCCCGCGCCAGGTGGGCGGCGAGCGCGGACGCCAGGGTGCAGCCGGTGCCGTGGGTGTGCCGGGTGTCCACCCGGGGCGCCCGCAGCAGCTCGTACGTCGTGCCGTCGGTGAGCAGGTCGACGGGCTCGCCCGGCAGGTGGCCGCCCTTGACGAGCACCCAGCGGGGCCCGAGCTCCAGCATGGCGTCGGCACCCCGGCGCAGGTCGCCCGCACGTGCCACAACGACCCCGGTCAGCTGCTCCACCTCGGCCAGGTTGGGGGTCACCACCGTCGCGAGCGGCAGCAGAGCCTGTCGTAGCACGGCCAGCGCCTTTGGGGTGTGCAGCGGCGCGCCCGTCGTGCTGAGGCCGACCGGGTCCACGACCAGCGGGCCTGGCAGTCCGGTCACCGCATCGACCACCGCCTGCACCGTCGCCGCACCGGCGAGCATCCCGGTCTTCACCGCGTCGGTACCGAGATCGTCGAGCACCGCGGCCAGCTGGGCCCGGACGGCATCGACCGGCACCTCCCACACCCCGTGCACCCCTAGGGAGTTCTGGGCCGTGACGGCGGTGATCACTGTCGTGCCGTGGACGCCGCAGGCCAGCAGCGTCTTCAGGTCGGCCTGCACCCCGGCACCGCCCCCCGAGTCCGACCCCGCGACGACCAGCACCCGCCTCATCCGAAGTGCTCCCAGCCGCCGGTGACCGGCTCGCCGTCAACGAGTACGACGGCTGCTCCGGCCGAGACGCGCCCGATAGCGCGCACCCCATCGGGCAGCGGTACGCCGGCCGGTAGGGCCGCGACCAGCGCGTGGTCCTCACCGCCGGTGAGGACCTCGTGCAGGGACACCGCGTCGTCGGCGAGCCGGGCGCTGTCCAGGGCCACCACGACCCCGCTCGCCCGAGCGACGTGCCCGAGATCGGCGACCAGCCCGTCGCTGGTATCGCACATCGCGGTCGCGCCCGCCAGGGCCAGGGCCACCCCGGTTGCGTACGGCGGGGCAGGTCTGCGGTGCGCCTCGACGAGCGGACCTGCGGCCGTGCCGGTCTGCAGCAGTCGCAGCCCCGCCGCCGACCAGCCGAGCCGGCCGGCCACCACGAGGACGTCGCCCGGACGGGCACCGGCCCGGGTGACGGCAGGCCGACCGGCGAGATCGCCGAGGGCGGTGACGCTCACGACGACCTGCGCGGCGGTCACGGTGTCCCCGCCGACGACGACTGCGCCTACCAGGGCGCCCTCGTCGCGCAGGCCGTCGGCCAGAGCGAGAGCCCACGACACCGGCAGGTCGGCCGGCGCCGCGAGGCCGACGAGCAGGGCCGTGCCGGTCGCGCCCATGGCGGCCACGTCCGCCAGGTTCGCCGCGGCCGCCTTGCGCCCCACGTCGTACGGGCTGGACCAGTCGCGGCGAAAGTGCACGCCCTCGACCAGGACGTCGGTCGTCACCACGACCCGGCCATCGGGGGCGGCCACGACGGCTGCGTCGTCACCCGGCCCGAGCAGGACCGCCGGGGAGCTCCCCAGCCGCCGCACGACGGCGGCGATCAAGGCGAACTCGCCCACGTCGCGTGCGGTAGGTTCCGGCACGTCCGCAAGCCTCCCAGAAGGGTCCGACACCGTGGTCCAGGCCTACATCCTCATCCAGACCGAGGTCGGGAAGGCCGCGGCCGTCGCCACCGCCATCGCGGCGCTCGACGGCGTCGCGAACGCCGAGGACGTCACCGGGCCCTACGACGTCATCGTGCGGGCCGAGGCCAACAACGTCGACGAGCTCGGCAAGCTGGTGGTCGCGCGCATCCAGGGCGTCGACGGCATCACCCGCACCCTCACGTGCCCCGTCGTCCACCTGTAGTTCTGGTCCTGCTGGTCCTGCTCGTTGGGTGCTCGGGGTCAAAGGCGCCGAAGCGGGCGACCGGCCCCGTCGACGTCGCCGCTCCCGCATCGGCTGTCCCCGGGACCGCGTGCGCCGCCCTGCTCCGGGCGCTGCCCGACCAGCTCGATCCAGGGGTCCTACGGCGACCGGTCCGGCCCGTGAGCGGACGTACGGCGGCGTGGGGCGACCCCGCCGTCGTACTCAGGTGCGGCGTCCCGTCCGGCAGCCAGCGCGACGACCCGTTCGTCATCGACGGCGTGCGCTGGGCCATCCACGACGCCGGGACCAGCCAGCGGTGGCGGACGGTCGGCCGCAGCACCGACGTGGAGCTGGTCATTCCCGACGCCTACGACAACCAGTCCGCGCTCGTCATCAGCGTGGCCGGCCCGATCGCGCGGACCCTGCCGGGGCCGGTCGGCTAACCCCTCCGGTGCTGGACCAGCCACCTGGCCAGCCGCCAGGCAACCAGCCCCAGCTGCCCGCGGCGGGCCCGTACGGTCGCGACGTCCAGCAGGTACATGGCGTGCGCCGCCTCCATGTGCGACCAGACCAGCGGCACGTTGCCCAAGCCCTCGCGGCTCTCCGGGTCGATCTGTTCAGGCATGAGCGCCGGCAGCGCACGGCCCAAGGCCGCCGCCCTCGCCCCGGCCTCCTCCAGCCGCCCACAGGCCGCCAACGCCGACACCGCCCACCAGCTGGCGGGCAGAAACGCCCCCTCCACTCCGGAGAAGCCGTCGTCACCGCCGGGCTCGTAGCGGTAGAGGAAGGGCGCGCAGTCCAGATCGGCGAGCGTCGCGTCGACCAGGCGGGAGGCCCGCGGGTCCCGCCGGTCGAACAAGCGGTAGATCACCGCCAGCAAGGCGCTCGCGTCAGCGGTGTAGGGACCGCCACCGTGTGTCTGGGGCAGCCCGCCGTCGGCCTGCAGCGCGCCAACGACCCGCGCCTTGGCTGCCGCCCGGGCCCTCCGCCAGTGCCGGCGCCGCGTGGCCGGGCGCCAGAACCGGGCGATCCACAGGGCCCGGTCCAGAGCCAGCCAGATCCCGATGTCGGCGCTGACCAGGTCCCGCGGTTCGCGCAGCTCCCAGATGCCGGAGGTCGCCCGGTCGAGGCCGGCTGCCGACAGGTGGTCCGCGGTACCCCGGACCAGGTCCCAGACCGGGTCCGGCAGCCGGCCGCCCTGCTGCAGGTAGACCGACACCGCCTCCACGAGCAGCCCGAGGGCGTCGTACTGCAACTGGTCCTTGGCGCCGTTGCCGACCCGTACCGGCAGGGAGCCGGCCCACCCGGCCACGCCCTGGACCTCGCGCTCAGCCGGGACCTCCTGGCCGCGCACGTCGGTCATCGGACCGCTGGGCAGCTTGCGCGACCGGGTCTGCTCGACCACGAAGTCCAGGTAACGGGAGGCCATCTCGGTGCGGCCCAGCAGCGCGGCCACCGAGACCGCGAGCGAGGCGTCGCGCAGCCAAGTGAAGCGGTAGTCGAACTGCCGGCCGTGCCCCGGTGCCTCCGGCAACGAGGTGGTCGGCGACGCCACGACAGCGCCGGTCGAGGCGTAGGTGCACAGCCGCAGGACCCGCAGCGCGTCGGCGCCCCGCTCCGGACCGTGCCTGGTCAGGTGCGCCCGCCCGACAAGGTCGTCGTCCTCGAGACGGGCCTGCGCGAGACTGGCCAGCAGACCCGCGATGTCGTCCCTGCGTTCGGAGTCGAAGGTCACGACCAGGGCGGCCCACTCGCCACGCGGAGCCGTCACCCGGGTGCGCAACCACCGGCCGTCGGCGCGGGAGTCGCCACCAAGCACCCGCACCTTGCGGCCGCCGACCGCCGTCGTCGTACCGTCCCAGACCGCCCACGGCTGATCGAAGCCGCCGAGGGCGAGATCGTGCCACAGGTCCAGGTCCTCGTCGATGGCGCGGACCAAACGGATCAGGGTCGAGCCGCGGTCGTCCTCGCAGTGCAGCGCATCGCTGGTCTCGACCCGGCCGTAGGCGGAGCGCAGCACGCTGTCGAGTACGGGGCCGGCGGCCCGTCCTGCACTCGCGGACAGCCGTACGCCGAGCCACCGGGCCGCCGCGCCGTCCGCGTCCAGCAACGACCACAGCACCGGCGGGTCGTCCAGCTCCGGCGCGCACCACCAGTCGATCTCGCCACCCGGGCGCAGCAGTGCGGTCGCGCTGCCGTCCCCCAGCAGGCGGTGGGCAGCGATGGCCGGCGCGTGCCTGCCACCCCGGCCGGAGGGCGTCACCTGATCTTCTCGACCAGCTCGCGCAGGGGTGGTTCGTACGCCTCACCGAAGGTCGGGAAGGCGTGCACGACATCGGCCAGCACCACCAACGCCACCTCGGCCCGAATGGCGAGCGTCGCCTCGGACAGCCAGTCATCGGCGTGCGGGCCGATCGCCGCCGCACCGATGAGCACGCCCTTCGCACGGTCCGCGGTGAGCACCAGCCGACCGCCGGCGCTGCCCTCGGTCTCGGTTCTGGCGACCTCGGCCAAGTCCAATGTCGCGGTCAGGGCGTCGATGCCCTGCTCGTGGGCGGTGGCCGCGTCCATACCGACACTCGCAACGGCCGGATCGGTGTAGACCGCGCGCGGAATAGCCCGGTAGTCCGCGATCCGGTCTCGGCCCAGCAGGTTCTCGGTCACTGCCCGCGCCTGGTAGTTCGCGGTGTGCGTGTACGGCGCGATGCCGGTCACGTCGCCGGCGGCCCACACGTGCTGCTGGCCCCGGACCCGGCAGTGCTTGTCGATCCGCAGGGCGCCGCTGTCCTCGGTCTCGACGCCGAGGACCTCCAGCCCGAGGCCCTTTGTGGTAGGAGTCCGCCCGACCGCGACCAGCACCCGATCGGCCTCGACAGTGTTGCCATCCGACAGGTGCGCCGTGGCTCGGCCCCCGGCCGTCAACGTGAAGCGCTCGACCTCGACGGCCAGGCGCACCGCCACCCCGTCACGACGCAGGGCCTCGGCGAGCAGGTGCGCGATGCTCGCCTCTTCCCTGCCCAGTAGCTGGTGCGCGCTGTCTACGAGGGTGACCTGCACCCCGAACCGCACGTACGCCTGGGACAACTCGCAGCCCACCGCTCCCCCACCGAGGACGAGCAGCGATCCGGGCCGCTCGTGAGCGGACAGGGCCTCGTCGGAGGTCCAGGTCGGCACCTGGTCCAGACCGGGAATCGGCGGCCGGAGGGGCGCAGACCCGGTACACAGGACGAGATCACCCCAGCCGAGCTTGCGGTCGTTCACATCGAGCACGCCGGGCGCACTGATGCGGCCGCGGCCCCTGATCAAGGTGACGCCGGCGTCCCGGACCCCGTCGGCGGCGCCGCTGTCGTCGCGCCCCTCCGCGACCCCATCGCGCCGGCGCACGGCCGCCCGGAAGGCCACCTCGTCGTCGTCGAGGGTCGGGGCGGACCCGGCGCCTCCGACGTCGTGGACCCGGCGCGCCTCCACCCTGGCTTCGGCGCTGCGGAGCATCGACTTGCTCGGCATGCACGCGACGTATGGACACTCACCCCCCACGCGGAGCGACTCCACGAGGGCCACCGTCCGGCCCTCCCGGGCTAGGCCATTGGCGATGGACTCGCCCGCGGACCCGGCTCCCAGTACAACGACGTCGAAGGTCTCCACGGATCTGGTCTCGCCAGCGGCTGGTGCCGTCACACCTCACGTTCGCGGACCGTCAGACGGTCGCTTGTCCGGGGTCGGCTGGACTGGTTGGCGACGGCGGTCGGCGACGAGGGCCGACCCGGCAAGATCGGCGCGCGGGTCACTCGCTCTTGGCCTCCCGGCTCATCAGCCCTCGAACCATCTCCGTGGGCGTCATGCCCTCGTGCACCACGGCCACCACGTGCTCGGTGATGGGCATGTCCACGTCGTGCTTACGAGCGAGGTCCAGGATCGAGCGGCAGCTCTTGACGCCCTCCGCCGTCTGCTGCTTCTGCGCCAGGATCTCCACCAGCGTCTCGCCGCGGCCGAGCTTCATCCCGAAGGTCCGGTTGCGCGAGAGCGGCGACGTGCAGGTCGCCACCAGGTCGCCTAGCCCGGCCAGTCCGGCGAACGTCATGGGGTCGGCGCCGAGTGCGACGCCGAGCCGGGCGGTCTCGGCAAGCCCGCGGGTGATGAGCGAAGCCTTGGTGTTGTCGCCGAACCCCATGCCCTCGGCCATGCCGGTAGCCAGCGCGATGACGTTCTTGACCGCCCCACCGAGCTCGCAACCCACGACGTCGGTGTTGGTGTAGGGCCGGAAGTAGCCAGTCGTACACGCCGTCTGGAGGCGTTCGGCCGCCACCACGTCGCTGCAGGCCACGACGGTCGCCGCTGGTTGGCAGCCGGCGATCTCCTTAGCCAGGTTGGGCCCCGTCACGACGGCAACCTGCCGCGCCGCGACATCGGCCACCTCGGTGATGACCTCGCTCATGCGCTTGGTCGTACCGAGCTCGACGCCCTTCATCAAGCTGACGAGCACCACGCCCTGGGACAGCCCGGAGACCACCGAGGCCAAGTTGTCTCGCAGGCTCTGCGACGGCACCGCCAGGACGACGAAGTCGGCCCCGCTCACGGCCTCGACGGCGTCGTCGGTCGCGGTGATGTTGCCGGGCAGGGCGACACCCGGTAGATAGTCGGGATTCTCGTGCAAGTCGCGTACGGCGGCAGCGAGCTCCGGACGCCGGGCCCACAGCACGACGTCGGTGCCTGCGTCGGCGAGGACCTTGCCGAAAGCGGTGCCCCAGGACCCGGTGCCCAGGACGGCGGCCCGGATCACGCCGACCTCCGACCCGGGGCTGAACCGGGAGCCGCGGGGTCCTCAGTCGCGGGGTCTTCAGTCGCGGGGTCCTGGGTCGCCGGCTCGTTGCGGCCGGGGTCGTGGACCGTCGTGGGTGCGGTCTCGCCGCGCAGCAGCTCCACCTGCTCGGTGATGGCCGTCATGATGGCCGCGGTCGCCTCGCGCAGTACGTCGGCGGTGAGGTCCTTGCCCTGCCAGGGCGACAAGTCGACGGGCGCCCCCGCGGCGATGCGCATCGTGTGCCGCGGCAGCAGGTGCACCCCCGAGGTCCGGTAGGTGTCCGCGATCTCCTGGGCTCCCCACTGTGCGACGGGTACGACCGGCGCCCCGGACAGCAGCGCGAGCCGGGCGACCCCGGTCTTCGCCAGCATCGGCCACTTCCCCGGGTCGCGGCTCACGGTGCCTTCGGGGTAGATGGTGACGCACTCCCCGTCGTGCAGGGCCTGCACGGCCGGACCGAGCGCGGCCGAGGCGTCGGCGCTGCGTCGGTGCACCGGTATCTGCTTGGTGCCTCGGATGATGCGCGCCGTGAGGCCGTCGCCGACGAAGATCTCTGACTTGGCCAGGTACCGGGGAAGCCGCCGGGCCCCGTAGACCAGGAAGTCACCCAGCACCAGCGGGTCGAGGTGGGAGATGTGGTTGGCGGCGACGAGCACGCCGCCCCGGCGGGGGAGGCGGTCCAGACCACGCCAGTCCCGTCGGGTGAGCAGCAGCAGCGGCGGCTTGGCGATGAGAACCGCCAGGCGGTACCAGAAGCCGATCCGACCCAGGCGCACGCGAACTCCCTCGTCCCGCCGGCGCGTCCGCCGGCGCCCAGAGTCTGGTCGCTGGCAGGGGCGCGTGTCGAGGCGCCTGCGAGACTGCTCGATCATGCCGTTGTCCTGGGGCGTCGTGGTCCCCGTCAAGCGACTGGCCGTGGCCAAGAGCAGGCTCGGCTCCTACGGCGACGAGCTCCGGCAGCAGCTGGCGCTGGCGTTCGCGGCCGACGTCGTGACGGCTGCGCTGGCGACGGCCTCGGTGCGGCACGTACTCGTCGTGACCGACGACGCGCAGGCCGCCGAGCTGCTCGTGGGGCTCGGCGCGATGAGCACGCCTGACCATCCGGACGACGGGCTCAACCCCGCCCTCGTACACGGGGCCGCGCTGCTTCGACGGGCCGATCCCGACCTTGCCGTCGCGACCCTGTCGGCCGATCTGCCCGCCCTGCGCGCGCCAGACCTGGCCGCCGTCCTCGCCCTGGTCGGGGCGACGAGCCGCGCGTTCGTTGCCGACGCCGCGGCCACCGGCACGACCCTGCTCGCCGCCGGGCCCGGCACCGAGCTGCTTCCGGCGTACGGCCTGCGCTCCCGCGAGGAGCACCTGCGATCCGGGGCGTGCGAGTTGCCGGCCGGGGACGGTCTGCGGCGCGACGTCGACACCCCGGCCGACCTGGAACTGGCCCTGCTGCTCGGCGTCGGCCGGCACACGGCGCACGTCGTACGGCGGCTGGCGTGAGCGCGCGGCAGGCGACCGTCGAATGCTGGGGGGTCGGGGGCGGCACCGCGCGCGCGGACGACGGGACCCGGTTTGTCCTGCCTCTCGGGTTGCCGGCCTCGAGTGGCCTGCGGACCCTGCGGCGCGGGCAGCGCGTGCAGCTCGAACTGAGCGGGGACACCGTCGTCGGCCTACGGCTGCCCGGCCCCTAAACCGGTAGGAGGGACAGGTCGCGGCCGGGCCCTCCTACCGGACGGGTCAGCCCTTGGCCGAGGCCCGTTTAGCGGCCGCCTTCTTGCTCGCCGTCTTGGCCGGTGCCTTGCTCGCGGATGCCTTGGCCGGCGTGGCCTTCGCGGTCCTGGCGGCCGCCTGATTGTTCGCCGTCTTGGCCGGTGCCTTGCTCGCGGATGCCTTGGCCGGCGTGGCCTTTGCGGTCCTGGCGGGGGCCTTGCTCGCGGGGGCCTTGGCGGCGGTCGCCTTCGCCGCCTTCGCCGGGGTCGCCTTGGCCGCTGCCGCCTTCGCGGGTGCGGCCGCCTTGCGGCCGGCCGGCCCGGCCTTTCCGACAGCGGCGACGCCACGTGCGGCGCCGCGACCCAGCGGCCCGTTGGTCATCTTCTTGGCCCCGCTCACGATGTCCTTGAAGCCCTGTCCCGGGCGGAACTTCGGGACCGAGGTCTCCTTGAGCTTCACCGTCGCGCCGGTGGCGGGGTTGCGCGCCGTACGGGCAGCGCGGTCAACTTTCTCGAAGACGCCGAAGCCGGCAATGGCCACCTTCTCGCCCTTGGCGACCGCAACGGTCACCGCCTCGACGAGCGCCTCGACGGCGACCGCCGCCGTCTTTTTGTCACCCATGCGCTCGGTGAGCGCCTCGATCAGATCGGCCTTGTTCACGGGAGTCCTCCCCAGACGTCGAGGCACCCTGCCCCTGGTGGTGATCACGGTAGGGCCGAGACGGGGCTGCGTCGACCACTACGGGGAGGCAATCCCTTGTGTCGCAGCCTTTGTGCACCCGCTTTAGTCCTCCGGCGACGGGAAGCGGCCGGCGTCCAGGTCGGCGACGAGGTGGTCGAGCCGCGCAGAGGCCCGGCCCAGGTCGTGCTTTGAGGCATCGCTGATCGCGAGCAGTCTCCTTGCTACACGGGCCTTCTGCTCCTGCGGCACCGGTAGCGAACCCACCCGCCGATGGGCGTCCCGCAGCCGGTCGGACAGCGAGACGAACAACTCCTCATCGGTCACGGCCTCATCCTGACAGGGCACGCCTGATGCGCCGGCCGGGGTGACCTGTATCCGTGTCGCCTGCGTGTCGCCCGGTCAGACCGGGGACGCGACGGGCTTCCACGACGGCCGGCGCTGCTCGTAGGAGGCGATCTCGCCCTCGTGCCGCAGGGTGAGGCCGATCTCGTCCAACCCCTCCATCAGCCGCCAGCGGGTGAAGTCGTCGAGCTCGAAGGCAGTCACCAAGTTGCCGGCCCGCACTTCGCGGGCGCCGAGGTCGATGGTCACGGGCGTCGCCGGATCCGCTTCGGCCAGAGCCATCAGGCGCTCGACCGCCTGTCCCGGCAGCTGCACGGGCAGGAGGCCGCCTTTGAGAGCGTTGCCGCGGAAGATGTCGGCGAATCGGGTACTCACCACAGCCCGGAAGCCGTGGTCGGTGAGGGCCCAGACCGCGTGCTCCCGGGAGGACCCGGTTCCGAAGTTCTCCCCGGCGAGCAGGACGCTGGCACCGGCGTGCTCCGGGCGGTTGAGCACGAATGTCGGGTCCTCGCGCCACTGGCTGAACAGGCCCTTGCCGAACCCGGTCCGCTCCACCCGCTTGAGCCAGTCGCTCGGAATGATCTGGTCGGTGTCGACGTCACTGCGGCGCAGCGCCACCGCCGTACCGGTGTGGGTGATGAACGGTTCCATGGCTCAGGCCTCCAGCGCGGGCAGGTCGGACGGCGCGGCCAGGTGGCCGGCGACTGCGGTCGCAGCGGCAACCTGCGGGGAGACCAGATGCGTGCGTCCTCCCCGACCCTGCCGCCCCTCGAAGTTGCGGTTGCTGGTCGAGGCCGACCGTTCGCCCGGCGCGAGCGTGTCGGGATTCATCCCGAGGCACATCGAGCAGCCCGCGCTGCGCCAGTCGGCGCCCGCGGTGGTGAACAACGCGTCCAGGCCCTCCTGCTCGGCCTGCAGCTTCACCAGCATCGACCCTGGTACCACGAGCATCCGCACGCCGTCCGCGACCCGACGGCCCTGGAGCACTTTGGCGGCAGCCCGCAGGTCCTCCATCCGGCCGTTCGTGCAGGAGCCGAGAAAGACTGTCTGCACGGTGATCTCGCGCATCGGCGTGCCGGCGGTCAGCGACATGTACGACAGCGCCCGCTCGGCAGCGTCGCGGGCGGTCCCGGCCGGCAGGGCCTGCGGGTCGGGCACGACCTCCCCCAGCGGTACGCCCTGGGCCGGGTTGGTGCCCCACGTCACGAACGGCGTGATCGTGCTTGCGTCGAGCACGACCTGTTTGTCGAAGACCGCGTCGGCGTCGGTTGCCAGGGCGTCCCACGCGGCTACGGCGGCGTCCCAGTCGGCGCCCTGCGGTGCGTGCGGCCGTCCCCGCAGGTAGTCGTAGGTCGTCTCGTCCGGCGCCACCATGCCGGCCCGCGCACCCCATTCGATGCTCATGTTGCAGACCGTCATGCGGCCCTCCATGGACAGGGCCCGGATGGCGTCGCCGCGGTACTCCACGACGTAGCCCTGGCCACCGCCGGTGCCCACCTGCGCGATGAGCGCCAGCACCAGGTCCTTGGCGGTGGTCCCCGCCGGCAGGGCGCCCTCGACCGTCACGGCCATCGTCCTCGGCCGGGGCAGCGGCAGGGTCTGGGTGGCAAGGACGTGTTCGACCTCGCTGGTGCCGATACCGAAGGCCAGCGCCCCGAACGCACCATGGGTGCTGGTGTGGCTGTCGCCGCAGACGATCGTGGTGCCGGGCTGGGTCACGCCGAGCTGCGGGCCGATCACGTGCACGATCCCCTGGTCCGCGTCCCCCATCGGGTAGAGACGCACGCCGAACTCCTGACAGTTGGCCCGCAGGGTGTCGACCTGCTTGCGCGACACCGGATCGGCGATCGGGCCGCCCAGCAGGTCGGTAGGCACGTTGTGGTCCTCGGTGGCCAGGGTGAGGTCCGGGCGCCGCACGCGACGTCCGGCCAGCCGCAGCCCGTCGAAGGCCTGCGGGCTGGTCACCTCGTGCACCAGGTGCAGATCGATGTACAGCAGATCCGGCTCGCCGTCCGCGCGATGGACGACGTGGTCGTCCCAGACCTTCTCGGCCAGTGTGCGTCCCATGGTCGCGTCCCTTGCTGTCTCAGTTACTGGGATGGCAGTATCACCACGTGGAACAGACTAGCGGAGTGGGCGTCCTTGACAAGGCCGTCGTTGTCCTAGCTGCCGTCCAGGCCGGAGCAGACACCCTGGCGGCTCTGACCAGCACGACCGGCCTGTCACGCGCGACCGCACATCGGCTGGCCGTCGCGCTCGAGGTACACCGGCTGCTCGTTCGCGACCCGGCGGGCAGATGGCGAGCCGGCCCGCGCCTGGCCGAGCTCGCCGGCGAGATCGACCAGCTCATCGAGCAGGCCCGTCCCGTACTCCTCCGGCTCCGCGACATCACCGGTGAGAGCGCTCAGCTCTATCGGCCTCGAGGCAGCTCCCGGGTCTGCGTGGCATCAGCCGAGCTCCACAGCGGCCTGCGCGACACGGTCCCGGTCGGGACGGTGCTACCGACGACCGCGGGCTCGGCGGCTCAGGTCCTGGTGGCCTGGTCCGGCCCGGAGGCGCTGCCGGACGGCGCGGCCTTCACTGCCCGGACCCTGGCAGCGGTACGACGGAGGGGCTGGGCGCACTCGGTCGCCGAGCGCGAGCAGGGTGTGGCGTCGGTCTCGGCGCCAGTGGTCGGAGCGGGTGGCGAGGTCGTCGCAGCGGTCAGCGTCTCCGGCCCGTTGGAGCGGCTGACCCGCTCACCGGGCCGGCTGCACGCCGCGGCTGTCCGGGCCGCAGCGGCCGAGCTGTCGCCGTGGGCCTGATCGTGCGGAGGGCCACATCGGTGACGAGGGGTTGGCCAACCAGCAGAGCCGTCATCACAGCGCGGCCGCTGCGCCCAGTCACGTCGTAGCCAGAACTGTCAGACCTGCGCGAGATGCTGTTCGCATGACCTGCTCAACGTTGGACTGTGGACGCGCTCTCTACGCCCGCGGACACTGCTCGCGCCACTACCGGCAGCTGCTCCGACACGGCGAGGTCCAGCCGGAGCCGCTGCCGCCCGGCCCGTGCGCGGCGGAGGGCTGCGAGCGGGCCGCTGTGACCCGCGGCTGGTGCCACGGGCACTACCTGCGCTGGAGCCGCACCGGAGACGTGAAGGCGGACAAGCCGTTGGCGCGGTCTGTCACCGACTCGTGCAAGGTCGAAGACTGCTCCCGCGGCGCCCACTCCGGCGGCCTGTGCAGGAGCCATGCCTGGCGCCTTACCAGGCACGGAAACCCGCTGGCGGGCGGTGCCTTTCGGACTGCCACGGGAGGGGGCTCGCTCAACAACGGCTACTGGTGGGTAGGCGTCCCAGACCACCTGCGTCACCTCGTACCGCCGGGTCGTCGCGGGGAGTTCGAGCACAGGCTCGTCCTGGCAGAGTCGCTCGGTCGGGCGCTGCATTCCGACGAGGTGGTCCACCACCTCAACGGCGACCGGCTGGACAACGACCTGCCCAACCTCGAGCTGTGGACGGTTGCCCAGCCGAAAGGGCAGCGCGTAACGGACAAGCTTGCCTTCGCCCTCGGACTGCTGGCGAGGTATGACCAGGCCATCTGCGAGGCGCTCGGGCTCGACCTGGACCCGGCAACGGTGCGCCGCACGACCTCGCGGTCAACGCAAGAGAGCCCGCTGCCGATAGGACAGCGGGCTCTCATGTCGTAGCCCCGAAGGGATTCGAACCCTCGCTACCGCCGTGAGAGGGCGGCGTCCTAGGCCGCTAGACGACGGGGCCCTAGGTCTTCTGACGTTGTCCGTCGGCCGGGCTGGCTGCCGGGCCTTGCTGGGGTACCTGGACTCGAACCAAGACTAACTGAACCAGAATCAGTCGGGCTGCCAATTACCCCATACCCCATGGCGTTGCGGTCAGCACTCTAGCGGACACCCGCAGGCAGCATCAAAGCGCTTGCGCAGGTGCCGATCTCAATCGGCGCAACACCCGGTCGCGGCCGAGCAGGGCGATCGACTCCGGCAGCGGAGGGGCGACGGCGGCCCCGCAGACGGCGGCGCGCACCGGCGCGTACGCCTTGCCCCGCTTGAGTCCGAGCCCGTCGAGCAGGGCTGCGTCGAGCGCGGTCTGCACGCTCGTCGTGGTCCACTCGCTCAGCGGCTCCAGCGCGTCGGCGGCGGCCGCGAGGACCGTGCTGCTGCCTGGGCCGAGGGACTTCGCCGCCGCTGCGGGGTCAACGGTGAACGCCGCCTCGTCGATGAACAAAAAGCGCAGCAGGTCGGGCGCCTCGGACAGCAGCGCCATGCGGGTCTGCACCAGGGGCACCGCTCCGGCCAGCGTAGCCAGGTCGCGCTCGGACGGCTGCTCGCCGAGCAAACCGGCCCGCTGCAGGTGCGGAACCAGCCGGCGTACGAGCTCGTCCTCGGGCAGCGCCCTGACGTAGTGGCCGTTCAGCCAGCCGAGCTTGTCGAGGTCGAACACCGGGCCGACGGTGTTCACCCGGGACCAGTCGAAGCTCGCCGACATCTGCTTGAAGCTGAAGATCTCCTCGCCGCCCGGCAGGGAGTAGCCGAGCAGCCCGAGGAAGTTCAGCAACGCCTCGGGCAGGTAGCCCTGCTCCTGGAACCAGGTCAGCCGCGCCGCCGGGTTCTTGCGCTTGGAGATCTTGCTCTTGTCCACGTTGCGCAGCAGCGGCATGTGGGCGAAGGCGGGCCGCTGCCAGCCGAGCCAGTCGTAGATCAGCAGGTGCTTGGGGGTGGAGGAGATCCACTCCTCGCCGCGCACCACGTGCGTGATGCCCATCAGGTGGTCATCGACCACGACGGCGAGGTGATAGGTAGGAAACCCGTCGGCCTTGAGCAGCACCTGGTCGTCGGGCCGGGGGGCAGACACCTGCCCGCGGACGAGGTCGGTGAACTGCAGCGGCGGATCGTCGGGCACCTGCATCCGTACGACGGGCTGCTCGGCGAAGCCCGGCAGCTCGGCCCGCTGCTCGCGGGTCAGGCCCAGGCACAGCCGGTCGTAGCCGGTCGGCACCTTGCGCCGCTGCTGGTCCACGCGCATCTCGGCCAGCCGCGCGGGGGTGCACCAGCACAGGTACGCGTGGCCGTCGGTCACCAGCTGCTCGGCGACCGGCCGGTAGGTGTCCAGCCGCTCGCTCTGCCGGTACGGCCCGACCGGGCCGCCCTTGTCCGGGCCCTCGTCCCAGTCGAGTCCCAGCCAGGCGAGCGTGTCGTACACCTGCTGCTCGCTGTCGGGCCGGAAGCGCGCCCGGTCGGTGTCCTCCACCCGAAGCAGGAACTGCCCGCCCTGCTGTCGCGCGAAGGCCAGGTTGAACAACGACATGTACGCCGTGCCGACGTGCGGGTCGCCGGTGGGGGACGGCGCGACGCGGACGCGCACCGTCATGCGCGCGCCACGACCGGGTTGGTGAGCGGTCCAATGCCCTCGACCAGGACGGTGACGGCGCTCCCGGCAGTGAGCGGCCCGACGCCCGCAGGGGTGCCGGTGAGGACCACGTCGCCTGGCAGCAGGGTCATGAAGGCGGTGATCCACGCCAGGACCGCGGGGACGTCGTGCAGCAGCTGGGCGGTCCGGCCGTCCTGGCGCAGCTCGCCGTCCACTGCGCACTGCACGGCGAGGTCGGACGGGTCCAGCTCGGTCTCGACCCACGGCCCGAGCGGGCAGAAGCTGTCGTGGGACTTCCCCCGCGTCCACTGCCCGTCCTGCTGCTGGTGGTCCCGGGCGGTGACGTCGTTGCCGCAGGTATAGCCCAGCACAACGTCCAGCGCCCGCTCGCGCGGCACCTCGCGGCACAGCCGCCCGATGACGACGCCGAGCTCGGCCTCGTGGTCGACGCGGTTGCTGTCGCGCGGCAGCACGATCGGGTCGCCCGGGCCGATCACCGACGTGGACGGCTTGAGGAACACCACCGGGCTGGCCGGCGGCTCGGCTCCGGCGCCGCCCATCTCGGTCACGTGGTCGGCGTAGTTCTTGCCGATGCAGACCACCTTGCTCGGCAGCACCGGCGCGAGCAGGCGCACCGAGCGCAGCGGGTGCCGTACGCCGGTCGGCACGAGCGGTGCGAACGGGTGGCCCTCGACCTCGGCCACCTCCAGACCGGCCGGGTCGTCGCCGGCTCCCTCCACGACGCCGAAGGAGACCTCGCCGTCCACGACGTACCGGGCGATGCGCATGGCCGGGAGGCTATCGGGAGTCCCTCGCCACGCCGGACTTGGCGGTGGTCATCGGCCGCGGGAGCAGCCGGTCTCGCTCAGCCGCCGGCCATGGCACCGACGACCAGCAGCGGCTCGCGCCCCTCGACGACGGCCGCTGGCAGCAGCGCATCGAGGCCTTGGTGGGATACGTCCTCTTGGCAGGCGAACAGCCGTACGAAGGACCGCCGCCGGCCGCTGGCGATGTCGCGGACGGTGCCACGCAGCACGGGGTGGGAGGACTCCAGCGCGTCCAGTACGGCGGCGACGGTCACCGGCGCAGCGACGGTCAGGCGCAACTCGCCGTGGAGCTTCGCGAGCGAGCGCAGGTGGGCCGGGAGCACGACCCGGACCTGCGGACTGGTCTGGACCGCTGGAACCCTTCCCCGTCGCGACTGCTCCTGCCCAGGTCCGGTCATGGCAGCGTCTGCACCTCGACCGACAGCACTGCGGGCAGGTCCCGGACGATCGGCGCCCACAAGTCACCCGCGTCTGCCGAGGCGTACACCTGCCCGCCGGTCGTACCGACGTAGACCCCGCACGCGTCCAGGGAGTCCACGGCCATCGCCGCCCGCAGGACGTTGACGTAGCAGTGCTCTTGGGGCAGCCCGCGGACGAGCGGCTCCCACTCGTCCCCGCCGGTGCGGCTGCGGTAGACGCGCAGCCGGCCCTCGGGCGGGTAGTGCTCGGAGTCGCTGGTGATCGGGACGACGTAGACCGTCTCGGGCTCGTGCGCGTGGACGTCGATCGGGAAGCCGAAGTCCGACGGCAGGTTGCCGCTGATCTCGCGCCACGAGCCGCCGCCGTCGTCGCTGCGCATGACGTCCCAGTGCTTCTGCATGAACAGCGTCTCGGGCCGGTCGAGGTGCCGGGCGATGCGGTGCACGCAATGGCCCACCTCGGCCTGCTCGTTCGGGAGCCCGACGGAGGTGAGCCCCTGGTTCGCCGGCCGCCAGGTCGTGCCGGCATCGTCGCTGCGGAACACCCCGGCCGCCGAGATCGCGACGTGCATCCGCGCCTCGTCCCGCGGGTCGAGCAAGATCGTGTGTAGGCACAGCCCGCCCGCCCCGGGCTGCCACTGCGCGCCGGAGTCCTGCCTGCGCAGGCCGGACAGCTCGGTCCAGGTGAGCCCGCCGTCCCCGGTCCGGAACAGCCCCGCGTCCTCCACGCCGGCGTAGGCGACGTCCGGGTCGGTCGGCGACGGCTCGAGGTGCCAGATGCGCGCGAACTCCCAGGGGTGCGGCGTCCCGTCGTACCACTGGTGCGTGCCGGGCACGCCGTCGTACCGGAGGTCGTTGCCGACCGGCTGCCAGCTCCGGCCGCCGTCGTCGGAGCGCTGGACGAGCTGCCCGAACCAGCCGGTGCTCTGGGATGCGTAGAGCCGGTCGGGGTCGGCTGGGGAGCCCTTGAGGTGGTAGACCTCCCAGCCGCCGAACAGCGGCCCGCTGACCGTCCAGTCCGTCCGCGCGCCGTCTGCGGTGAGGACGAAGGCCCCCTTCCGCGTGCCGACCAACACCCGAACACTGCTCATGGCATCCCCTTCGATCTGTCATCACCGACATCCCCCGGGCTGCGGCTCCCGAGGCCGGCCGTGCCGTCGTACCTGCCCTGCCGCTCGGTGTTGCGCCGCAGGGGCCCGCAGACGCCCTGCTGAGCGCCACACCAACCGATACGCCGGCCGGCTCAGGCATTCGTGAGCTCCGGGATCGGCGCGACCCGCGGGTCGTCGGCATCCGCGAAGTAGTCAGCGGCCTCGGTGTGGTCCCGGCCGGCCGGCGTCTTGAGCGCTCGCAGCAGCAGCGTCCCACCGACCGAGATCACCAGGTTGAGCACGAAGGCGGTCAGGGCGATGTAGCCGTTGCGGCCGTTCAGGAAGGGGATCTCGGCGTTGGACCCGCCGAAATGCTTTTTCGTGACCGGGTTGAGCACGTTGTAGGCCTCGTAGGTCCCATAGACCATCGCCACAGCCCAGCCGGCGAGCAGGGCGTAGCGGTGGAACCAGCGGGTGAACAAGCCGAACACGATCGCCGGGAAGGTCTGCAGCATCCAGATGCCGCCGAGCAGCTGGAAGTTGATCGCGAGGGTCTTGTCCAGGGTCAGCACGAAGGCCAGCGCGCCGATCTTGACCACGAGCGAGACCAGCTTGGATACGCGGGCCTGCTCGGCCTGGGTCGCGCGCGGCCGGAAGAACTCCTGGTAGATGTTGCGGGTGAACAGGTTGGCCGCGGCGATGGACATGATCGCGGCCGGCACGAGGGCGCCGATCGCGATGGCCGAGAACGCGATGCCGGTGAACCAGCTAGGGAACTCCTCCGCGAAAAGCCGCGGCACGGCCAGCTGGCCGTTGGGCTTGCCGTCCAGGCCGACCACGGAGACCTTGGCCGCCAGGGCGAGGAAGCCCAGCAGGGCGATCAGGCCCAGCAGCAGCGAGTACGCCGGGAGCAGCGCGGCGTTGCGGCGGCCGGTGTCGCGCCGTGAGCTGGACAGCACGGCTGTAGCGCTGTGCGGGTACATGAACAGCGCCATCGCCGAGCCGAGGGCGAGGGTGGCGTAGGGCCAGAAGCCGGCCGGCTTCGGCACGATCCCGGCGGCCGGCTTCTTGCCGGCCAGCGAGGTCTTGGCGCTGTCGAACACGTGGCCCCACCCGCCGAGGTGGTGCGGGATGTAAATGACAGCCACGACGATCACGACGTAGATCAGGATGTCCTTGACGAAGGCGATCAGCGCCGGGGCGCGCAGGCCCGAGGAGTAGGTGTAGGCGGCGAGCGCGACGAAGGCGACCAGCAGGGGCAGGTCGGCGAGCAGCTTGTTGCCGCCACCGCCGACGCCCATGACCTCCAGGACGGCTTGGATGCCGACCAGCTGCAACGCGATGTAGGGCATGGTGGCCAGCAGGCCGGTCACCGCGACGGCCAGCGCCAGGGCGCGCGAGTCGTAGCGTCCGCGCACGAAGTCGGCCGGCGTGACGTATCCGTGCCGGTGCGAGACCGACCACAGGCGGGGCAGGAACAAAAAGACCAACGGGTAGACGATGATCGTGTAGGGCACCGCGAAGAACCCGACGGCGCCGGCGGTGAACATCAGGGCCGGCACGGCCACGAACGTGTACGCCGTGTAGAGGTCACCGCCCAGCAGGAACCAGGTCACGACGGTGCCGAAACCGCGACCGCCCAAGCCCCACTCATTCAGGTCGGCCATACTCTCGGCCCGCCGCCACCTCGAGGCGGCGAAGCCGATGACGGTGACAGCCAGGAACAGCACCACCACGATGGACAGCGCCGTGACGTCGACGTGGTGCATCAGCGCGGGCCGCCGTCCCGGTGCGCGAGCCGGCCCCGGCTGCGCTCGACCCCGCGCACGAGCCGGTAGGCGACGTAGGTGCAGACCGCGCTGATCAGCACCCAGAGGAACTGATACCAGTAGAAGAACGGGAAGCCGAACAGCCGCGGGTCGTCCTTGGCGTAGCTGGACACCCAGAGCAGGGCCACGAACGGCGCCGCCAGCAGAACCCCGGCCACGGCGTACGCAGGGGTACGCCCGGCATGGACGGGGCCGTCCCCGCCCCCATCCCCATCCCCACTGCCACCGGGACCTGGCTTGTCAGTCCGGACCGGAGCAGACACGGGTACCTCCTGGGGGAGCGCGCGGGAGCGGGCGCCACGCAGTCTGCGCGCCTCAGGCGAAACCCGCCACCATGTGCGGTGCGTACGGCGATTCGAGGCGGGTGACCTCGGCCGCTGTGAGCTCCACCTCGACCGCCGCGACCGCGTCGTCCAGGTGGTGAGGCTTGGTGGCGCCGACGATCGGCGCTGTGACGGCCGGCTTGCCGAGCATCCAGGCGAGGGCCACCTGCGCCCTGGGCAGCCCGCGCTCGGCCGCGACCGCCCCTACGGCGTCGACGATCTCGCGGTCACCCTCGGCGTACAGGCTCTTGCCGAACTCGTCGGTCTCCGAGCGCGCTGTCCTGTCGTCCCAGTCCCGGGTCAGGCGGCCGCGGGCCAGCGGGCTCCACGGGATCACACCGACCCCGGTGTCGGCGCACAGCGGCAGCATCTCCCGCTCCTCCTCGCGGTTGAGCAGGTTGTAGTGGTCCTGCATCGACACGAAGGGCGTCCAACGTTGCGTCTGCGCGACGTGCTGCATACGCATGAACTGCCAGGTCCACATCGACGACGCCCCGAGGTAGCGGGCCTTGCCGGACTGCACCACGTCGTGCAGCGCCTCCATCGTCTCCTCGACCGGGGTCGCCGGGTCGAACCGGTGGATCTGGTAGAGGTCGACGTAGTCGGTGCCGAGCCGCCGCAGGCTGTCGTCGATGCTGCGCAGCACGGCCTTACGGGACAGGCCGCCACCGCTCGGGCCGGGCCGCATCCGGCCGTGCACCTTGGTGGCCAGGACGAGGTCGTCGCGCACCCCGAAGTCCCGCACAGCCCGGCCGAGGATCTCCTCGGATGTGCCGTCTGAGTAGACGTTCGCCGTGTCGAAGAAGGTGATGCCCAGCTCGAGCGCGCGCTGCAGGAAAGGCCGGCTCGCCGCCTCGTCCAAGCTCCAGGTGTGGCCACCGCGGTCGGGCTCGCCGTAGCTCATGCAGCCCAGGCAGATGCGGGAGACCTGGAGGCCGCTGCGGCCCAGCGTCGTGTACTGCATCACCGGTACGCCGACAGGTGGTCGTGCAGGAAGTCCGCCACGCTGCGGGCGGGCCGTCCGGTCGCCTTGTGCACCTCGTCGGTCACCGCCGCGGCTGCGCCGCTCCGGTAGATCTCGAACAACTCCAGGAGACCGTCGGCAACCCACTCCGGCACTCCGCCGCCGGTCATGGCCTCGCGGGCGGCGGCAGGGGGTACGTCCACGTACTGCACCGGCTTGTCGAGCAGGGACGACAGCGTCTGAGCAACCTGCTGATAGGTGACCGCTTCTGGCCCGGTGACGGTGTACGTCGCCCCCTCGTGGCCCTCGCTCGTCAGCACGTGGGCGGCCACCGCAGCCACGTCCCGCGCATCGACATGGCTGATCGCGGCGTCGCCCGCCGGCAGGAAGAACGAGCCCTGCTCCTGCACCGACCCCGCCCACATGAGGAAGTTCTGCATGAACGAGCTCGGTGCCAGCACGGTGGTCGCGATGCCGGCCTCCTTCAGCGCCTGGATCGCTGTGCTGTGCGCGCGCAGGAACCGGCTGTCTCCAGGGCCGTCCACCCCGGCCGCAGCCAGCTTCACGACCCGCACCTGGCCGTGAGCGCGCTGGACCGCGCGGACCATGACCAGCTCCTGCTCGGCCATCTGCTCCCCACCAGCGCTGAGCAGGAAGAGCCGGTCGACGCCCTCCAACGCGCGGTGCAGCGAGGGCGCGTCCTCGTAGGAGCCGATCGCGGTCTCGCAGTCGTACCCGCGCAGCGAGTCTGCCTTCTCCTGGCTGCGAACCAGGGCCCGCACGGGGTGCGACTGGCCGCAGAGCTGCTGGACGAGGTACCCGCCGACGGTGCCGGTGGCGCCGGTCACGAGGATCACGTGAATGCCTCTTCTGTTGATGCGGAAACGGACTGCTTCAGCAGGCCGGCGGTGTAGGCGTCCTCGAGGGCCTGCCAGGAGGCCTCGATGACGTTCTCGTGCACACCGACGGTGCTCCACTCGACCGTTCCGTCGGAGGTGTCGACCAAAACCCGGGTGACCGCGTCGGTCCCGTGCGCACCGCTGACGATCCGCACCTTGTAGTCCACGAGGTCCAGTGCGGCCAGTCCCGGGTAGAGGCCGACCAGCGCGCTGCGCAGCGCCCGGTCGAGGGCGTTCACCGGACCGTTGCCCTCGCCGGTGCGGACGATCCGCTCGCCCTTGGCGTGCAGCTTGACCGTCGCCTCGGACACCACCTCGCCGTTCCGGTGCTCAACGATCACCCGCCAGCTCTCCAGGTCGAAGTAACGCGGCCGCTCCCCCATGTGCTCGCGCAGCAGCAGCTCGAAGCTGGCCTCGGCCGCCTCGAAGCTCCAGCCGACCGACTCGAGGTCCTTCACCCGGTCGATGACCCGGAGCACCGTCTCGGCGTCCGGTTCCAGGCCGAGCGCCCGGCCCTTGAGCTCGATCGTTGCTCGACCGGCGAGCTCACTCACGAGCAGGCGCATGTCGTTGCCGACAACCGCGGGCTCCACGTGCTGGTAGAGGTCGGGATCGGCTTTGACCGCGCTGACGTGCAGCCCGGCCTTGTGAGCGAACGCGCTGCCGCCGACCCACGGCTGATGGGCGTCCGGCGCGATATTGGCCACCTCGGCGACGGCGTGCGCCACCCGCCCGAGCTCGGCCAGTCGTCCCACCGGCAGCACCCGCCGCCCGGTCTTGGTCTCCAGCGCCGCCACGACGCTGAACAGGTCAGCGTTGCCGCACCGCTCGCCGTACCCGTTCGCGGTGCCCTGTACGTGCGTCGCGCCGGCCTCGACCGCCGACAGCGAGTTCGCCACTGCGCAGGCGCTGTCGTTGTGCGCGTGGATGCCCAGCCGCACCCCGGTCTCGAGCACCTGGCCCACGATCTCGGCCAGCTGGGTCGGCAGCATCCCACCGTTGGTGTCGCACAACACCGCGACGTCCGCGCCGGCCTCAGCGGCCACGAGCAGGACCTCGACCGTGTACGCAGCATCCGCCCCGTAGCCGTCGAAGAAGTGCTCGGCGTCGAGAAACACCCGCTGACCCTCGGCCCGCAGATGCGCCACCGAGTCGCGAACCATTGCCAGGTTCTCCTCGCGGGTCGTGCGCAGCGCCCGCTCGACGTGTCGGATATCGCTCTTGGCCACCAGGGTCACGACCGGCGCGCCGGACTCCCGCAGGTGCGCCAGGTCCTTCGCTGCGTCGCCGCCCGGCCGCCGGGTGGAGCCGAACGCCGCCAGTTGCGCCGTCGTCAGCACCAGCTCGGTCCGGGCCCGCCGGAAGAACTCGGCGTCTTTGGGGTTCGCGCCAGGCCAGCCGCCCTCGACGAAGCCGACACCGAGCTCGTCCAGGTGCCGGGCGATGGTCAGCTTGTCGTTCACCGACAGCGACAGGCCCTCGCGCTGCGCGCCGTCGCGCAGCGTCGTGTCGTAGACGTGGAAGGCATCGGAAGGACCTGCTGGAGGACGTGGCACTACAGGACTCGGTGCAGCCAGCCGTGCGGGTCGGGCGCGCGGCCGTACTGCAGGTCCAGCAGCGCCTCGCGCAGCGCGATGGTCACCGGTCCCGGTTGGCCGTTGCCCGTGACGACCTCGCCGTCGGGCCACCGCAGGGCGCCGATGGGCGTGAGGACAGCCGCTGTCCCGCAGGCGAAGGCCTCGACGACCCGGCCGTCGAGGGCGCCCTTGCGCCATTCGTCCACGTCGACCCGGCGCTCCTCCACGGCGTGCCCGCGTTCGCGGGCGAGGCTGATGACGCAGTCGCGGGTCACGCCCTCCAGGATCGTGCCCAGCTCCGGCGTGACGAGAGTGCCGTCGTCCAGCACGAGGAACACGTTCATGCCGCCGAGCTCCTCGAGCCAGCGGTGCTCGGCGGCGTCGAGGTAGACGACCTGGTCGCAGCCGTGGTCGATCGCCTCCTGCTGGGCGACGAGCCCGGCTGCGTAGTTGCCGCCGCACTTGGCCGCGCCGGTGCCGCCGGGAGCCGCCCGGACGTACTCCTGCGACAGCCACAGCGACACCGGCCGCAGCGGTCCGGAGAAGTAGTTGCCGGCCGGCGACGCGATGACCTGGAACCGCGCGGACTGGCTCGGCCGCACCCCGAGGCCCACCTCGTCGGCGTACATGAACGGACGCAGGTAGAGCGTGGCGCCCTCGCCGTCCGGGACCCAGCCGGCGTCGGTCCGCACGAGCAGCTCGCAAGCCTGGACGAAGGCCTCCTCGGGCAGCTGCGGCAGCGCGAGCCGTCGACACGAGGCGGTCATGCGGGCGGCGTTGCGCTCCGGCCGGAACAGCGCCACTCCGCCGTCGGGCTGTCGGTAGGCCTTGAGCCCCTCGAAGACTGTCTGCCCGTAATGCAGGACGACAGAGGCGGGATCGACGAGCACCGGCGCGTACGCCGCCAGGCGCGCGTCGTGCCAGCCGAGCTCGGCGGTCCAGCCGACGGTCACCATGTGGTCGGTGAACACGCGGCCGAACGTCGGAGCGGCGAGCACCTCTGCCCGGGCTTCGCCGTCGACCGGCGTACCGCTGGGCTGCACCTGAAACTGCACCGCACGCTCCCCTCTTGTCGTCCTGCTGCACGGTAGCCCCGGCCTGCCCGGCCTCTGTCAGAGCGCGGCGAGCAGGGCATCCCCGACCTGTGCGGTGCTGCGGCTGACAGCTCCGCGTCCAGCCAGGTCGGCGGCGACCGCCGCCTCGACCCTCGCGGCCTGCTCGAGGTGGCCGAGGTGCTCCAGCAGCAACGCGACCGACAGCACGGTGGCGGTCGGGTCGGCAACGGACCGACCGGCGATGTCGGGGGCACTGCCGTGCACCGGCTCGAACATCGACGGGTGCACGCGCGAGACGTCCAGGTTGCCGCTGGCGGCCAGGCCGATGCCCCCGCCGATCGCGGCACCGATGTCGGTGAGGATGTCCCCGAACAGGTTGTCGGTGACCACGACGTCGAAGCGCCCGGGGTCGGTGACCAGGAACATGGCCGTGGCGTCGGCGTGCTGATAAGCCAGCTCGACCTCCGGAAAGTCCTTGTGCACCTGATCGGTGACCCGCTGCCACAGCCCGCCGGCATGGACGAGCACGTTGGTCTTGTGCACGAGGGTGAGGTGTCCCCGACGGGCCTGCGCCCGCCGGAAGGCATCGCGCACGACCCGCTCCACGCCGTACGCCGTGTTCAGGCTGACCTCGGTGGCGATCTCGTACGGGGTGCCGGTGCGCATCGTGCCGCCGTTGCCGGCGTAGGGGCCCTCGGTGCCCTCGCGCACGACGACCAGGTCGAACGGGGTGTCGCCGAGCGGACCCTCGACGCCCACGAAGCGGCGGACCGGGCGCAGGTTCACCTGGTGGTCGAGCTCGAAGCGCAGCCGCAGGAGTAGGCCGCGCTCCAGGACGCCCGACGGTACGGACGGATCGCCGATCGCGCCGAGCAGGATGGCGTCGTGGCCGTGCAACTCAGCCAGGACGCTGTCGGGCAACGCCTCCCCGGTCCGCCGGTAGGCGCTCGCACCGAGGTCGTAGTCCGTCGTCTCGACGTCGGGCAGGACGGCGTGCAGCACCTTCAGGCCCTCAGCAACCACTTCCGGGCCGATGCCGTCACCGCCGATGACCGCCACTCTGGTGCTCATCCGGCCATGCTACTGGCTGAGACCAACATCTCACCCGTTGAGATGGTGCGGGGGCTAAGCGGGGGAGGCTCAGCACGCGGCGCGGTTCACGGCGGACACGAGCGCGCGCAGGGAGGAGGTCACGATGCTGGCGTGCACCCCGCAGCCCCAGAGCACGTGGCCGTCCACAGCCACTTCGAGGTAGGACGCGGCCTGCGCCTCCTCGCCCGAGCCGGTGGCGTGCTCGGCGTAGTCCAGGACCCGGACGTCCAGGTCCAGGTCGGACAGCGCGTGCACGAAGGCCGCGATCGGACCGTTGCCCGCACCGATCAGGGTGCGCTCCTGCCCGCCGTAGGTCACGACCGCCTCGATGGTGTCCTGCTCACCGCTGCTGGTGCTGAACGACAGCACCCGCAGCGGTCCGGAACGCTCGAGATAGGTCTCCGCGAACAGCGCCCAGATCCGGGCCGGACTGATCTCACCGCCCTCGCCGTCGGCGATCTGCTGCACCACCTGGGAGAACTCGATCTGCATCCGTCGCGGGAGGTCCAGGTGGTGCTCGCTGTTCAGGACGTACGCCACGCCTCCCTTGCCGGACTGGGAGTTGACGCGGATGACCGCCTCGTAGGAGCGGCCCACGTCTTTCGGGTCGATCGGCAGGTACGGCACCTCCCAGCGGAAGTTCCCGACCGGTACGCCGGCGGCGGCGGCGTCGCGCTCCATCGCCTCCAGCCCCTTCTTGATCGCGTCCTGGTGCGAGCCGGAGAAGGCCGTGTAGACGACCTCCCCGCCGTACGGGTGGCGCGGGTGCACGGGCAGCTGGTTGCAGTGCTCGACCGTGCGCCGGACCTCGTCGATGTCGGAGAAGTCGATGCCCGGCGGCACGCCCTGGGACAGCAGGTTCAGCCCGAGGGTCACGAGGCAGACGTTGCCGGTGCGCTCGCCGTTGCCGAACAGGCACCCCTCGACCCGGTCTGCCCCGGCCATCAGACCCAGCTCGGCGGCCGCCACCGCCGTACCGCGGTCGTTGTGGGGATGCAGGGAGAGCACGACGCTGGAGCGGCGGGCACCCAGGGCACGCGAGAACCACTCGATCTGGTCGGCGTAGACGTTGGGTGTCGACATCTCCACCGTGGCCGGCAGGTTCAGTACGACCGGTCGCTCCGAAGTCGGCTGCCAGACGTCCATCACCGCCTCGCAGACCTCCAGGGCGTAGTCGAGCTCGGTGCCGGTGAACGACTCGGGGCTGTACTGCCAGCGGACCTTGGTCTCGGGGCCGAGCAGCTGCTCGGCGTACTTGCTGCACCACTGCGCGCCCTGCACCGCGATGTCCTTGACGCCGTCCCGGTCCAGGCCGAACACCACGCGCCGCTGCAGGATCGAGGTCGAGTTGTAGAGGTGGATGAGCGCGGTGCCGCGCAGACCGGCCAGGGACGCGACGGTGCGCTCGATCAGCTCCTCGCGGGCCTGGGTGAGCACCTGGATCGTCACACCCGGCGGTACGAGATCGGCCTCGACGAGCTGGCGGATGAAGGCGAAGTCGGTCGAGGACGCGGCCGGAAAGCCGACCTCGATCTCGGTGTAGCCCAGCTGCACGAGCAGGCGGAACATCCGCAGCTTGCGCTCGGCATCCATCGGCTCGATGAGCGCCTGGTTGCCGTCGCGCAGGTCCACGCTGCACCACTGCGGCGCGTGGGTGAGGACCTGCTGCGGCCAGCTGCGGTCGGCGAGCTCGACCGGCGGGAACGGCTGATAACGCTGGTGGGTCGCGGACTGGTGGGTCGCGGGCTGGTGAGTCACGGTGCGGGCTCCTGAACAGGGCGGGAAGGCGGCCAGCACGTCAGCCCGCGACGGGGAGCCGGCCTGGATCAGACCCCGTCGCGGCGAAGAAGCAGCAGGCTCCGCAGCACGTGCGCAACACTACGCCGCTCAGGCGAGGAACTCGGCGACGGCCTCGCGGAACGCGTCGGGCTCATCGATCCACGGGAAGTGGCCGGCCCCCGGCAGGAGGACCGTCCGGGCGTCCGGGAAGCTCGCCGCCACCGCGTGCACCGCTTCGACGCCGGTGACCGCGTCCCGCTCGCCGCCGACGACCAGGACCGGCGACTGCACCTGACCCAGCTGCGCGAGAAGCGCTGGTACATCGACCTGTTCGGCTCCCGCAGCGAAACCCAGCTCGGCCCGCCTGCTGCTTTGGTGGTCAGCGGTGAGGGCGTGTGCCTGTGTGCGCTCGTCCCAGCGTCCGTAGAGGAAGGGTCGGCTGGCGCGCATCAGTGCCTGCTGCTGCGCTGGCGGCGCGTCGGCCATCGGCCTCCGCCGCATCAGCGTACCAGGGCTCGTGCGAGCGGGCCGCGCGCAGGGCGCTGACGTCGGCGCGGGTGCCCCCCTGGAGCAAGTCGATGGGCGTCACCAGCACGAGCCGGTGTACGGGGTACCGCGCCGCGTACGCCTGAGCGACGAGGGCGCCGGCGCTGTGTCCGAGCAGGTCCAGGACAGGTAGGCCCAGCTGCACGCGCAGGGCCTCGACGTCGTCGGCGAGCCGGTCGTAGCGCAGCGAGGCGGGGTCGGGCGGCACCTCGCTATGGCCGGTCGCCCTGGCGTCGAGCAGGACCAGGGTGCAGGTCGCGGACAGCCCGCCGAGGTCCTCCAGGTAGGCCGAGGCACGACCGGGACCGCCCGGCAGGCATACCAGCGGCGGTCCCTCGCCCACCTGCGTGTACGCCAGCCGCACCCCGTCGTAGGACCGGAAGCCCGGCATCAGGACAAGTCCACGGCACGGCCGGAGTCGGCCCCGATCGCGGTCGCGATGTCGCCGAGCAGATCGGGACCCACGGCGCTGTCGACCGTCAACGCCATGAGGGCGCCGCCACCGGGCGAGCTGCGGCTGACCTGCGCGCCCGCGATGTTCACCCCCGCGGCGCCGAGCTGCGCGCCGACCGTGCCCACCACGCCGGGACGGTCGGCGTAGCGCAGGAACAGCAGGTGCTCAGCGGCAGCGAGATCGACGTCGAAGCCGTCGATCTCGGTCAGCTTCTCGATCTGGCGTGGACCGGACAGCGTGCCCGAGACGCTGTGCGCCGCGCCGTTCGCAAGCACGCCACGGACGGTGAGCACGGTGCGGTGGTCCGGGCTGTCGGCCTCGGTCACGAGGGTCAGCGCGACCCCCCGCTCGGCCGCCAGCGCCGGGGCATTGACGAAGGTGACGTGCTCCTCCACCACTCCGGCGAACACGCCCTTGAGCGCGGCGAGCTGCAACACGCTGACGTCGTGGGCAGCGAGCTCGCCGCGCACCTCGACCTGCAGGCTCGCGGCCACAGCGCCGGCCAGCGCGGTGAAGACGCGACCGAGCTTCTCCACCAGGGGCAGGGCGGGGCGCACCTCCTCGACGACGATGCCGCCCGCCTGCACGTTGACCGCGTCGGGGACGAACTCGCCCTCGAGCGCGAGGCGGACCGAGCGGGCCACCGCGATGCCGGCCTTGTCCTGCGCCTCGACGGTAGAGGCGCCCAGATGTGGTGCGACGACGACGGAGTCGAAGGCGAACAGCGGCGAGTCGGTGCACGGCTCGGTCGCGAACACGTCCAGCCCGGCGCCGCCGACGTGGCCGCTGGTCAGGGCGTCCGCCAGCGCCTGTTCGTCGAGCAGGCCGCCGCGAGCGGCGTTGATGATGCGGACACCCGGTTTGCACATCGCCAACTCGTCCTTGCCGATCAGTCCGACCGTCTCGGGCGTCTTGGGCAAGTGGATCGAGATGAAGTCGCTCTCCCGCAGCAGCTCCGCCAGCGGTACGAGGGACACCCCCAGCTGGGCAGCCCGCGAGGGCTGGACGTACGGGTCGTACGCCAGGAGCCGGGTGCCGAAGGCGCTCATCCGCTGGGCGAACAGCACGCCGATCCGGCCCAGACCGACCACACCGACGGTCTTGTCGGCAACCTCGACACCCGCCCACCTGCTTCGCTGCCACTGCCCGGCCTTGAGCGCAGCGCTTGCCGGGGCCGTGTTGCGCGCACAGGCCAGGAGCAGGGCGACGGCCTGCTCGGCGGCGCTGACGATGTTGCTCTGCGGTGCGTTGACGACCAGCACCCCGCGCGCGGTCGCGGCCTCGACATCGATGTTGTCCAGCCCGATGCCGGCCCGAGCGATGACCGTGAGGCGTGGTGCGGCGGCCAGGGCCTCGGCGTCGAGGAGGGTGGCGCTACGCACGATGACGGCGTCGGCCCCGGCCAGGGCGGGCAGCAGGGCGGCCCGGTCGCCGCCGTCGACATACCGGACCTCGACGCCGTCCCCCAGCACGACCAGAACCGAGGGAGCGAGCTCCTCCGCGAGGAGCACAACGGGACGAGCGCTCACGAAGCATCCTCAAGTCCGGGTCGGCCGACGTCGAAGCCTACGGGGCGGCTACCACGCCAGCGGCCAGGCAGCGCCCCGGTGCTGCCGGTCGAGGCGGGTACCCGTCCCGAACCCCTGGAGCCGGCGTGCGCACCACCCCTTCATGGCGCTGGTCGGCCCCGACCGCCGCGCTCGTCCTGACCGCCCTGGCACTGCCCGGCGCAGGCCCGGCGTCCGCCGCGACCAGCGCGCCGGCCCCGACCCGCGCGTCCGGCAGCTATCACGCGGTGCACGGGCGGACCCTTGGCTCGACCACCTTGTCGCCGGGCAGACCGGCCCGGGCCCTGCTGTCCGGCGCGACGTCCGCGACGGTGGCCGCCCCGACTGCCGCATCAGGGACGGCCAGTCCGGTGTCGCACTTCACTGTCTCGTTCGTCGACGACCCGAACGCCCCTGGGCACCCGGCGACACCCTGGACGACCGCGGCCAAGACCGCCTTCCTGGCCGCGGCCAACGTCTGGAGCCACGAGATCCAGTCCGCCCAGACCCTGACGATCGAGGCGCACTCCACTGACTTCGCCGACCCGTCGGTCCTCGGCGCCGCGGGCCCGGGTGAGTTCTTCACCGGCTCGGACCCGAACGTCGCCTACCCGCTGTCTTACCTCGACGCGCAGCGCACGACCCGTCTCGACCCCGACCCGGCCATGCCGGACATCTACGCGGAGTTCAATCCGGCCCGCCCCGGCCTGTACTTCGGCACCGACGGCCGTCCGCCGAGCAGCGCCGTCGACTTCGAGTCGGTGGTGCTGCACGAGATCGGCCACGGGCTGGGGCTGGTCGGAGCGGGCGGCATGAACGGCACGAGGGGCTACAACCGCCTGCCCAACCCCGATGGCACCGCCGGTCCGATGCTCGCCTTCGACACCTTCACCTATGCCGCCTCGGCGACGGGGACGAAGCCGATCGCCGGCTACGCCAACGACACGACGGTGCTCGGGGACGCACTGCAAGGGGTGGACGCCCGCGGCCAGGTGACCGGCGGCGTCTACTGGTCCGGCACCGCCGGGCGGGCCGGGGGCGGCGGCGCACCCGTGCGGCTGTACGCCCCGAGCAGCTTCCGGGAGGGCTCCAGCTACAGCCACGTCGACGAGGCCAGCTACCCGGCCGGCAACGCGAACGCGCTCATGACCCCCCAGCTCAGCGCGGGCGAGGTCGAGCACGACCCGGGCCCGATAGCTCTCGGCATGCTGTCCGACCTGGGCTATGCCGTACCCGGGGTGCCCGGCTCCGCCTACTCCCCCGTCACTCCGGTACGTGTGCTGGACACCCGGTACGGCACAGGTGCCGCGCGGGCCCCACTCGGCTTCGGCGGCAGCATCGACGTCAAGGTGACCGGCGCCAACGGCGTACCGGCGAACGCCACCGCAGTGGTGCTCAACGTGACTGGTGTCGGGCCGACCGCCCTCACCAACATCCGGGCCTACCCGACGCCCGGCGCCGCGTTCGCACCTCCGGTGGTGTCTGCGCTCAACCTCGGCGCCGGCGAGACCCGGGCCAACCTGGCCACGGTGGCCGTCGGCAGCGGTGGCAAGGTCCGGTTGCGCAACGCCAGCGGGAGCGTCAACCTGCTCGCCGACCTGGCCGGCTACTACGCGCCGGCGGCACCGGCCCGCTACCAACCCCTGACCCCAGCCCGCGTGCTCGACACGCGCATCGGTCTGAACGCCCCGATGGCGCCGCTGGGCGCCGGGCAGGTGCTCGACCTGGATGTCGTGGCCAAGGCCGGTGTCCCCAGCGGCGCCACGGCAGTGGCCTTCACGGTGACCGCCCTGTCCGCCTCGGCCGTCACCAACGTCCGCGCCTACCCGACGCCCGCCACAGGCGGGACCTCCATACCGGTGGTCAGCAACATCAACATCGAGCCGCAGCAGTCGCCGACGCCCAACCTGGTCGTGGTCAAAGTCGGCGACGCCAACAAGGTACGGCTGCGCAACAGCGAAGGCAGCACCGAGCTGTTCGTCGACGTGGCCGGCTACTACTACAACAGCACGACGGCCGGACTGCTCTTTCGGCCGGTCGAGCCGTCCCGCGTGCTGGACACGCGCAACCAGACTGGCACCTCGAGCGCTGCCCCGACCACGCTGAACCAGGGCCAGACCCTCGATGTGCAGCTCAACGGCGTCGATCGCATCCCCGGGCTGGCCGGCGCAGCCGTCCTCAACGCAGCCGGCATCGCGGCGAGCACGACCACCAACCTGCGCATCTACCCGACCCCGACCGACGGCTCTGGGCCGCCCACCACGTCGGTGCTCAACCTGTTCGTCGGGCAGACCTCCGCCGACGCCGACATCGCGAAGATGGGGACGACGCACAGCATCCGGATCTACAACAGCGCCGGCTCGGTGGGCGTGCTCGCAGACGTCTGCGGCTGGTTCGGCTCCTGAGCGTGGCCAGCCTGCCGGATGAGCTACTCGGGGGCGATCCAGGCCATCATCGGGCGTAGCTGCGCGCCGACCACCTCGATCGGGTGCTCAGCGCCGGCCTTGCGGTACTGCGCCAGCTCGGGCCCCCCCGCGTCGTCGTCGGCGATCAGCTTGCGGGTGAAGGTGCCGTCCTGGATCTCGGCGAGTACGCGCTCCATCTCCCGCTTGGTTTCCGCGGTGACGATGCGCGGGCCGGTCGTGTAGTCGCCGAACTCCGCGGTGTCCGAGATCGACCAGCGCATCTTGCTGATACCCCCCTCGTACATCAGGTCGACGATCAGCTTGAGCTCGTGCAGGCACTCGAAGTAGGCGATCTCGGGCTGGTACCCGGCCTCGACCAGGACCTCGAAACCAGTCTGTACGAGCGCGCTCGCGCCGCCGCACAGCACGGCCTGCTCACCGAACAGGTCGGTTTCGGTCTCCTCGGTGAAGGTCGTCTTGATGACGCCGGCACGCGTGCCTCCGATGGCCCTGGCCCAGGCCAGAGCGAGCGCCTGGGCGGTGCCGCTGGGATCCTGCTCGACGGCGATCAGGCACGGGACCCCCCGGCCGTCGACGAACTGCCGCCGGACCAGGTGACCCGGGCCCTTCGGGGCGACCATCGCGACGTCGACCCCGGGCGGCGGCGTGATGAGCCCGAAGCGGATGTTCAGGCCGTGCCCGAAGAACAGGGCGTCCCCGTCGTTGAGGTTCGGGGCCACGTCGGTCTCGTAGAGCTTGCGCTGCACCGTGTCCGGCGCAAGGAGCATGATGACGTCGGCCTCGGCGCAGGCCTGCGCGGACGTCATGACCCGCAGCCCGTCGGCCTCGGCCTTCGCCCGGCTTCGGCTGCCCTCGGGCAGGCCGACGCGCACGTCCACGCCGGAGTCACGCAGGTTCAGCGCATGCGCGTGGCCCTGGCTGCCGTAGCCCAGCACGGCCACCGTGCGGCGCTGCAGGACTGCCAGATCGGCGTCGTCGTCGTAGAAAATCTCGGCCATGGGTGGGATCCTTTCGCGAGCGGTTGATGTGGTGAGGACAGCGATCGGCGGGGCGGTCAGGAGGCAGATCGCAGTCGCTCGGAGCCGGTCATGGCCCGCGGGCCGCGGGCCAGCGCCACCATCCCGGACTGCACGAGCTCCCGAATCCCGAACGGTTCGAGCACCTTGATGAGCGCAGCAAGCTTGTCCGGGTTGCCGGTCGCCTCAATGGTGACCGCGTCGGTGGCGACGTCCACGACCTTCGCCCGGAACAGCTGCACGGTCTCCAGCACATGCGAGCGGGTGTTGAGGTCGGCCTTGACCTTGATCAGCACGAGCTCGCGCTGGACCGACGCACCCGGGTCGAGCTCGACGATCTTGAGTACGTTGATCAGCTTGTTGAGCTGCTTGGTGACCTGTTCCAGCGGCAGGTCCTCGACCTCGACGACGATCGTCATCCGGCTGACCGTCCGGTGCTCGGTCGGGCCGACCGCGAGCGAGGAGATGTTGAAGCCACGCCGGCTGAACAGGGCGGCGACACGCGCGAGGACACCGGGCTTGTCCTCGACGAGCACCGAGAGGGTATGGCGGGTGGTCATGGCGAGCGGCTCCCGATCTCAGACGTCGTCCGCGTCCCAGACGGGACGGGTGTCGCGGGCGGCGAGGATCTCGTCGTTGCTCGTGCCCGCAGGCACCATGGGCCAGACCATCGCGTCCTGGCCGACGACGAAGTCGATGACGACCGGTGCGTCGTCGACGGCCATCGCCTTGTCGATGGTGGCGTCGACGTCGGCCTTGGTCTCGCACCGCAGGCCGACGCAGCCCATGGCGTCGGCGAGCTTGACCAGGTCCGGGATGCGCTTGGTCGGCTGGTCGCGGGCGCCGAGGCCGGTGTGGCTGTACCGCCCGTCGTAGAACAGGGTCTGCCACTGCCGCACCATGCCGAGATTGCCGTTGTTGATGACGGCCACCTTGATCGCGATGCCCTCGATCGCGCAGGTGACCAGCTCCTGGTTGGTCATCTGGAAGCAGCCGTCGCCGTCGATCGCCCAGACCGTCGCCTCGGGCCGCCCGACCTTGGCGCCCATCGCGGCGGGCACGGCGTACCCCATGGTTCCGGCGCCACCGGAGTTCAGCCAGGTGTAAGGGTGCTCGTAGCGGATGAACTGGCTGGCCCACATTTGGTGCTGGCCCACGCCGCTGGCGTAGATCGCCTCCGGGCCGGCGATCTGCCCGATCCGGCTGATCACATGCTGCGGGGCGAGCGAGCCGTCGGTCGGCTCGTCGTAGCCCAACGGGTAGGTGGCGCGCCAGCTGTCGAGCTGCCGCCACCAGCCGCTGAGGTCGGCCCGGTGGCCGGCCGCGTACTCGGTCTGCACCGCCACGACGAGGTCGGCGATCGCCTCGCGGCAGTCCCCCACGATCGGTACGTCGGCGATGCGGTTCTTCCCGATCTCGGCCGGGTCGATGTCGGCGTGGATCACTTGGGCGCCCGGCGCGAAGCTGCTGAGCTTGCCGGTCACCCGGTCGTCGAACCGGGCCCCGAGCACCACGAGCAGGTCGGCCTTCTGCAGCGCCGTCACCGCGGCCACTGTCCCGTGCATGCCGGGCATGCCCAGGTGCTGCGGGTGGCTGTCCGGGAAGGCGCCGCGGGCCATCAGCGTCGTCACGACCGGGATCCCCGTCAGCTCGGCCAGCACCTTCAGCTCGGCCGCCGCCCGGGCCTTCAGAACGCCGCCTCCGACGTACAGGACGGGCCGCCTGGCCTGGGCGACCAGGCGCGCCGCCTCGCGTACCTGCTTGGCGTGCGGGCGGGTCGTCGGGCGGTACCCGGGCAGGTCGAGCACCGGCGGCCAGGCGAACTGCCCCTGCGCCTGCAGCACGTCCTTGGGCAGGTCGACCAGGACCGGACCGGGTCGTCCGGTGCTGGCCAGGTGGAAGGCCTCGGCAATGGTGCGCGGGATGTCGTCGGCGTGCTGCACCAGGAAGTTGTGCTTGGTGATCGGCATCGTGATGCCGCAGATGTCGGCCTCCTGGAAGGCGTCGGTGCCGATCGCGGCGCTCGGCACCTGCCCGGTGATCGCCACGAGCGGCACCGAGTCCATGTACGCGTCGGCGATCGGCGTCACCAGGTTGGTCGCCCCCGGGCCGCTCGTCGCCATGCAGACCCCGACCCGGCCGGTCGCCTGTGCGTAGCCCTCCGCGGCGTGCCCAGCGCCCTGCTCGTGCCGTACCAGGATGTGGCGCAACGTCCGCGAGTCCAAGATCGGGTCGTACGCCGGCAGGATCGCGCCGCCGGGGATGCCGAAGACGACCTGCGCGCCGACGTTCTCCAGACTGCGGACGAGCGACTGGGCGCCGGTGAGGCTCTCGGGCATGCGACGGGTCTCCTTGGCTGCGGTGCTGCTGGTCGAGCAGGTGCTGCGGGCAAAAAAGAACCCCTCGTGCCGAGCACGGAGGGGTGGGCGCGACTGCTGACGGTCAGCAGGCGCGCCGAGTAACGACGACGAGGCGGGACATGACCACAGCCTGGGTCCTGCCATCATCAGTGTCAAGCCCTTGGGACGGCGGTCCCACATACTGGTACGCGTCGGCCACCGTGGCCGAGCGCCCGACCCGCCCGGCACCCCGACCCGCCTCCTTGGTCAGCTGCCTCCCCGCCGTTGAGGATGCTGCAGCCGTCGAGGGTCGGGATCCGCCCCACTGGGGTCCCGCGACCGGGGCGGTTCCCGACCCTCGACCCGCGCAGCCCGGGTCAGCCGGTGATGGCGCCCTGGGCGGCGGAGCCGACCAGCTTGGCGTACTTGCCGAGCACCCCGGTGGTGTAGCGGGGCTCGAGCGGCTTCCACCCGGCCCGGCGCTCCTCCAGCACCTCGGTCGCGACCAGCAGGTCCAGCGTGCGGGTCGTGAGGTCCAGGCGGATCGCGTCGCCGTCCTGCACCAGGGCGATCGGACCGCCGTCGGTCGCCTCGGGTGCGATATGGCCGACGCACAGCCCCGTCGTACCGCCGGAGAAGCGGCCGTCGGTGAGCAGCAGCACGTCCTTGCCGAGGCCGGCGCCCTTGATCGCTCCGGTGACCATGAGCATCTCGCGCATGCCCGGACCCCCCTTGGGCCCTTCATAGCGGATGACGACGACGTCGCCCGCCGACAGCTGACCGGAGGTAACCGCGTCCATCGCGGCCTGCTCGCCGTCGAAGACCCGGGCGGTGCCTTCGAACCCATCTCGGTCGAAGCCGGCGGTCTTGACCACCGCACCGTCGGGGGCTAGCGAGCCGCGCAGCACGGCCAAGCCGCCGGTGCGGTGGATCGGGTCGGACAGGGCGTGCAGCACCTTGCCGTCGGGATCGGGCGGCGCGATCTCGGCCAGGTTCTCCGCCAGGGTCTTCCCGGTCACGGTCAGGACGTCGCCGTGCAGCAGGCCGGCGTCGAGCAGCGCCCGCATCACCACCGGCACGCCACCGACCCGGTCGATGTCGCTCATGACGTAGCGGCCGAACGGCTTGACGTCGGCCAGGTGCGGCACCCGGTCGCCGATCCGGTTGAAGTCGTCGAGGTCCAGCTCGACGCGTGCCTCGTGGGCGATCGCCAGCAGGTGCAGCACGGCGTTGGTCGAGCCGCCCAGCGCCATGACGACGGTGATGGCGTTCTCGAACGCCTCCTTCGTCATGATCCGTCGAGCCGTCAGCCCGCTGCGGACCAGCTGCACGACGGCTTCCCCTGAGCGAACGGCGATGTCGTCGCGGCGGCGGTCCACTGCCGGCGGCGCGGCCGAGCCCGGCAGCGCCATCCCGAGGGCCTCGGCAGCCGCGGCCATGGTGTTCGCGGTGTACATCCCGCCGCACGCCCCTTCGCCCGGACAGGTGGCCTTCTCGATCCGGTCCAGCTGCTCGCGGGTGATGAGCCCGCGGGCGCAGGCGCCGACGCCCTCGAATACGTCGATGATCGTGAGGTCGCGGTCGTCCAGGCGCCCCGGCAGGGTCGCACCGGCGTAGACGAACACCGAGGCGAGGTCGAGACGGGCCGCTGCCATGAGCATCCCGGGCAGGGACTTGTCGCAGCCGGCGAGCAGGACCGTGCCGTCCAGCCGCTCGGCGAACACCACCGTCTCGACCGAGTCGGCGATGACCTCGCGCGACACCAGCGACGCGCGCATCCCCTCGTGCCCCATCGAGATGCCGTCGGAGACCGAGATCGTGCCGAACTCAAGCGGGAAGCCACCACCCCGGCGTACGCCGTCCTTGCTCGCCTTGGCGAGGCGGTCCAGCGACAGGTTGCACGGCGTGATCTCGTTCCACGACGACGCGACGCCGATCTGCGGCTTGTCCCAGTCACCGTCCCCCATCCCGACCGCGCGCAGCATGGCGCGGGCCGGAGCGCGCTCCATCCCCGCCGTGACGTCGTTGCTGCGGGGCTTGCCGTTGTCGGGCGTGGACATGCGCGGACCTCGGGGAGCAGCAGGGACCGGCCGGTCGGGCGCGGGGAAGGGGAGGCGGTGCCGTCACTGTACGTGGGACACCGCCTCGTGAAGAGGTCGCCGGGGCGGCGGCGCCTCCTACAGTCGCGCGGTGGACTCATTCTCCTTCCCCAGCTCCGACGGCACGGTCCTGCGCGGCTGGCGCGGAACGGGCAGCGGCCCCGCGGTCCTGATCTGCAACGGCCTCGGCACCATCCCGGAGGCGTGGCCGGCCCTGATCACGCCGGGCTGCGGGTACGGGGCAGTGACCTGGTACCAGCGCGGGACCTTCGGCTCCGAGCGGCCCAAGGACCCCAACCGGATCCGGATCGAGGACCACGTCGAGGACGCCGTCGCCCTCCTGGACCACGAGGGCGTCGAGCGCGCGCTGCTGGTCTCCTGGTCGCTGGGCGTCAACGTCGCCTTCGAGCTGGCCCGGCTGCACCCGGACCGGGTCGACGGCATCCTGGCTGTCGCCGGGATGCCGGGCGGGACCTTCGCGACCATGGGCGGTCCGCTGCGCGTACCCCGTCGGCTGCGGCGGCCGCTCGCGGTCAATGCGGCCCGTACCGGCCGGCTCGTGGGCCCGGTGCTCAGCCGGCTCGCCCCAAAGATTCCGGTCAACCCGACGACCGCTTGGCTCATCGCCCACTCGGGCTTCATGCTCCCGGCGGCCCGGCCCGAGGTCGTGGTGCCCATGCTGAAGCAGTTCCTGCTCCACGACTGGCACTGGTACGGCGAACTGGCGGTCGCCGCCGCCGAGCACGAGGCCATGGACCTGTCGTTCCTCACCTGCCCGGTGACCTTCGTCGCCGGGCAGCACGACCTCCTGACCGGCATGCACGACATGATCAAGACGGCGGCCGGCATCCCGAGCGCCGAGCTAACGGTCCTCCCTGGCAGTCACTTCCTGCCGCTGGAGTACCCCGGGCTGATCCACCTGGCCCTGGACGAACTGGCCCGGCGGGCCGGGCTCTGAGAGATCTTCAGCAGATTCCCAGCACCTGGCCCTGGGGATCTGCTCGGGAGCCGGCGGGTCCGTCGCGGCGACGCAGGCGCAGCAGCACGACGACGCGAAGGAGTCCAGAGCCGCGCGGCAGCGCCTGAGACGGCCGGGCGCGGCCTACGCTCCGCGCGTGACGGTGCAGAGCGAGTCGAGCGCTCCGGCCGCGCGCTCGGGCGCACGGGCTGGCCGACAGCGCCCGGCGCGAGCCGGCGCCGGACGAGCGCGCGCTCGTACAGCCGATGACCGGCTCGCCGGCGCGTTGCTCATCACGGCGCCGGAGCCGGCGCCGGACGAGCGCGACCTGCTGCTGCAGACCCTGTCCGCCTGGCTCGCCAGCGGCGGCTCTGCAGGGCAGACGGCAGCCCTGCTGTACTGCCATCGCAACACCGTGCTCAATCGCCTGCGCCGGCTCGAGGCGCTCACCGGCCGCTCCTGTGAGCGGGTGGATGACCTCGTTTAGCGGTCGCTGGCCCTGCTGGCCCTGCGGGTCCTGCCGGCGCACCGGTACCTACTATGAGCGTGCCGAGGCCGGAACAGGGGACGATGATGCGGTGACGACCACCTCGCCGGCCTCCGCCACGCCGCAGGCGGAGCGCCGCAGCGCCGAGGCGCGGGCGACGGCGACCGCCGCCGAGGCCACCCGGCCGCAGCCGCACGGTCACGTACGGCGCTTCACCCGGCTCGTGGCCGACGTGGTCCGCAAGTCCGACCGGGACCGGGCGCTCGGGCTGGCGGCCGAGAACGCCTTCATGGCCGTCCTGACCGTCTTCCCGACGCTGCTCGTGTTCGCCACCATGCTCGGCCAGCTGGAGCTGATCATCGGCAAGGTCAACGCCGACCGCGTACAGGACTCGGTCTTGAGCTTCCTCAACGACCTGCTGACCCGGTCCGCGGACGGCGCCATCAGCACGGCCAAGCAGCTGTTCGCGACCAGCGGCAACGCCCTCACCCTGGCCTCGCTGCTTGCGCTGTTCTCCCTTTCCACCGCCTTCGCCGGCGTCATCAACACGGTCACCATCGCCTACGACGTGCACGACACGCGCGGCTGGTGGAAGCGGCGCTGGCTCGGGCTGCTCATCGGCCTCGGCAGCGTGCTGACCGGCGTGATCGTGGTGACCGCCGTGGTCATCGGCCCATTGTTCGGCAAGGCGTCCGTCGTCGTCACCGCAGTGGGACTGTCCGAGGAGTACGCCTTCTTCTGGTCCTACGTCCGCTGGCCGGTGGCCTTTGTGGCCCTGATCGCCTGGGCGACGACGCTGGACCACATCTGCCCGGACCGGCAAGGACGGTGGCGCGAGGGTCTGCCCGGGGGGTTCCTGACGGCGCTGCTGTGGCTGGCCGCGTCGGTGGGCTTCAACATCTACCTGCAGATCGCCGTCAACGCTTCCCCCGTGCTGGGTGCGCTAGGTGGCGGCCTGATCCTGATGACCTGGTTCTACCTGCTGTGCCTGGCTCTGCTGGCCGGCGCCGAGCTCAATGCAGTGCTGATCGCCCGGCGGCGGGACAGCCAGACCACAGCCGGGCGCCGGGAGCGCCGACGGCACGAACGCGCCACCCGCTGACCCGCGAACTCGCTGACTCGGCACGGCGATCACCCCTAGCGACGCCGGCGCCCGGATTCGAGCAGCTACTCGCCGACGCCGAGCCGCTCGAGCAAAAGGCGTCGTACGACGGCGGCGTCCGCCTGACCGCTGGTGCTCTTCATGACCGCGCCCACCAGCGCGCCGGCCGCAGCGATCTTGCCACCTCGGACCTTCTCCGCCGCCCCCGGCTGACCCGCGATGGCCTCGTCCACTGCCGCGCCGAGCGCGCCCTCGTCGGACACCACCGCGAGGCCGCGGCCCAGAACCACCTCGACGGGTGAGCCCTCCCCGAGAAGGACCCCGTCGACGACCTGACGGGCCAGCCCCGCGGTGAGCGAGCCGCTCGCGACCAGGGCGACGACCTCGGCCACCTGCTCGGGCGTGATGGGCAGCCCGGGCACCTCGACCCCCCGGACGTTGGCGGCTTGGGCCAGGTGGCCCAGCCACCAGTTGCGCGCCTCGGCAGCCGGGGCACCGGCCGCGACGGTCGCCAGCACCAGGTCGAGTACTCCGGCGTTGACCATCGCCTCGCTGTCGGCGACCGACAGCCCCAGCTCGGTGGTGAGCTCCAGCCGGCGTACGGAGGGCGCGACCGGCAGTGCTGTCCGGAGCTGCTCGACCCAGGCCGGGTCGGGTGCGACCGGGACGAGGTCCGGCTCGGGGAAGTAGCGGTAGTCGGTGGCCTCCTCCTTCGAGCGGCCGGATGTCGACTGGCCGGTGTCCTCGTGGAAGTGCCGCGTCTCCTGCACGATCCGCTCACCGGCGCGCAGACGGTGCGCCTGCCGCTCGACCTCGGACCGGACGGCCCGCTCGACCGACCGAAGCGAGTTGACGTTCTTGGTCTCCGAGCGGGTGCCCCAGTCCTCGCCGGCGAGGTTCAGCGAGACGTTGACGTCGCAGCGCAGCGAGCCCTGCTCCATCTTCACGTCACTGACGCCGAGCCCGCGCAGGACGTCCCGCAGCTCGGCGACGTAAGCCTTCGCGACCTCGGCGGGACGCGCACCGGTGCCGGTCACCGGCTTGGTGACGATCTCCACCAGCGGGATGCCTGCGCGGTTGTAGTCCACCAGCGAGTGCGTGGCCCCGTGGATGCGCCCGGTCGCGCCGCCGACGTGCAGCGACTTGCCGGTGTCCTCCTCCAGGTGCACCCGCTCGATCGGGATGCGCACCAGGTCGCCGTCCACCTGCACGTCGAGCCACCCGTCGGTGCACAGCGGCTCGTCGTACTGGGAGGTCTGGAAGTTCTTCGGCATGTCCGGGTAGAAGTAGTTCTTGCGGGCGAACCGGCACCACGTGGCGATGGTGCAGTGCAGCGCCAACCCAATCCGGATCGTCGACTCGATGGCCGTCTCGTTGACCACCGGCAGAGCGCCCGGCAGGCCGAGGCACACGGGGCAGGTGTGGGTGTTGGGCTCGGCGCCGAACTCGGTCGAGCACCCGCAGAACATCTTGCTCGCGGTGCCGAGCTCGACGTGGGTTTCCAGGCCGATGACCGGCTCGAACTCTGTCAGCGCCGCGCCGTAGGGGACGGTCACGGGGCGACGAGCTTGTCGAGCCGGCCCAGGCTGCGGATGATGCTGACCCTGGTGAGCCCGCGCAGCGGCGCCACCAGCAGCGGCAGCGCCTCCTGGCTGATGTCCCATGTCTCGCGTACGCGGGTACCGCCGGCGACTAGCTCGAGCTCGTAGCGCCAGATCCGGCCGCCGATGACCTTCTTCAAGGCGTCGTAGGACGTCCGGGCCTGCCAGGCGATGCGGCGGCCCGGCTCGAGCTCAATGACCTCGTTGACCATCCGGTAGGACAGCCCGGCCCGCATGTCCATGCCGAAGCGCTCCCCCAGCCCGACCTGGCGGGAGCCCTCCGTGGCGGCGCGGACGGTGCCGGACCCGTCGATGTCGCGATGCCGGCTGGGGTCGGCGAGCACGGCGAAGATGGCCTCGGGGGGCGCCGCGATCGTGCGCTCGACGGACACGGGGCTGGTGAGTCTCACGAGGTCTCCGGTACGTGGGTCGAGAGGTCGGGCGCCTGGTCGAGCAGCGGCGCTCCCCAGCGGTCGAGCAGGGCCGCCTCGAGGGCGCCCCCGACGAGGTAGAGCAGATCGTCGCGCATCGTCGGGGCCATGACCTGAAGCCCGACGGGCAGCCCCTGCGACAGCCCGACGGGCAGCGACATCGCCGGTCCGCCGTACAAGTTGGAGGGGATGGTGGCGGTGTCCTGCAGGTACATCGCCATGGGGTCGTCGACCTTGGCGCCGAGCTCGAAGGCGACTCCCGGGGTCGACGGGCTGACGAGGACGTCCACCTCGCCGAACGCCGCAGCGAAGTCGCGGGAGATGAGGGTGCGGACCTTCTGTGCCTGGCCGTAGTAGGCGTCGTAGTAGCCGCTGGACAGCGCGTAGGTGCCCAGGATGATCCGCCGCTTCACCTCGGGCCCGAAGCCGGTGGCGCGGGTCAGCGACATCACCTCCTCGAGGGAGCGCACGCCGTCGTCGCCGACCCGCAGCCCGTAGCGGACGCTGTCGAAGCGGGCCAGGTTGGAGCTCGCCTCGGACGGGGCGATGAGGTAGTACGCCGGCAGCGCGTAGCCGAAGTGCGGGCAGCTGACCTCACTGATCGTCGCCCCCAATGAGGTCAGCAGCTCGACCGCCTCGTCGAAGCGCTCCTGCACGCCGGGCTCGTAGCCCTCACCGGTCAGCTCGCGCACCACGCCGATGCGCAGCCCGGTCACGTCCGCGCGACGGGCGGCCTCGACGACGGGCGGCACCGGCGCGTCGATGCTGGTGGAGTCGGCCGGGTCGTGGCCGGCGATCACCTCGTGCAGCAGGGCCGCATCGAGCACCGTGCGCGCGCACGGGCCGGCCTGGTCCAGGCTGCTGGAGAACGCGACGAGCCCGTAGCGCGAGACCCCGCCGTACGTCGGCTTGACCCCGACGGTGCCGGTGACCGAGGCCGGCTGGCGGATCGAGCCCCCGGTGTCGGTGCCGATCGCCAGCGGCGCCTCGAACGCCGCGACGGCCGCGGCGGACCCGCCGCCCGAACCGCCTGGGATGCGGGTGAGGTCCCAGGGGTTGTGCGTCGGGCCGTACGCGCTGTGCTCGGTGCTGCTGCCCATCGCGAACTCGTCCATGTTGGTCTTGCCGAGCAGCACCAGGCCGGCGGCCTTGAGCCGGGCCACGACGGTCGCGTCGTACGGCGGCTGCCAGCCCTCGAGCATCCGGCTGCCGACCGTCGTGGGCAGCCCGCGCGTGCACAGCACGTCCTTCACGGCCAGCGGTACGCCGGCCAGCGGTCCGGTCAGCTCGCCCGCATCCACGCGTGCGGCCTGCGCGAGCGCGCCCTCGGCATCCACGTGCAGGAACGCGTGCACGTCGCCGTCGACCGCGGCGATCCGGTCCAGGTGGGCCTGCGTCGTGTCCACGGCCGTGGTCTCTCCGCTCGCGACAGCGGCTGCGGTCTCGACGGCGGTGCGGCGGATCACTCGTCATCCAGGATCCGCGGGACGCGGAAGCGGCCGTCCTCCGCGACCGGCGCCCCGGCCAGTACGGCTTCCCGGTCCAGCGAAGGCCGTACGACGTCCGGGCGCGTGACGTTCTCAACCGGCACCGCGTGAGTCGTCGGCGGGACGTCGGCCGCGGCGACCTCACCGACGCGAGCCACCGCGCCCAGGATGACGTCGAGCTGGCCGGCGAGGGAGTCGAGCTCGGCGTCCTCGAGCGCGAGCCGCGACAGCCGCGCGAGGTGCGCGACCTGCTCACGGGTGATCTCCGGCATGCGGCTCCTTGGCTCGGTGGGCTGCCGATGTTAGTCGGGGCCGCCGCCGTCACCGCCCCGCAACACGACGGCAACATGGACGCGCGAGCGTGCCTGCATGACCTACCTGCTGCGTCTCGTGCTGCCGGACCGCCCCGGCATGCTCGGCGCCGTCGCGACCGCCCTCGGCGAGGTCGGCGGCGACATCGTCAGCCTCGACGTCGTCGAGCGCGGACCCGAGGGAGCCGTCGACGACCTGCTCGTACAGCTGCCCGCCGGCGGCCTGGCCGACGTGCTGATCACCAGCGCCCGCTCGGTGCCCGGCGTGGTCGTGGAGTCGCTGCGGCCCTACCTGGGGGCCGACGACCTCCATCGCGACCTGGAGCTCGTGGACGAGCTGGCGGCGAAACCCGCCCAGGGGCTGCAGCTGCTGGTCGACCTGGCCCCAGGGGTGTTCCGGGCCGGCTGGGCGAGCCTGTTGGACAGTCGGAACGGCGTGGTCTCCACCAGCGCCGGTGCCCCCGACCTCACCGACCTGGCCCTGCCCTGGCTGCCGCTGACCAGGGCTCGACGGATGGACAGCTCGGAGTCCTGGTCCCCGAGCGCTGGGACACCCTCGGGACCGAGCTGGTCGCCGCTCCCGTCGGCTCACCGGACCGGGTGGTGCTGGTGGGACGTCCGGGAGGTCCGCGCTTTCGCGCTTCCGAGGTACTCAGGCTCGCGCACCTCGCCGGCATCGCGTCGACCGTGACCGGCAGTCGCCAGGACGCCTGACCAGCGCCCGCGGCGCCGCGCCCCCCCGCGGCCGCCACCCCGACCCCGACCCCGACCGTCCCCGACCCGTCCCAGACCCGTTCCATTCGCCGCGATCTTGACGGTACGGCGCGCGACACGCCGTACAGATCGCCGGAACGTCAAGATCGCGGGGGGGAGGGGGACCGGGACAGGCGGGGGCGTCGTCGGAGCTACTCCGGCGGGGGCTCCGGGGTCAGGACCTGGGCCAGGGCGCGGGCGGCGTCGGGGCCATCGGACAGCAGGGCCACGAACCCCGCGTCGTCCAGCACCGTCACGCCGAGCTTTACCGCCTTGTCGTACTTGCTCTGGCCCGGATCGCTGCCCACGACGACGAAGTCGGTCTTCTTGCTGACGCTGCCGGTCACCTTGCCGCCCCGCTCCTGCACCGCCTCGGTCGCCCCGTCCCGGCTGTACGACGTCAGGGTGCCCGTCACGACCACCGTGATCCCCTCGAGGGGGCGCGGCCCGGTGTCTGCGCCCTCGTCGGCAAAGCGGGCGCCCCCGGACCGGATCCGCTCAACGACCTCGCGGTGCTGCGGGTCGGCGAGCCAGTCGTACAGGGCGGTGGCCACCACCGGGCCCACACCCTCGACGGCGGCGAGCTGTTCGGCCGACGCGCCCATGACCGCGTCCAGGGTGCGGAACTGCCGCGCGACGTCCTGCGCGGCGGTCGGGCCGACGTGCCGAATCGACAGCCCGACGATCAGGCGCCAGACCGGGCGCTCCCGGGCGGCGGCCACGCCCGCCAGCACCTGCGCGATCTTCTTCGGGCCGAAGCCGCGCAGCCCGGTGAAGGACTGCTCGGACAGATGGAATACGTCGCCGATGTCGCGCACCCGGTCGTTCTGCAGCAGCGCGATCGCCGTCTCGTAGCCCAGCCCGTCGATGTCCATCGCACCGCGCCCGGCAAAGTGGAACACCGACTCCCGCTGCTGCGCCGGGCATCCGACGGTGTTGGGGCAGCGGACGTCGACCTCACCCTCGGGCCGACCCAGCTCGGTGCCGCACTCCGGGCAGTGCGTCGGCATGACGAACTCGGTCTCGCTGCCGTCCCGCAGGGCCGCCACCGGACCGACGACTTCGGGGATGACGTCCCCCGCCCGCCGTACGACGACGGTGTCGCCGATCCGCACGTCCTTGCGGCGCACCTCGTCCTGGTTGTGCAGCGTCGCGAGCTTGACCATGACCCCGCCGACCAGCACCGGCTCCATGAATGCGAACGGCGTCACCCGGCCCGTGCGGCCCACGTTGACCCGGATGTCGTGCAGGGTCGTGGTGGCTTCCTCCGGCGGGTACTTGTGCGCGATCGCCCACCGCGGCGCCTTGCTCGTCGCCCCAAGCCGCCGTTGCAGCGCCAGGGAGTCGACCTTGACCACCACGCCGTCGATCTCGTGCTCGACGTCGTGCCGGTGCTCGCCCCAGTAGCCGATGTAGCCCAGCGCACCGTCCAGGTCGGGGAACACCTCGAAGCGGCTGCTCACCGGCAGCCCCCACTGCTCGAGCTGCCGGTAGGCCTCGCTCTGCGACGACGGCTCCCACCCCTCCCGCTTGCCGATCCCGTGCAGCGTGAGCGACAGCGGCCGGGTCGCGGTGACCCGCGGGTCCTTCTGCCGCAGGCTGCCCGCGGCCGCGTTGCGCGGGTTCGCGAACGGCGCCCTGCCCTCGGCGACCAGCCGCTCGTTGAGCCCGGCGAAGTCCGCGCTGCCCATGAACACCTCGCCGCGGACCTCTAGCAGGCCGGGGACGCCGTCGCCCACGAGCCGATCAGGGATGCTCGGCAGGGTCCGGACGTTCGGGGTGATGTCCTCCCCCGTCCGACCGTCGCCGCGCGTCGCCCCCCGGACCAAGCGCCCGTCGCGGTAGACCAGCGCCACCGCCAGCCCGTCGATCTTCAGCTCGCACAGGTAGCGGGCCGCATCGCCGGCTTCCTTCGCGACCCGCCCGGCCCACGCCTGCAGCTCCGGCCCGGTGAACACGTTGTCCAGGCTCATCAGCCGCTCGAGGTGCTCGACCGGAGTGAACTCGGTTGCGTAGCTCTCCATCACCTTCTGCGTCGGCGAGTCCGGCGTACGCAGGCCGGGGTGCCGCTGCTCGAGCGCCGTCAGCTCCCGCAGCTGCCCGTCGTACTCGGCGTCCGCGACCGTCGGCTGGGCCAGCACGTAGTAGCCGAACGCCTCCTGCTCCAGCAGCAGGCTCAGCTCGGCGTGCCGCTCCAGCGCCTCGACCGGGATGCCGCCGACCGTTCCGGGCTGCTCATCCACCGGACTCCTCCCGCAGCAGCCGCCCCGCCTCGACGCACCGCTCCAGGGCCAACCTGGCGTACGACGGCGAGGCGCCAGCCAGTCCGCACGTAGGGGTCACCACGACCGACGCCGCGGCCAGCCGGGGGTCGAGCCCGAGCCGCCGCCACAGCGCGCGGGCGGGCTCGAGCGTGCGTTGCGGCTCCGGAAGCGCGGCGTCCGTGCTCGGCACGCACCCGAGCAGCAGTCCCAAGCCGGCCTCGACGGCCTCCCCGAGCGCGTCGTCGTCGCGGGGTGTCAGCAGCGTGGCGTCGAGGCTGAGCGCACGGGCCCCCGCACGCTGGAACAGCGCGACCGGCGGCCTCGGCGTGCAGCAGTGCGCGACCGTGTGCTCGGCCGCTGCCAGCACCTCGCTCAGGCGCTCGCGCACCACCTGCTCCTGCGGTACGCGCAACCGGCCCCACCCGCTGCTGGTCGGGATGTCGCCGACCAGGACGGTCGGCAGCAGCGGCTCGTCGAGCTGCAGCACCAGCGTCGTACGCGGCAGCCGCACCTGCAGGTCGGCCAGGTGCAGCCGCAGACCCTCGGCCAGGCTGCTCGTCAAGTCGCGAACAGCGCCGTGGTCGGCGAGCACCTTGTCCCCGCGGGTCAGTTCGAGCAGCGACACGAGCGTCCACGGCCCAGTCGCCTGCACCTTGAGCACGGGCGGGTGGCCGGCCAGCCCGGCAGCCAACTCGAGGTCGTCGACATCCCGGCGCAGCAGGTCGTGGGCCCGGAGCCCGTCGCGACTCGACCGGCTCACCAGCCGCCAGCCGCTGGGTTGCAGGTCCACCGGCATGTCGTGCAGCAGCGCGGCGCCGCGGCCGGCGAGGTCCGCCGGTGCACCGCGAGCGGGCAGCTCGGGCAGGAAGGCCAGGTCGGGCAGCGTGCCGAGCGCCAGCTTTGCCGCCTCCAGCGGGTCCGCGCCCGGCAGACTCCCTACGCCCGTTCCGCTGCCCGCCGTCCAGGGATGCTGCGGCGCAGCGCTCACTGCTTGCGGTCGCGACCCGAGGCCGCCCTGCCGGTCCGGACCGCAGGAGTGCGTGCGGACGCCGTTGCCGGAGCCGGAGCGGCCGTACGCCGGCGGGGGCCGGTCAGGTAGTCCAGGTCGGACTGCAGGGCCGCGATTACCACGTCCCGAGGCGCACTGACACCGCGTACGGCAAGGCTGAACTGCTGGATGACCTCGAGGTCGGTGAGCTGCACGTCGTCGTCCGCGGCCATGTGCCCGACCCTACCGGCGCCCCGGCGGCGCTCCCCTGTGCCGCCGCCGCCGCCGCTCATGTCCACCCGCGATCTTGACGCTCGTGTGCGCGACTCGCCGCCCGTCGCGCACGGGCGTCAAGATCGGCGGGGGGACAGGGCGGTCAGCCGGCCGAGGCGACGGTGGCGCTGCCGAGCACGACATCCCCGTCGTACAGGACAGCGGCCTGGCCGGGGGCGATGCCGCGCGCCGGCGTCTCGAGCGCGATCGACCAGCCCGGCGTGCCGTTGTCGGGGTCGCTGCGCTCGGTCACGAGGCAGGGATGGGCCGCTCCGTGGGCGCGCAGCTGTACGACACAGCGCAGGGGCAGCGGACGCGGGATGCCGGACCAGACCGGCGACCCAGCAGCTACCGTACGGACGTCCAGGGCCGCCGCCGAGCCAACGGTCACCGTCCGCTCGACCGGCGACACCGACAGGACGTACCGGGCACGACCGTCGGGGGCGGGTACCGACAGGGCCAGGCCACGGCGCTGCCCGACCGTGTAGGCGTAGGCACCGTCGTGGGAGCCGACCACAGCGCCGGTGAGGGCGTCGACCACGGGACCGGGCTGGCTGCCGAGGTGCGAGCGCAGGAACCCAGCGGTGTCGCCGTCGGGGATGAAGCACACGTCATGGCTGTCAGGCTTGTCGGCCACGGCGAGCCCGCGCGCTGCAGCGGCCCGCCGGACCTCGGTTTTGGTGAGCGACCCCAGCGGGAGCACGGTGCCGGCGAGCTGCTGAGGTGAGAGGACCGCCAGGACGTAGGACTGGTCCTTGGCGGAGTCGACCGATCGGCGCAGCACCCCGTCGGCCAGCCGCGCGTGGTGTCCGGTGACGACGGCATCGAAGCCGAGGGCGAGCGCCCGATCGAGCACCGCGGCGAACTTGATCTTCTCGTTGCACCGCAGGCACGGGTTGGGGGTGCGGCCGTCGGCGTACTCCCCGATGAAGTCCTCGATCACGTCCTGCCGGAACTGGACCGCCAGATCCCAGACGTAGAAGGGCAGGTCGAGTACGTCGGCGGCGCGGGCCGCGTCGCGGGCGTCCTCGCGCGAACAGCAGCCGCGCGCACCGGTACGCAACGTCGCGGGCGACGTGGACAGGGCAAGATGGACACCGGTCACATCGTGACCCGCCTCCACGGCCAGGGCCGCCGCGACCGCCGAGTCGACACCGCCGGACATCGCGGCCAGCAACCTCACCGGCCCGCGGCCCGGCTCCCCGACCACGCGAGCGGGCGGCAGGCACGCTCGACCACGGCCGGCAGGACGTCCAGCAGCGCATCGACGTCGCTCTGGGTGGAGCTGTGGCCGAGCGAGAAACGCAGGGAGCTGCGGGCTCGCTCCTCATCGGCGCCCATCGCGACGAGCACGTGCGAGGGGCGGGCCACACCCGAGGAGCAGGCCGAGCCGGTCGAGACCTCGACGCCGCGGGCGTCCAGGAGCAGCAGCAGCGAGTCCCCCTCGCAGCCCGGGAAGGAGAAGTGCGCGTTGCCGGGCAGGCGACCGGGGCCCACGTCGCCGTTGAGCACGGCGTCCGGCACGGCCTCGACGACCCTGCTCACGAGCTGGTCGCGCAGCCCGGCGAGCTGGCGCGCACTTTGTGGACGGCGCTCGGCAGCGAGCGTCGTCGCGACGGCCAGACCGGCCAGCGCGGGGGGGTCGAACGTCCCGGACCGCACATCGCGCTCCTGCCCCCCGCCGTGCAGCAGCGGCATACAGCCGACCTCGCGGCCGAGCAGCAACGCCCCCGCTCCCAGCGGGCCGCCCAGCTTGTGACCGGTGACGGTCATCGCGTCCACGCCGCTCGCCGCAAAGTCCACCGGCAGCTGTCCCACCGCCTGGACGGCGTCGGTGTGCAGCGGCACGCCGTACTCGTGCGCGATCCCCGCTAGCGCCCGCACCGGCTGCACCGTGCCGACCTCGTTGTTGGCCCACATGACGGTTACCAGCGCGACGTCGTCGTCGAGGGCGTCGGCGAGCACGTCGGGGTGCACCCGGCCGAGGGCGTCCACCTCGAGCCAGGTCACCTGCGCGCCCTCGTGGGCGACCAGCCACTCGACCGCGTCGAGCACCGCATGGTGCTCGACGGCGCTGGCCAGCACGCGCGTTCGGCGGGGGTCGGCGGCGCGGCGCGCCCAGTAGATGCCTTTGACGGCGAGGTTGTCGCTCTCGGTACCCCCGCCGGTGAAGATGACCTCCGACGGCCGGGCTCCCAGGGCGGCCGCCAGGGCCTCCCGGGACTCCTCCACGCTCCGGCGGGCGCGCCGCCCGGCCGCATGCAGCGAGGACGCGTTGCCAGGCAAGGTCATCACCGCAGTGACCGCTGCCACGGCTTCGGCCAACATGGGCGTCGAGGCCGCATGGTCCAGGTACGCCACCTGCGGAGACTAACGCTCCATGCCCCGGCTCAGCACCCGGCGGGACAGCCGGCCGGCGCCGGGCGGCAGCTGGCCGGCGCCGCTGACCAGCACCTGCGTGGGTAGCAGGCCGGCTGTGGCGCGCAGGTCGCGCGCCACAGCGACGGCGACGGCGCTGCGGTCGGCGCGTCCCCGCGGCACCACGTGCACCAACAGCTCGTCGGCCCCGTCCCGCGCACTGGTCCCGATCAGCACGCGCCAGTCCTCGACGTCCGGCCGACCCACGAGCGCCCCGGACACCGCCCGCAGGTCGACAGCGCGTGGGCCGGTCCGCAGTGCCAGCGACGGCACGAGCGCGCCTCGACGGGTACCGACAACGCGCGGGACCGTACGGGAGCAGGCCGGGCAGCGCTGCTCCTCGATCGCCTCGGCAAGGTCGCCCGTACGCCATCTCAGCAGTGCGCTGCCGCGCAGTCCCAGCTGGGTGAGCACGAGCTCGTAAGGGCCGCCGCCCGCATCCAGGCCGGCTGCCGGCGGCTCACCGGTCTCGGGGTCGATCAGGGCGAGCAGCTCGAGGTCGGGGTAGGTGTGCAGCCCGACTCCGGCGCCCGCGCTCTGCCGGCACTCCCCCCACAGCAGCCGGTGGCCGTCGGGGACGTGGACGGCGAGCACCGCGACGTCGCTCAGCTGTGCCCGGGCGAGCGCCTCGGCGACCTCCGCCCGTTCATCGTCGCTCGGCGCGCCCACCAGCAGCACCGTACGGACGGCCGACAGCTGCGCCCCCGCCTCGCCGAGGTCGTCGAGCAGCACGACGGCAGTACGGGCCGGCAGGGCCAGGACGGTCGCCGGCACCAGCGCCAGCGCCCCGGCCACCTGTTCGGCTCCGGCGCCGGGGAACAGCGCCGGCGAGCCGGCGCCTAGGGCGGCGTACTGCAAGCCCTGGAGTGCCGCCGTCGGCAGCAGTGGCAGGGCAGCTACGACCACGTCGGCGCGGGTCAGGCCGAGCACCTGCCACAGGCGCGCGCCGGCCCGGGCGATGACGTCGAGGTCGCCGCGCGTGCTGGCCACCGGGAAGCGCAGGCCGAGCCCGGCCCAGACGTAGGAGGTGGGCCGGGTGTCGGCCTCCACGAGGGCGCGGTAGGAGCCCTTGGACACCAGCCGGGCCCGCAGTGCACGGCGCAGCGTGGGCCCCTCGGCGTGCAGCGCGAACCCGCGCTCGCCCACCTGCAGGACCAGGGCGCCGGCGCCGGCAGGGTCCCCGTCCGGGCACACGTCGCGCTCCCCCGCCGCGGGCAGCGCAGCCACACCGGCCAGGGTGCCCGCCTCGACCGGGGTCCGGCCCAGGCCCGCCAGGCGCTCACGCCAGTACGGCGAGAAGGGCCCGATCACGTCCCCGACCTGCGCGCGTACAGCCGCCGCTCGCCGGGTGGCGAGCTGCTTCGGCGTACGCCGGTCCCAGGAGGTCATGGCTCGCAGCATAAGGAGCGCTCGTGGCAGGCTCGCCGTCATGATCCGCTGGACACCTGCCGACATGTCGGACCAGACCGGGCGCACCGCCCTGGTCACCGGCGCCAACTCCGGCCTGGGCTACGCCACGTCGCTCGAGCTGGCCCGGCACGGCGCCCGGGTGCTGCTGGCCTGCCGCAACCCGGCCCGTGCCGACCAGGCGCTGCAGCGGCTGCGGGCCGATGGCTCCGACGGCGAACTCGTACAGCTCGACCTGTCCTCACTCGCCTCCGTGGCGGCGGCCGCCGAAGACGTCCGCTCGCGCATTGCGTCCCTGGACCTGCTGGTGCTCAACGCCGGGGTCATGGCGCCGCCGCGCTCCCTCACGCAGGACGGCTTCGAGCTGCAGCTCGGGTCCAACCACCTGGGCCACTTCGCGCTGGCCGGCCGCCTGCTGCCGCTGTTGCTCACCGCCCCGGCACCCCGGGTGGTCTCGGTCTCCAGCGGTGCGCACCGAATGGGCCGGATCGCCTTCGACGACCTCATGGGCGAGCGGTCCTACCGCCGCTGGAGCGCGTACGGGCAGAGCAAGCTGGCCAACCTGCTGTTCATCCGCGAGCTCGACCGGCGCTTCGGCGACCGTCTCACCGCTGCCGCCGCGCACCCCGGCTACGCCGCCACCGACCTGCAGACCGGGCAGGGCCAGCCGTTGCTGGAACTCATGATGAGGCTCGGCAACGCCACGATCGCCCAGTCCGCCGTGCAGGGCGCCTGGCCCTCCCTGTACGCCGCGACCGCCCCGGACGTGCGCGGCGGCGAGTACTTCGGGCCCAACCTGCTCGATCTGCGCGGACACCCGACCCGGGCCGGCCGGAGCAGAGCCGCCCAGGACGACGCTGCCGCCGCGCGCCTGTGGGAGATGTCCGAGCAGCTGACGGGCGTCACCTTCCAGCCCGCCCCCGCCTGACGGGCGTCCACCTCCAGCCCGCCCCTCCTGCGCCTCCTGCCCCTCTGCCCCTCCTGCCCCTCCTGCCCCTCCTGCGCGATCTTGACGGTACGGTGACGCGCATCGGCGTGTCGCTCGCCTTACCGTCAAGATCGCGACCCGGGTGCATCGCGACTCGGGTGCATCGCGACTCGGGTGCATCGCGACTCGGGTGCATCGCGACTCGGGTGCATCGCGACTTGGGCTGCGTGGAGGAGGCTAAGTGGGCAGGCGCTGGGCGTACGACGACGGCCGGGCCCCCTGGCGAGAGGAGGACCGGCCGCCGACGAGCAGGTGAGGACTAGCGCTGGGCTAGCCCTTGCGCTTGCTGATCTCCTGGGTGAGCGCGGGAACGACCGTGTTCAAGTCACCGACCAGGCCGAAGTCGGCCAGCTCGAAGATGGGCGCCTCGGGGTCCTTATTGATGGCCACGATGGTCTTGCTGGTCTGCATCCCGGCGCGGTGCTGGATGGCGCCGGAGATACCGGCAGCGAGGTAGAGCTGCGGCGACACGGTGCGACCGGTCTGGCCGACCTGGTTCTGGTGCGGGTACCAGCCGGCGTCGGTCGCGGCCCGCGAGGCGCCGACAGCGGCGCCGAGGGAGTCGGCCAGCGCCTCGATGATCGCGAAGTTCTCGGGCGAGCCGACGCCGCGGCCACCGGAGACCACGATCGAGGCCTCGCCGAGGTCCGGGCGGCCACCCTTGTCCTCCACGACGTGCTCGGTGATCCGGGCGCCCCTGTCGGCGTCGGCGAAGCTGACCTGGACCGGCGAGACGACACCGGCTCCGGCCTGCTCGACCGGCGCGGTGCTGTTCGGGCGGACGCAGATGATCGGCATGCCGGTCTGCACCTTGGACTGCACGACGACTGATCCGCCGAAGATGGGCTGTTCGGCGACGAACTCGGGCGTGACGCCCACGGCGTCGGTGATGAGCCCCCCGCCGGTCTTCACCGCAAGGCGGGCAGCGATCTCCTTGCCCTCGGCGCTACTGGGGACCAGCACGGCGATGGGACCGACAGATTCCACCAGGGAGGCAAGCGCGGTCGCCTTCGGCGCGACCAGGAAGCTGTCGTACTCCTCGTCCTCCCCCACGTACACCTTCTCGGCGCCGTACGCGGCAACCTTCTCCACAGCCGCTGACGCACCCTTTCCCAGCACGACCGCGGACGGCTCACCCAAGGAGCGGGCCAGCGTCATCAGCTCGTACGAGACCTTCTTCGGGGTGCCCTCGACGTGGTCGATGAGCACGAGGACCTCAGTCATTGCCTGCCTCTCAGACGAACTTCTGCGACGCGAGGAACTCGGCGACCCTGGTGCCGCCGTCCCCCTCGTCCTTGACGACCTGGCCCGACTGGCGGGGCGGCTTGTTCGCGAACTCCACGACCTGGCTCGGCGCGCCGGCCAGGCCGACCGCGTCACCGTCGATGCCGGCATCGGCTGTGGTCAGTGTCGTCAGCGGCTTCTTCTTGGCCGCCATGATCCCCTTGAACGAGGGGTACCGCGGCTCGTTGATCTTCTCCACGACGCTCACGACCGCGGGTGCCGTGGCCTCCACGACGTCATAGCCGTTGTCGGTCTGGCGCTCGATCCGCACGGTGCCGCCCTCGGCGGTCACCTTGCGAGCACCGGAGAGCTGTGGGTGGCCCGTGCGCTCCGACAGCAGTGCCGTCATGACCGCCATCCGGGAGTCGGTGGCTTCCGAGCCGGCGATGACCAGGTCGTACTCGAGGGTCCCGAGGACCTTGGACAGCGCGTACGACGTCTGCAGTGCGTCCGAGCCGGCGAGCGCGTCGTCGGACAGGTGGACGGCCTTGTCGGCGCCCATGGACAGCGCCTTACGGATGGTCTCGATCGCCCGGTCGGGGCCCATGGTGAGGATGGTGACCTCGCCGCCCTGGGCCTCCTTGAGCCGGAGGGCCTCCTCGACGGCGTACTCGTCGATCTCGTTCATCACGACGTCGACCGAGGCGCGGTCGAGCGTCTTGCTGGACGGGTCGAGCTTGCGCTCGGCCCACGTGTCGGGCACCTGCTTGACCAGTACGACGATGTTCATGCTCGGGCGCCGACCTCCATGTCACCGATGAGCGCGGGATGCCGCGCCGGGCTGCCGTCCAGGGTGGAGCGGACCACAGCTGCGTGCAACCCCAGGCACCTCGACATCGGCAGGTTACCCAGGCATCCCAGACCTGCACACTCCAGCAAGCACCCGCGGCCGGGTGACGTCCACCACCTCCGCTCGAGCTGGCTCCCGGACGGCGGTGTTCAGCGGCCGGTGAACACGGCCTTGCCGGGACCCTGCTCTACGAAGCTCGTCATGCCGGCAGCGCGGTCCTCGGTCGCGAACAGCCCGGCGAACAACGTAGACTCCAGGCGTAAGGCGGCGTCGAGGTCCATCTCCAGCCCCTCGTCGATCGCCTTCTTGGCCGCCCGCAGGGCAACGGCCGGCCCGGCGGCGTAGGTCGAGGCCATTGCCACCGCCGTCGCGTACACCTCGTTGGCGGGAACCACGACGTCGGCCAATCCGATACGCAGCGCCTCCCCGGCGTCGACGAAGCGGCCGGTGAAGCACAGGTCCTTGGCCTTGGCCGGCCCGACCAGGCGGGTGAGGCGCTGGGTGCCGCCGGCACCGGGGATGATCCCGAGCAGGATCTCGGGCTGGCCCATCTTGGCGTTCTCGGCGACGACGCGGAAGTCGGCGCACATCGACAGCTCGCACCCGCCGCCGAGGGCGAAGCCGGTGATCGCCGCAATGGTCGGCTTCGGGATGCGAGACACGGTCAGGAAGCAGTCCTGCAGCCGGCTCGCCCGACCCAGCATGTCCACGTAGGAGATGTCTTTCATCTCCTTGATGTCGGCGCCGGCCGCGAACACCCGCTCACCGCCGTAGAGCACCACGGCCCGTACGTCGTCCCGGTCGGTGGCCTCCTGCGCACACGTGCGGATCTCGTCCTGCACCTGCGCGTTGAGGGCGTTCATCTTGGGCCGGTCCAGCCGGATCGTCCCGACGGCGCCCTCGACCTCGAGCCGCACGAACTCGCCCATGACCGACTCCTTCGTTGGTGGTGGGAGCGCACCTTAGTCTCGCCGGCATGTTCCGGGACTCACGCGGTGTCGTGCACACGGTCGCCTCGGCCGACCCGCTGCTCGACCTGCCGGCCGACGCGGCCGCTGTCCTGCAGCGTGGCCTGCTCGTCCCGGTCGAGGGCGACCTCGGGGGCGCCCTGGAGCGGTGCGAGGCGGCCCGCGAGCTGCTGGAGCGGTGGCAGGACTCCTTCTTCGCCTCGCTGCCCGACGACGTGGACCTCTCGGAGGAGGCGCGCTGGGCCGCCGAGGCCGGCTTGTCCCTCGACGACGTCGAGAGCGGGTACGACGAGCACGACGACGAGGACGAGTCCGAACCGCTGCCACCGATCGAGCTCACCGAACTGGCGCCGCTGGAGGACGAGCCCGACGGCCTGCTGGGGACTCCCGACCGGGACGCGCCCGACCGTGCGGCCGTGCTGCCGGAGGAGCTCGTCGTGGCGCTGGAGCGCGAGCTGCTCCTGCTCCCCATGCGGGTCCGCCTCGAAGCGCTCGTAGCTGCGGCTGACCTGGTGGACTCCTGGGCCGACTTGCTGGCCGACCACGAGAAAGCCCTGGTTCACCTGGTTCTCGGCCATGGCGAGCCGCAGGAGGTCCTCACTCACGAGGCACTGTCGGACCGGCACGCCGCCCTGCACGCCGGCGGGCCAGATCACTGACGTACGCGCCCGCCAGGACCGCCGCTCCCCTCTGATCATCAGGACATTCGATGGCCCGCGGGCCCGCTGCAGGACCTCTGGGCCATCGATCCCACTGATGATCAAGGGAAGGCAGTCGGGCAGGATGCCGTGCGTGAGCGACTCCCGACGGCGCCCCGAACGGCCGTGGCCCGGGCGCCCCAGCCCGCTGGGCGCGACCTGGGACGGGGAGGGCACGAACGTCGCGCTGTTCACCCAGGGGGCGGAGGCCGTTGAAGTCTGCCTGTTCGACGAGGCCGGGCAGGAGACGCGGATCCCGCTCGAGGAGTCGACGTTCCACGTCTGGCACGGCTACCTGCCCCAGGTCAGACCGGGCCAGCGGTACGGCTTCCGCGTCGACGGCCCGTTCGTACCGGCCAGCGGCCACCGCTTCAACCCGGCCAAGCTCCTGGTCGACCCGTACGCCCGGGCCGTTGAGGGCCAGTTCCAGCTCGACGACGCGGTCTTCGGCTCGGTGCCCGGCCGGGACGGCCAGCAGCTGCACCGCGACAGCGCGCCGTATGTCCCGAGATCGGTTGTCGTACATGACGTGTTCCCCTGGGGCGAGGACGTCCGCCCGCGCACGGCCTGGGCCGACAGCGTGGTCTACGAGCTGCATGTCAAGGGCTTCACCGCCCAGCACCCGGACATCCCGCCGGACCTGCGGGGGACCTACGCCGGACTGGGCCATCCCGCCGCGATCGCCCACCTCACCACGCTGGGCGTGACCGCGGTCGAGCTGATGCCCGTCCACCACTTCGTCTCCGAGCCGCACCTGCTGCGCAAGGGGCTCACGAACTACTGGGGCTACAACTCGCTGGCCTACTTCGCCCCGCACGCGGCGTACTCCGCCAGCGGCTCGCGGGGCGAACAGGTCCGCGAGTTCAAGGCGATGGTGCGATCGCTGCACGCCGCCGGGATCGAGGTGCTGCTCGACGTCGTCTACAACCACACCGCCGAGGGCGACCAGACCGGACCGACCCTGTCCTTGCGGGGCATCGACAACCTGTCCTACTACCGGACCGAGCAGGCCTCGCGGGCGCGCTACCGCGACTACACCGGCTGCGGGAACACACTGGATACGCGCAGCCCGCACGTGCTGCAGCTGATCATGGACAGCCTGCGGTACTGGGTGACCGAGATGCACGTCGACGGCTTCCGCTTCGACCTCGCGCCGGCGCTGACCCGGTCGTTCCACGACGTGGACAAACTGTCGGCCTTCTTCGACGTCATCCAGCAGGACCCGGTCGTGTCGGCGGTGAAGCTCGTCGCCGAGCCGTGGGACCTGGGCGAGGGCGGCTACCAGGTCGGCGGCTTCCCGCCGCCGTGGACCGAATGGAACGGCAAGTACCGCGACACGGTCCGCGACGTCTGGCGCGGCTCGACCTCCGGCGTACGCGAGCTGGCCTACCGGCTTTCCGGCAGCTCGGACCTCTACCAGGACGACGGTCGCCGCCCGTACGCCTCGATCAACTTCGTCACCGCCCACGACGGCTTCACCCTGCGGGACCTCACGACGTACGAGGTCAAGCGCAATGAGGGCAACGGGGAGGACGGTCGGGACGGCGAGGCCCACAACCGCTCGTGGAACTGTGGCGTGGAGGGCGAGACCGACGACCCCGAGATCCGTGCGCTGCGGCGGCGACAGGTACGCAACCTGCTCGCCACGCTCCTGCTGTCCACCGGCGTCCCCATGTTGTCCATGGGCGACGAGGTCTTGCGCACGCAGCACGGCAACAACAACGCCTACTGCCAGGACAACGAGAACTCCTGGATGCCATGGCAGCTCGACGAAGAAGCAACCGCGCTACGGGACCTGACGGGCCGGTTGGTGCACCTGCGGCGCGAGCATCCGGTCTTTCGCCAACGGGCCTTCTTCTCGGGTCACTCCCGGGGCGACGACGGCGTGAAGGACCTGGCGTGGTTCGGGCCGGACGGCGTCGAGGTGGGCAACTGGTTCGACCCTTCGCACCCCACGATCGGGATGTACCTCGACGGCGAGGGCATCGCTACCCGCGGGCCGCGTGGTGAGCCGGTCCGCGACGCCTCCTTCCTGGTCGTCCTGCACGCCGGCAGCGCAGACATCACGTTCGTCCTGCCGTTGGCTCCCTGGGCCACGTCGTACGAAGTAGTGCTCGACACCTCGGACAACGGGCCGGTCGTCCGACCGCCGCTGGCTCCTGGTGAGCGGCTGCCCCTGGTCGCCCGCTCTCTGGTCCTGCTCGAGGCAGCCCGGGCGCCCGTCGCGCTGCCCTGACGCGCACGACGCGGGCGACCTGTTCGTCGGCCCCCGAGCCGGAGCGGTTCGCCACAGGTGTCTTCTCGCGTCGGGACGACCCTCGTGCGGTTGCGGGGCCTGGGCAGGCGCTGAGCGTGAGTCGGCGGCGGCCAGCGCCACCAGACAAGACACGTCCCCACCGCGGTAGACAGGTCGCCGTTGAGGGAGAAGCACCGGTAAGGCCTGGGCGACAAGCAGTCCGGTCAGGCCTGGGCGAGCAGTCCGAGGTCGGCGTCGGCGGGGAGCAGGTCCGAGTGCGGCAGGACCCGCACCGTGTAGCCAAAGGACCCGGCCCGTTCCAGCGGCACCTCGCCCTCGAACCGCGGCAGGCCGTCCTCGCCCGGCTCGATGAGCCGCAGCACGACCGAGGTCGGCCGGTGCAGGTCGTCGTGCTCGTCGACCCGGCCGTACACCGCCTGCACCGTGACGTCGTCCGGCGCCAGCCCGGCCAGCTCGACCGAGGCCCGCACCAGCATCGTCGCCCCGACCTGCGGGGTGTCCCCCACACCACCGCCCTCCACGTGCAGCACGCGTACGCGCGGCCAGGCCGACGTCACCTGGGACCGCCAGGCCGACAGCTGCTTGGCGGGCGCGTACGCCTCGGCCGCCAGGGCCCGGGACGCCGCAGCGGCCGGCGCGTACAACTGGTGTACGTAGTCGCGCACCATGCGGCTGGCCAGCACCTTCGGTCCGAGCGTCTGCAGCGTGTGCCGCACCATGTCGACCCAGCGCTGCGGAACCCCGGACGCGTCGCGGTCGTAGAACCGGGTGCGCACCTGCTTCTCGACGAGCTCGTAGAACGCGGCCGCCTCGAGGTCGTCTCGGCGGTTCGGGTCGCTGACGCCGTCCGCGGTCGGGATGGCCCAGCCGTTCTCCCCGTCGTACATCTCATCCCACCACCCGTCCAGGATGGACAGGTTGAGGCCGCCGTTCAGGGCCGACTTCATGCCGCTCGTGCCGCATGCCTCGAGCGGACGCAGCGGGTTGTTCAGCCACACGTCGCAGCCGGCGTAGAGGTAACGGGCCATGCCGATGTCGTAGTCGGGCAGGAACACGATCCGGTGCCGGACGTCCGCTGCGTCGGCGAAGCGCACGATCTGCTGCACCAGCTCCTTGCCGCCGTCGTCGGCCGGGTGTGCCTTCCCCGCGATCACCAGCTGGATCGGCCGGTCCGGGTCCAGCAGCAGCCGCCGCAGCCGATCCGGGTCGCGCATCATCAACGTCAACCGCTTGTACGACGGGACGCGGCGCGCGAAGCCGATGGTGAGCACGTCCGGGTCGAACACCGAGTCGGTCCAGCCGAGCTCGGCGTCGGTGGACCCGCGCTGCAGGCTCGAGGCGCGGGTGCGCCGCCGTACCTCCTGAACCAGGCGGGTCCGCAGGAGGCGGCGGGTCTGCCAGATCGCGGTGTCGGCGACCTTCGCGATGTCCGCCCAACCCTGCACCTCCTTCGCCGTCGCGTCGGCCGGAACCGGCGGCGCGAGCATGCTCTCGGCGAGCTCGAAGACCTCGCGGGCGACCCAGGTCGGGGCGTGGACGCCGTTGGTGACCGAGCTGATCGGCACCTCGGCGATGTCGAAGCCCGGCCACAGGTCGGCGAACATCTCGCGGCTTACGACGCCGTGCAGCCGGGCCACCCCGTTGCGCCGCTGGGCCATGCGCAGCCCCATGTGCGCCATGTTGAACAACGACCGGTCCTGCTCCGCGCCGAGCTCCAGGATGCGCTCCACCGGCACGCCGACCGCGCCGTTCGAGCCACCGAAGTACCGCGAGATGAGCTCGCGAGGGAATCGGTCGATGCCTGCCGGCACCGGGGTATGGGTGGTGAAGACCGTGGCCGCGCGGACCGCCTCGCGGGCCTCGTCGTAGGACAGTCCCTCATCAACGAGCTCGCGGATCCGCTCCAGGCCGAGAAAGCCGGCGTGGCCCTCGTTGGTGTGGAACACCTCCGGGGCCGGGTCCCCGACCAGGGTGGTGTACGCCCGGATCGCGCGGACCCCTCCGATACCCAGCAGCATCTCCTGGTGCAACCGGTGGTCCGAGCCGCCGCCGTAGAGCCGGTCGGTGACCTCCCGCTCGGCCGGCCCGTTGTCCTCGATGTCGCTGTCCAGCAGCAGCAGGGGCACCCGGCCGACCTGCGCCTTCCAGACCTGTGCGTACAGGGTCGCGTCGGCCAGGCCCACCGACACCTGCAGGGGCGCGCCGTCGGCGCCCGTCAGCAGGGTCAGCGGCAGGCCGTGGGGGTCCAGCGGCGGGTAGCGCTCCTGTTGCCAGCCCTCGGCGGAAAGGCTCTGCTTGAAGTACCCGGCGCGGTAGAGCAGCCCCACCCCCAGCACCGGTACACCCAGGTCGGACGCCGCCTTGAGATGGTCTCCGGCCAGGATCCCTAGGCCGCCGGAGTATTGCGGCAGCACCTCGGTGATCCCGAACTCCGGCGAGAAGTAGGCGATCGAGGCGGGCGCGTCGGTCAGCGACTGATACCACTTGGGCTCGACGAGGTACCGCTGCAGATCGGCGTGCACCTCGGCCAGCCGACCCAGGAACGCCGGGTCGGTGGACAGGGCAGCGATCCGCTCCGGGCTCACCTCGCCGAGCAGCCGCACGGGGTCCTGGCCGACCGCCTGCCACACCGCCGGGTCGACCGAGGCGAACAATTCCCGGCTCGCCGGGTCCCAGGACCAGCGCAGGTTCATGACCAGCTCGGCCAGAGGCGCGAGGGGGGCGGGCAGGGCCAGGCGGACGGTGAACCGTCGGAGCGCTCTCACTGCGCGGACCCTAGTGCCGCACGTTGCTACAGGCACGGACCGGGAGCGGCGCGTTGATCCACCTGGGTCCTGGGTAGCGTTCGAGCAATGGTGGGACGCATCACGATCACAGAGCTGAGCCCGACCGTCTCGTGTGGTCGCTACTCGGCCAGGGCGGTCGCCGGCGAGGTCGTGCCCATCTCGGCGACGGTGTTCCGGGAGGGTCACGACGCAGTCGGCTGCAACGTCACGGTGACTCGGCCGGACGGCGGCCCGACTCCCTTCCTGCGGATGCGCCCCGGCGCGCCAGGCACCGACCGGTGGAGCGCGGACCTGCTCACCGACGTCGAGGGCGCCTGGAGCTTCACGGTGGAGGCGTGGGGCGACCCGCTGGGCACCTGGTGGCACGACGGGCCGCTCAAGGTCGAGGCGGGCGTCGACGTGGAGGTCATGCTGGAGGAGGGCGCGCGCCTGTTCGAACGCGCCGCCAAGGGCGTGGCCGCTGCTCGTCGTACGACGGTGGCGGCTGTGGCCGGGCGGCTGCGGGACACCTCCACCCCGGTTCGGCAGCGGCTCGCCGCCGGCACCGATCCCGCGCTGGTCGAGCTACTGCGCGACCTACCGGTCCGCGAGCTGCTCACCGAGGGCGAGTCCCGCACCATCTGGGTGGACCGCGAGCGGGCCCTGTACGGCGCCTGGTACGAGCTGTTCCCGCGTTCGGAGGGCGCCACCCTGGACCCGCCCCGCAGCGGCACGTTCCGCACCGCGATGCAGCGACTGCCGGCCGTGGCGGACATGGGCTTCGACGTGGTCTACCTCCCCCCGGTGCACCCGATCGGACGGGTCAACCGCAAGGGCCCGAACAACTCCCTCACACCCGGTCCGGACGACCCGGGCTCGCCCTGGGCGATCGGCTCGGCCGAGGGCGGCCACGACGCCGTACACCCCGATCTCGGCACGATCGAGGACTTCGACGCGTTCGTGGACCGCACCCAGGAGCTCGGGATGGAGCTGGCCCTGGACCTGGCGCTGCAGTGCGCGCCGGACCACCCATGGGCCGGCGAGCACCCGGAGTGGTTCACCACCCGCGTGGACGGCACGATCGCCTACGCCGAGAACCCCCCGAAGCGCTACCAGGACATCTACCCGGTCAACTTCGACAACGACCCCAAGGGCCTGTACGCCGAGGTGCTGCGGGTCGTCCGGTACTGGACGGGCCACGGCGTGCGGATCTTCCGGGTGGACAACCCGCACACCAAGCCGCTGGAGTTCTGGGAGTGGCTCATCGCCGAGGTCAAGACGACCGAGCCCGATGTGCTGTTCCTCGCCGAGGCCTTCACCCGGCCGGCAATGATGCACGAGCTGGCCAAGATCGGCTTCACCCAGTCCTACACCTACTTCACCTGGCGCACCGGCAAGGACGAGCTCCAGGAGTACGCCCTGGAGCTCGCCGACAGCGCGCACTACATGCGCCCGAACTTCTTCGTGAACACCCCGGACATCCTGCACGCGTCCCTGCAGTACGGCGGGCCGCCGGTGTTCAAGGTGCGGGCTGTCCTGGCCGCGCTGCTGTCCCCCTCCTGGGGGGTCTACGCCGGCTTCGAGCTCTACGAGCACGTGGCGGTGCGGCCCGGGTCGGAGGAGTACCTGGACTCCGAGAAGTACCAGATCCGCTCACGGGACTGGTCCCAGCCCTCGCTAGCCGGCTACCTCACGATGCTCAACCGAGTCCGGCGTGAGCACCCGGCGACGCACCGGCTGACCAACATCGTCTTCCACACCGTTGACAACCCCGACGTCCTGGCCTGGAGCAAGCGCACGGGTACCGACATCGTCCTGGTCGTGGTCAACCTCGACCCGCACGGCGCCCGCGAGGCCACCGTCCACCTGGACCTGCCGAGCCTCGGTCTCGGCTGGGGGGACACGATCGACGTGCACGACCAGGTGAGCGGCGAGACCTACCGGTGGGGGGCGAGCAGCTACGTCCGCCTCGACCCGTTCCTGGAACCGGCGCACGTGCTCACCGCGACCGCACCGGCGCCGCCGGTCGCGCCATGAGCTCCCCCGATCTCGAGCACGGCGAGCTCGTCAGCCTGGAGGAGTCGCGCGACCCGCTCTGGTACAAGCGGGCGGTCTTCTACGAGGTGCTGATCCGCGGCTTCGCCGACAGCAACGGCGACGGCACCGGCGACATCCAGGGGCTGACCGACAAGCTGGACTACCTGCAGTGGCTCGGCATCGACTGCATCTGGCTGCTGCCCATCTTCGAGTCGCCGCTGCGCGACGGCGGCTACGACATCAGCAACTACATGAAGGTGCTGCCGGAATTCGGGGACCTCGGCGACTTCGTACAGCTGGTGGACCAGGCGCACCGGCGCGGGATCCGCATCATCGCCGACCTGGTCGTCAACCACACCAGCGACGCCCATCCCTGGTTCCAGGCCTCCCGCAGCGACCCGGACGGCCCGTTCGGGGACTTCTACATGTGGTCCGACACCGACACGCCGTACGAGGACGCGCGGGTCATCTTCGTGGACACCGAGAAGTCCAACTGGAGCTGGGACCCGGTACGCGAGCAGTTCTTCTGGCACCGGTTCTTCTCCCACCAGCCGGACCTGAACTACGACAACCAGGCCGTGCAGGACGCGATGCTCGAAGTCCTGCGCTTCTGGCTCGACCTCGGGATCGACGGGTTCCGGCTGGATGCTGTCCCCTACCTCTACGCCCGCGAGGGCACCAACTGCGAGAACCTGCCGGAGACCCACGCCTACCTCAAGAAGCTGCGCGGGGAGATCGAGGCGCTCTACCCGGACCGGGTCATGCTGGCCGAGGCCAACCAGTGGCCGAGCGACGTCGTGGAGTACTTCGGCGACCCCGTGACCGGCGACGAGTGCCACATGGCGTTCCACTTCCCGCTCATGCCGCGGCTGTTCATGGCGGTCCGCCGCGAGTCGCGGTACCCGATCTCGGAGATCTTGTCCCAGACCCCGCAGATCCCGCGGAACTGCCAGTGGGGCATCTTCCTGCGCAACCACGACGAGCTGACCCTGGAGATGGTCACCGACGACGAGCGCGACTACATGTACGCCGAGTACGCCAAGGACCCGCGGATGAAGGCCAACATCGGCATCCGCCGTCGCCTCGCGCCGCTGCTGGAGAACTCGCGGGACCAGATGGAGCTGTTCACCGGCCTGCTGCTGTCCCTGCCCGGCTCCCCGGTCCTGTACTACGGCGACGAGATCGGCATGGGCGACAACATCTACCTCGGTGACCGGGACGGCGTACGAACGCCGATGCAGTGGAACGCCGACCGCAACGCCGGCTTCTCCAGCGCCGACCCGCAGCGGCTCTACCTGCCCGCGATCCTGGACCCGCTCTACGGCTACCAGGCGCTGAACGTCGAGGCGCAGATGCGCTCGTCCAGCTCGCTGCTGAACTGGACCCGGCGGATGCTCGCGGTCCGCCGGCAGCATCCGGTGTTCGGGATGGGCAGCTACGACGAGCTCGGCTCGAGCAACCCCTCGGTGCTGGCCTTCGTCCGCGAGTTCGGCGACGACCGGGTGCTGTGCGTCAACAACCTCTCGCGCTTCCCCCAGCCGGTGGAGCTGGATCTGTCCCGGTTCCAGGAGATCGTCCCGGTCGAGCTGACCGGACTGGTGCCCTTCCCGCGGGTCGGCGAGCTGCCGTACCTGCTGTCCCTGCCGGGCCACGGTTTCATGTGGTTCGCCCTCACCACGCAGGAGCACACATGAGCCTTGAGGAGCTGCTTCTGCCCTGGTTGCCCAGGCAGCGCTGGTTCGGCGGCAAGGGCCGCGTGCTGAGTTCGGTGCGGGAGCGCAGCAGTGCGCAGCTGACCCCCTCCGGACGCCTGGTCGTGCTGCACGTGGACTACGCCGACGGCGGCTCGGACGGCTACCAGCTGCTGCTCGGCAGTAGCACCGGCGAGCTCGAGCAGCGTCTCGAGCACACCGTCATCGGCACCGACGACGGCAGGACTCTGTACGACGCGGCCTACGACCCGACGGTGACCTCTGCCCTGCTCGGCCACCTGGCGACCGGCGGTGCGGTCGACGGCCTGTCCTTCGTCAACGCCGCCGAGCTCGACGCGTCCCTGACCAGCCGGGTGATGGGGGCCGAGCAGAGCAACACCTCGCTGGTCTTCGGCGACACCTACATCCTGAAGCTGTTCCGGCGGCTGCAGCCCGGCGCCAACCCCGACATCGAGGTCACCCAGGCGCTCGGCGACGCGGGCAGCACCCACATCGCCTGTCCCCTGGCCTGGTTCGACGGCACCGTCGAGGGCCAGGTCACCTCCCTCGGCCTGCTCCAGCCGTTTCTGAAGGCCGCGAGCGAGGGCTGGGCGATGGCGACGGCGAGCGTGCGCGACCTGTTCGCCGAGGAGGACCTGCACGCCGATGAGGTCGGGGGCGACTTCGCCGGCGAGGCCGAACGTCTCGGTGCCGCCACGGGTGAGGTGCACATCCTCATGGCGCAGGTGCTCCCCTCCCGCTCGGTCGGGGGCGACGACATCGCCCGCACCGCGCATCAGCTGCACGAACGGCTGGAGGCAGCTCTGGCCGTGGTCCCCGAGCTGGCGCCCTTCGCCGACGGCCTGCGGACGAGCTACGACGCGGTCGCGGCCCGCACCCAACCGGTCGCGGTGCAGCGGGTGCATGGCGACCTCCACCTCGGCCAGGTCCTGCGTACGCAGGACGGCTGGGTGCTGCTGGACTTCGAGGGCGAGCCGGCCCGGCCGCTGGCCGAGCGGCGCGCGCTGATGAGCCCCCTGCGCGACGTGGCGGGCATGCTGCGCTCCTTCGACTACGCAGCGCGCCACCTGCTCGCCGAGCGCCCGGGGGCCCAGCACCTGGCGTACCGGGCCAACGAGTGGGCACAGCGCAACCGAGAGGCGTTCTGCGACGGCTACGCCCGCGCCTCCGGCACCGACCCCCGCGACGAGGCCGTGCTGCTGCGGGCGTTCGAGCTCGACAAGGCGGTGTACGAAGTGCTGTACGAGGCGCGCAACCGGCCCAGCTGGCTCCCCATCCCGCTCGGCTCCATCTCCCGGCTGGTCGGCCCATGAGCGAGCCGGCCAAGCGGTCCCGCGCACCGCGCAAGCAGGCCGCGCCGGTGGAGCCGCAGGCCCCGGTAGAGGCGACCGTCGCCGCCGAGCTCACCGCACCCGTGGTCCCGGACGAGGCGCTCGAGGCCGCCGCCGAGAGCACAGGTACGCCGGTCACCGCCCCGCAGCCGACGACCGACGAGCTGGATCGCCTGGCCGGGGGTGCCCACCACGACCCGCACAGCGTGCTGGGCATGCACCCGGTCCCCGGCGGCGTCGTTGTACGCGCCCTGCGGCCTGGCGCGGACCGGGTGCTGGCACACATCGCCGGGCAGGTGGTCGAGCTCGAGCACCTGCACCACGGCGTGTGGCAGGCCCTGGTGCCCGGCGGCGGTTCGGTCACCGACTACCGGCTCGAGGTCGTCTACGGCGGCCGGAGCTACCCCGCCGACGACCCGTACCGCTACCTGCCGACCCTCGGCAGCGTCGACCTGCACCTGATCGGCGAAGGCCGGCACGAGCAGCTGTGGACGGTGCTCGGTGCGCACGTCCGCCGCTACGACAGCCCCTCGGGACCGGTCACCGGAACCTCGTTCGCGGTGTGGGCGCCGAACGCCCGGGGCCTGCGGGTCATCGGGGACTTCAACGCCTGGGACGGGCGCGGCTTCCCGATGCGGACGCTCGGTGGCAGCGGCGTCTGGGAGCTGTTCGTCCCGGGAATCGGCGACGGCACGCACTACAAGTTCTCGATCCTGGGCAACGATGGAACCTGGCGCGAGAAGGCCGACCCGATGGCCCGGCGGACCGAGGTTCCGCCGTTGACGGCCAGCATCGTGACCGAGTCCTCCTACCGCTGGAACGACGCCGCCTGGCTCGAGACCCGCGCGGGGACGCAGCCGCACGCGGCCCCGATGAGCACCTACGAGGTGCACCTGGGCTCCTGGCGGCAGGGCCTGTCCTACCGCGAGCTCGCCGACCAGCTGGTCGAGTACGTCACCTGGCTCGGTTACACCCATGTCGAGCTGCTGCCCGTGGCCGAGCACCCCTTCGGCGGCAGCTGGGGCTATCAGGTCACCTCCTACTACGCCCCGACCGCACGCTTCGGCGAGCCCGACGACTTCCGCTACCTGGTCGACGCGCTGCACCAGGCCGGCATCGGCGTGCTGGTCGACTGGGTGCCGGGACACTTCCCGAAGGACGAGTTCGCGCTCGCCGCGTTCGACGGGACTGCACTGTATGAGCACGCCGACCCGCGCCGTGGCGAACAGAAGGACTGGGGGACCTACGTCTTCGACTTCGGCCGCAACGAGGTACGTAACTTCCTCGTCGCCAACGCCGTGTACTGGCTCGAGGAGTTCCACATCGACGGGCTGCGGGTGGACGCCGTGGCCTCGATGCTCTACCTGGACTACTCCCGGGAAGAGGGCGAGTGGCTGCCGAACCAGTACGGCGGGCGCGAGAACCTGGACGCGGTGGCCTTTTTGCAGGAGATGAACGCCGTCGTCTACCGGCGGGTGCCGTCGGCAGTCACGATCGCCGAGGAGTCGACGTCCTGGCCCGGTGTCTCGCGCCCGACGCACCTCGGTGGCTTGGGCTTCGGCTTCAAGTGGAACATGGGCTGGATGCACGACTCGCTGGACTACATCTCCCGGGAGCCGGTCTACCGGGGCTACCACCATCACCAGATGACCTTTGCGATGGTGTACGCGTACTCCGAGAACTACGTGCTGCCGATCAGCCATGACGAGGTCGTGCACGGCAAGGGCTCGTTGCTGCGCAAGATGCCCGGCGACCGCTGGCAGCAGCTGGCCAACGTCCGCTCCTACCTCGCCTTCATGTGGGCGCACCCGGGCAAGCAGGTCCTGTTCATGGGGTGCGAGTTCGCGCAGGAGTCCGAGTGGAGCGAGCAGCGCAGCCTGGACTGGTGGCTGCTGGATTTGCCCGACCACCGCGGCGTCGCCCTGACGGTCAAGGAGCTCAACGAGATCTACCGCGACACACCTGCCCTGTGGTCGCAAGACACCCAGCCCGCAGGTTTCGCCTGGATCGACGCCAACGACTCCTCCGGCAGCGTCCTGTCGTTCCTGCGCTTCGCCGCGGACGGCTCGGCCCTGGCCTGCATCAGCAACTTCGCGGGCATCCCGCACGAGGGATACCGGCTCGGCCTGCCCTGGAGCGGTCTTTGGCGCGAGGTGCTCAACACCGACGCCTCGACCTACTTCGGCAGCGGCGTCGGCAACAGCGGCGGGGTGCAGGCCGACCAGGACAGCTGGCACGGACAGCCGGCGTCCGCCCTGCTGCGCCTGCCCCCACTGGGCACCGTCTGGCTGGTCAGCGACGCTCCCCCCACCTTGTCCTAAGATGTGGTCCGTTCTCCGCGGCGGCCGGCGGCGCCTGCCGGTGAACCGGGTTGCCGTGCCCGCCGAAGGCTAGAAAGGCGCCAATCCGCGAGGAGCATGTAATGACCTGCACATCCGGCACGGCACGCCCGACAGCCCCGGCCTCGGCCGGCCGGACGGGTGCCCGGATGGTGTGTGCGCGGGTGACCGCGCTGACGCTGGCGCTGGGGGCCACCGGCGTGCTGGCGACCACGCTCGCCAGCCCCGCGTCCGCGCTCGGGGTCCCCGACCCCCCTCCCGTTTCGTCCCAACTGCACAAGACGGTGGCAAAGGTCAACGGCCTGCTACCTACTACGCCCCCCAAACTGCCCGTCCCGATCCCGACACTTTCGCCCGTTCCGGGTTCCCCCCCTCCCACCGCTCCCCCCGCGGTTCCGGCCCCCGTCCGTTCGCTGCTGCCCACGGGGCCGCCCGGCGGCGCCCCTGGCGCCCCTGGCGCCCCTGGAGCCCCTGCCGTCCCCGGCGCACCTGGTGTTGCGCCTGGAGCACCGGCCGGGCCATACCCCAGGGCCGGCAGCGGGCTGCCCAACGCCGGCGGCCCAGGCGGTCGCAGCGCCCCACTCACGACCGGCGGCGCGATGGCAGGGCCGGGTGCGGCCGCTGCCGCCGTACCTGCACCCGCGGCCGATCCTGGCCTGCTCAGCGCCCTGGGCGCGCCGTCGCTGGCCAGCATCCTGCTCAACCCCGGCTTCTCCTCCACCTCCGCCGTGCAGCTGCCCATGGTCAGCCCCTTCGGCCCGCTGCTCGCCGGCGCGCTACCCCAGGCCGACGGGGCGACACCGCTGCTGGCTCGCAACCCCGCCTACACGGCCGCCTCGGTCACCCCCGCCACGCGCCTGGGCGCCGCTCGGTCCCTGCGCCAGCAACTGCCCGGACTGGTCGTTGTCGCCGCGGTCGTCGCACTCGGTGGAGCGGCGGGCGCTCAGGCGCTGCGCCTGAAGAGCCGCTCCACCAACTGAGAAGGCCGGCCTCTCGCGGGGCAGGCCCGCAGCCCTAGTACAGCGCGTTGGCGAGGGAGCGACGGCCGGTGACGATGCGCGGGTCCTCGGGATCCAGGACGGAGAACAGTTCTAGCAGGTGTGCCCGAGCCTGCTCGCGCTCCGCGCCGGCAGAGCCCCGGACGTAGGCCACCAGCCGCTCGATCGCCTCGCTGATCCGCTCGCTGATCACCTCGACATCCGCTGCCGCGGTCTGGGCGGCAACATCATCGGGCGCCGCCTGCGCAGCTGCAAGCACGCTCGGCGGATCCATCGAGGACGTACGGTCCAGTAGCGCAGCCCAGGCCTTGCCGAGCACCGCTTCGGGATCACCGGGCCGGCGGGCGAGCAAGGCGTCGTACGCCGCCGTCGCCGCCGCGTAGTCCTCGCGGCCCAACGCGTCCTCGGCCGCGAGCAACTCGGGTTCGGTCGGCGCCGGCGTTGGCTCCGGCTCGGCCGCTGCACTGCCCTGTCCTGATAAGCCGGCCTGCTGGGCAGCGGCCAGGACCTGATCCAGGAAGCTGCGGACCTGCGCCTCCGGCAACGCGCCGGTGAAGCCCTGCACGAGCCGCCCTCCGAGCGCGAGCAGGATTGTGGGGATGCTCTGGATCTGCAGCTGCGTCGCCAGCGCCTGGTTGGCATCGACGTCGACCTTGGCCAGCACCCAGGACCCGGCGTCGGCCTCGGCCAGGCGCTCAAGGATCGGGGAGAGCTGCTTGCACGGACCGCACCAGGTGGCCCAGAAGTCGATCACGACGGGCACCTGCATCGAGCGCTGCAGGACCTCGGCCTCGAAGCTCGCCTCGGTCACGTCGAGCACGTGGGCGCCGTTGCTGGTGGCGGCCGCGCCGGCATTGGCCGGGCCTCGCGCCGGGGCCGGCGTCGGGGGGCGCAGCGCCGACAGGTCGACGGCGCCGGCGATGTTGATGTCAGTGGGCCTTGTTTGCATGCCCCCATCCTGCCTCACCGCCGCCATCGGCCGCGATCAGAAGCGTGGCGGCTCGGTGTAGCTGCCCCAGAGCCCGCGCAGCGCGCCACACACCTCGCCGAGCGTCGCCTCGGCCCGTACGGCGTCGAGCATCGCCGGGATCGTGTTGCCCTCCCCGCTGGCTACCTCGACCAGCTCGGCGAGCCGGGCCTGCACGACCGCCTCGTCCCGCGCTGCCCGGCGGGAGCCGAGCTCGGCGACCTGCACGGTCTCGACCTCGTGACTGACCCGCAGGATCTCCAGTGGTTCATCGACGCCACCGGCCAGCGCGTTCACGCCCACGACCTTCTTGTCGCCCTTCTCCAGGGCTACCTGGTAGGAGAAGGCGGCCTCGGCGATCTCGGCCATGAACCAACCGTCTTCGATGCCGCGCAGGATCCCGGACGTCATGTCACCGCTGCCCATCTCCCGCACCTTGGCGAACACGGCTTCCGCCTCGGCCTCGAGGTCGTCGGTGAGCTGCTCGACGTACCAGCTGCCGCCGAGCGGGTCCGCGACGTTGCCCACGCCGGTCTCCTCGGCGAGCACCTGCTGCGTACGCAGCGCGATCTGCGCGGCCTTGGCCGAGGGCAGCGCCAGCACCTCGTCCAAGGCGTTGGTGTGCAAGCTGTTGGTGCCGCCCAGCACGGCGGCCAGGGCCTCCACCGTAGTACGCACGATGTTGTTGTCGGGTTGCTGAGCAGTCAGCGAGACGCCTGCCGTCTGGGTGTGGAAGCGCAGCCACTGGGCCTTGTCGGTCTTCGCGCCGTAGACGTCGCGCAACCACCGGGCCCAAATGCGCCTGGCCGCGCGGAACTTTGCGATCTCCTCGAAGAAGTCGATGTGGGCGTCGAAGAAGAACGACAGGCCCGGCGCGAAGGTCTCGATGTCCAGGCCGCGGGACAGGCCGAGCTCGACGTAGGCGAAGCCGTCCGCGAGGGTGAAGGCCAGCTCCTGCGCGGCGGTCGATCCGGCCTCCCTGATGTGGTAGCCCGACACCGAGATCGGCTTGTACGCCGGGATGTGCTCGACGCAGTGCTCCATCAGGTCACCGATCAGGCGCAGGTGCGGCTGCGGGGGGAACAGCCACTCCTTCTGCGCGATGTACTCCTTGAAGATGTCGGTCTGCAGCGTCCCGTTGAGCACGGACGGGTCCACGCCCTGCCGCTCGGCAGCAACGAGGTACATGCAGAACACGGGTACGGCCGGACCGCTGATGGTCATGGACGTCGTGACGTCGCCCAGCGGGATGTCGCTGAACAGCAGTTCCATGTCGGCTGCAGAGTCGATAGCGACCCCGCAGTGCCCGACCTCGCCGAGTGCGCGCCCGTCGTCGCTGTCGCGACCCATCAGCGTCGGCATGTCGAAGGCGACGGACAGACCGCCCCCACCTTCGGCCAGGATCATCTTGTAGCGCTCGTTGGTCTGCCGGGCGTTTCCGAAGCCGGCGAACTGCCGGATCGTCCACGGCCGGCCGCGGTAGCCGGTGGCGTGCAGCCCACGAGTGAACGGGAACTCCCCCGGCCAGCCGATCCGCTCGAAGCCCTCGACGCTCTCGCCGTCCCTGGGGCCGTAGACCGGGTCCACGGACGTACCCGACAGTGTCGTGAAGTCCGCGGCCCGGGTGCTGGCCCGGTCGTAGCGGGCCTGCCAGCGCTGCCGCCCTGCGGCGATCTGTTCCGGCGTCACGGGTCTGCTCCTCACCTCGGTGGTCTGGCGCGAGGTTACCCGTGGTTCACCGCGAACAGGTACAGCGCCGTCACGTCGGTGCACCACCGTCCGCGACCAGCCCGAGCTCGACGAGCACCCCTTGGGCCACGCCGAAGGCGCTGTTGGCAGCAGGCACCCCGGCGTACACCGCCGTGTGCAACAGCACCTCGCAGATCTGCTCCGGAGTCAGCCCGTTGGTAATCGCTGCCCGTACGTGCAGCGCGAGTTCGTGCTCCTGGCCGAGCGCAGCCAGGAGAGCCAAGGTCAGCATGCTGCGGGTAGGTCGGTCCAACCCAGGGCGGGACCACACGTCCCCCCAGGCGTAGCGGGTAATGAACTCCTGGAAGGACGCGCTGAAGGAGGTGCCGGATGCCGTGGCGCGGTCGACGTGCACTGTGCCCAGCACGGCGCGGCGGACCGACAGTCCGCGGTCGTACACGCTCCGACCGGCCGGGTCGAAGTGGGCGATCAGCGCGGCGCTGACGGCGGCGGGCTGCTCGACGTTGGCCAGGTGCGCTGCCGGGTCGAGCACCTGCAGGCGCGCTCCGGGGATGGCCGCGACAACCGCCTCGAGGTGCTCCGGCGGCGTGGCGGGGTCCTGTGCCCCAGCCAGGGCCAGGGTGGGCGCTCCGATGTGCGCGAGGTCCTGCCGCAGGTCGGTGGCCGCGATCGCCTCGCAGCAAGCGGCATAACCCTCGGCCGGCGTCCCGGCGACCATGGCGCGCATCCGCTGGACCAGCTCGGGAGTACGCCCGGTTGGGCTGAACCAGCGCTCGACGACTGCCTCGGCGACCGCCCCCGCGCCCTGGGAGCGCACGGTGGCTGCCCGCTCGGTCCACGCGCTCGCCGGTGCGAGTAGCGCTGAGCTGCACAGCAGCGCGAGCCGGTCTACCCGCCCCGGCTCCCGCGCGGCGAGACGCATCGCGGTCATCCCACCCAGGGAAAGCCCGACAACTCCCGCACGCCGGATACCGAGGCGGTCAAGCAGGGCGACCGCGTCATCCACGAGGTCGTCCAGCGCGTACGGTCCCTGTGGTACAGGAGAACGGCCGTGCCCGCGCGTGTCGTAGCGCACGACCCGGAACCGACCAGCGAGCGCCGGCACCTGCGGGTCCCACATCTCGAGCGTCGAGCCGAGCGAACCCAGGAGCAAGATCACGGGGGCGTCGGTGGGGCCGTCCTGAACGGCATGGACCTCGACCGCACTCACCGCCCACTCCTGCTGGCCAGCGCGCGGTCTACGAGAGCACTGGCCTGTCCGGTCTGCGGTGTGGTCAGCGCGAGCAGCTGCCCGTGGTCCAGCGAGCAGGCCGGGTCGGCCGCGAGCTCCTCGCGCAGCGACGTGCCGCGGTCGTCGGCCCGCTGAACGGCCGACCTGACCAGGTCATGGGCGGCGGCCCGACCCCGTCCGGGGGTCAGGGCGCATGCAACGGCCTCAGCAGCCAACGCACCGCCCGCGTCCGCCAGGTTGGCCGCCATCCGTTCCGGGTGGATCACCAGTGCCTCCAGGCAGTCGCGGAGCCAGGCAGCCGCGCTGCCCGTCGCGCGCAGCAACGCGCTGAGCGTCTCCCACTCGGCGTGCCACCCGCCAGCAGCGCGCTCGTGCTCCTGCACCATCGCAGTGAGCATCGTTGCGACCAGGCCCGGCGTGGTCAGAGCCGCGGCCCGGGCGGACACCGCCGCGACCGGGTTGCGCTTGTGCGGCATCGCCGACGAGCTGCCCCGGCCATCGGTCCCCTCATGCACCTCGCCGACCTCGCCCTGCGCGAGCAGGCACACGTCCAGGGCCACCTTGCCGACGGCCCCGGCCCCCGCGCCGAGCGCCCCGGCGAGATCCGCCAGCGGCCCGCGGGCGGTGTGCCACGGCAGCACCGGCTCGCGCGAGTCCAGCAGGCTGGCGAGCGCGGCGAGGACGACGAAGGCCTGCTCCCCGTGCACCGCCAGGGTGCCCACCGCCCCGCCGAGCTGCACCGGAAGCCCGCGTCGGCACTGCTCGAGCCGCTCGCCGGCGTGGTCCAGGGCCAGTGCCCAGCCGGCCGCCTTCAACCCGAACGTCGTCGGTAGGGCCTGTTGCAGCAGGGTGCGGCCGACCATCGCAGTGTCGCGGTGGTCGGCGGCGAGCCCGGCCGCCGCATCGGCCGCCCCCCGCAGGTCGTCCAGCACGTGCACAAGCGCGCGCCGCGCCAACAGCACCAGCGCGCTGTCGAGGACGTCCTGGCTCGTCGCACCCAGGTGCACGTAGTCGGCGGCATCCGGCCCGGCCCGTTGCTCGAGCAGGCGCACCAGCGGTACGACCGGGTTGCCGGCCTCGGCGGCCTGCGCGCCGAGGCTCGCCACGTCGTACGGTTCTCGACAAGCCCGTTCGATGGCGACGGCGGCCGCCTCGGGCACCAGGCCGGCCTCGGCCCACGCTTGGGCCAGGGCGGACTCGACGTCCAGCAGCGCGCGCAGCCACGCCGCACCGCTGACCTCCCGCGCGGCCCGGCCGCGGCCCAGGACGCCGTCGAACAGGCTGGCGTCAGACACGGAAGAACACGGTCTCCGCCTCGCCCTGCAACACGATGTCGAGTCGGTACCCGTCGGGCGCCGGCTCGGCGACGACCGAGCTCCGCGCGTACTCCGGCAGTGACCGCAGCACGACGTCCTGGTGGTTCGCGGCCGGCTCGTCGGCGAAGTACAGACGTGTGACGACCCGGTCCAGCAGGCCCCGCGCAAAGACCGAGACATCGATGTGCGGCGCCTGGAGCCCGCCCTGGCCGTCCGGGACCCGGCCGGGCTTGACCGTCAGCACGGCGTACTCCCCGGTGATCGTCTCGGAGCGCCCGAAGCCGCGAAAGCCCGGGACCGACGGCCCCGATGCGCCGCGGGGGTCGTCGGGGTGGTCGAACCGTCCGACCGGGTCTGCCTGCCACGTCTCGACCAGCCCATCGGTCACCGGCTTCCCGTCGCCGTCGAGCAGCCGGCCGCGCAGCCAGACAGCGCCAGGCGTGCCCTCCGGGACGGCGTGCGGCCCGTCGGGCCAACGGAGCGCTATCGACAGGAAGGGACCCACCGTCTGCGACGGCGTCAGCTCGCTCATTGCGCGTCCTCCTGGTCGTGCTCCTCCCACGGGGTGGCGTCTGCACCACGCAGCACTATGTCGAACACGTACGTCAGGGCCCACTGGGGTTCGCTTGCCTCGAGGGAGAACCGGCTGACCAGCCGGTGGCGAGCTTGCTCAGGTACCGATCCGAAGATTGGGTCCTGGCCGAACAGCGGGTCGTCCGGGAAGTACATCTGGGTGACGAGCCGCTGCGTGAACGCACGGCCGAACAGGGAGAAGTGGATGTGCGCCGGGCGCCATGCGTTGTGGTGATTGCCCCACGGGTAGGCGCCGGGCTTAACGGTGACGAAGCGGTACCGCCCCTCGCCGTCGGTCAAGGCACGACCGACCCCGCTGAAGCCAGGGTCGAGCGGAGCCGGCCACTGATCGACGACGTGCCGGTAGCGCCCCGCCGCGTTGGCCTGCCACACCTCCAGGAGCGTGTGCGGGACGGGGCGCTTACCGCTGTCGCGGACCTGGCCTTGGACGACGATCCGCTGACCGACCGGCTCGACGTCGTGCTGGGCCGTGAGGTCGGCGTCAGCGTCCGTGACGCGGCCGGCCCCGAGCAGCGGTCCGGTGATCTCGGTCAGCAGTTGCGGCAGCTCAACCGCCGACCGTTGCGGCGCCCGGGCCGCCGTCGAGCGGTACCCCCTGGCCAGCAGGGGTGGGTGAACCCCCGCCGGCACTTTTGCGTACCGCGTCAGGGTCGCTGATGGGTTGCTCGCGCCGGTCTCGTCCATCATGCTCCTTGAGGCCAGGCCCCCGCGGCTGGCCGATCAGACCCGCTCTCCAGGACGGCGTGACGCATGGTTACTGAGTTTCGGCCCATGCTGCCACGAGCGGGGTGTCGACCCCGATCTCCCCGACGCGTCCGGCGCCGCCCGGTGTTCCCAGTGGCGCGTCGCGCCCCGCAAGCACCTCGACGAAGAACAGCCGGTTGTCGTCGATGAACTGCTTCTGCGTCTCCTGGACCCGTCGGTCCTGCGAGATGGCGTCTACCGGGCAGACGGGCTCGCACGCGCCGCAGTCGATGCACTCCTTCGGGTTGATGTAGCTCTTGCGCTCACCCTCGTAGATGCAGTCGACGGGACACTCTTCCACGCACGCCTTGTCGTTGATATCGATGCACGGACCTGCGATCACAAACGCCATGTCGGCCTCCAGGCTCAGGCGGCGGGCTCGGGAACGGGAACGGGAACGGGAAGATTGTCGGTTGAGTGTCCGGGGAACAGTTGGGCGTCGGGGTCGAGCTCGACAGCTGCGTTGTTGATGGCCGTCGCGACTTCTCCGAAACCCACGCTGATGAGCCGGACCTTGCCGTCGTAGTCGGTGATGTCGCCGGCCGCGTAGACGCCACGGACGTTGGTACGCATACGCGTGTCGACGACGACGTGGCGGTTGTCGTGAAGGTCTACACCCCACTCGCGAACCGGGCCGAGGCCGGCGAGGAACCCGAGCGCCGCCACCAATCGCTGGCAGGGCAGCACGAGTGGTTCGTCGTGGCCCTTGACGATGACCCGAACGCCCTCGACGTTCTCCACTCCCAGGACCTCGGTGACCTCGGCATCGACGTACAGCGTGGCGGCGGAGGCTCGTACGGCGCTCACCGTCGCCGCGTGGGCACGGAACGCCTTCCGGCGGTGCACCACAGTCACGCTGCGGGCCAAACCATGCAGAGCCAGGGCCCAGTCGCAGGCGCTGTCCCCGCCGCCGACGATGACGACGTCGGTGTCCCGGTAGTCCTCCAGCCGAGGCAGGAAGTACGCCAGCCCGCGCCCCAGGAACTCCTCGCCAGCCGGCAATGGCCGGGGAACAAAGGTGCCGATGCCGCCGGTCAGCACCACTGCGCCGCACCGCACATTGGCGCCGCCGCTGGTCCCGACGCACAGACGCTGGTCGGACTCGCGCGCGAGCGTCACCGCCGACTCCCCGAACAGGTAGGTGGGGGTGTACTGCGACGCCTGCAGCACGAGCCCCTCGACCAGATCACGGCCGCGCACGCTCGGGAAACCGGCCACATCGTAGATCGGCTTCTCCGGGTACATCGCGGTGATCTGGCCGCCGGGCTCCGGCAGCGAGTCGATGACCGCGGTGCGCAGCCCACGGACGCCGGCGTAGTAGGCGCCGTACAGCCCCACCGGTCCGGCTCCCACAAGCAGCAGATCGACAACGTGATCGGTCATGGTCGTTGCTCCTCATGGACGTGACCGGCACGGCGTCGACCGTCCAGAACCCGACGGTCCAGAACCCGACGGTCCAGAACCCGACAGTGCCGGGCCCGGCGGAGTCGGTTGATCATGAAACCAACCGGCGCACGAGGTAGTCCCACGCCTGCTGTACGAGCGCGTCGGGATAGCAGTGCGCGCGCTTGGCCAGCGCCTCCTCGTCGGGCGACCACCTCGCAGCGCCCCCCGCAGCCAGCACCGTCAGTTGAGTGCGGCAGGCCCGGTCGAGCAGCACGGTGGCGACGACCGCCGTCGGGACGTCGGGCGCAGCGACAACGATTCCATGGTTGACCATGAGTGCGGCATTGCGGTCGCCGAGCGCGGCGGCGAGCGCCTTGCCGAGCGTCCGGGTCAGGACGAGGTCCCCGGTGTCAACGAACCGGGCGATTTCGGGAGGCACGAAGAAGTTTCCCTCGTGGCTCACGGGACGCAGCGGTTGGCCGGTGGCGCTGAAGGCCACGGCGCTCGCAGAGTGCGTGTGTACCACGCAGTTCACATCGGGCCGGGCGGCCATGATCTCGGTGTGGATCGGGTACTCGGCGTGCCTGCGGCCGGTGCCCTCCAGCACGGTCCCCTCGCTGTCCAGGAGCACGACACGATCCGGGGTGATCTCCTCAAAGCCCCAGCCGGAGGACTTCATCCAGACGCCGCGACCCGCCGGGTCCCGGAAGGAGAGGTGCCCCCACACCAGATCCGACTGGTGCTGCCTCCCGAGGACCCGGCAACCAAGCGACACGGCCACGGGCGGGTCCGCCGGCTGGGCGCCCCCAACGGTTCCGGCGTCGGACGGGTCGTCAGGCACGAGGCGTATCCCGCTCGCGCGGCGAGATCTCCATGACCACTGCCTTGGGCTCGGTGAAGAACTCACGGCTGAAGTCGCCGCCCTCACGGCCGATGCCCGAGTCGCCCACGCCGCCGAAGGGAGCCCGCAGGTCCCGGATGAAGAAGCAGTTGACCCAGACCGTGCCGGCGTGCAGCGCTGCCGACACCCGGTGCGCTCGACTAAGGTTCTCGGTGAACACCATGGCGTTGAGCCCGTAGCGGCTGTCGTTGGCCATCGCGACCGCCTCCTGCTCGGTGTCGAACGGCAGCACACTGACGACGGGTCCGAAGATCTCCTCGCACCACAGCCTCGCGTCCGCACGCAGCCCGGTGACGACCGTCGGCCGCACCACCCAGCCCTCGCCGAGTCCGCCGGTGAGCATCGTCCCGCCCTCCTGGTCCACCAGGGCGAGGTAGGACGAGACCTTTGCGTGGTGCTCCTGCGACGCCAGCGGCCCGAGTTGGGTGTCCGGCTCCATCGGGTTGCCGATCCGCAGGGCCTCCGCGGCCGCGACGAAGCGCGCCAGGAACTCCTCCAGCACCGATCGCTGTACCAGCAACCTGCTCCCGGCGAGGCAGACCTGGCCCGCGTTGCTGAAAACAGCCTGCACGCTCCAGCGCACCGCGTTGTCCAGGTCGGCGTCGGCGAAGACCAGGTTGGCGCCCTTGCCGCCTAGCTCCAAGCTGACCGGGGTCAGGTTTGCGGCCGCAGCCCGGGCGATAGTGCGACCGGTACCCGACTCCCCCGTGAAGGTGATCCGGTCGACCGAGGTCGACTCGGTGAGCAGCTGGCCCGGTGCGTCCGGGCCGAAACCCTGCACGACGTTGAGCACGCCAGGCGGCATGCCCGCCTCCAGCGCCAATCGCGCCAGGATGGCCGCCGATGCCGGAGTGTCCTCCGCGGGCTTCAGGACCACGGTGTTGCCCCAGGCCAGGGCCGGCGCGACCTTCCAGGTCTCGAGCATCAGAGGGAAGTTCCACGGCGCGACCGCAGCCACCACCCCGGCCGGCTCGAACCGGCTGTAGGCGTGGTGACCGGTGTCCATGGGCAGCGCCTGCCCGGTGGCCAGCCGGGCGTGGTCGGCGAAGAAGCGGAAGTTTGCGGCGGCGCGCGGGACGTCCTTGCCGACCGTGTCGGCGAGCGGCTTGCCCATGTCGCGGGTGTCGGCCTCGCCGAGCTCGGTCGCCGAGGCAGTTATCAGGTCGGCCAGGCGGTGCAGGATCGCGCCACGCTCGACGAAGCCCATGCGCGGCCAGGGCCCGTCGTCGAAGGCGCGGCGGGCGGCCTCGACGGCCAGCCCGGTGTCCTCCTTCGCCCCGAGTGCCACCCGCGCCCAGGGCGCCTGGGTCCACGGGTCGATGTCGTCAAAGGCACCACTATCGACGGACTCCACCTGCTTGCCGTCGATGACGTGCGGGATGAATGGCAGTGTCGACACGGCGCTAGCCCTTCCGTCGCTCGGCGATGGTCACGTCCCCGGCAGCCCAGTGCGTCGCAGGCAGCTCCCGGACGACCACCCGGATCGATTCCTTCGGAGCGCCCAGGGAGTCCTCGGCGGCCGCAGTCAGCGCCGTGATGAGCGTGCGCAGCTGGTCGGCGCTTCGGCCCTCGACCAGGGTCACGTCGATGAGGGGCATGTCATCCTCCCGCCAGCACGAGGGATCCGAGGTGGGTGAAGCTCACGATCAACGAGGCGCCCGGTGGCACCGGAACGGCGTCGGTCATCCCGCCGGTCAGCACCAGCCAACCCGGTTCCAGCGCCAGGCCGCGCTCGGCGAGGCTGTTGGCGGCGAGCGCAAGCGCCTGCGCGGGGTGACCCTGTACCGCCGCTCCGGTGGCACTGTCGACCACCGTGCCGTCCAGCTCGACGAGGCAGGCCTCCATCGACAGGTCCAACGTCTGCGGCGATAGACCGACCGGGCCGAGGACGTACACCCCGGACGAGGCGTTGTCGGCGACGACGTCGGCCAGCGTGAAGCGGAAGTCGCGATACCGGCTGTCGATCACCTCGACGCCGCCGTACACCGTCTCGACAGCCGCCATCGCGCTTGCGGCGGTGACGCCGGGCCCGACTAGCCGGCGCCCCATCACCAGGACGATCTCCGGCTCCGCCCTGGGGTGGATCAGCCGGTCGGCGGGCACCGGCTCGCCGGCGGCCAGCGCCATCGCGTCGGTCAGCCATGCCACGAGCGGGGTGTCGATACCCATGCGCTGCTGCTTTGCGCGGGAGGTCAGGCCCAGCTTGACCCCGATCAGGTGCTCCCCGCGGGCTAGCCGCAGCCGCAGCGTCTCGTCCTGGACGGCGTAGGCCGTCACTATGTCCAGCTCCGGCCACTCGTCGGTGATCGGGCCACGGTCCGTACGGCTGTCCTCGGCTGCCAGCAGCGCCCGCGCCGCCCGCTCGACCGTCCAGCCGGAGCCGACGGTCATACGTGCACCGTATCCCGCTCGCGGTCGCGCTCCTCGGCAATCTGCAGCGCAAGGTCGATGATCATGTCTTCCTGGCCGCCGACGTAGCCGGCCTCGCCGACCCGCTGCAGGATCTCGTGGGTAGGCACCCCGTAGCGCGCCGCGGCCCGCTCGGCGTGCAGCAGGAAGCTGGAGTAGACGCCGGCATGCCCCTGCACGATCGAGGGCCGGTCCATCACCGGTATGCGCGGCAGGAACGGTCGCACCGCCTCCTCCGCCGCAGCCAGCACCGCCATGACGTCCACGCCGGTGGCGACACCCAGCCGGTCGAACACGGCCGCGAGCACCTCGGTCGGGGCGTTGCCGGCACCTGCTCCGAGGGCGCACAGTGCCCCGTCGACCTGCCTGGCACCGGCGCGCTGCGCAAGCACGGAGTTGGCGACACCCATCGACAGGTTCTGGTGTCCGTGATAACCGACCTGCGCGTCCCGCCCGATCTCCGCCACCAGGGCGCTCACCCGCGTCTGGGCCTCGTCCAGGATCAGCGCGCCGGCTGAGTCGACCACGTAGACGCACTGCGCCCCCGCATCGACCATGATCCGGGCCTGCGCGGCCAGCTGCTCCGGACCGATGCGGTGGCTGAGCATGAGGAACCCGACCGTCTCCAGCCCCAGCTCCCGGGCTTTGCCGAAGTGCTCGATGGAAACGTCGGCCTCGGAGCAGTGGGTGGCGACGCGCATCACGGACGCACCGGCCTCGGCGGCCCGCTTCATGTCCTCGACCGTGCCGAGCCCGGGCAGGATGAGGCAGGCGATGCGGGCCCGGGTGGCCTCGTCGACGGCGGCGGCGACCAGCTCGATCTCGTTCTGCCGCGAGAAGCCGTAGTTGAAAGACGAGCCGCCCAGCCCGTCCCCGTGGGCGACCTCGATCACCTCGACGCCGGCGTCGTCGAGCGCCCGCACCGTACGGCGGACCTGGTCCTCAGTGAGCTGGTGCGCCAGCGCGTGACTGCCGTCACGAAGGGTGGAGTCGGTGATGCGCAGGTCCCGGGCGGGAGCGGTCGCGGCCGATGAGGTCACAGCGACACACCCAGCTCGGAGGCCGCGATCTGCTCGCCGGCCCGGGCCGCCGCCGCCGTCATGACGTCGAGGTTGCCGGCGTATTCCGGCAGGTAGTCGCCGTTGCCGGTGACCTGGAGGAAGACGCCGACTCGGCCGTGGTCCTTCCAGTCGGGCCGTGGGTCGTCGAACTGCGGGTCGGCCCGCAGCTCGTAGCCCGGGACGTACTGCTGTACCGCCTTGACCATCTCGTGGACGGACTCGGCGACCCGGTCCCGGTCCACCTCCGCCGGCACCATGGCGAAGACGGTGTCGCGCATGAGCATGGGCGGCTCAACCGGATTGAGGATGATGATCGCCTTGCCTCTCCCCGCGCCGCCCACCCGCTCGATGGCGTGCGCCGTAGTCTCGGTGAACTCGTCGATGTTGGCCCGGGTCCCCGGACCGGCTGAGCGGGAGGCGATCGAGGCCACGATTTCGGCGTACGGGACCGGGGTCACCCGGGAGATCGCGGCGACGATCGGGATGGTCGCCTGTCCCCCGCAGGTGATCATGTTGATGTTGGCCTGCCCAAGATGCTCATCGAGGTTGACCACGGGGCAGACGAAGGGACCGACCGCTGCGGGCGTCAGGTCCACTGCCCTGATGCCGGCCTCGGAGTACCGCGGCGCGTTGGCCAAGTGGGCTCTCGCCGACGTGGCCTCGAAGACCACGTCGGGCAGCTCAGGGCGAGACAGCAACCAGTCGATCCCGCCCGCTGACGCCTCCAGACCCGCCGCGCGCGCCCTGCGCAAGCCATCCGATTCGGGGTCGACTCCGACCATGTAGCGGGGCTCGAGCAAAGAGCTGCGCTGCAGCTTCTTCATCAGGTCGGTGCCGATGTTGCCGGGACCGACGATCGCGGCGGTGAGCGTGCGCGGACTCATGAGGTGGTCCTCCCGGAGAACAGGGTCGTGACGGAGCCCAGTTCGGCGAACTGGGCCGAGACGGTGTCGCCCGGGCTCACGGGCAGCATCGCTGTGCAGGAGCCGGGTAGCACCACCTCGCCGGCCTCGAGAGCGACGCCGCGCTCGCCGAGGACGTTCGCGATCCAAACCAGAGCGGAGATGGGGTTGCCGAGCACTGCACCGCCGGCGCCCGTGGCGGCGATTCGTGCATTGCGTCGTAGGTTGCAGCCGACGAGCCGCAGGTCCACCGAGCTGAGCAGGGTCGGCCGGCCGCCGAGCACGACGCCACCCGAAGAGGCGTTGTCCGCGATCGTGTCGAACAGGGCGATCTTCCAGTCACGGATCCGGCTGTCGACGACCTCCAGCGACGGCAGGACGTGGTCGACGGCGCGCACGGCGTCGGCCGCGGTCACGCCCGGCCCCGCCAGCGCACCGCCGAGCACGAAGGCGATCTCGGGCTCGATGCGCGGCTGGAGGAAGCGGCCGAACGGAATCGGCTCGTGCTCGGAGAAGAACATGGTGTCGAGCAGGTGGCCGAAGTCGGGGGACGTTACGCCGAGCATCCGCTGCATCGCCGCGCTGGTGAGCCCCACCTTGTGACCCCGCACCTGAGCTCCGTCGGCGGTCCACGCCTGCACCTGGTCGAGCTGCACGGCGTAAGCGTCCGCGAGGGACATGCCGGGGTAGGCAGCGGTCAACGGCCCCACCGGCCCATTGACGTAGGCCCCTCGGAGCGCCTGAGCGGCGCCCCGGATCTCGGCCTGCTCCACGTGTCTGTTCCTCCTCCTGGTTAGGAGCAGCGAACCTGCGCTGCGGTCGGTCGTTCAGGACGCCGGGCGTAGAGCGACCTGGTAGTGCAGGTCCACCTCTTGCCGGCGCAGGGCCGAGTCGCGGATCGCCACGCAGACCTCCAGGTTGGCCAGGCCCCAGCAGCCGTCGTGCTGCGCGGGACGACCGCTGCGCACCGCTGCGACCAGCTCGTCGAGCAGGACCTCGCGGCCCAGCCGCTGGTCGGCCAGCGACACGACTCGGCGCGCCTGGTCGTCGTAGACGAGCAGGCCGTCGGGCGAGACCCGCACGTCACCGCCCTCGCAGCTGACGACCACGAGGCCGAAGAAGGGCTGGGCGTCGCCGGTGCGGAGCAGCTCCAACTGGCGGCTGCCGCCGCTTGAGGCGCCGGTCTTGAGCGCCAGCTCGCCCTCAGGCGAGTGCACCTCGCGCAGCCTGCGGCGCGCCACGGCGTAGTCCTCGCCCAGCGGTTGACCGGCCTCCCCAAGGCCGAACGTGAGCTCGGCGGAGGGGAAGTGGTCGTAGCCGCTATAGAACACAGTCGCCGGGGTGGAGTCCTCGAACTCCAGATAGGCCGAGTAGCTGCCGTCGGACCGGCGGCTGGGGTCCCATACGCCGGTCATCGCCCGCACGCTGCGCAGCAGCCCGCCGCCGAGGTGCCGGACGATGTCGACGTGGTGCGCGGCCTGACGCATCGTGACTCCGCCACCCTGATCCGGATCGAGCTCATCGGGGTGCCGCGGCCGGTACATCCAGTCGGTGAAGTACCACGCGTTGATGGCGCGCAGCCGGCCCAGGGAGCCACCCGCGACCAGATCACGCATGGCCCGTACCGGTGCCTCGAAACTCTGTGAGTGGCCGACGACAAGGGTCACCCCCGCGCTGTCGGCCGCCTCGACGATCGCCAGGGCCTCGGCCAGCGACGTCGCCATCGGCTTCTCAACGACGACAGCCTTACCCGACGACGCAGCGAGCACCGCGTGCTCGGCATGCAGCTGGGTGGGGGTCGCCACGTAGACCGCGTCCACGTCGTCCCGCTGGCAGAGCTCCTCGACCGTGGCCACGGCGCTACCGCCGACGAGCGAGAGCGCCTCTGCACGCGCCTGCTCGCGCGGGTCGGCCACGGCCGTCACGACGACGTCTGGGTGCTGGTCGACGAAGGGCAGCAGCACCCGGCCGGCAACGCCGAAACCGGCAACGCCGAGGCGCACCGGTGCCGGCATCAGTGGGCCGGCTCGTGCGACACGACGTCGCCGCCGGTCACGACCTCGGCGACAGCGGCGCAGTTCGGGCACCACAGGTGGAAGTTGCGGGTGCTCCCGGTCCAGTACTCCTGGAGGAAGGCGTCGACCGCGAGATCCCTTCCGCAGAAAGGGCAGTACCGGACCTGCGGCCCGGCGTGGGAGTCGGCGTGCCGGCGGGGCGGAGGCAGCTCCGCCGGTGCGCCGTCGGCGCCCGGTGCGTTCGCGGTCATGCCGGTGCGCCGGCCTCGGCCGACTCGACCCGCTCGAACCAGTCCAGGACCTCGCCGGCGATCGGGCTGTACCGGCCCTGACCCATGCTCAGGAACTCCTTGCGGAAGGCCTCGCCGGTGCCGAACTTCTTCTTCTCCTGCGGCAGGTCGATCTGCACGTTCTGTGCGGGGTCTCGGATCACGCCGATCGGGTCGCCGCCCTCCTCGACGAGGTCGAGCTGCTCCTGCAGCACCCGCCTCAGCATGATGACGCCGAGGTCTGACTTGCCCAGATGCTCGTGACTGCGGTCGGCAATGGCACCCTGCGTCGCCCAGGCCATGATGTCCTGGCCGTCGACGAAGTCGTCGAGGAAGCCGCCGTCCGGCCGCTGCCACGGGACCTCGAACACCGGGACGCTGTCCTGGGGCGGCACGTCGCCGGCGCCCTCGGGCCGGTAGGCGGAGTACCAGAAATGGGACGTGTGGGTGTCGTCGATCGGCACCCTGATCTGGAACTGGTAGTGGCCGCCGCCGCCGACGCGCAGGTAGACGGGGAAGACGATCGGGTGGCCGATCTTCCAGTCGTCGTCCTCCTCGGTCATGCCCTCCAAAATCCGGCGCTTGATGATGCCGTGCTCGAACTGGTCGAAGGCGACCTTGACGTGTTTGCGGGCCAGCACCTCGGGCTGCGGCTCCCCCGTCAGCCCACGGACGAACCGCATGTAGTGGCCGTGCAGCCACTCGACGTGGTGCGGGTCCATGGAGTTCTCCATGATCTGCAGCCAGTTCATCGGCAGGGTGGCGTGCCCGATGTCGCGGATGCAGTCCTCCCAGACGAACAGGTCGTAGCGCGGGAGCTCTGGCGCCGGGTCCTCACCGATGTAGAGGAAAATCAGGCCGCCGAGCTCCTGCGCCAGGTAGGTGACCGCCCGGATACGGTCCTTGAAGCTGCTGCCCTCGGGCTCGGCCGGCTGGTCCACACACGCCCCGTCGAGGTCGAACTTCCAGCCGTGGTAGCCGCAGCGCAGCCCGTCCTGCTCGACGATCGCGTACTCGAGCGAGGCGCGGCGGTGGGGGCAGTTGGACTCGATGGCGCCCAGCCGGCCGTCCCCGGTGCGGTAGATGACGACGTCTTCACCGAGCAGTCGGCGACGAATCGGCTTCTGACCGAGCTCTGTAGCGGCGGCGACGGGGAACCAGTACTTGCGCATCATTGTGCCCATGGGCGTACCGCGTCCGACTCGGGTCAGTCGCTCGTTGAGTTCTGCTGTCAGCATCTGGTGCTCCTCGGTCTAGACCAGGGCAAGGGTTGTTGTGCCGGGCGGTCAGTGGGACAGGAAACGAGCGACATCACGCTGGAAGTCGGCCGCGCGTTCGATCTGCGTCCAGTGCCCGCAGCTGCCGTACACGACCAGGTCGGCGTCGGGCAGCAGCCGGACCAGGCGCAGGCTGGTGGCTTCGAGCGGGATGACCTGGTCCTGGGCGCCATGCACCAGCAGCGTGGGCACGCGTACGGCCCTCAGCTGGTCCTCCGACAGCGCCATCGCGTCCAGGTGCCGCTGCCGCGGGGCGGCGAAGGCCTCGGCGTACCGCTCCTGCACGCCCGGAGCCTGGCTCGCTTCCAGCCGGAGCGAGACCAGCTGGTCGCTGATCAGGCCCTGGTCGTGGGCGAACAGCCGCATCAGGTCTCGCATGTGCGCGAGCGAGGGGGTGTAGCCCCACACCGCGTCCAGCCCTGGTGTGATGGGGAACGCGATGCCCGCAGCGCCCATGAGCACCATGCGGCCCAGCCGCTCCGGGCGCCGCGACGCCAACGCCAGGGCCAGTGCCCCGCCCATGGAGTTCCCGACGATGTCTACACGTTCCAGGCCACGCGCGTCCAGGAAGGCAAGCAGGTGGCGGACCCGGGACTCGTGGCTCAGAGGTGTCCCGGCCGGGGTACGCGTACAACCGAAGCCCACAACGTCCGGCGCGATCATGGTGAACTGCTCGGCGAGCGGGCCGGTCATGGTGCCCTGCCAGTTGGCCCTCCCGGACACGCCGGGGCCCGAGCCGTGGACGAGAAGCAGAGGCGAGCCCGTACCGTGCTCGAGATAGCTCGTGGAGAAGCCGTCGTGCTCCAGGACCAGGTCGGCGAGCGCGCCTGGCGGCGGCGCCGTCGCCACGTCGGTCATCGTTCCCCGAAGGTGGCGAAGACCTTGTTGGAGTTGAAGATCTCGGTCTGGGCGAAGTCGCTCCAGTCAGCCTTGAGCCCGAGCTCCTCCATGGCGCCCAGCAGCGGGAACCAGTTCAGCAGCTCTTGCTGACCGGCGGCTTCGAGGTCGGCAAGGGGCGTGTTGCGCCAGACCTCGTGGTCGCCGGCGACCATGGCGTCGTACAGCCGACGGTCGCTCTCGGTGTCGGGCCGCATCCGCCAGGTCTTGTCGCAGATGAAGGCGTGCGACCAGCTGGAGGACGCGACGAGCGCGATCCGCCACGGGGACTCGTTCAGCGCCCGGGCTACGCCCGCACCGACCGCCATGAGCCGACGCGGGCTGGGCGACGGCGGGTCGAGTTCGCGGACCTCGGCGAAGCGGCTGCGGAAGCCCTTGTAGCTGATGACGCGGCGTCCGTAGCAGTTGATCGGGAACGGGATCACCGGATAGTCGAAGCCGGTGCGGTGGTAATCGAGGTAGAGCACGGCATTGAGGAAGGCGTGCGGCAGACCCTGGTGATGCAGCGGCTGGTAGCTGTACGCCGGGTCGAAATCGTCCTCGAGCAGCGCCCCGACCAGGTGCTTGCCGATGTCGGGTCGGCCCCGGACAGTGAAGGTCGTCTCCGGGCCCTCGCCCCAGACGTTGGGCTTGCCCTTCATGTCCGAGGAGTCCGCGGCCTGGGCCCACGGGCGGATCTCCATGTCCCCGTAGCACTGCACGGAGTAGGCCGGTATGACGTCCTCCCGGAAGTTCTCGTACTGGTCGTCGCCCCAGACCAGGACCGCGTCCGGGGCAAAGTCGTCCAGTGCCTGGCGAGTCCTGTCGAAGCCGGCGATCAGCGCCTCGCGGTGCGCGGCGGCGGCCGCCCGGCCCTCGTCCTCGGCCCACTCCCTGCGCATGAGCTCCGACCAGTTGGCAGGGTCCTTCTCGCGGTCGGGGATATCGGGGTCCTCCAACGTCCACTTCAGGATGCCGGCCATCGCGTCGTCCGAACCGCTGAAGGGCGGGTAGTGCGACAGCCCCAGCCCCAGAACCTCGCCCATGTGCTCCTCCTCGTGCCCGCGGATGTAGGCCGCAGATTATTTCGCTCAGTGAACTATCGTCAAGTATCAGTTCTGCCGGTCATCGGCAGGTCTCGTGCGTGGCGAGCCGCACTACCTGCCAGCTGCTCCGGTGTACGGTCCCATCGGGGCAGGAGGAGCGACGAAGGAGCACGGCATGGCGGAGCGACTCAGCCTGGCCGACCAGGTGGCCCGCTCGACCGAGGAGGCGGGCCCCGACTTCGACCCGCTCGCGCTGGCGCTCACCCTTTCTCTGTACCGCACGATGACGGCCTTCGACCGGGCGCACGCCGAGGAGCTGGCGCCGGTCGGGCTGAGCGTCACCCAGTTCAACGTGCTGACGGTGCTGCACCGGGCCCACGAACCGCTCACCATGGGTGAACTCGGCCAGGCCGTGTCGGTGCGTTCCGCGAACCTCACCGGCGTCGCCGACGGGCTGACCACCCGCGGCCTGGTCGAGCGCGAGCTCAACCCGCACGACCGCCGCTCGTTCCTCGTGCGCATCACGCAGGCCGGCGAGGACTTCCTGGGTGGGTTCCTGCCCAGCCACTGGCGCGTCCTGGAGGAGCTCATGGCGGGCCTGGACCGCTCGGACCGGACGCAGCTGCTGGGCCTGCTGGAGAAGCTGCTCAGCCCGGTAGGTGACGCCGAACCGCAGCAGCAGCCGCCCGCCCGGCCGGTCCGGCCGGTCCGTTCGGCCACGCGCCGGGCCGTCAGTGTCGTCGGCAGGGACGGGAGCCCCGGGCCCCGGTGACCGGCGACCGGATCGACCTGCACACGCACGGACTGCCTCGCGAGCTGCCGGCCTTCGGTCGCCGCTACGCCGGCGCCTGGCCGGAGCTGGTCGCCACCGGACCATGCCGGGCAGACCTGATGCTCGGGGACCGGCACTTCCGGTCGCTGGACGACCGGTGCTGGGACCCCGGCCGTCGTCTGGCGGACATGGACGAGGAGGGCGTCTCGATGCAGGTGGTCTCGCCGATCCCCGTGATGTTCTCCTACGGTCTGCCTGCACAGGGCGCGGCGGAGCTGGCCGACGTACAGAACGACTGGGTCGCCGAACTGGTCCGCGGCCGGCCCGACCGCTTCGCCGGGTTGGGCACAGTGCCCTTGCAGACTCCGGACCGCGCAGCCGAGGTCGTCGCGACCATACGGGGCGATCTCGGCCTCGCGGGGGTCGAGATCGGTACCAATGTCGCAGGAGCGCCGTTGGACGCTCCGGAGCTCGAGGTGTTCTGGTCGGCCTGCGAGCAGACCGATGCGCTGGTCTTCGCCCACCCCTGGCAGGTGCTCGGCGCTGAACGACTGCGCGCCCACGGCCTCGACTACGCGGTGGGCAACCCCGCCGAGACGGCGGCCGCTGCCGCGACCCTCATTCTTGGCGGCGTGCTCGACCGTCATCCCGCGGTGCGGATCGTCCTTGCGCACGGCGGCGGCGCTTTCCTGCCCCTTCTGCCGCGGCTGGACCAAGTGGCCTCCCGGATGACCGGACGACCGGACGGCTCGCCGGTTGTACGTCCCTCGGAATACGTCCGCCGGTTCCACTACGACGCCCTCGTCTACGACGCGGGCGCGCTGCGACAGCTGGTCGCCCGGGTCGGGGCGGACCGTGTCGCTGTCGGGACCGACTACCCGTTCCCGATTGCGGAACGGCCGGCGGGTGCGGCCGTGGACGCCGCCGGACTGTCGCCTCAGGACCGGGAGATGGTGCTTCGCGGCACGGCGCAGCGCCTGCTCGCCGGTCCCACGAAGCCGCCGGAGCTCAAATCTTCGAGCGGGTGAGCGTTGACGGCCAGAACACCTGGTCCAGCGCCAGCCGGGCTGGCGTGAAGCCCTGCTCGACGGCGTAGCGCAGCACTGCGTCCAAGGCAGCGGCGTTCTCCTCGGCTCCGTAGCGGAACGCGTCGCCGAACAGTCCCGCCTCCTGTTCGGCGTAGGACGCCTCCCACACCAGGCTGGAGGTGCTAACGGCGTTGTCGCGCAGTTCAGCCAGCACGCCGGTCCGGGCCAGATCGAAAGCATGGCGCAGGGTGTTGGCCAGCCAGGGGTGCGCTTCGGCAAGCTCACGTCGCAGCACGACGACGTGCATCATGGGCACGATCCCGGTGGCCTGGAAGTAGGCCATCTCCTCCGCCCGCGGGTCCGGGAACAGCCGCCGCAGCCTCGGGTCACCCTGCGAGAACGCCTGCGGAGCCCGGGCTGCGAGCACCACGTCGAGCTCGCCGTCCAGCAGCATGGCGGTCAGCGTGCGCTCGTTGCCGATGTGCTGCACCCGGAAGGACGACGGGGCTGTCACGCGCGCTTTCTCCTGCCGACCCGCCTGGTCCAGGCCGCCGGTGGACCACAGGACCGACGACAGGTCCACGCCGTAGTAGTCGCTCATGATTCCCCGCATCCACAGCGACGCGGTCATGCTCCATTCCGGTGTGCCGACCCGCCGTCCCGCCATATCGGCGGGGATCCGGACGTCTCCGTTGGCCCGGACGTAGAGCGCCGAATGGCGGAACGCCCGGGACGGGAAGACGGGTAGCGCAGTGAACCGGCAGTCGTCCTTACCCAGCATGGCGAGGTAGGCACCGAGCGAGAACTCCGCCGCGTCGAACTCCGCGTAACGCCCCTGCCGCCAGAACAGCTCCTCGATGTCCACCCGCAGGTACCGGAGGTCGACTCCTTCCGGGGACACCTGCCCGGTGTACAGCGCTCGGGTGCGGTCGTAGACCACACCTGCGTAGGTGAGCGGTAGCGGTGACGACATCCTGAGCCTCCGGTCAGTGGAGCAGCAACGCGGCCACGCCGACCAGTACCAGGCCGGTGCCGGCCACGGTTTGGCCCGTGATCCGCTCACGGTTGCCGAGCAGGAACACGCTGACCGGCACCACGATCACCGGCAGCGCGGAGGAGATCACGACCGCCAGGGCGACCGGGATGTAGCTCGTCGAGGCGATCACGCAGATCTGTGCGGTGACGGTCAGCACTCCGCTGAGCGTCCACAGTCGCACCCCTACAACGTCTGCGGCCCGCACGTCGGACCACAGCCGGCGCACCGACGTATGGAGCACGAGGTAGGCAAGGGTGCCGGTCACCGCGCCGAGGAAACCACCGATGACCGGCTCGTCCCAGCGATGGACTCCGGCGCTACGCAGCACGTTGCCGACGGCATACGTCGCCGCTGAGAACAGGGCGAGACCCAGTTCGCGTCGCGGGAGTCCGGCCCCCCCCACGCGAGGACGGCGGCGGGTGGGCTGCGCGGCCGCAGCCACCCGGGCTGCCCCCGGGGCCGAGACCAGGACTCCTCCGTCTCCCCCCTCGGCCTCGGGCTGCTCCCGGGACGGCACCCGGCTGGTGAAGTACAGCCCGACCAGCACCAGCGCCATGAGCGCCAGATCGAGCGGTCCGACATGCTCACTGAGGAACAGCCAGCCGAGCAGCAGGGCGAACATCGGGTTGGTGATCTGCAGCGCGCTGGCCCGGGAGGGACCGATGGTCTCCACCGAGCGGAAGAACCAGCGGCGGCCGAGATAGCTGGCGAATATGCCGGCCAGAGCGAAGATGCCGAGAGCCCCCCAATGGAGGTCCCACGGGCGCCCGGTGACAAGGCGCTGACCCAGGACGAGCACAGCGCCGAACACGACGTTGCCGACCAGCGCGATGAGGAAGCCGACCTGCTGGCCGAGGCGTGGCGCGGCGGCTCGCACCAGCAGGACGTTGCCCGCGAACAGCACGAGCGCCGTCAGGGCCAGCAGATTTCCCATCAGCCGGAGCGCCGCGACGTCAACAAGATCTGCGATGAGCTGTCTTGGTCCTGCTCGGGGGTGAACAGCAGGGACTTGATGACCACTGGCACGACGTACGAGGGTCGGATCAACTGGCCGACGTCGACGTAGTCGAGCTCCTGCAGGACCAGCCCGTCGAGGCAGACCAGCGGCGCTTCCACCTGGAGCTCCTCGCGCAGCACGTGCGCGAGGCTGCTGGCCACATCACCGTCGACGAGCACGACCAGGGGGCCGCCGGCAGCCAGCTGCGCCCCGAGCCCGGCGACGACGCCCTCCGCGAGCGCCCGCACCCGGCGGTAGTGCGGGTCGCCCCCCCACCGGAACGCCACGGCCACCGGGTCCTGCGTCGCCCCCACACCGAACCGCCGTGCCGCCGCCTGTACGGCCGCCGCGACATCGGTCGCCTCGATCTCCCCGGACAGCTCGATGCTCGGCGCAAGGACCGGGACGTTCTGCAGCGGCAGCGCCCGCTCGTCGACACCGACCGTGTTGCCGCTGACCTGGACGCTGAACTGCGACGCGCCGATGACCGTGGCCCGGATGCCCTGCTCCGGCTCGCGTAGCGGCGTCGCGAGCCGGCCGCTGCGGATCGCGTCCCGCAGTCCCGCCGCCAGGCCCGGGGCGAGGTCGTCGAACTCGGCTGTCTCACGGCCATAGAGGTACTCCGCGACACCGCCGGAGAAGGTCAGCACATCGGGCGGGAACGCCAGGACGAACGGCTCGGTGACCAGGAGATCGCGTCCCAGCGGTCCGCCGATCCCCCCGTTCACGACATCGACGAGGACGTCGACGAGGACAGCGACGACCCGCCCCTCATCGGCCACGGACAGCTCTTCGCCCAGGACCAGAGACACATCTGCCGCATGCGCCGCCCGTCGGGCAGCCTGCTCGATACGGACCACCCGGCGACCGTCGCGGGCGAGCAGCCGACCGCCCACCTCGAGGGCGGCAGTAGCCAGCACCTCGCCGTCGCGCACCAGCACGAGTTTGCTTGTACCGCCGCCCACGTCGACGTTGAGTACGGTCAACCCCTCACGCCGTGACAGCGCCGCGGCACCTGAGCCGTGCGCAGCCATGACCGCCTCGAGGTGATGGCCGGCCGACGCGCAGACGAAGCGGCCCGCGTCGGCGGCGAACAGCTCGGCGATCGCCCTTGCGTTGCGGCGCTTGAGCGCCTCGCCCGTAAGGATGACCGCGCCGCTGTCCACCGACGCGCGGTCCAGCCCCGCCTCGGCGTAGGCCTGGGCCACGAAGTCGCCGAGGCGCTCGGCGTCGATGCTGTTGTCCGGCAGGTACGGGGTGAGCATCACCGGCGAGCGCCAGAGCACCTCCCGCCCGACCACGACGAAACGCGAGGACAGCGCCTGCGCAAGCCGCTGGAGATGTACCCGCGAGAACATCAGGTGCGAGGTGGACGACCCGATGTCGATCCCCACCGTGCGCAGCTCGACGTTCTCGACCGCCCAGTACTCCGACGCGTCGGGTGCCCCGGCTGACAGGTCCTGGTCAGCGGGGTCGTCCTGGTCTACGTGGTGGTCCGGGAAGTGGACGTCCGCCAGGGCTATCGCGTTGGGCCGCGCGGGGCCTTTGGTGGCGTCCGTCGTCACGACGCGTCGCCGAGCAGATCCCCCATGCCGTAGGGCGCTCCCGACCTGCTCAACTCCGCGCGGTAGATCTGGTTCACCCGGGGATCCTCGTCGGCGTACTCGATCTGGCGACCGCCGTCCTTGAGGCTGACGTCCATGCCCATGAACGTCTTGCGCTTGTCCGCGGTGAACGGGTAGCGAAGACCGCCGAACGCCACAGCCAGGTAGCGGGCCGGATCCGGACTGATGTTGAAGTGCTGGTGGAACATCCGGTCCGGTGGGGCGTAAACGACACCGTGCCGCCAGTCGACCCGGTGGTAGTCCTCGTCATCGTCGTACCAGAGCAGGGAGTAGCCCTGGCCGGTGACGGCGTAGACGTGGAAGTCGGCGCCGTGGCGGTGGCCCTTCTTGTAGGTCCCGACCGGCATCTCGGAGATGTGCGCGTGCATGGTGCCATCGGCAAGGACAAACATCATGTTGCTCCCACCGGCGCCACGGGCCGCCCACGCCTGGAGCTCGAAGCTCCCCAGGTCGGGAACGAAGTTGGTCTCCCACATATGGCGTCCAGGCCGCATCGGCAGGAAGTCGCCGTCGCCGGAGAAGTGCTTGTCGCTGCCCAGCCGCTCGGGGAACTCCACGGCGTTGTCGAACACGAAGTCATCGTTGTGGAACAGGTTCATCATTATGGGCAGGCTGGTCGTGCAGGACAACCGGGCCGGCTCAGACCCGCTGGCGTTGAAGTGCCGGTAGCGATAGTTGAGCGGCAGGGCAAACAGGCTCTTTGGGCCCCACTCAAGACTGTGCCGGCGCCCGTCGGGGGTCTCGACCGTCGTGCTGCCCCTGCCCGACAGGACATAGACCACCTCCTCGAACAGGTGCTTCTGCGGCTCGGTGGCACCGCCCGGAGGGACGTCGATCACGATGACGTTGATGAAGTCGCCCCGACCCTTGAGGTTCACCACAGCAGCATCGGCGCCGAGGCGGGCCCAGGGCGCGGTCTCGACGGCGAGCAGGTCCACGCCGAAGTCCTCCACGACCGGCACCCCCTCGCGCTCGACCCACTCGAGGTAGGGGTCGATGAGGAACCGTGGCGCGGTGGCGGTGTCAGTCATTGCTCTCCTTCGGGGCAGGCGGGTACGCGGGGACGGGCCACCGTCCTGGGCGGACGTGGCCCCCTGCACTTCGCAGCAAGAGGGTGGTGGGAGGGGTGGCAAGCGGCCTGGCTGCCCCTTCCGGACCAACGGCTTCAGGCGGTGCTCGGGTCGGCAGTCGCCGGAGATGCGGCAGTGGACCCCTGGATCCGCCCGTGCAGCCGCTCCCAGATCTCCCGCGACAACTCCGCCAACCGGTCGCTCTGCTGGTACTCCGCCGTACGCGGGTGTGGCTCGTCGATTTCATAGGTGGCCACGATGCGCCCGGGGCGGGCCGACATCACCACCACCCGGTCCGCCTGGAAGACCGCCTCGCGGATGTCGTGAGTGATGAAAACGGTCGTGGTATGGGTCTCCTGGACGATCCGCTGCAGGTCACGCTGCAGCTTCTCCCGCGTCTGAGCATCGAGGGCGCTGAACGGCTCGTCCATGAACAGCACGGCCGGCTTGATGGCCAGCGCGCGCGCCAGGTTGGCGCGCTGCTGCATGCCCCCAGAGATCTGTGCCGGGTAGTAGTCGGCGAAGTCCGTCAGGTTGGTCAGTCGGAGCAGCTCTGCCACCCGCTCCTGTTTCTCCGCCTTGGTCGCCGCACCGTGCGACGAGCCGTTGAGCACGCTCAGGTCCAGGCCGAAGGAGACGTTGCGCGCCACGGTCCGCCAGGGCATGAGCGAGGCCTTCTGGAAGACGAAGCCGGTCGCCGCTGTGCCGGGCTTGCGGCCGTCGACGACGACTCGGCCCGAGTCGAGCGATTCAAGGCCCTGCATGACGCGTAGCAGGGTCGTCTTGCCACAACCGGACGGCCCCACGATGGACAGGAACTCTCCCGGACGCACGTTCATGCACACGTCGTCCAGGACGGTGAGCTGCTCGCCCTTGGGACTGACGAACGTCTTGTTTGCGGCCTCCACCAGCACGCCGCCGGTGGTGACCTGCGTCGAGTCGCTCGCGACGGTCTCGGTCATTCGCTCTTCACCTCCACCACCCACGGCGTCAGCCGCTTCTGCAGGATCCTCAGCGCGTAGGTCAGACCGACCCCGAGCATGGCGAGCACGACGACTCCCACGAACACCGTCGCGGTCTGGAACAGCTGTGACGACGTGAGGATGAGGTAGCCCAGTCCGGCCTGCGCACCGAACAGGTCGGCCACCACGATGCCCACCAGAGCCCGGGCGAGCGCCAGGCGCAGACCCGTGAAGATGAACGGCAGCGCCCCGGGCAGGTCGACGCGGCTGAACACCTCACGCTGGTTGGCCCGGAAGGCTATGCCCACCTCACGCAGGTCGCGCTCCACTGCGTGGACGCCCTCGATCGTGTTGATGATGACCGGGAAGAAGGCCACCATCGCGATGATCGCCACGTGCGAGACGTAGCCGAAGCCCAGCCAGATGATGAAAAGTGGGGCGAGGGCAACGTTGGGCGTCGCGTACAGCGCGGTGAGCCAGGGGTCGCCATAGTCGTGGGCACGCCGACTCGCACCCATCCAGAGACCCAGGGGTACGCCGAGCACGATGGCTAACACGTAACCGGATACGAACTGCTTCATGCTGACCAGGAAGGCGGTGCCGAGAGTCCCGTCGGCGGAGAGCGAGACGAAGGCTTTAGCGATCGCCACAGGCCCCACGATGATCACCGTGCTGGGGTGGAGGATGCGGATCGCGATCTCCCACAGCGCCAGCACGACGACCATCGAGACGATGCCGCGGCGCAGCGAGATGTTGCGGCCCAGAAGGCCGATACGTCGGCCGGGCGGGTGAGCAAGCGACGGCAGACCGGCCCGCGCTCCCGCCTCGCCGACCTCGGCTGCCTCAAAAGGGCCGGCCGACGAGTCCTGAGCTCTGCTGCCCTGTAGAGCCGGCTGGCTGCTCGGCGACTGCTGCTTTGTCTTCACTGGTGGCCTGCTCTTCCGTCGACCCGATGGGTGGGTGAGGCGCCCGGCAACAGCCGGTTCACTTCGGCGGGGACTGCATCAGGCTCTGCTGGGCCTCGTGCAGCAGTGTCTCGTCGATGACGGAGCTCGGTTCGGCCTTCTTCTTCAGGGCGCCGAACTCCACAAAGGCGTTGATGGCGGTCGTCAGCGCCGCCGGATCGATGTGGGAGTCCTTGGGCATGGACGTTCCCGCGGTCTTGGCGTCGAAGAACAACTCGTTGAGGCCGCGCGCGGCATACTTGGGGTCGACCTTGAGCCCCGCGGCCAAGATCCCGGTGATCCGCTCCTTCATGGCGGGGTTGTACAGGGCGTCGACGACGCGCTGGTAGGCGCGCAGGAAGCGGATCATCGTGTTGTGGTGCGAGTCGGCCCAGGTCTTGTTGACGGTCAGCACCGCAGCCGCGAGCGGCGGAGCGCCGATGGAGTTGGTGTTGCCGAAGTCCTTGAAGTGCTCGGTGTCGGTGGCCTGGTAGTTCACGGGAAGACCAAGCGGAGCCGCTTGTGCCTGGCCGGCCTTGAGCGCCGCGAAGCGCTTGCCGGTACCGCCGGCGGTGACGTACTGCAGCTTGGCAGGATCCACCCCGTTCGCCTTGAGCGCCTGCCGCAGAGTGGTCGTGCTGATCGAGTTGACCGCGGAGACCGCCACCACCTTGCCCTCGAGCTGCTTGAGGCTGCTGATGCCCGGGGGCGTCACGATGTCCCAGATCGAGCGGTTCGCGGCACCGGCCACGAAGCGGAGGTTGGCGCCCTGCTCATTGGCGGCTACGCCTTCGGGGCCGCCAAGGTAGGCGTCGATGGAGCCACCGATCAGGCCCTGGACAGAGTTGGCGGTGGCCTCCCCCTGAACGATGCTGACCGACAGGTTCTCATCCTTGAAGTAGCCGAGAGCTTGCGCCAGCTGCGGGTAGTAGGTCTGCAGGACCAGCGACTGCACGCCGACGGTCATCTTCAAGGGCTCGGTCGTGGAGTAGGTCTTCGAGGCCTGCGCCCCTGACGCGCCACTGCTACCGCCGCAACCCGACAGGGTGACAGCAGTGATGCACGCCGCGACGAGAGCCACGAGCCGACGGCCACTCAGAGCCGTGGAACGGACAGAGCACGTACGCATGTGACCTCCATTGCCCAGGACCCGCACGTCCCGCGCGGTTCCTGCCGCCACGCCTGTGGTCGGCATGTGGCGCGCACCACATGCCGAAGTTCTACTCGACCACGAGAAGTTTCACAAGTAGGACTATCAGGTTTTCAAGCAAGCGCGGCCCGAGGTCAACCCATGGAAGATCCACCGTTGACGCTCAAGACCTGTCCGGTGATGAAGCTGGCCTCGTGCGAGGCTAGGAACAACACTGCGGCTGCGACCTCGTCGACACGTGCGGGGCGTCCCATGGGAATCAGGTCCTGCGCCCGGCGCAGGACCTGCTCCATCGCCGCGGGGAGCCGGCCATCCTTGCGTGCCTGTTCCAGCTCAGGAGTCAGGGTGTACGACGGCGCAACTGTGTTGACCGTGACCCCGGTCGTGGCGAACTCTCGGGCGAGACCTGTGGCGAAGGCGTGCACGCCGCCCTTGGCCGCGTTGTAGATGGCGTGCCCGTCCAGGCCGTTGCGGACCGACTCGGCGCCGATGTTGACGACTCGCCCATAGCCGGCTGCCGCCATGTCCGGCAGAAGGGCCAGGGTGCACCGCACGGTAGTCATCAGGTTGCCGTCGATCGTGCGCTGAAGGGTCTGTTCCGTGTGCTCCAGGGTGGCGGTGATGACTCCTCCGCCTGCACTGTTCACCAGGATGTCCACGCCCCCCAGGTCGCGCCGGGCTGCGGCCTGCAATCGCTCACCTGCCCTGGGCCGGCTGAGGTCACCGACAAACCCGGGGACGAGCGTGCCTGCCTCGCCGCGAAGCGCCTGCTGAGCTCGGTCTACGTCGCGGCGAGTCAGCCCGGCGATGAGCACCAACGCTCCTTCGGCGATAAAGCGCTGGGCTATTCCGAAACCTATGCCGGTGGTACCGCCGGTGATGACGGCCCGTTGGCCGGCAAGTCGCCCTGCCACTACAGGATGATGCTGACGGCACCGGCCGGCCGGAGCACCGTCATGTCCATCACCACGCGCTTGCCAAAGATGCGCAGGCCGCCCTCGGCCAGCCGCAGCCGATACAGGTAGTGGCCGACGTAGTAGTCCGCGCGTTCGTTGCGGAACCGCCAGACGGTGAAAGCCGCTCGGACAAGCAGATCCTGGTCCTCGACGCCGAGCAGACGCACGTTCGTCGTCTGGTGCGATGTGCGCGCGTGGGGATACTCCCGGTGTGCTCGGCGACTGGACAGCCGGACGACCCGCGCGGCGAGCCGCTGAAGATCGTCGTCGATCAACATGAGGTCGCGCTGCGCGTCGCCGTCCGGGAGGTCGTTGGAGGGCACGACGTACCGCGCGCCGTCGGAGAACAAGCTCAACCACTCGTCGAGCCGCCATTCATCCAACAGTTGCCCTTCGAGGAAGAGCAGGTCCTCCACCTGGGCCCGGGTCACCTGCGTCAGCGTGGCGCAGGTATCGTTCAGCAAGGTCATCGCACGGCTACCCGGTCGGCCGCCGGGCTGACCTGCTCGCTCCAGCGACGCCAGAACGACCGCATCTGCTCCTCATCGTTGGCTCGGGGATCCCGGTTCATGCCGCGAGAGATGTCGTTCCATTCCACGCCACCACTGCGAAAGCCCTCCTGGCACGACTCGAGCGCCTCGATATCGTCCGGCGTAGCGAAACCACCTGGGCCGAGGAAGGTCAGGAAACTATCCAGCCGCCGGGCACGCACGCTGTCGAGCTCATCGCGCGGAGCCAGTTGCCAGGCGCTCACCTGCATGTGGTCTGCGGAGCTAGGCATGAAGGTGCGGACCGTGACGGCCATGATGTCGTTGATGATGAGGTTGGGATAGATGAACAAGTTGCGGTTGTGATCCGCCATCCGCGCAGCGCGTTGCTCGCCGTGACGATGCACGAGCCGGTCCCGCATGGCATCCATCTCCGGCTTCGCGGCGTCCCCGAATAGCCTCTCCCACTTGGCCACTGGACGCCCCCAGGGCGCCCGGTACTCAATGACCGCATGGCCGTTGCCGAGCCCACGGCTGAAACCGTCCACCCCGGACGCCAAGTCCGTCCCCATGCTGATCAGGAACTTGAAGTACGTATCGTGCGTCGCCGCTGCATGATAGCCATCGATGCTGTTCTCGACAAGGAGCTTCCAGTTGGCATCGATGGCGTACTGGTTGCTGCCGTGAACGATCTCAAGCTCGGACTCGGACTCGTCCACGATGAGATCAAGGTAGTCCCGGGCCCCGGCGAGGTAACCGATCAACTCCTCGACACCGGGGTCGAAACTGATGAACACAAAGCCGCGATAGGACTCGACCCGGGGCGGGGAGCGCAACCCCAAGTCATCGCGGGAGAAGCCCTGACCGTAGGCGTCCTCGTCAGGGACCCCGACGAGGACACCCTCGGTGTTGAACGACCAAGCGTGGTAGAAGCATTGAAACACTTTAGTGTTGCCGGCGTCCTGCCGGCACACCGTGGCCCCGCGATGCGTGCAGGAGTTGTGGAAGACGCGGATTGCCCCCGACTTCACGCCCCGCACCAGGAACATCGAGCGGCCGGCAACCTTCCTGCGGACATAGTCGCCCGGCATGGCGACCTCGGACTCATGCCCGACGTACAGCCAGTTGGTTCCGAAAATCGCGTGCCGTTACGCCTCGAAAATGTCCGACGACGTCATTGCGCTGCGATGCACCCGGAACACGTGGCGATCGAGATCGTCCAGGACCAGCTGCGCCTCGGGCTCCACGACTACTCCTTGAGCTCGTCGTCGACCGAGCGGCCCCTGCGCCAACTCCTCGAAACCAACGATAGTTCCCGAACATAACTGTCTGGAAACCGAACGTCAACGTCGGACTACCCGCCCAACGGGGGTTTCGGCAGTGCAAGCTTCAGATGCCTGCGCTTGCCCGCCCCGATCAGCGCTCTGGTCGGGGCGGGAAGGCGTAGATCCCGACGTCTCTAGCGGATGACCCCGAGGACCAGCAGCAGAACGACCGTCACGACTGCCGACAGAGCCAGGGACCCGAGACAACCCAGGCGGTTGCTGAAGAGCAAGAACATCTACAGGTGGTCCTCTCCGGTTGGCCGCCAGGAGCCGTCAGCGGCTGCTGCTGGCGCTGTTGTCCTTGCGCTTGACCAGGCCGGCGAGCCCGAGCAGTCCGAGCAGTCCGTACAGGCCGGTCTTGTCCGATTTCGTGGTGGTGGTGTCCGTGTTGACCGCCCTGGGCTGAATGAGCTGGTGTGGTGACGTCGAGGTGGCGTCGGCGGCCAAGGCGGCGGTCGCACCGCCGCCGGTGAGCGCCGCGGTCAGGGCCAGAACCGTGAGAGCCTTGCGCATGAGATCTCCTTGAGTTCGTAAAAAGGGGGTGGCAGCTGGTGGGGTCAGACGCGTCGCGAGCCGGATTCGTCTGTGTCGACGCCACCGATGGGCCCACCCTTGGATGAACGGTTCGCCCGCAAGTCCTGGTACTTCTTGTACCCGAACAAGCCCAGCAGGCCACTGAGCCCGATCAGCCCGTATCGGCCGATGTGGTCCTCGCCATTCTGGGTGCCTACGGCCACCGAAGTCGCTGCGGCGGCCGTTACCCCCGGAGCGGCGGTGCTGACGGCCCAGGCAGGCGAGGCCAGCAGCGGGGCGCCGCCCAGGGCGAGGCCCGCCGTCAACGCGGTCGTGGCCAGTGCTTTTCGCATCTGCATTCCTCTCGGAGAAGCGGTCGTCGCGGCGCGGCAAGCACCGACCACGGTCGTGTGCCCTCATCTGTCAGCACCAATCGCTGCAGAACGAACAGCGCGAGACAATGGCGTAAACGTCAGTCACCCGGTGCGGGCCGCAAAGTCGTAGGTTCGGGACGTGGAGGTCCACGCGTTTTGCCCCGTGTGCGGCGGCCGGCTCGAGCTCTCAGGGCGGACCCAGGCCTGCGCGTCGTGCGGGCGCCTGCACTACCGCGACCCGAAAGTCGGTGTCGGCGTCGTGGTGCGGGACGGCGGCGGCCGCCTGCTGCTGGTGCAGCGGGGCATCGAGCCTGGGTACGGACGGTGGTCCCTGCCCGCCGGGTACGTCGACGCCGAGGAGGATCCGCGTGCGGCAGCGGCCCGCGAGTGCCTGGAGGAGACCGGACTCGTCGTCGAGGTCGGCGCGGTGCGTGAAGTGCACACCTCGACCGGCGGCGGTGCGTCGTTCTTCCTGGCTTTTGACGCGCGGGTCACCGGCGGCACGCTCATGGCCGGCGACGACGCTCGTGACGCGCGCTTCTTCGCCGCCGACGAGCTGCCGCCGCTGGCCTTTGAGAGCACCGACGCCGCCGTACGGAGCTAACCGGCCCGGCGGGCAGCCTGCGGGCCCGGGCACTCAGCGAACGGATGACCGCGTCGGGTCAGCGGCGCAGGCGCCGGATCACCAACAGGAGCACTGCCACGCCGGCGAGCACCGGTGCGAGGCGCTTGAGCACGGGAGCACCCGCGGTCCCTAGCAGGTCGATGGCCTCCGGCTGTTGCCGCGGACGCACCGGCGGCGCCGCCGCTGCGGTGGCCAGTGGCGCGCCGGGACCGTCGGCCGGGTTCCGTGGCCCGGCAGTCGGCCCGGCAGCACCAGCCGTAGCGGCTGCTCCGGGGTCGGCAGAGGCAGTGCCGGCGGGGGCAGCGGCCGGTTCCGGTGTACCGGCCAGGATCTCCTCGGCCAGGCACGAGGCGAACTGGCCGACGAGCTTGCCGCTGACGTCGGCGAGCACACCACGGCCGAAGGAGGCGGGCTTGCCCGTGACGTTGAGGTCGGTGTCCACCTCGACGTCGGTCGTCTCACCGTTGCTGACCAGGCGGCAGGTGACCAGCGCCTTCGCGGTGCCGGTGCCGCGCGTCTCCTTCCCGCTGCCCTCGATGATCACCACGCCCGCGGCCTCGTCGACGGACACGAAGTGCGCCTTCCCGCCGTACGTCAGGTTGATCGGCCCGACCTTGACCTTGACGGTGCCGGTGAAGTGGTCACCGTCGCGCGAGGTGAGCGTCGCGCCGGGCATGCACGGGGCGATGCGCTCGACGTCGAGCAGGACCGCAAGGGCCTGGTCGCGCGGGACGGGGACGGTGAACCGGTTCTCGAGCTTCATGCGCTGGCCTCCACGGTGGCGAGGTCGTCGGGAGTGTCGACGTCGAAGGGCGAACCTGTGTCTTCGCAGGCGATCTCGACGACCAGGTCCGGATGGGCACGCAACCACAAGCGGGCCCCGCTGTCACCGGTCGCCGTCTCGGCCACGGCCGCCCACGTGCTGCGGGCGAGCAGCACGGGGTTGCGCTGCCGGCCGCCGTAGGTCGCCACGGCGGCGACGGCGCCGGCCCCGTGGGCCTGCACCAGCCGCGCCACGGCGGCGGCACCAACGAGCGGTTGGTCGGCCAGCGCCACGACGCAGGCTTCGACCGGGCGAGCAGCGAGCGCCTGCAGCCCGGCGCGCAGGGACGCGCCCATGCCGGTCTCCCAGTCCATCGCCAGCACGCTGTCCTCGAGCTGGGCCAGCGCCATGACCTGCTCGGCCTGCGCGCCCAGTACGACCACGACGGGCTCGCAGCCACCCTCGCGCAGCAGGCGCACGCCGCGCTGCACGAGCAGCTCGCCGTCGAGCCGGACCAGCGCTTTGGGCAGTCCGTAGCGGCTGCCACCCCCGGCCGCGAGCAGCAGCCCCGCGACGGCCATCAGCCCGGCACCGCAGCGCTGTGGACCGCGTCGTGGACCCCGCCGTGGATGGTGCCGTCGGTCTGCCCGAGCGGTCGACCGCTGCCGCCCCACCGGTGCTGCACGATCTCGGCGGCGATCGAGACCGCCGTCTCCTCCGGCGTACGGGCACCGAGGTCGAGCCCGATCGGCGACCGCAGGCGGTCGAGCGCTTCGGCAGGGACACCCAGCTCGTGCAGCCGGGCCAGCCGGTCGTCGTGGGTGCGCCGGCTGCCCATGGCGCCGATGTACCCGGCCGGGGAGCGCAGCGCCACCTCGAGTAGCGGTACATCGAACTTCGGGTCGTGGGTGAGCACCGTGATGACGGTGCGCTCGTCAACCGGAGTCCGCGCGAGGTAGGTCGAGGGCCACTCGCAGACGACCTCGTCGGCGTCGGGGAAGCGGCGGGCGGTGGCGAACACCGGGCGCGCGTCGCAGACGGTGACCCGGTAGCCCAGGAAGACCCCCGCTCGGCTCACGGCGGCGGCGAAGTCGGTCGCTCCGAACACCAGCATGCGCGGCGGCGGGGTGAAGGACTGAACGAAGACCGCGACCTCGTCCACCCGCCGCTCGCCGCGCGGCCCGTAGTGGCGGGTACCGGTGGCCCCGGCCGCGAGCAGGCCCCGTGCATCGTCGACCACCGCGACGTCCAGCCCCTCGGCGCCGAGACTGCCCAGCACCTCGTCGGGTGTGATGACCACCAGCGCGCCCAGCGGCGCCGGACCGCTGACCACGGTGGCGACAGCCACCGGGTCGTCGCGTTCGATCAGGTCCAGGACCCGGGTGAGCAGGGGCGCCTCGACGGAGCCCACCGCTTGCACGAGGACATCGAGGATTCCCCCGCACGTGAGCCCGACGCTAAAGGCCGTCTCGTCGCTGATGCCATAGGTCTCGAGCACAGGTGGCCCGCCGGCGAGCACCTCGGCGGCAGCTTCGTAGACCGCGCCTTCGACGCAGCCACCGGACACGCTGCCCACGGCCGCCCCGTCCGCGTCCACGGTCATGACCGCGCCGGCCGGGCGCGGCGCGCTCCCCCGGATGCTGACGACCGTCGCCAGCCCGAACGGCCGACCGGCCCCGAGCAGGGCCCGCAGCCCGTCGGCGATGTCACGCACGACGGGCTCCCCCCAGCACAACGTCGGCCAGGTGCTCCAGGGCCGCCAGGCTGTGGCCCTCCACGAAGTCGTCCACGTGCGGCAGGGCAGCGGCCATGCCGGCGGCCAGCGGCGCGAACCCGGGCGCGGCCTTGCGTGGGTTTGCCCAGACCACCCGGTGAGCCAGCCGGTGCAGCCGCTGCACCTGAGCGCCGAGCAGGGCGACGTCGCCGCGCTCCCACCCGTCGGACAGCAGGACGACGACGGCGCCCCGCGCGGTCCCCCGCTGACCCCAGCGGTCCAGGAACTCCTTGAGCAGCAGGCCGAGGCGGGTGCCACCGCCGGCATCGGGCACCGCCTCCACGATCGCGGCCATGGCCCGGTCCGGGTCGCGGTGGGAAAGCTCCCTGGTCAGCCGGGTCAGCCGGGTCCCGAGCGCGAACACCTCGGTGGGCGCGGCCCCTCGACGGGCCGCCGCATGAGCGAAGCGCAGGAGCGCCCCGGAGTAGCTCTCCATCGAACCGCTCACGTCGACGAGCAGGACGACCCGGCGCGGCCGCTGGCGCGGTTGCCGGAAGCGCAACGCCGCCGGTTCGCTGCCGGACTGAACCCAGGCCCGGGCGGTACGGCGGGGGTCCACGTCACCCCGGCTGGAGGGCCGGTGCCGCCGAGTCCGACGGACCTCGCCGGGCAGGCGCAGCGCGGCGAGCAGGCGGTGCAGCTCCTCGCGCTCGGCAGCGTCCATCCTGGCCACGTCGCGGTGGCGAAGCTGCTCGACGCTGCTGGCCGCCGCCGAGGCCTGCGAGAGGCTGTCGTCGTCCTGAGCCGCGCCAGGCTGAGACCCGTCGTCAGCCACCAGCTGCAGCTTGGGCACGGTGATCCGCTGCCGGCGCACGAGCGAGCCAGGACGGTCACCGAAGTAGGCGCGGAACACCACGTCGTACCGGCGCTGCTCCTCGACCGACCCGCACAGCGTGAGACGACCGGCCCAGTAGACGTCGTCGCGGCGGGACGCGTCCATGACCGACAGCGCCTCGACGGCAGCGTGCACCCGGTCCGCACTCGCACGGACACCGGCAGCCCGCAGGGTGGCGGCGAGCCCCACGAAGGAGGCGGTCCCGTCGTAGGAGTCAGGCTTCTCAGCCACTGAGCGCCCGATCCAGCAGCTGACCGACGTCGAGACGCTTGGCGTGCTCGAGGTCCTCGCGGTACTTGAGCACCGCCCCGAGGGTCGCCGTGGCGAGCCCTGCGTCCAGTCGCTCCGCGCCCAGGGCGACCAGGGCCTGCGTCCAGTCGATGGACTCCGCGACCCCCGGCGGCTTGAGCAGATCCTCGCCTCGCAGCACCTGTACGGCGCGGGCGACCTGCGCGGCGAGCTCGGCGGCGGCCTCGGGCACCCGGCGGCGCACGATCGCCACCTCGCGGTCGAAGTCCGGGTGCTCGACCCAGTGGTAGAGGCAGCGCCGCTTGAGGGCGTCGTGCACCTCGCGGGTCCGGTTGCTCGTCACGACCACGACGGGCGGTACGGCGGCCGTGATCGTGCCGAGCTCGGGCACCGTGATCGTGTAGTCCGACAGCACCTCCAGCAGGAAGGCCTCGAACTCGTCGTCCGCCCGGTCGACCTCGTCGATAAGCAGCACGGACGGCGTGGTCTCGAGCGCGGCAAGCAGCGGCCTGCCCAGCAGGAAGCGTCGGCTGTAGACCTCCTGCTCCAGGCGTTCCGCATCCGCGGTACCCGCCGACTCGGCCGCTCGCAGGTGCAGCAGCTGGCGCGGGAAGTCCCAGTCGTAGAGCGCCTGGGAGGCGTCGATCCCCTCGTAGCACTGCAGCCGTAGCAGCGGCGCCCCGAGGACTGTCGCCAGCGCCCTGGCGAGGGAGGTCTTGCCGACCCCCGCTTCACCTTCAAGGAACAACGGGCGGGGAAGCGCCAGGGCGAGGTACGCCGCGGTGGCCACGCCCTCGTCTGCCAGGTGGTCGGCCTCCCCAAGCAGGCGGGCGAGGTCGGCGGGGGCCGCGACCCCCTCGGGCAGCAGCCCCCGCCGACCTGCCACTAGGACGCTCCCACTAGAACCCTTGGGCGGCGCTGATCCCCGCCGCCTTGACCAAGGCGCGCTCGGTGAGCACGCGCGCCAGATGCTCGCGGTAGTCACTGGCGCCCGACAGGTCGGACGGGGCGTTCGTGCCCTCGGCCGCGTGTGCTGCGGCCGCCCGGATGGTGCCGGTGTCGGCGGTCCCACCCACCAGGGCCGACTCGACCGCGTGGGCCCGGACGGGGGTCGAGCCCATGTTGGTCAGAGCGACCCGGGACTCCGCGAGCGAGCCGTTGTCCCGGCGCACCGCGACCGCCGCGCCGACGATGGCCCAGGCCTGGGCGGTGCGGTTGAACTTCTCGTACGCCACCCCCCACTGGCCCTCGAGCTTGGGCAGGCGGACCTCGACGAGCACCTCGTCCGGCGACAGCGAGGTCTGCAGGTAGTCCAAGAAGAACTCCGCGGCGGCGATGGTGCGCCGGCCGCCAGGGCCCTCGGCGACGAGCTGGGCGTCGAGGGCGAGCGCTACGGCCGCCAGGTCGCCGGCCGGGTCGGCATGGGCCAGCGCCCCGCCGAAGGTCCCTCGGTGGCGTACCGCGGGGTCGGCGACCGTCGCGGTCGCCTCAGCGACCAGCGCGGCGTACTGCCTAATGAGCGGGTCGGTGACGACGTCGGCATGCCGGGTCATCGCCCCGATGACCAGCTCGCTGCCTTCCTCGCGGACGCCCCGCAGGTCGCCGATCTTGCGCAGGTCCACCAGCACCGTCGGGTAGGACAGCCGCAGCCGCAGGACCGGGATCAGGCTCTGACCGCCGGCAAGGACCTTGGCGTCCTCCCCCGCCTCGGACAGCGCGGTGACGGCCTCGGCGACCGAGGCCGGTGCCACGTAGTCGAACTGTGCGGGGATCACAACGCACTCCCGTTGGTGGGCGTGGCGGCGGTGGTGGCGGTGTGGGCGCCGCCATAGGCGATGGTGCCGGACAGCTCGCGCTTGGCGCCACCCTCGTGCAGCAGGCGCCAGACCCGTTCGGGGCTGGCCGGCATGTCGATGCCGGTGATGCCGAAAGGCCGCAGCGCATCCACGACGGCGTTGATGACGGCCGGGGTCGAGGCGATCGTGCCGGCCTCTCCGACGCCCTTGACGCCCAGCGGGTTGCTGGTGGCCGGCGTCTCGGTGCGGCCGGTGTCGAAGTGCGGCAGGTCGGCGGCGCTCGGCAGCAGGTAGTCGACCATCGAGCCGGTCGTGAGGTTGCCGTCGGCGTCGTACACGGCCTCCTCGTACAGCGCCTGAGCGATGCCCTGGGCAAGACCGCCGTGGACCTGGCCCTGCACGATGACCGGGTTGACGATCTTGCCGATGTCGTCGACGCAGACGTACTTGAGGATCTTGGAGAACCCGGTGTCGGTGTCGATCTCGATGGCGCACAGGTGCGTGCCGTGCGGGTAGGAGAAGTTCTCCGGGTCGTAGACGTAGTCACTGTCCAGCGTGGGCTCCATGCCGTCCGGGAGGTTGTGCGCCGCGAAGGTCGCAAGCGCCACCTCCTGGATGGTCATGCTGGCCTCGGGCGAGCCCTTGACCGAGAACGTCCCGCCGTTGAACTCCACGTCGCCCTCCGCGGCCTCGAGCAGGTGCGCCGCGATGCGGGTGGCCTTCTCGAGCACCTTGCCGGTGGCCTTGTGGATGGCGACACCACCGACGACCAACGAGCGCGAGCCGTAGGTGTCCATCCCCTTCGGGCTGGACTGGGTGTCCCCGGCGATGAGCTCGATGTCATCGAAGGGCACGCCGAGCGCGTCCGCGACGATCTGGCTCCAGGCGGTGTGGTGGCCCTGTCCGTGCGGCGTCGCGCCGGAGACGACCTCGACCTTGCCGGTCGGCAGCATCCGGATCGACGCCGACTCCCAGCCGCCCGCGCCGTAGGACAGCGAGCCGAGTACGCGGGACGGGGCGAGGCCGCACATCTCGGTGAACGTCGAGATGCCGATGCCGAGCTGCACCGGGTCGCCGGACTCCCGGCGGCGCTTCTGCTCGGCGCGCATGCCGACCATGTCGAACATCTGCTCGGCCTTCTCGGTGGCCGCCTCGTAGTTGCCGCTGTCGTAGGTCAGCCCCGCCACCATCGTGTAGGGGAACTCCTCGTGCTTGATCCAGTTCTGCTGGCGCAGCTCCATCGGGTCCCGCCCGAGCTCGGCCGCCAGCTCGTCCATGATCCGCTCGATGGCGTACGTCGCCTCCGGGCGGCCCGCGCCGCGGTAAGCATCAGTCGGCGTCTTGGTCGTGAACACGCCCGTGCAGGTGAAGTGGTAGCTCGGCATCTTGTAGATCGCCGGGAACATGAAGGCCCCGAGCACCGGTACGCCGGGGGTGATCAGCTGCAGGTAGGCGCCCATGTCGGCCATCAGCTCGACCTTGAGCCCGAGCAACGTGCCGTCCTTCTTGCACGCGATCTCGATGTCCTGGATCTGGTCGCGCCCGTGCGTGGTCGCTTGGTAGTTCTCACTGCGCGACTCGGTCCACTTGATCGGGCGGCCGAGCTTGCGCGCCACCACGAGAGCCAGGATCTCCTCGGCGTAGACGTTCAGCTTCGCGCCGAAGCCGCCGCCGACGTCGGGCGCCACGACCCGCAGCTTCTGCTCCGGGATGCCGGTCGTGAGAGCGAGCATGACCCGAAGGACGTGCGGGATCTGGGTCGTGGAGTACATCGTGAACTCGTCCGCGGCCGCGATCGGCGCCACGACGACACCTCGCGGCTCCATCGGGGTGGGGAGCAGCCGCTGCTGGCGGAACCGGCGGCGCACCACGACGGCGTCGTCGCCGGCTGCCTTGACGGTCTCGGCGTAGTCCGCGCCGGCACCGGGGAAGTCGAACACGAAGCACTGGTTGGTGCCCTTGTCGCTGTGCACGAGCGGTGTGCCCTGCGTGAGGGCGACCTCCATGTCCACGACGGCCTCGAGCTGGTCGTACTCCACCGCGATGGCCTCGAGGGCGTCGGCGGCGGTGTAGCGGTCACGGGCGATGACCACAGCCACCCCGTCCCCGACGTAGCGCACCTCATCGGTCGCCAGCGGGGTGTGCGTCGGAGAGACCATGTCCGGCGTGACCGGCCACGCGCAGGGCATCGAGGCGCCCATGACGTCGGCGAGGTCCTTACCGCTGTAGGCCGCTATGACCCCAGGCATCTCCAGCGCCGCCGAGACGTCGACGGAAACGACCTTCGCGTGGGCCATCGGGCTGCGTAGCACCGCCATGTGCAGCAGCCCCGGCAGGGTGATGTTGTCGGTCCAGTTGGTCTGACCGGTGAGCAGCTTGGCGTCCTCCTTGCGGCGGCGCCCGCGCCCGAGCTCACCGCCGGCGTAGGGCGAGGACAGCGCGTCCGGGTGGTCCTTGACCTGTTCGGCGACAAAGCCGGCGTCCAGCTGCTCGGTCATGCGTGCACCTCTTCGAGGTCGGTGGAGTCCTGGAACGAGCCGGCGTGGGCCGCTTCGCCGCGCAGCTCGGCGGCGGCCGACAGGACCGCCTTGACGATGTTCTGATAGCCGGTACAGCGGCACAGGTTGCCCTCCAGCCCGTGCCGCACCTCCTGCTCCGTCGGGTTCGGGTTGTTGTTCAACAGGTCGACGGCGGCGAGCACCATGCCGGGGGTGCAGTAGCCGCATTGCAGCCCGTGGTGCTCCTGGAACGCCTTCTGCACCGGGTGCCAGGCGCTGCCGTTGCCCTCCGCGGCGAGGCCCTGGATGGTAGTGATCTCCTCCCCGTCAGCCTGGACCGTCAGCACCGAGCACGACTTCACGCTCTCCCCACCGATGAGCACGGTGCAGGCGCCGCAGTTGGAGGTGTCGCAGCCGATCGGCGTGCCGACCCGACCGAGGCCATCGCGCAGGTGGTGGGTCAGCAGCATGCGGGGTTCGACGTCGTCCTCGTAGAGGACACCGTCGACCTTCATCGACACTCGTGTCATGGGCTCTCCTCCGGCGGGGCGCTGGGATAGCGAGCGGCCGTGACACGGCAGGCGCACGCCGGACGCGGGCGACCCGACCCACGCCTCGGGGGCGGGTCCGGGCCCCACGCGACCGGAGCAACCCAGCTCCGCACGACCATCGCGCTGTGCGCAGGCCCTGTGACCTGGTGCACAGCTGGACCGTATGCCTGCTCGCCGACCTGGGCAATCCCGAGCCCGGCAGAGCACCCGGACCAGGCCGTACAATTGCAGCCAGATGACAATGCCACCGCCCGCGCCGGCACTCGACCGGCTGGCCCGCCCACTGCGCGATCTTCGGGTCTCGGTGACCGACCGGTGCAACTTCCGCTGCCCGTACTGCATGCCGCGCGAGCTGTTCGGTGCCGATCACGCGTTCCTGCCGCGCAGCGAGCTGTTGTCGTACGAGGAGATCGGGCGGCTCGTCCGGGTGTTCGCCGAGCTGGGCGTGACCAAGGTGCGCCTGACCGGGGGCGAGCCGCTGCTGCGCCGGGACCTCGAGGTCCTGGTGTCCGCCGTCGCCGCCACCCCGGGGATCCAGGACGTGGCGCTGACGACGAACGGCTCGCTGCTGGCGGCCCGGGCGCATTCCCTCGCCGCGGCCGGCCTGGGTCGGGTCACGGTCTCTCTGGACTCCCTGCGGCCGGAGGTCTTCGCCGCTCTCGGGGACACCAAGGTGCCGCTGCAGCAGGTTCTGGACGGCATCGCGGCCGCGGCCGATGCGGGCCTCGGGCCGGTCAAGCTCAACACCGTGCTGCGGCGCGGGGTGAACGACGCCGACCTGCTCGAGCTCGTCAGCTTCGCCCGCGAACGCGGCCACGTCCTGCGACTGATCGAGTACATGGACGTGGGCGAGACCAACGGGTGGAACCTGTCCGAGGTGGTGCCGGCGGCCGAGGTCCTGGACCGGGTCGGCGCGGTGTACCCGCTGGAACCCGTACCCGGGCAAGGCGTCGCAGAGCGGTTCCGCTACCTCGACGGAGGCGGCGAGCTCGGCGTGATCTGTTCGGTGAGCAAGCCGTTCTGCGGCACCTGCACCCGGGCGCGACTGACGGCCGTCGGCGAGCTGTTCACCTGTCTGTTCACCGCCAGCGGCACCGACCTGCGGGCCGTGCTGCGCGGTGGCGCCGACGACGAGGCCCTGCGCGCAGCCGTCGGTGGCCGGTGGGCGGTTCGGGACGACCGGTACAGCGAGCTGCGCGGGCAAGGCGTCGTGGACCTCCCCCGGGCCGAGATGTCTTACCTGGGCGGGTAGCCGGCGTGGACTGGAGCCTGCGCGCCTGTGCGCGCAAGGGGCACGAGACCTACGCGCCGCAAGAGAGCGAGCTTCGCGACCGCCTGCACGTGACTACTCAGGCGGGCGAGGCTTGGCGTTGCCTGCGCTGCGCGACCTTCGTGGTGGGGCCGCCGCAGGGCAGCGGACCGGCCGAGGACGCACCGACGGTTCCGCGCGGGCGCGCGGTCCGCGACGAGCTGGTGCTGCGGCTGCTCGCCGTCGAGCGCTTCCTGCGCGGGCTCATCCTGCTCGGCGTGGCGTACGGCGTGCTGCGCTTCGAGCACTCCCAGGCCAGCCTGCAGACGACCTTCGAGCGGGCCCTGCCGGCCGCCAGGCCGCTGGCCGGCGTCTTCAACGTCGACCTGACCCGCAGCACCTTGATCGACAAGCTCCGGCACATCTTGGACAAGAACCCGCACACCTTGGGCGTGATCGCCCTAGCCCTGTTCGCCTACGCCGCCCTCGAGCTGCTCGAGGGCGTGGGCCTTTTCCTGCTCAAGCGTTGGGGCGAGTACGTCGCCGTGGTCGGGACCAGCATCTTCTTGCCGCTCGAGGTCTACGAGCTCACCGAGAAGTTCACCGTCGTGCGCCTGGTGACCTTTATCATCAACGTGGCAGCTGTGCTCTACCTGCTGCTGACCAAGCGGCTGTTCGGCCTGCGCGGCGGGCACGCGGCCTTCGAGGCGCAGCGGCAGTCGGCCTCCCTGCTCGAGGTCGAGGCCGCGGCCGGCTCGGGATCCGGTCGCGTACCCGTCTAGGCCAGTCGCCGGCCCTGGGTCTGCACCAGTCGCAGCTCGACGGCGGTCGCGGTCGGCTCGAGGTCGAACGACTCCCGGACGTTGCGCAGGGACTGGTGCTCCACGGCGTCCAGGACCGCGAGCAGGTCGGCGTCCTCGAACACCTCCAGCCGTACGTCGACCAGCGGGCGGGCCGGGTCGCCACGCAGGCCGGCACTGGCGTTCTGCACCCCCGGCAGGCGCGCGAGGTCGTCCACGAGCGCGCGTGTCACCACGGGCGTTGCGACCCGGGTGACCCCGAACCGGGCGTCGTCAGTCAGGTCCACCTGCGTCGCGCGCGCCGGTCGCAGCCTGAGCTCCGAGCGCAGCAGCCGGATTCCGAGCAACGCGAGCAGCACAGCGACGACGGCCGCCACGGGGAACAGGACGCCCCCGTGCGCCTGCGCGAAGCGCGAGACGTCCGCGGTGACCAGATGCGCGCGCGACCGCGTGCCCGACCCCGCGCCGACGGTGTCGTTCCACACGCCGAGCGAACGGGAGAAGGCGGCTCCCCCGGCGAGCACCAGCAGCAGACCCGTTCCGGCGACGGTCGAGCGGGCGAGCAGGTCTGCACTGCGGTAGCTGGCCGTGCGCTTCACGTCCGGGCCTTCTTGAGCTCGACCTGCACGCTCGGCGGCGCACGGAGCGGCAGCCGCTCCAGGCCCTGTTCCACACTGCTCGACAGCTGGGTACCGGCAGTGGCGAGGTCGGTCGCCAGGCTTCGGCCGGAGATGCGCGCCGTGCGCCGCCGGACCCGGACCTTGACCGCCTCCACCCCGGAGGTGCGCACCGCGAGCCGCCCGAGCGAGGCCTCCAGGGGACGCCGCGCGAAGGTCACCGTCATCGACTCGCGGGCAGCACCGGGGACGGCGAGCGGGGCCCGACGCCGCAGCCCGACCACGAGCAGCAGCAGGCCGAGCACGAGCAGTCCCAACCCGGTCAGCGTTGGTGGACCGTCGCGCCAGGCATGCTCGCGGCCGTACGCCAGCCAGGAGCGGTACGGCAGCAGCACCGGCCGGTGCGCCACGGCGGTAAGCCCGATCTCGACGGCGAGGACGAGACCGCCCAGCAGCAGGACGAGGCCGAGCAGCCCGGCGAGAATCCTTGTCACCAGGCGCATCTGCTCACTTCACTCCGCTCGAGGCGCTACGCCGGGGCAGCAGGGCCGTTATCTGGACGTCGAGGCGAGTGAGCTCGATGCCGGTCGTCCGCAGCACCTCGGCGGTCACCTGCTCGCGCACCTGCCGACAGATCTCGCGGACCGGTGAGGGGTAGCCGATCGCGATCTCGAGCGTGACGCTCGCGACCCGCCCCAGCACCTTCGCCTCGGCCGACAACGCCCCGTGCCCCAAGCGCGCAGGCACCGGCCGTACGCCAGGCACCCGCCGCGCCGCGCCGTCCGCGATCCGCTCGATGACGATCGGCGCGATGTCCAGGCGCCCCCGCCCGCGTGGATCGTCGGTGTGCCCGGGCCGGGGCACGAGCGCCGCGACATCGCTCACGAGCGATCCTTGATCTTCCGCTCGGCCGAGTTCACGAACTCGCTCACGTCGATGTCCCCCTGGACCACCTTGCCGATCACCAGCCCGATCACGGCGAACAGGGCCGTGATCACAAAGCCTGAGAAGCCCTCGACCGCGGTGGCGATCCCGAGCAACGCCCCGACCAGCAGTCCGACGGTGGTAGGGGTCATGGAGTGCCTCCTGGCAGGTTGGGGTCGTGCGGTGCGGGGTCGTGGGCTTGGGGATCGTGCGGTGCGGGGGGCTCTGCTCCGCGGACCGGCTGCTCGAGAGCAACCACCTCGACGAGGGTGCGGCGCTGTCCGGCGTACGGCCGAGCCGCTTCGTGCACCTGCGCGGCCAGCTGGGGCAGACGGGCGCCATAAGCAGCGGTGATCCGCACGGTCAGCTGATCCTCGTCGAGCTCGATCCCACCGACCCGGCCGGGGAGCAGCGCCGACGCCCGCCGGGTCGGGCGCGGCGCGAGGCCGATGAGCCCGGGCAGAGTGAGAAGCTGCCGGCCGAGGGGCTCCAGGTCGGTGTTGGCCGCAAGCCGGTCCCTGACGCGCGAGCCGGCCTGTTCCGCGCCCCTGCGCGCCTTCTCGGCCGCGACACCGGCCGCTTGTCCCGCCGAGGCGGCTGCGGCGCCGGCCAGCTGTCCCGCGGCGCCGGCCGCTTGTCCAGCCGTTCGGGCCTGCTCGCCCGCCGCCTGGCTCGCTGCCTCGACGTCCAGCCGCCCCGTGGCGTTCTGGACGCGCTCAGCTGCAGCCTGGGAGGCGCTCCGGGCTCGCGAACCGGGCTGGGCAGCAGCCTTTCTCGCACGGCGCCCAACGGTCGAGGCCAGCGAGGACAACGCGTCGCGGTTGCCCCGCCCGGTCTGCTGCTGCGAAGGGGTCAGGGGCGGGTCGTCCGCCCCGTCGACCCCTGGGTCGCGCTCCGGTGCGTCGTGGTCCATGACGCGGACCGATCCCAGCTCACTCCGGCCGGCCACCACCACGCGACTGCCGGCGCCCATGGTCGCTGCCGGCGCCCGTTCCTCCAGCGTCCTGGGATCCGTTAGCGTCTCAGGGTCCTGCCGGGTCTCGGGGTCCTCCCGCAGCAGGTCGTAGATGGACACCAACGCGTCATCGAACGCCGCCGCAGCCGACTCGTACGCGGGAGCCGACTCGTACGCGGGTAGCGCTTCGTCAGCGATGACGAGCTCCTGCGCGAGCCGGCGTCGTCCGCGTGACCGGTGGACTCATGACTGGTCCTGCTCGTCGAGGTGGATGTCGGCGACCGCGATGTCGAGTTCGGTGACCTGCAGGCCCGTCAGCTCCTCGACCTGCCCGATGACCCGCTCGCGCACATCCTCCGAAAGCGCCATCAGCGGCATGCCATACTCCGCGATCAGTGTCAGCGTGACCGCGGTCTGCACCTGCCCCACCTCGACGTCCACACCGGTGTCGGTACTGCTCAGCGCACCACGCACCCGACCCAGTGCACCGGCCGCGCCGACCTGGAACACGCCGGGCACAGCAGCGGCCTCGGTTCGGCAGATGGTGGCCACCACGCCCTCGGAGATGGCCGTGCGGCCGTTCTGCACGAGCAGGGGGCTGTCCGGCAGGTCGTCGGTCATCGGCACTGCTCCCTCACCTCGTGATCGTGCGCCGACCTCATCAGGTCGTGCCGGCCGACGTGGGTAGCTCGAGCGACAGCGGTTCGACCTACATCCAACCGCCCAGGGCACTCACCCGGCCAGCGCTGCGACCAACTCGTCCGCGGCGGTGTACGGGTCGAGCTCACCGGCGACCACTCTGGCCGCTGCCCGGTCCAGTCCGTCGCCACCTCGCAGGTCCCCCATCCGCTCGCGCAGCACGGTCAACGCGATGGCCTCCACCTCGTCTGCGGCCCGCGTGCGCCGCCTGAGCTCGAGTTGACCGTTGCCCGCGAGCCATTGCCCGTGCCGCTCGATGACCTCGACCACCTCGTCCGCGCCCTCGCCCTTCGCGGCCACCGTCTTCACGATCGGCACCCGCCAGCCGTCGTCAGTACGCCGGTCGCCGAGCGAGAGCATGTACCGCAGGTCGCGTACGACGGTGTCCGCACCGTCCCGGTCGGCCTTGTTCACCACGAATACGTCCGCGACCTCCAGGATCCCGGCCTTGGCCGCCTGGATCCCGTCGCCCATCCCGGGCGCGAGCAGCACCAGCGTCGTGTCGGCCAGGGAAGCAATTTCGACCTCTGCCTGCCCGACGCCGACGGTCTCGACGAGCACGACGTCGCAGCCCGCGGCGGACAGCACGCGCAGGGCTTGCGGCGTCGCCCAGGACAGTCCGCCGAGATGACCGCGCGAGGCCATCGATCGGATGAAGACACCGTCGTCGGTCGCGTGGTCCTGCATGCGCACCCGGTCGCCCAGCAGCGCCCCGCCTGAAAACGGTGAACTCGGGTCGACGGCAAGGACCCCCACCTTCATCCCCCGACAGCGGTACGCCGCGACCAGCGCGTTCGTCGACGTGGACTTGCCCACACCAGGGGACCCGGTGAGCCCGATGACGCGCGCGTGGCCGGCCCTCGGGGCCAGTAGGGCCATGACCTCGCGCAGCGCCGGGCTCGCGTCCTCGACCAGGCTGATCAGCCGCGCGACCGCCCGCGCCTGGCCACCTTCGGCGCGGGCGACCAGGTCGGGTACGTCGAGGGTGCGACCCCGCCTCGTGCCGGGCGGCAGACTCAAGCCGGGACGTGCACGATCAGGGCGTCGCCCTGACCGCCTCCTCCGCAGAGCGCCGCCGCGCCCAAGCCGCCGCCGCGTCGCTTGAGCTCGTGGGCCAGGTGCAGCACCACGCGCGCGCCGCTCGCGCCGATCGGGTGGCCGAGGGCGATCGCCCCACCATTGGGGTTGACCTTGCCGGGGTCGACGCCCAGGGCCCGGGTGGAGACGATCCCGACTGCAGCGAACGCCTCGTTGAGCTCGAACAGGTCCACCTGGTCGACCGAGAGGCCCTGCTTGGCCAGCGCCTTCTTGACCGCGTTCGCCGGCTGCTCCTGCAGGGAGGTGTCCGGTCCTGCCACGATGCCGTGGGCACCGATCTCGGCCAGGTAGCTCAGCCCCAGCTCCTGGGCCTTGCTCTTGCTCATGACCACGACCGCGGCCGCGCCGTCGGAGATCTGAGAGGCGTTGCCGGCGCTGATGGTCCCGTCCTTGGTGAAGGCCGGACGCAGCTTGGCGAGCGTCTCGGATGTGGTGCCGGGGCGCACCCCCTCGTCCTCGGTGACGAGGACCGGCTCACCCTTGCGCTGCGGGATCTCCACCGCAACGATCTCCTCGGCGAAGCGGCCTTCCTTGATCGCTGCGGCAGCCAGCTCGTGGCTCCGCGCCGCGAACTCGTCCTGCTCCTCCCGCGTCAGGTCGTACCGCCCGTTGTGGCGCTCCGTGCCCTCGCCCATCGGGACCCGGTCGAAGGCATCGAACAGCCCGTCGTGGAAGGTGGCGTCCAGGATCTCGGCGTTGCCGTATCGGTAGCCCTGGCGCGCCTTGGGCAACAGGTAGGGCGCGTTGGTCATCGACTCCATCCCGCCGGCGACGACAATCTCGACCTCACCTGCTCGGATGAGCTGATCGGCCAGGGCGATCGCGTCCAGGCCGGACAGGCACACCTTGTTGATCGTCAGCGCGGGCACGTCCATCGGGATCCCGCCCTTGACGGCGGCCTGCCTGGCCGTGATCTGGCCCTGCCCCGCCTGCAGGACATGGCCCATGATCACGTAGTCGACCTGGTCGCCGGTGACGCCGGAGCGCTCGAGGGCGGCCTTGATGGCGATCCCGCCGAGGTCCATGGCGCTGAAGTCCTTGAGCGCCCCGGCGAGCTTGCCGATGGGCGTACGCGCTCCCGCGACGATGACGGATGGGTTGTCGCTCACGAGGGTCCTCCAGGTGCGGGTTGCGGTCCTGCAACGATACGAGCAGCCACCGACAACCCTCGAGGAGCCTCCCGTGCAGGTCACCCGGATCGATCACGTCGGCATCGCCGTCGCCGACCTCGACACCGCCATCGAGCTCTACACCACGGCGTACGGCATGCATCTGGTGCACACCGAGGTCAACGAGGAGCAGGGGGTCCGCGAGGCGATGATGGAGGTCGGGCAGTCCGGTTCCTACGTGCAGCTGCTCTGCCCCCTGTCGCCGGACAGCACCATGGGGCGGTTCCTGGACAACAACGGCCCGGGCATCCAGCAGATGGCCTACCGGGTCGACGACCTCGACGAGGTCAGCGCGCACCTGCGCAGCCAGGGCATGCGCCTGCTGTATGACGAACCCAAGATCGGCACGGCTGGCTCGCGGGTCAATTTCGTGCACCCCAAGAGCTCCGGCGGCGTCCTCGTCGAGCTCGTCGAGCCCGGCCCCGACGGCATGGGGGCGCATTGATCCGATAAAGCAGGTGAGCGGGCAGGCGGCACCGTCGCGGCGTAGCGCGGTGACGCAACGATGGGTTGAAGGGTGACCTCGCAGCCGAGAGCTTCGAGCTCGCATGAAAATCCGCCCGTGAAACCGGGAGGAACAGCGCCGGTGACGGTGGGGGGCCACGAGCCATGGCGGCCTGTCGTGGTGAGCATCCGTCGCGCCTTGCCCATGATCCGCAGCCGTGATCTCGTGGCCAGCCGCGATCTGTACGTGGTCCTGCTCGGCTTCGAGGTGGCCATGGACGAGCCGGGCCTTCTGATGCTGCGCTCACCCAGCACGCCGATCACGCAGCTCATCCCGATAATCGATGCGGCTGCCGACCAGGCCGCGCTCCCTGTCAGACATCAGCATCGAGGTCGCCGATGTCGACCAGGCACACACCCAGGCGCGGCCGGGGCTACACCCGCTCTGCACGCTCTGCTGCACCAGATGGAGCATTCCCTAGCCGCGCTCAGACCGGACTTCCGAAGATCATGAGCACACGCGGGGCTGAATCTGCCTTGTGACCTGCGGGTTTGCCGGAAGGGCGCGTGATGGGTCGTGTTACTACACATCCACAGACCCAGCCGGGTTGCTCG